>Ga0335081_10012696_pt1 | contig 13642 bp, 13 predicted proteins | sample Lox_Sample_35_FD_206713 | JGI IMG/M metagenome (GOLD analysis project Ga0335081, IMG submission 206713) | Soil microbial communities from Loxahatchee National Wildlife Refuge, Florida, United States - Lox_Sample_3.5 | ecosystem: Environmental > Terrestrial > Soil > Wetlands | place: USA...
ACGCCGCGGGCCGCACGGTCCTCGAGCGCCTGGAGCCGGCCGACCCGCGCGTCGAGCCCCAGGTGGAGCGGATGCTGGAGGAGCTGCGCGCGGTGGCCGAGCCGGGGGCTCCGGTGGGCGCCACCGGCTACGGCCGCAAGCGCGTGCGCTCGAGCCGGGTCCTCACCGAGATCACCTGCCACGCCCGCGGGGCCTTCGCGCACGCGGGTCGGCCCGGCCTTCTCGTCGACATGGGCGGGCAGGACACCAAGGTCATCCGCATCGGGGTTCACGGCGAGGTCCTGGACTTCGCCATGAACGACAAGTGCGCCGCCGGGACCGGGCGCTTCCTGGAGGTGATCCTGGGCCGCCTGAGGGTACCGCTCGCCGAGGTGGCCGGCTTTGCGCGGGCGGCCGATCGGAAGGTGGCGGTCTCGAGCACCTGCACGGTGTTCGCCGAGAGCGAGGTCATCTCGCTCGTGGCCGCGGGCGAGCCCTTGTCCGGCATCGTGCGCGGCCTCCACCAGGCGCTGGCCGCGCGGGTGGCGGCGCTCTTGCGGGCGAGCGCGGACGCTGCCGGCGAGATCGAGATCTGGATGAGCGGAGGGGTCGCCCAGAACGCCGCCATGGTGGCGGCCCTCGAGGAGGCCCTCGGCCGCGCGGTGGCGGTCCTGCCGCGCCCGCAGCTCGTGGGGGCGATCGGCGCGGCGCTGGCGGTGCTCCCAGGGGGCCACCCGTGAGCGCCGTCGGCGGCGGGAGAGGCCGCCGAACTCCTCCGCCCCTTCAGGTGGTCATGGGTGCGGTGGGCGCCTTGTTCATGAACTCGATGGTCCGGTCGAGGTCCACGATCCCGGCATCGGAGCCGAGGCCCTGCACGACCAGGGCGCCGGCGGCGCTGCCCAGCCGCCCGGCCTGCTCGAGGTCCCACCCCTTGGAAAGGCCGACGATGAAGCCGGCGCAGTAGGCGTCCCCGCATCCGGTGGAGTCCACCACCGGCACCTTGTAGGTGGGGACGCGGATCTCCTTCAGCTGGCCATTCTCCTGGTAGCCGACCGAGCTCCCCTCCGCGCCCATCTTGAAGACGGTGTGCTTCGCGCCCCGGTCGAGGAAGTAGCGGATGACGTCCTGGCGCTTCTTGAGGCCGGTCATCATGATGGCCTCCTCCAGCCCGGGCATGAAGTAGTCCACGTAGGGCAGGACCGACTCCACCATCTGCAGCATGTCCGGGCGCGGGATGGCCAGAATGTCGTAGGTGGTGACGACGCGCTTCTCCTGGGCGTACTTGAAGACCTTGGCCATCGGAGCGCCGTCGAACTTGGCCATGAGCGGGGTGCCGCCGATGTGGAGGTACTGGGCCCCGGCCACGACCTCGAGGTTCACGTCCTCGAGGGTGAGCTCCCCGTTCGCCCCCATGACGTGCAGGGCCGGGCGCTCGCCGTTGGGGCGGATGGGCAGCATGGTGGCCGAGGTCTGGACCCCGGCCTTGCGCACCAGGCCCTCGGTGTGGATCCGGTAGCGCTGCATGGTCGAGACCACGAAGTTCCCGAGCTCGTCCTGGCCGAGCGCCCCCATGGCGTAGACGTCGGCGCCGAGCTTGGCGAGGTCGACCGCGGTGCCGGCCGCGGTGCCGGCCACGGTGATCCGGATCTCCTTCAGCAGGGCGATGTTCTGGCCGGGAGGGATCTCGGTGACCGGCCGGCCGAGCACGTCCGCGATGTGAACTCCCAGGCTCACTACCTTGGCCATGTGCGTCCTCCTTGGCGATCGAACTTCCTCAACCGGCGGCGACCGTGACCTCCACCTCCTTGCGCCGACCGTCGGTTCCGAAGAACCTCACCCAGGGCAGCGGGCACTCGAGCCAGGCCTCGGCCCCGAGCCGCGCGCCCACCTCGGGGGCCACCTTCACCTTGACGGTCCGGTCGGCCACCTGGGCGGAGAGGAGGTACTGGCCCCCCACCCCGATGATCTTGCGCAGGATCTTGGCGCGCACCGCCCCCGGACCGGGCTCGCCCGAGATCTCGACGTGTTCCGGGCGGATGCCGATCACCACCCGCTGCCCGAGGTCCGGGCCGGCGATGTGCATCGGCCGCGGGAAGAGCGGCGAGACGATCGACACCACCCCCTTGGTGGCGATGAGGTCGTGCTCGAAGTAGTTCATGCCCGGGTTGCCCAAAAACCAGCCGCCGAAGACGTCCACCGGGGAGTCGTAGAGCGTCCGCGGCGCGTCGCACTGCACGATGCGGCCCTGGTTCATGAGGACGATCTGGTCGGCCAGGGTCATGGCGTCGGTCTGGTCGTGGGTCACGTAGATGATGGTTTGCTTGCGCTGCTTGGTGAGGACCTTGAGGGCCCGCCGGATCTGGATCTTGGTCTCCACGTCGACGTTGGTGATGGGCTCGTCGAAGAGGATGAACCGGGGCTGGCGGGCGATCTCGCGTGCGACCGCCACCTTCTGCCGGGTCGCCGTGTCGAGCCGGCTCACGTTGGTGTCCACGTCCTCCTTGAGCCGGAGGATCTCCAGCACCTCCGCGAGGCGCCTCGCCCGCTCGTCGGGGGGGAGCCGCTCGTGCATGAGCGGCAGCTCGATGTTCTCCCGCACGCTGATCCCGGCGTAGACCACCGGATACTGGAACACCATCCCGATCTGGCGCTTGCGGGTGGGCACGTCGGTTACGCGCTCCTCGTCGAAGAAGACGTCGCCGGAGGTGGGCTGCTCCAGGCCGGCGATCATCCGCATCATGGTGGTCTTGCCGCAGCCGGAAGGGCCGAGCAGGCAAGTGACCGCCGAGCTCCGGAAGGCGATCGAGACCCCCTCGACCGCCACCGTGTCCTTGAACTCCTTGCGCAGGTTCTCGAGCCGGATCTCAGACATGCGCCGCTCCCTGGCCGAGCCGCTCGCCCGTGCCGGCGAAGACGGCCACCGCGGAGGGGGGGACGCCGATGGTGACCCCCTCCTCGGCCAGCCCGGGGTGGCGGCGGTGCGGCACGACCGTCACGAGCGGCGTCGCCCCGACCTTGAGGAACACCACCACCTCCGCCCCCAAGTCCTCCTCCAGGATCACCTCGGCCCGGCAGGTGAGCAGGCCCTCCGAGCGGTCGGGGCGGAGCAGGATGTCCTGGGGGCGGATGGCCACCTCGACCTCCTCCACCCCGAGGGCGGGGGCGCCCCCCGAGGGCTCGAGTGCGAACTCGAACAGGCCGGCGTCGCAGCGGACCGTCCCGTCCGCCCGGCGCAGCACCGCCTTGAGGCGGTTCGAGGGCGGCACGCCGAGCAACTCCATGGTGCGCACCTGCTTCGGCTTCTGGTAGACCGCCTCGACCTGGCCGGTCTCGATGATCCGCCCGTCGTCCAGGACCGCGACCTGGTCGGCCAGGGCCAGCGCCTCGAGCGGGTCGGAGGTCATGTAGACGAAGGTGGCGCGCAGCCCCTGCTGCATCTGCTTCAGGTCGTCGAAGAGTTGCTCGCGGAGCTTGAAGTCCAGCCCGGTGAGGGGGTCGTCGAGGATGTAGAGGTCGGTGGGCTTGACGATGCCTCGGGCCAGGGCCACCCGCTGCTTCTCGCCGCCGCTCAGCTGGTCCGGGTGCTTGCCGAGGAGGTGGGTGATCTTGAGCTGGCCGGCCACCCGGTCCACCTCGGTCTCGATCTGGCGCCGCGGTAAGCGCAGCAGGTCGAGCGGGTAGGCGATGTTCTGCCGGACGCTGAAGTGCGGGTAGAGGGCGAAGGATTGCGGCACGTAACCGATGTTGCGCTCGGCCGGCGCCTTCTGGGTGGCGTCCTCGCCGCGGAGCAGGATCTGCCCCCGGCTCGGCCGCTCCAGCCCGGTCAGCATCCTCACCAGCACCGACTTGCCACAGGCCGGCGGTCCGAACACCACCAGGAAGGTGCCCGCCTCGACGGCGAGGGTCACCTCCCGCAGGGCCGGCCGGTGGGCGTACTCCTTCGAGACGCCGCGGAGCTCGATGGCGGGCAAGTTACCTCCCCAGGTTCACCAGGGCCGGGGTGAGGACGGCCCCGAGCGCGAAGACGGCCACGATGATGGCGAGGCCCAGCCCGAGCTGCTTCATGGACTTCGCGAACCCGGCGGTGGGCGCGATGTTTCCGAACACGATCTGCACGAAGGTCGAGGCCACCAGGATGACGAATCCCACCTGGTAGAGGGTCTCGCTCGCCTGCTGGGCGATGAGGACGAAGCTGAGGAGCATGAGCAGGACCAGGGCCACATGCATCCTGGAGGCGAAGGGGCGGCGTGCGTTGGCGGGCATCAGACCTCCCCTCTCACCGTGCCGAAGGTCATGCCGACGAGGAGGTACTTCTGGAAGAAGTAGATGGCCACCACCGGCGGCACGAGGTACACGGACGCCAGGGACGCCACGAATTCCCAGTCAACTCCACCCTGAGCGAAGGAACCGGTGACGAGGCTCACCGGGACCATGGTGGTGACCTTGCCCCCGATGATGAAGTTGAAGAGGAACTCGTTCCACACGAAGATGAGGTTGAAGATGAAGGCCGCGATGAGGCCCGGCCGCACTTGGGGCAGGACCACCCGGAACATGACGTGCAGGCGCGAGCCGCCGTTCACGAGACCGGTCTCGTCGTACCGGGGCGAGATGCCGTCGATGAAGCCCTTCAGGATCCAGACCGAGAAGGGGATGCTGAACATGGCGTAGAACAGCATCACGCCCAGGAAGGTGTCCTTCCATCCCAGCGCCGTGTACATGAGGAAGATGGGGACCACCGCGGCCGAGGCGGGGACCATCCGGATGGAAAGCAAGATGAACATGAGGAAGTTGGTGGCACCCGGCTTGAAGCGGGAGAAGCAGTAGGCGGCCAGGAAGGCCACGGCGAGGGCCACCACCACCGCCGCGGCCGAGATGAGGAAGCTGTTCTCGAGCGAGGAGAAGAAGTCGTGCCGCCTCACCAGGTCGGCAAAGTTGTCGAGCGTCGGCACGAACGCCCACTTCACCGGGACCGCCAGAAGGTCCCCCTTGGTCTTGAAGGCCGCCAGCACGATCCACAGCACCGGCATGAAGAAGAGGAGGGCGATGAGCCACAGGACGAGGTGATAGATGGTGCGCCGGACCTCGCGTCGCATCAGGCCACCCCCTTCTCTTCGCGGCTCAGGTTGAGGATGAAGAGGTAGACCGACGTGAAGGCGATGGCGATGAGGAGCGTCACCACCGCCAGGGCCGAGGACCAGCCCATGTCGAAGCCCTCGAAGGCCCTGCGGAAGAGCATGAGCCCCACCACCTCGGTGGTGCTGCCCGGCCCGCCCCGCGTGAGCTGGTAGATGAGTTCCATCACCTTGAAGGCGTCGATGGTCCGCAGCAGGATCCCCAGCATGACGATGAACTTGGCGTGCGGGAGGATGACGTGGGTCATCCTCTTCAGCCAGGGCAGCCCGTCCACCTCGGCCGCCTCCAGCTCGGCCCGCGGAACCGAGCCCAGGGCCGCGAGCGTGATGAGGATCATGAAGGGCGTCCACATCCAGATGTCCACCAGCAAGACCGAGAACATGGCCCAGGCCTTGTCGCCGAGGAAGTTGATATTCGCCCCGAAGAGGAGGTGGACGAGATGGGGCGCCACTCCGAAGGTCGGCTCGTAGATCAGCCGGAAGAAGGTGCCGGTCGCGGCCGGCGTCAGGATCATGGGCGTGAAGAGCAAGGTCAGGGCCAGGCGCCGGCCCGGCATGGTCGTGCTGCCCCAGAAGAGGAATCCGAGCAAGAGGCCGAGCACGGTCTCGCTCACGACCGCGCCGAGCACGAAGATGAAGGTCTTGCTCAAGGCGAGCCAGACCGCGATGTTCGCGAAGAGGTCGGCGTAGTTGCCGAAGAGGAGGAAGCGCGGTGGGGTGCCGGTGATGATCGAATACCGGTAGAAGCTCATCCCCAGCATCCAGAACAGCGGGACGATGTTCCAGATGACGAAGAACACCAGCACCGGCACGAGCAGCATCTGCGGGAAGTAGCGGGAGTTGTCGACCCAGCGCAGCCTCAAGGCGCGCAGTCGGTTGAGGCGCCCGGCGCGCCCCGGCCCCTTCACCTCGATCCGGCTCTCCCCGGGTGTGACGCTCATCGACGGGCCCTCGGCGGTGACGGCACCGGCGGGCAGGAACCGCTCCTGCCCGCCGGTCGTTGGCGACTACTTGAGTTCCAGGGTCTTGCAGGAGTCGGGCGGCTTGATCTTGGTCCGCCCCGCGTCGTAGAGGGTCTTCTGCTGCTGGCAGGCGGCCCAGTCGAGCGCCACCTTGGGATCGCTCACCTGGCCGGAGGCGTAAGCGGTGAAGGCCTCCTGCTGCGCGGCCAGCATCTCCGAGTACTTGGCCTCGTGCCAGAAGTCGCGCGAGTTCGGCAGCATGAACTTGTAGGCCCGGAACCAGGGCTGGATGTTGTCGAAGCCGGGGCTGTCCAGCACCGACTTCACGGCGGGGTTACCTCCCCGCTTGGCGAACTCGAGCTGGGTCTCGGGCAGATAGAACCACTTGAGGAAGTCGATGGTCACCATCATGTGAGCCTTGTCGTTGAAGGCGTTGATGACCCAGGGCTGGCCGCCGATGCAGTAGAGGCGCTTCACCGAGCCGTCCGGCTGCCGGACGCCGGGCGGAGGCACCACCATGACCCGGTCGCGGTTCTTGTCGGTGATCATGGCGAGGCCCACGGCGGCCCACTGGAAGGCGGTCGCCACCTTGTCCTGCGTGAAGGCGTCGATGTTCTCCGGGATGCCGTAGTTGATGGCGCCCGGCGGTTGCCACTGGAGGTACTTCTTGTTCCAGACCATGGCCTTGGCGTTCACGTCGCTGTTGAGGACGCCGTAGATCCGGAAGGTCTTGGGATCCCAGATCTCCCCGCCCATCGACCACATGAACGGATAGAGGAACATCGACATGAAGTCGTAGACCTTGGAGTACTGCAGCTCCGTACCGTAGAGCCCCTTGTCCGGCCGGGTGAAGAACTCGGCGATCTTCTCGAACTGCGCGAAGTCGATCTTCTCCCAGTCCTCGAAGGTCTGGGGGAGGTCCATGCTGTACTTGGCCTTGAAGGCCGCCTGCTCGGCGGGGTTCTGGAACAGGTCCTTGCGGACGAAGAGGGCCACCACGTCCCCCTCCTCGGGCAGTCCCCACAGCTGGTTGGAGCCGTCCGGGTAGACCTGGTAGCTGTCGCGGATGACCTTGTCGTACCACTGGATGTTGAACTCCGGGTGCTGCTTCAGCAGATCCGAGATCTTGACGATCCAATGGGGCTCGGCCAGGGCGCCCAGCCACTGGCTGTCGCTGATGATGATGTTGAATTCCTGCGAGCGGGTGGCGAGTGTCGAGGCGGCCTTCTGGAAGAGCTGGTCGAAGGGCGCCTCGGCGAAGGTGAAGCTGACGTCGTAGCCGTACTTCTCCTTCGCGTACTTGGCGAACATGGGGGACATGTCCACGCCGAGGCGGCTCGGCAACCACCCGCCGATGCCGAGGATGGCCATGTCGATCTTCTTGCCCTTGAGGGGATGTTCGGCGGCCTGCGAACGGGGGACGGCGATCGCGAGGGCCACGAGCGCCACGAGGCAGTGACTGAGCAGCGAGGACCACCTTCTGTGCTTCAGCATCATGCACCTCCTCCACGCGAGTGAGGCGCGGCCCCTGACGCGGCCGCGCCGTGCATCGGCCGACAGCCTTACGGACGTCTCACCTCCTGTGACAGGTCTACGAGCGCGCGCGGACCGCGGTGCTCGCGCACCGCTCGCGCGACGGGGGGAGCCGGGCGGGTGTCCCCGGCGGGCCGCCTTCGCCCCATCCTCATGCACCCGAGGTTATTTTCACTCGGCGCGACAACTGCGGCGGGTGCGCGGGATAGAAGGCTGCGCGCCCGCGCGGTCCGGCACCTCGCACCTGGCACCAAGACGCCGCCCAAAAACTCACCCTCCGTCCACCCCGGGCGTTTTTGCTCACTTCACGGCGATATGCTCCGGTTTGCTCCAGACTACCGATCAGCGAAGCGTTGTCAAGCGCATTGCTCTTTATCCAAACCCGTGATTTATTGCCCTGATCATGAGCTATCGCCTGACCCGGCCGCGCCGCGGCAGGCGCGGCGAGGGGGCGCCGACCGGCGAGCGCGGCCCTCGCGAGGCGCGCGGCGGCCGGGAGCGGTCGCGCCGGTGGCCGGCCGGGCGAAAAGCGGAGCAAGCTCGCGGCGGAGCCGAGTGGCGCGCGCGCCCCGGCGGCCGGCCCCTTCCGCCGGTGCGCCACCCGTGTTCACCAATCGTGTCGGTTCCCCCAACCCGCGTCCCGAGGGCCTCGTGAGACCGGAACCCTCGTCGTCCCCGCCCGCGGTGGCGGTGATGGGCACCTTCGACACCAAGGCCGAACCGCTCCTGTACCTCGCCGGGAGGATCGCCGCCGAGGGCGGTCGCCCCCTCCTCCTCGACGTGGGGGTGGCGCGGGAGGTGACCCTGCCGCCCGGCGCGCCCGGCCCGCTCTGGCCCGCGGCCCCCGAGGCCGAGCGAGTGGCCTGGCGGCAGCTGCCCCGTGGCGAGGCGGTCGAGCGCATGAGCCTCGCCGCCCGCGCCCGGCTCGGCGCCCTCGTCGCCTCCGGCGAGGCCGGCGGGGCGGTGGGGGTGGGCGGCTCGGGCGGCACCACCATCTGCGCCGCGGCCATGCGCGGGCTCGACTACGGGGTGCCCAAGCTGCTCGTCTCCACGCTCGCCTCGGGCAACACGCGCTGGCACGTCGACATCTCCGACATCGTCATGATGCCGTCCATCGTGGACGTCGCCGGCCTGAACCCGCTCCTCGCCATGGTGCTCGACCGGGCTGCCAGCGCCATCACCGCCATGGTGAGGGCCCGCCGGCCCCTCGAGCCCTCGGGGCGCCCCGTGGTCGGGGTCACCATGTACGGCACCACCACCGCCGGGGTGAGCCGGGCCTGCGAGCTCATCGCCGAGGGCGGGCTCGAGCCGTGGATCTTCCACGCCTCCGGCGTGGGCGGGCGCACCCTCGAGCGGCTCATCGCGCTCGGGCACGTGCAGGGCACCATGGACATGACCCTGGCCGAGATCGGAGGGCACCTCGTGGGCGGCCTGCACGACGGTGGACCGGACCGGCTCTCGGCCGCCGGCGCGCTCGGGCTGCCCCAGGTGGTGGTGCCGGGGGCCGCCGACACGGTGGTGCTCCCGCCGCGGGCCGAGCTGCCCGAGCGCTTCCGCGGACGCACGCTCAACCTCCACAACCCCACCATGGTCACCATGCGCACCAGCGTGGACGAGAACGTGGCCATCGCCCGGTTCATCGCCGACAAGCTCAACCGGGCCAAGGGCCCGGTGACGGTGGTGCTACCGCTCGGCGGCCTCTCCTCCCTCGATCGGCCCGGCAAGATCTTCTTCGACCCGGCCGCCAACGCCGCCCTCTTCGAGACCCTCAGGTCCTCGCTCTCGGCCGCGATCCCGGTCGTCGAGGACCCTCATCACATCGACGATCCACCCTTCGCGGCCCGCGTGGCGAGCCTCATGGCGCGCGCGATGGCCGAGGAGAAGGAGAGGAGCAAGAGGTCATGACCCGCTACCGTCGCGCCGAAGTGCTGAAGAGGCTGTCCGACAAGCTCGAGAGCGGCCGCATCATCGTGGCGGCGGGGGCCGGCACCGGCATCTCGGCCCGCTTCGAGGAGGAGGGGGGGGCCGACCTCCTGCTCGTCTTCAACTCGGGGCGCTATCGCATGCACGGCCTGGGCTCGCTCTCGGGCCTCATGGCCTACGGCGACGCCAACGCCATCGCCCTCGAGATGGGGGAGCGGCAGATCCTGCCCATCGTGAAGGAGGTGCCGGTCCTGTGCTCGGTGAACGGTACCGACCCCACCCGCGTCATGGAGAACTTCCTCGGCGCGGTGAGCGCGGCAGGGTTCTCGGGCGTGAACAACTTTCCCACCGTCGGCCTCATCGACGGCAACTTCCGCAGGGAGCTCGAGCAGACCGGGATGGGCTACGACAAGGAGGTGGCGATGATCGCGCTCGCCCACCGGCTCGACCTGTTCACCGCGGCCTACGCCTTCTCCCCCGACGAGGCCGCGCGCATGGCCGGGGCCGGGTGCGACGTGCTCCTGGCGCACGTCGGACTCACCGCCGGGGGGGCGATCGGGGCGGGGAAGACCCTCACCCTCTCCGAGGCGGCCTCGCGCATCGGGGCGATGATGGAGGCGTCCCGGAAGGTGAGCCCCCGCATCATCGTGCTCTGCCACGGCGGCCCCATCGCCTCGCCGGAGGACGTGCGCGCCGTGCTCGAGGAGGTGCCGGTGCAGGGGTTCGTCGGCGCCTCCAGCATGGAGCGCCTTCCGGTCGAGAAGGGGATCCGCGAGACCACGGCCGCCTTCGCGGCCATCGCGCTGCGCGGCTAGCCGGGCGACGGGTGCGGCCCGCCCTGGCCTTCCGGGCGAGCCCCGAAGGTACCATACGGCCTCCAGGCCCGCGCCGCCGGCTCCCGCCGCGACGGGGACGCCCGGGGTCACCATCGGGGTCCTGGCGGTCACATCGGCCGCGACATCCCACCTCATGCCCCACGGACGCGGTAATGCGCGGATTGGGCGCCAAGGTAGGATTGCGGTTTCCGGAGCGGACATCATGAACACGGGAAGATTCTCGCGCCGAAACGGGCTGGGAGCGCGCGCGCGCGTGGCCCTCGAGGTGCTCGAGGCGAGCGAGGCGAGGGGCTTTGTCATCCCGCACCGCCGCGACGGCTCGGTCCCCTACCGAGGCGCGGGCGAGGTGGACTACACCTGCGGCCGGTGCGGGCAGCTGCTCGCGATCGGCGTGCCGCCGGGGCTGTTCCGGAGGTTCGTGTTCTCCTGTGCCTGCGGCGCCCTGAGCCAGGTGCCCTCGGGCGCCCGGGCCACCCCGCTCTACGGGTCGGCGGGAGCCCACGCTGCGGGCGCCGAAGGCCCCTGAAGGCGGCTTCGCCGCGGCTCACAGCGCGTCGAGCGCGCGCCGCATGTCCTCGACGAGGTCGCCCGGGTCCTCGAGGCCTATCGAGACCCGGATCATGTTTTCGCCGATCCCGGCCGCCTGGCGCTCCTCGCGCGTCATGTCGGAGTGGGTCATGCTGGCCGGATGCTCGATGAGGCTCTCGATCCCGCCCAGGCTCACCGCGAGGTGAAAGAGCTTCAAGGAGTCGAGGAGCCGGAAGGCCTCGCGCTCGCCGCCCTTCACCTCGAAGCTGATGAGGCTTCCCGTCCCCTCGAGCTGGGTCTCGGCCAGCTTGGCCTGGTACTCCCCCATGCTGGAAAGGCCGGGGTAGGCCACCCGCTCCACCTTGGGGTGGCCGTCGAGGAACGCCACCAGCCTGCGAGCGTTCTCCTGCTGCTTCTCCATCCTCAGCTGCAGGGTGCCGAGGCTGCGCAGGATGAGCCAGGCGGTGTCGGGGTCGGAGTTCGAGCCGAGGATGGTGCGCATGGCCCGGACCTGGTCGATGACCTCGCGTGAACCCATGGCGATCCCGGCCACGACATCGGAGTGGCCCCCGATGAACTTGGTCGCGGAGTAGAGGATGACGTCGGCCCCCAGCTTGCGCGGGCGCGAGAAGATGGGCCCCATGAAGGTGTTGTCGACGAAGACGCGGACCTGGCGGCCGCCGCGGGAGTGCCGGTCGGCGATCCGCCGCGCGGCGCCGATGTCGGTGAGCACGTTGGTGGGGTTGGCCGGCGACTCGAGGTAGATGAGCTTCACGGTGGGGTCGGAGGCCACGAGCTCCTCCATCACCCCTTCCCTGCTCCCGGCCGGGAACGGCCGGCCGCTGATGCCGAACTGGGGCAACAGATGCCGGAACAGGTACTCGGTGCCGCCGTAGACCGGGTCCGAGAAGATGACGCTGTCGCCCGGCCGCAGGAAGGTGAGGCAAGTGCAGGAGATGGCGCTCATGCCCGAGGAGAAGAGCAGAGACGACTGCATGCCGTCCCAGGCCACCACCCGGTCCTCGACCATCTCGCAGTTGGGGTTGTTGACGCGCGTGTAGATGAGGGCGGGCGATTCCCCCTGCTCGACCGGCCGAAGGCCGTAGGCGATCTCGAAGGCTCGCTTGCCCTGCTCGGCCTTCTTGAAGATGAAGGTGGAGGTGCGGAACACCGGTGGCACGGCCGCGCCCTCGGACAGCTGGGGGTCGTAACCCTTGGTCATGATCTGAGTCTGGGGGCGCAGCGGGCGAGACGGGTCGTTGGTCACGAGGCACCTCCTGGCGGCCCTCATGGTGCGCCGCGCGCCCCCTCTCCGTCCACTGCGCCTTTTCGCCTCGGCCCGGTTCCGCTGTCCTGCCACCGGCGCCACTGTGCGCTCCCGTGCCGCGGCGCCCCCCGGAGCCGGTCAGGGCGGCTCCCGGCGACCCCGGGCCGAGGAGGTGACCCGGCCGCTCACCGGGAGCTCGGGCATCCAGGCGTCCGGCACCTCGAGCTCGGTACCGAGGACGGTGACCCGGCGCGCGGCGAGGTGGGTCTGCAGGGCGCCCGCCACCTCGAAGCTGAGCTCGAGCTCGAGCTCGCCCCCCTGCAGCCGGCCCCGGCCGGAGGTGAGGCGCGCCTCGACGCGGCCGCGCGCCTCGGGCTCCAGGACCTCGATGAGGCAGGTCTGTCCGTCCGGGAAGGCGAGGTCGCCCGCGGCGATCTGCGCGGTGAGCTCGCAGCGGTAGGCATGCCAGACGAGCTTCACCCGCACCTCGCTCGCCGACCGCCCCGGCCCGACCTCGGCGAGGAGGTCGGCCGCCACGACGCGAGCCCCGAGGCTGGTCCCGGCGACGTGCGAGGTACCGTGCAGCGCGTAGCGGCCCGCGTCGCTCGCCGGGAGGTCGGAGGGTGAGGCCATGCTCGCCCACCCGAGAGCCGCCAGGGTCAGCGCGCCGCGGAGCGCCCCGCGGACGAGGGCGGTGGGCGGCCCGGTCGAGCCCGGCCCTCGGGTGAAGGTCCTTCTCAAGTCCCGCCCACCTCTCCAAGCCTCGCGGCCAGCGCCGGAGCTGGCCGTGCCGGCAGAAGGTGGCACGCCCCTCGCCTCTCTACCAGCCTCTCGCCCGCTCGGGGAACGCCCGGACGCCCGCCACCCCGCTCCGACGCGTCAGCGTGTCGCACTTGACATGGGCTCGCCGGGCCCGACCCTGGCTTTGGGTGCACCATGCCGGCCGACAAGTCGTCACGGTCGCGGGCCGCGGTGCCGTTCGGGCCCGGGATGGAGGTCGAGGCCCGGGAAGGCTCGCTCAACGTGCAGCTCGGCGCCCACTTCGGAGTGGCGGAGGCCGAGCGCCTGTCACGGGCCCTGGCGTCGCGGGGGTCGCTCCCCAGGGTCACCCTGGACTTCAAGGAAGTCCGGGAGTTCGAGGTGGCGGCCCTCTGGCCGCTCTCGCTGTGCCTCCACGAGCTAGGGGGAGCCAAGGTCACCTTGCGCGGGCTGACCGGCTCGCAGGCCCGCATCCTCGGGTACTGCCGCTCCCGGGAGCCTGAGGTCGCCGCGTCCCTCGAGGGGCGTGGCGACGGCCTCGAGTAGCGTCGGCGGGGAAAGGCTACCTCCTCGGCGCGGAGTCCTGGGCGCGGAAGGAGGCCCTGTGCGCGCCGTCGCAGAAGGGTTTGTTCTGGGAGCCACCGCAGCGGCAGAGGGCCACGGTGGGCTTGCCGCCGAGATCGAAGGGCTTGCCGGAGGCGTCGACGACCTCGGGGGCGCCGC
>Ga0335081_10012697_pt1 | contig 13641 bp, 14 predicted proteins | sample Lox_Sample_35_FD_206713 | JGI IMG/M metagenome (GOLD analysis project Ga0335081, IMG submission 206713) | Soil microbial communities from Loxahatchee National Wildlife Refuge, Florida, United States - Lox_Sample_3.5 | ecosystem: Environmental > Terrestrial > Soil > Wetlands | place: USA...
CGAGCCGCATCGACGGCTCGGGCGGGAAGATGTACTCCTTCTGCGCGATGTACTCCTTCAGGATGTCCGTCTGGATCGTCCCGCGCAGCGCCGACCGCGGCACCCCCTGCTCCTCCCCGACACACAGGTAGAACGCGAGCAGGATCGCCGCCGGCGAGTTGATCGTCATCGACGTCGACACCTCGCCCAGCGGGATCCCCGCAAACAGCGTCTCCATGTCCTCCAAAGAGTCGATCGCCACCCCCTCCCGGCCCACCTCGCCCAGCGAACGCGGCTGATCCGAATCGAGGCCCATCAACGTCGGCATGTCGAACGCCGTCGACAGACCCGTCTGCCCGTGCTCGAGCAGATACCGAAACCGCGCATTCGTCTCCGCCGCCGTCCCGAACCCCGCGAACTGCCGCATCGTCCACAACCGGCCCCGGTACATCGACGGATACACCCCACGCGTGAACGGAAACTCCCCGGGATCACCTAGATCCCTGTCGTAATCCACCGACACCGACTCCGGCGTCGCAAGCGCTGGATTCTCCACCCCCGAGATCGTCGAGTGGAGCTCCCCCTGGCGCTCGGTCGGTGCCGTCACGCGCCCGGTTTCCACAACGGCTCGGCGCCCCCTGCGTTCGCAGCGCGCGCCAGGATGAAGAGCAGGTCGCTGAGCCGGTTCAGATAGACGGTCGCGGCCGGGTTGACGACACGCTCCGCGGCGACGGCCAGCACCTCGCGCTCGACCCGCCTGCAGACGGCGCGCGCCACGTGCAGGCGCGCAGCGACTTCGCTGCCGCCGGGGATCACGAAGCTCCGAAGCTCGGGGAGCCCGGCGTTCACCTCGTCGCAGTCCGCCTCGAGCCGGTCGACCGCCTCCTGCGTGACGCGCAGCCGGCCGTCGTCCTCCGCGTAGGGGACTGAAAGGTCGGCTCCGAGATCGAACAGCTCGTTCTGGATGCGGGCCAGCCGGTCGTCGCCGGCCGCCGCCTGCGCCCATCCGAGCACCGAGTTGAGCTCGTCGACCGCGCCGTACGCCCGCAGCAGTGGGTCGAGCTTGGAGACGCGCGACCCGTCGCCGAGCGAGGTCTCGCCGCGATCGCCGCCCCGCGTGTAGATCCTGGTGAGCCGCACCGGCTCGTCCGGCTTCCGACTGCTCAAACCCGCTCCGCCGCCCGCTCGCCGAGGATCTGGCGGGCGATCACGAGCCGCTGGATCTCGCTCGTGCCCTCGTAGATCTCGGTGATCTTCGCGTCGCGGTAGTAGCGCTCGACCGGGAATTCCTTGGTGTAGCCGTAGCCGCCGAGCACCTGGATCGCCTCCGCGGTCTGGCGCCGCGCCATCTCGGAGGCGAACAGCTTCGCCTTCGCGCCGGCCTCCGTGTGGGGGCGTCCGTTCGACTTCAGCCAGGCGGCCCGTAGCACCAGCAGCCGCGCTGCGTCGATCTCCATCGACATGTTGGCGAGCTTGTGCTGAATCGCCTGGTGGTCGGCGATCCGCCGGCCGAACGTCTGCCGCTCCTGCGCGTAGCGAAGCGCGACCTCGTACGCCGCCTGGGCGATCCCGACAGCCTGTGCGGCGATGCCGATCCGCCCGCCGTCGAGCGTCGCCATCGCGATGCGGAAGCCGTGCCCCTCGTCGCCGAGCAGGCGATCCTCGCCGACGACGGTGTCGACGGCGATGTCGTTCGTCGCCGAGGAGTTCAGCCCGAGCTTCTCCTCGGTGCGGGTGATCGTCACGTCCTCGCCGTCGAGCACGAACGACGAGACCCCGCGCGCCGAGCGCGTCTCCGGATCCGTGCGCGCGAAGAGGAGCACCGTCCCGCCGAACGCCGCGTTGGTGATCCACTGCTTCGCCCCGGTCACGTGCCAGCCGCCGGCGACGCGCTCGGCGTGCGTGACGATCGCGCCTGCATCCGAGCCGGCTCCCGGCTCGGTCAGCGCGAAGCAGCCGATGCGGTCGCCACGCGCGAGCGCCGGGACGAACCGCGAGCGCTGCTCGTCCGTGCCGAACTGGAGGATCGGCATCGCGCAGGCCGAGGTGTGGACCGCGACCGTCACCCCGACGCCGGCGTCCGCCCGCGAAAGCTCCTCCAGGACGAGGATGTACGACACGAAGTCGGCGCCCGCGCCGCCGTACGCCTCGGGGACGCAGACGCCGAGGAGCCCCAGCCCGCCGAGCGTGGCGAGCAGCTCGCGCGGGAAGCCGTGATCGCGGTCCCAGGCAGCCGCGTGCGGCTCGATCTCGGCCCGCGCGACGTCGCGGGCGACGGCCTGGATCTCCCGCTGCTCGGCCGTCAGCTCGAAGTCCACGGCCCGCAGACTATCCCGGCCGCGGAGGGCGCCCTACTTCGGTTCCGGCTCCAGCTTGTAGCCCACGCCGAACCGTGTCTGGATGAACGAGTGGCGCGGCGCCGGGCGGTCGATCTTCTGCCGAAGGCGGCGCACGAACACGTCGACGGTGCGGTCGCGGTGTGTCTCGCGGCGGCCCCAGACCTTCTGCAGCAGCTCGTCGCGCGTGACGACGCGCCCCCGGTCGAGCGCGAGCGTGTAGAGCAGCCTGAACTCCGTCGGCGTGAGCCCTGCGCTGTCGCCGTCGATGTACGCCTGCACCTCTCGCGGGTCGATGCGCAGCTCCTCGATCTCGATCGCGTCGCCCCGGCGCTCTTCGGCGGGCCGCACGCCGCGCCGGGCGGCGGCTCCGACGCGGGCGACGAGCTCGCGCATCGAGAAGGGCTTGACCAGGTAGTCGTCCGCGCCGATCTCGAGCGCATGGACGCGATCGTGCTCCGTGCCCCGCGCCGAGACGACGACGATCGGCGTGCCGATGCCTTCCGACCGCGCGGTCTCGATCAGCTTCCAGCCGTCGAGCTCGGGCAGCATCAGGTCGAGCACGCAGACGTCCGGGTTCTCGAAGCGGAGGCGCGCCAGGCCGAGCTCGCCACGGCCGACCACGACCGGGTCGAATCCGGCGGCGCCGAGATGGCGGGCCATCCCGTCTGCGATCACGGTGTCGTCCTCGACGATCAGGACCCTGCTCATGCGACTTACGATAGTGGTGTCCGGCTTTTTCTTCGGGTTTCAGACTGGTGACGATTCGGTGACGAACAGATTCGTCGACGACCGCAGCTTCGACGAGCTGCGGACCGGGTTCACGGCCGCGGTCTCGCACGAGCTCCGGACCCCGCTCGCCCGGATCATGGCGCTCCTCGACTCGGCCGACCTGCCCGGCGCCGACGTCCACGCGCTGCTCGACCAGGCCCGCGCCGAGGTCGAGAACGCCGGCGAGCTGATCGACGAGATCCTCTTCCTCTCCGAGCTGGAGAGCGGCAAGGAGGTCGTCTCGCTCGGGCGGACGAACGCGATCCCGGTGCTCGAGCACGTCGCCCGGGAGCTGGAGGGCGCCGCATCGCGAGCCGGCGTCGAGCTCGTGGTCGAGGGCGACGTCGACGTCGACGTCCCGCTCCGCCCGCGGATGCTCCGGATGATCGCCGAGAACCTGACCGAGAACGCGCTCCGATACGCGGGGCACGGCTCGCGCTTCACGCTGAGCGTCTCACAGGAGGGCGACAACGCCGTGATCACGGCGTCCGACGACGGCGCGGGCGTGGACGCCGAGACGCTCGACCGGCTCTTCGAGCGCTTCTATCGCGGGGATGCGGCCCGCACGACGCGCGGCACCGGCCTGGGGCTCGCGATCGTCAAGCACGTGGTCGCCGCCGCCGGCGGCGACGTCGAGGCGAGCGGCGAGGCCGGCCACGGCCTCGAGGTTCGCTGCTCCTTCCCGGCGCAACTGCGGACGCGAGGGGCCTGACCCACCGGGTCAGGCCCCTCTGCGCAACCCGCTTACGACTGGATCTGCTTGAGCGTCTTCTCGGCGGCGACGAGCACGGTCTTGACCGTGGACATCGGGGCGAAGGTGAGCTTCGCGGTGTACTGGGGGGTCTGACCGACGGTCAGGGCCCAGAAGATCATCTTGCGCAGCTCAGCGGCGTTCGGCGTGGTCTTGTGGACCACGATGTACGTGTAGGTGCTGATCGGGTAGGCGAGCGGCGCCGACTTCGGCGGGTTGACGATGTGCATCTCGTTGTTCGCCGGCACCTTCGGGAAGGCGAGCGCGGCCGCCTGGATCCGCCGGAGGCTCGGATAGAGGTACCTCCCGGCCGCATTCTTCACGGCGGCGAAATGCAGGTGGTTCAACGTCGCGTAGGCAACGTCGACGTAACCGATGGCCCCCGCCGTGCGCGAGACGAGGCCCGCGACGCCGGATGAGCCCTTGGCGCCCTGACCGGTCGGGAAAGCCGGCTGGGTCGAGACGCCGATCTTCGTCTTCCACGTCCCGTTGACCGCGGACAGGTAGTCGGTGAAGGCGTACGACGTGCCCGAGCCGTCGGACCGGAAGACCGGTGTGATCTTCAGGTCGGGGAAGTTGGCGCCCGGATTCAGCTTCGCGATCTCCGGGTCGTTCCAGTTGGTGATCTGACCGAGGAAGATCTTCGCGATGGTCGAGCTGTCGAGCCGCACGTGGACCGGAGCGCCGGGGACGTTGTAGAACACGGAGACGGCGGACAGCGCCCACGGGATCTGCACGCAGTCACTGCATGCGGTCTGCTGGTCGGGGGTCAACGGCGCGTCCGAGGCGCCGAAGTCGACCTGCTTGTTGGTGATCGCCGCGATGCCGGCACCCGAGCCGACGGCGCTGTACTGCACCGAATCACCAAAAGCATGCCCCCACGCCGGGATCCACGCTCCCACGAGCGGCGCAACGAACGTGCTGCCCGCGCCGGTGATCGTGGCGTTCGACTTGGCGCCGGCCGACGTCACCGCGACCGCCCCCGCGGCGAGCACCGCCACCGCGACGGCAAGAAGTGCAAGGCCCTTCTTCATGAAAAATCCTCTCCTGTTCCCTGGGGGATCGCTACTCGTTGACCTGTGAAATGCGCTGCCAGCGTGCCGCCGTCAGCGGCGTAGATGGGCTGACGCGCTGTTACACCGAGGTGACGGAGTGGTGAACTGATCCGGCGCCTCCGTTCACCTGTGCAGCCCGAGCTTGCGCCTCGACCGGTCGAGGAGAAAACGTGCGGTGAGACTCGTGACGAGGACGAAGACGATCAGGACGAACGCGGCCGCCCAGGCCTGTGCGTGGAGGTTGGGGTCGGCCGACTCGGAGTAGGTGAAGATCGTGAGCGGGATCGACTGCACCGAGTGCGACGGGTTCCAGTCCACAGCGTTGCTGGCGATCGCGCAGGTGAAGAGCAGAGGCGCCGTCTCGCCCGCGGCACGTGCGATGGCGAGTGTGGTGCCGGTGAGGATCCCGCCGAGCGACGTCGGCAACACGACGCGGACGACGGTCTGCCACTTCGAGACACCGAGTGCGTAGCTCCCCTCGCGGAGCCCGTTCGGGACGAGCGCCAGCACCTCCATCGCCGAGCGGGCGACGAGGGGCAGCATGATGATCGCCAGCGCGACGCCGCCCGCGATCGCGCTCTGGTGACCGCCGATCCCGAGGACCGGAAGGGCTTCCTTCACGATCAGCGTGTAGACGAAGATCCCGATCACGATCGACGGGAACCCGTTCAGCGTGTCGAGCCACAGCCGGACCTGGTCGGCCCACTGTTTCGGCGCGAACTCGCTCACGAAGATCGCCGTCATCACCCCGAAGGGCAGCGCGACGATCGTCGCGATCGCCACCAGCACGATCGAGCCCACGATCGCCGGCGCGATACCTCCGCCCGACTGGCCGAAGAGTGCCGGCCCCTTCGTGAAGAAGTCGAGATTGAGCGCGGAGATTCCCCGGCTCGCGACCGACCAGACCATGATCCCGAGCACGACGATCGCCGACAACGCCGCCGCGATCGCAGCCACCTCGGCGACTCGATTCACGATCAGCCTGCGCCGGGCGCGACCGGTGGCCCTCAGCGTGAGCTGCGGCGTCGTCATGACCCCGCCAGCTTTCGGTCGGACCGTTTCACGATCAGCTGGGCGCCGAAGTTCGCGAAGAAGGAGATGACGAGCAGGATCAGGGCCAGGTAGATCAGCGACGAGATCTGAAGGTTCGTGATCGCGCCCTGGTACTGGTTGGCGACCCGGCTCGCCAGCGTGTCGCCGGGCTCGAAGATCGACCGGTGCAGCGGAATGAAGTTCCCGATCACCTGCGTGACGGCGATCGCCTCGCCGAGTGCGCGGCCGAGGCCGAGGATCACGGCCGCGATCACGCCGCCCCGCACCGAGGGAACGGTGACGGTCTTGACCATCTCCCAGCGCGTCGCACCGAGCCCGATCGCGCCTTCCTCCAGCTCCTCCGGCACGCCCAGGAAGAGCTCGCGGCAGATCGACGACGTGATCGGAATCGTCATGATCGTGAGCACGAGGATCGCCGCGAAGACCGTCGACTCGACCTTGTCCTGTCCGTTCGAGAAGATCGGGATCCAACCGAGGACTGAACTGATCGCGGGCTGCAGATACTGCGCCGAGAAGGGCGCGAGAACGTAGATGCCCCAGAGTCCGATCACGACGCTGGGCACCGCGGCGAGCATCTCGATCAGCGTCCCGGCCGGCCCGCGGATCGCGGGCGGCGCGATCTCGCTGAGGAAGAGCGCGATCGCGACGGAGATCGGGCCCGAGAGCAGGATCGCGCCGAACGAGGTGACGATCGTCCCGATGATCAGGTCGCGCGCGCCGAACTCGTTGAGCGGGGCGTTCCAGACGTTGTTCGAGACGAAGCTGAGCCCGAAGTGCTGGATCGCCGGCCAGGCGCCCTTGAGGATGCGCCAGATGATCCCCAGGACGAGCAGGACCGAGATCAGGCTCGCGATCCCGGTCAGCCAGTAGAACAGCTTGTCGCCGAGGCGGTCGCGCAGCCCGCGCGACGGGGCAAGTGTCTCGCCCTGTGGGACCGATGCCGCTTCCATCGACGCGTGAGCATTCCAGCCTCGCGACCGCCCCGTGGACCGCGTCACCACTCCGTCACATATCGTTCACATCCTGTCGACCCTGGCCACCGGCCTAGGTCGGGAGACTCACACGGTGTCGACGATGGATCAGCGCGAGAAGTCGAACGAACAGGGCGTGCCGGCGATCGGTGTCGCACCCCCTCCGTCCGCGGCCGAGGTCAGCCGCGAGGTCGTGTTCGACATCGACGACCTGGCCGTGTTCTACGGCAAGGCGCTCGCAGTCGGCGGCGTCAACCTCGAGATCCACCGGCACGCGATCACGGCGCTGATCGGGCCGTCCGGGTGCGGCAAGTCGACCGTCCTGCGCTGCCTGAACCGCATGAACGACCTGGTTCCGAGCGCACGGGTGGACGGGAAGGTGCTCTACCACGGCACCGACCTGTACGGGAACGGCGTCGACCCGATCGAGGTGCGTCGGCGGATCGGCATGGTCTTCCAGCGCCCGAACCCGTTCCCGAAGTCGATCTACGACAACGTCGCCTACGGGCTGCGCATCCTCGGGATGAAGGACCACCTCGACGACCGCGTCGAGCAGGCGCTCCGCGGCGCTGCGCTCTGGGACGAGGTCAAGACGCGCCTCAAGCGGTCGGCGTTCAGCCTCTCCGGCGGCCAGCAGCAGCGGCTCTGCATCGCGCGTGCGATCGCCGTCCAGCCGGACGTGATCCTGCTCGACGAGCCCGCCTCCGCGCTCGACCCGATCTCGACCGCGGCGATCGAGGACCTGATGCACGAGCTCAAGCGCGAGTACACGCTCGTCATCGTCACGCACAACATGCAGCAGGCGGCGCGCGTCGCTGAGATGACCGCGTTCTTCAGCCTCGACGTCCACGACGACGGGACGCGGAACGGGATCCTCGTCGAGTACGACTCGACCGAGAAGATCTTCACGCATCCGGCCGACGAGCGCACCGAGGGCTACGTCACCGGGCGCTTCGGATGAGAATCTCGTTCACCGAGGAGCTCTCGCAACTCGAAGCCGGACTGCAGGAAGAAGGCGATCTCGTTCTCCGTGCGCTCCGCTCGGCGCTCAACGCGCTCGCCCGCGGCGACTCGGAGCTCGCGGACGAGGTGATCGCCTTCGACGACGAGGTCGACCGCCGGTACGTCGAGATCGAGACCGGCGTGCAGTCGCTGCTCGCGCGGCAGACGCCCGTCGCGATCGATCTGCGGCTGGTGCTCGCAGTGCTCCGGGTCAACCTGCACCTCGAGCGGATGGCGGACTACTGCGTCACCGTCGCGAAGCTGACCAAGCTGATGGGCGACCTGCACGTCGACGACGAGACGATCAGCCGCTCGATCGAGGACATGGGCCAGCGCGCGGAGCAGATGATCCGAGTCGCAATGGACGCCTTCGCAGCCCGCGACGCCGAAAAGGCGCAGACGCTGGTGGAGCTCGACGAGCTGATCGACCGTGCGAACCGGAACGCGACCGACGATTTGCTCTCGCTCGGCAACTCGTCCGAGGAGCGCGAGTACGCGCTCCGGATGCTCGTCGTCTCGCGGTGCGTCGAGCGGATCGGCGACCATGCGGTCGACATCGGCGAGCAGGTGGCGTACCTCGTCACCGGCGAGTTTCGCGAGTTCAGCGACGCCTCGCATCCCGCGTAGGCTCTCCACATGACGGAGCCCGGGGTCGAGGACGCGACGCGTCGGACGCGCCTCGCGAACGAGCGCACGTATCTCGCCTGGTGGCGAACGGGGATCGCCTCGCTCGCCGTGGGGATCGGAATCGGGCGTCTGCTCGCGGAGACCGCCGGCGGCGCGCAATGGCCCTACCGGCTGGTCGGCGTCGGCTTCGGCGTGCTCGGGCTCGTCATCCTGGCGGTCGGCCTGCGCCGGACACGCGAGGTCGAGGCCGCGCTCGACCGCGGTGCGTACGCGCCCGTCAGCGCAGCGCTGCTGACCTGGCTGGTCGCAGCCGGGCTCGTGCTCGGTCTCGGCGTGATCGCCCTCGTGCTCTTCGGCTGAGCCGACTCAGACGGTCACCGCCAGCCTCAGCGCCGCGATCGCGAGCCCGGCGACGAGCAGGCGCTCGATCGCGACGCTCGACGTGCGAATCGACAACCGCGCCCCGATCTGCGCACCGACCGCCAGGCCGACCGCGAGCACGATCGATCTCCGCAGCCCGTGCCCGACGGTGTACGCGCCCTGCGCGATGTGCGTCGCGACCGCTGCGCCGCTCATCATCGCGAGCACGAAATGGGAAGTCGCGGTCGCGATATGGGTCGGGAACCCGAGCGCCGTCACCAGCATCGGGACGTGGAAGATCCCGCCGCCGATGCCCAGGAAGCTCGACAGGAACCCGACGCCCACGCTCAGGACCACTCCCTGACGGACGCGGACCGCGTACCGCCACTCGCGCCCGGAGGCATCGACGAGCAACCGCGGAGATCCCCCCCGCGTGCGATGGAAGTCCCACCGGCGGTAGATCGAGAGCCAGATCGCAACCGCCGCGAGGACGACGGCCATGATGGCGTCGAAGGCACGGCGCGGCACGTAGCCGACAAGGAGAGCGCCGCCGACCGCGCCGGGCAGCGTCGCGACCCCGAACAGGAGCCCGCTTCGGACGTCGACCCGCCGCTGGCGCAGGTACGCGATCGTCCCGGACGTGCTGTTCGCCCAGACCGCGGCGAGACTGATCGAGGTGAGCGTCTGGGCGCTCTCGTTCGGGTACACGATCAGCAGCACCGGCGTCAGGAGGAACCCCCCGCCCGCCCCGACGAGCGTCCCGAGCACGCCGACCGCGACACCGAGCAACGCGAGCCCGGCGATCACCTCGACGCTCATGCCACGAGGATAGAGACGGCCTCAGGCGGCCCGCAGCCGGCGCTCCTCGTCCAGGCGGACGAGGTAGGCGGGCCGGCGGGAGCGGAGGTAGTCGACGACCGCGTCCTCGCTCCGCGCGGACGGGATCAGCGTCTTCCAGCCGCCGAGGTGGTCGATCCGGTGGAAGTCGCCGTTCGCGACGCCGGGAAGGCCGGCGGCGGCGACCCAGTCGAAGAGCGTCTCCCTGTTGAAGAGCTCGAACCGGTCGACGAACTCGGCGAGCTCGGGGCGCGCGGCGAAGGCCGCCGTCCCGCGCGTCGCGCCCGCGAGGTGGTCGGGTGAGTACGGGTGGGCGGCGACGAGCGCCGCCCCGCACGCCCGCGCAGCGGCGAGCGCAGTCTCCAGGCCGTTCGAGACGTCGACGAACGAGCGCAGGCCGATCGCGACCGCGTGCCCGGACAGCAGCGGGTCGGGATCGTCGTAGGTGAGCTCCAGCCCCGGCAGGACGAGCAGCCCGTAGAGCTGCAGCGCCCGGGCGGCCTCGCGCTCGATCTCGGCCAGATAGGCATCGAACCGAGCCGCCGTGACCTGATCGCCGGCGCGCGTCGCGTGGTCGGTGATCGCGAGCACGTCGAAGCCGCTCTGCCCGTAGAGGTCGCACAGCCGGCGAACCTCGAGCGCACCGTCGCTCCACGTCGTATGCGCGTGCAGCTCGCAGAGCAGCGGGCTCGGCTTCGTGGGCATCTGCTCGCATGTTCGCTGCAAATCGGGCACTTCCGCGCCCGGTCACCAGATCGCTACGCGTTCGTCGTCGCTAGGTCACGAAGTAAATGACGCACGCGAGCCCGGCCACGAAGCAGTAGACGGCGAACGGGACGAGCGTCCGCGTCTCGAAGTACCGCATCAGGAATCGGATCGAGAACGCTGCGGCGACGGCGGCGGCGAGCGCGGCGGCGAGCGCCTGGCCGCGGACGCCGTTCCCGTCGGTTCCGAAGAGCTCCGGCAGCTTCAGCAGCGCCGCCGCGCCGATGATCGGCGTCGCGAGCAGGAACGCGAATCGCGCCGCGTCCTTGTGCGACAGACCGACGACCAGCCCGCCGCTCATCGCCGCGCCCGAGCGCGAGAATCCGGGGATCAGCGCCAGGGCCTGCGCGGCGCCGACGAAGAAGGAGTCGCGCCACGAGACCGTGCGTGCAATCCGCACGTCGTCCTCATCGGCCGTTACCGGCGCGCGCCGCCGGAGCACCTCGGCGACCGCCAGCAGGATCCCGTTCAGCATCAGGAAGACCGATGCCGACGTCGGCGACGCGAAGATCTTGCGCAGCGCGCTCTCGAGTGCGAGGCCGAGGATCCCGGCGGGGATCGTCCCGACCACGAGTAGCCAGCCGAGCCTGGCGTCGGCGTCGTCAGGGGCGATCGCCCGGTCGCGCAGCGAGCGCCCGAGCCCCTTCACGATCCGCACCCAGTCGCGCCAGAAGAAGATCAGCAGGACGATCGCGGTCGCGAGGTGCGTCGCCACCAGGAAGGTGAGGAAGTACGTGTCGTTCTGATGGATGTTCCACCCGAGCAGGCTCGGGAGGATCACGCTGTGCCCGAGGCTGGAGATCGGGAACAGCTCGGTCACGCCCTGGATCAGACCCAGGATGATCGCCTGGGTGTACGTGATCAGCGACTCGGCGATCACGCAGCAGTCGCCCGCGACGGCCCGCTGCGGAACCACGCGAAGACGAGGCACGCGACGCCCAGCAGGAACGCGGCGATCCCGTGCTTCACGTGGTGGTGGCTCGACCCGGCCTGATGGCCCGGGAAGAACGACGGAAGCGACTTGGCGGGCTCGACCCAGTACACGATCCCGATGGCGATGAGCACGATCCCGACCACGACGGCGAGGATCACGAGGAGCCGCTCGTTGCGCACGAGCGGCAGGATACGCGCTCGCTCGGCGGGGTCGGTTTCCCACCTGTTCACAAATCGCCGCCTATCATGCGACGTCAGTGGCGACGACCGAGATCCCGAGCGCCAGCGAGGCCCTGATCAACCGCGAGCTCTCGGCGATCGCGTTGATGGGCCGCGTCCTCGATCTCGCCGCCGATCCGACGGAACCGCTGCTGGAGCGCGTGAAGTTCTGCGGGATCGTCTCCGACATCCTCGACGAGTTCTTCATGGTGCGGGTGGCCGGCCTCTACGACCAGGTGCTGTCGGGGCTCGCCGTCCGCCTTCCCGACGGCCGCACGCCGCAGCAGACCCTCGAGGCCGTGCGCGTCCAAGTCCTCGAGCTGACGACCAGGCAGTCCCTGCTGTGGCGCGACGAGCTGTGCCCCGCGCTGGCCGCCGAGGGGATCCGAGTCGGCACGGTCGACGAGGCGACGCCGGGCGAGCTGGAGGAGCTGGAGCAGCTGTTCCTGCGCCAGATCTACCCGGTGCTGACGCCGCTCGCCGTGGGCCCGGGTCAGCCCTTCCCGTACATCTCGGGCCTGTCGCTGAGCCTCGGCGTGATGGTGCGCGACGACTCATCGGGCGAGGAGCGCTTCGCGCGCGTCAAGGTGCCCGAGGGCCTCCCGCGCTTCGTCCCCGTCGGGTCCGACGGCCTGCGGCTCCCGCTCGAGGCGATCATCGGCCACTTCCTGCCGGAGCTCTTCCCGGAGATGGACGTGCTCGAGCGCGTGGTGTTCCGCGTGACCCGCGACGGCGACACCGAGATCTCCGACGACGCGGACGACCTGCTCGAGGCGGTCGAGAGCGAGCTGCGCAAGCGGCGCTTCGGCGCCGTCGTCCGGCTCGAGGTGTCGAGCTCGATCTCGCGCTCGATGCTCTCGCGGCTCGAGACGCGGCTCGGGATCTCTACGACGAGCGTCTACCCGGTGCGCGGGCTGCTCGACCTCGCCGACCTCGGCCAGCTCTACGGCCTCGACCGGCCCGACCTCAAGTACGAGCCGTGGGTGCCGTTCACGCAGCGGCGCCTGTCCAGCCCGAAGAACGACGACCTGTTCGCCGAGATCGCGCAGCGCGACCTCGTCGTCCAGCATCCGTACGACTCGTTCACGACGAGCGTCGAGTCGCTCGTCAAGGGCGCCGCCCGGGACGAGGCAGTGGTCGCGATCAAGACGACCGTGTACCGCACGACGCAGGACTCAGCGCTCGCGACCGCCCTGGTCGAGGCGGTCGAGAACGGCAAGCAGGCCGTGTGCGTGGTCGAGCTGAAGGCACGGTTCGACGAGCAGCGCAACATCGAATGGGCGCGATCGCTCGAGCAGGCGGGCGTGCACGTCGTCTACGGCTTCCCGGACATGAAGATCCACGCGAAGACGACGCTGATCGTGCGCCGCGAGGGCGACGAGCTGCGCCGCTACGTGCACATCGGGACGGGCAACTACCACGCGACTACCGCCCGCATCTACGAGGACATCGGGCTCTTCACCGCCGACCCGGACATCACCGCCGACGTCGCAGACCTCTTCAACTTCGTCACCGGCTTCGGCCGCCCGCAGCAGTTTCGGAAGCTCCTCGTTGCGCCGTTCAACCTGAAGAAGAGCCTGATCGAGCACATCCGCAACGTCGCGGACGCTGCAGAGGCCGACCGGCCGGCACGGATCCGGATCAAGTGCAACAGCCTCACCCACCCGGAGGTGATCGAGGAGCTGTACCGCGCCTCGCAGGCCGGTGTCGAGATCGACATCGCCGTCCGCGCGATCTGCTCGCTCATCCCCGGCATCCCCGGCCTGAGCGACAACATCCGCGTGCGGTCGATCCTCGGGCGGTTCCTCGAGCACAGCCGCCTGTACTACTTCGAGGCCGGCGAGGACCGGACGTACTTCCTCGGCAGCGCCGACCTGATGCCCCGCAACCTCGAGCACCGCATCGAGGTGGTCACGCCGGTCGACGACCCGCACATCCGCGGCGAGATCGACGCCATCTTCAAGGCGCTTCTGACCGACAAC
>Ga0335081_10012698_pt1 | contig 13640 bp, 13 predicted proteins | sample Lox_Sample_35_FD_206713 | JGI IMG/M metagenome (GOLD analysis project Ga0335081, IMG submission 206713) | Soil microbial communities from Loxahatchee National Wildlife Refuge, Florida, United States - Lox_Sample_3.5 | ecosystem: Environmental > Terrestrial > Soil > Wetlands | place: USA...
TCCCCGAACGTGATGTGTTCCGCGCCCGCGGCCACCTGCCGCCGCACGTCTTCCAGCACGACCTCCTGCTGCACGATGCGAAATAGCCCGCGATACACCGGCACCACCGGGCAATGGCGGCACAAGTGCTTGCAGCCGCGCGACGCCTCTGTGTACCCCACGCGCCGCGTCGAACCGTTCATCACCAGTTGCGCGTATGCGCCCAACGGCGGCAAGCCGGTGCGATCCGGCGCCAGGAACTGCTGGCGCGCCATCGAAATCAGCGGCTCGGGCTGCCGGTATGGCCGTTCTCCTTCCCGGGTCGCGCTGAGCCGCCGCGCCAGGTCACGCAACGCCGGTTCGAATTCCCCGCCGATCACGGTTTGCACGCCGGCGCGCCGAAGCAGCGAATCGTTCAGCGGCGCGTACAGCCCGTAGCCACACAAATGCGCGCGCGGATTCGCCTCACGCACGCGATCCACCAACTTCTGGAACAACCGCGTGGCCGTGTGCATGGGGAGAAAGAACGCGATCAGGTCCGCCTGTTCCACCTCCGCCTGCGGCAGCGCGCTGCAGGAGACGTCGGCCAGCGTCACATCGTGCCCATCCGCGCGCAGCCATGCCGCCGGCGACGCCAAACCGAACGGCTGCCGCCCCAGCTCGTACGTCGAAATCAGCACGATGCGCACTTCTTCCATTATGTAGGCACCGGCGCCGGCGGTCTGCACCGCGGGCGTTTGCTAAAATGAACTCAGCATTTCTCACTTCCCCCAATGATTGCCGCACCCACAATCGCCGAAGAGATTCTCGACCTCAAGAGCCAGCGCAAGGCCATCCTGCTGGCCCACCACTATCAGGAGGCCGAGATTCAGGAATTGGCCGACGTGGTTGGCGACAGCCTCGAGCTCGCCCGCAAGGCGCGCGAGTTCTCTGGCGATGTCATCGCTTTCTGCGGCGTGTGGTTCATGGCTGAGACCGCCAAAACGCTCAACCCGGACCGCATCGTGGTGGTGCCGGACCGCGAGGCCGGTTGCAGCCTGGTGGACAGTTGTCCCGTCGGGCCCATCCGCGAATTCCGCCGCCGCAATCCCGGCCACGTCATCGTCACCTACATCAACACCTCGATCGAGGTGAAGGCGGAAAGCGATATCCTTTGTACCTCGCGCAACGCCGTCCGCATTGTCAACTCCATCCCGCGCGAGAAGCCTATCCTGTTCCTGCCCGACGCCAACCTGGGCAACTACGTTCGTAAAGAAACCGGCCGGGACAACATGCAGATCTGGCAGGGTACCTGTATTGTCCACGCCACCTTTCCCGCGCGCCGTCTCGTGGCGGCCAAGCTGGAACATCCGCGCGCTCAGGTGGTGGCCCATCCGGAATGCCCGGAATCGGTGCTGGCGATGGCCGATTTTATCGGCTCCACGTCCGCCATCATCGAGCACTGCGCCGCAAGCGCCGCGCCCGAGTTCATCGTGATGACCGAAAGCGGCATCCAGCACTCGCTGGCAAGGGTTGCGCCTTCCAAGCGCTTCCACTTCGTCGCCAACGAAAACTGCAATTGCAGCGAGTGCCCCTACATGAAGCTCAACTCGCTCGACAAGCTGCGCGATTGCCTGCTCACCCTGCAGCCGCGAGTGGAGCTCCCGGCCGACATCATGCGGCGCGCGCTTGTGCCGCTCGAGCGTATGCTCGCCGTCAAGTAGATGGACCCCCTCGTCGATTCCTACGGCCGCGTCCATGACAACCTGCGCATCAGCGTCACCGACCGGTGCAATATCCGCTGTTTCTATTGCATGCCCGAGCACGGCGTCGAGTTCGTGAAGCGCAGCGAGATCCTGGATTTCGAAGAGATTGAGCGCTTCGCGCGCATCGCCGTGCAACTCGGCGTCACGAAACTCCGGGTCACCGGCGGCGAACCGCTGGTGCGGCGCGATCTCCCGGTGTTGATCCGCCGCCTCGCTGCCATCCCTGGCGTCCGCGACCTGGCGCTCACCACCAACGGCGTGCTGCTGCCCGAATTGGCTCGTACTTTATATGATTCCGGCCTGCGCCGCATCAACGTGCACCTGGATACCCTCGACCGCGATCGCTTTTTCCAGATCACCCGCCGCGATGATTTGGAAAAGGTCCTCGCCGGCCTGGCGCTGGCGAAGCACATCGGCTACTCGATCAAGCTGAACGCCGTCGCGGTGAAAAACCTGGTGGAACCGGACATCGTGCCGCTGGCCCGCTACGGCCGCGAGAACGGTTTCGAGGTGCGCTACATCGAGTTCATGCCGCTCGACGCGCAGAACCTCTGGGATCGCGGCAAGGTGCTGCTCGCCGACGACATCATCGCGACCCTTTCTCGCGAGATCGCGCCGCTGGTTCCCATCCCCGATCCCGATCCGCGCGCCCCCGCCGCCGAGTACCGCTTTGCCGACGGCATCGGCGCAGTAGGCTTCATCGCCTCCGTGAGCCGTCCGTTCTGCCAGAGCTGCAACCGCCTGCGTCTGACCGCCGACGGCAAGATCCGCTACTGCCTGTTCGCCATCGAGGAAGACGATGTGAAGGTCTTGATGCGCCGCGGCGCCTCCGATGACGAAATCGCCGCGCTCATTCGCCGCAACATCGCCGGCAAGTGGGAAGGCCACGAAATCAATTCCACGAAATTCATCGCGCCCCCGCGCCCAATGTATTCGATCGGCGGATAAGCGATCAGCTTTCAGCAATCAGCTCCTGGTTAGAGGCACTCAGCCGCTGATCGCTGACCGCTGAACGCTGACAGCTAATTTGGCCTCGTCTTCCACCTCCTGTGAATCCACAACCACTGGTCCGGATACTTCCGGATCACCTCTTCCGACTTGCTCTGCACCGCCTGCGTGTCGCGCTGCGCGTCCCCTGTCATCGGCACCGGCGGATAGAACCGTAGCACATACCGCTTCTCCTTCTCCTCCCACAACGCGAATCCCGGAATCACCGCAGCGCCGCTGTGCGCGGCCAATTTGACAAACCCGGCCCCCGCGCACGCCGGCACGCCGAACAAATCCACGAACACGCCGCCATCGAGCGCCGAATTCTGGTCCACCAGGATTCCCACCGCTTCATTCGCCGCCAGTGCTTTCAGGATCGACCGCGCGAAGTCTTTCTTGAAAATCATGCGATTGCCGGAGAAGCCGCGCCGGCGCTCCACCATCGCATCGATCAGCGGATTGTCCAGCGGCCGCACTACCACGTGCATCGGGGCAGCCAGCAGCGCGTGAGCGTACGCGCTCAGCTCCCAGTTCCCCAGGTGCGCAGTCGCGAACAGCACCCCGCGTCCCTCGCGCAACGCGTTCTCGTAGTGCTCGGCGCCCTCGCAGCGGATCCACCGTTTCACGTTGTCGCGACGGATCGATGGGAATTTCGCGAAGCTCACCAGCAGCCGCGCGATCGACCGGAACACTCCGTCCACAATCTCCTTGCGCCGAGGCTCGTCCCACTCCGGCATGGCCATCGCCAGGTTGTCATACGCCACGCGGCGCAGCCTCGGAATCGCGTGGTCCAGCAGCCGCGCGTAGCAGCGCGCCAGCCAATGCGCCATCGCTACCGGCGCCCACTCCAGCGATTTCAAAACGCACAGCGCCAGCGCATACTCCACGCCATTTCGAATGACCGACCGCCGCCGCATGAAACCGCATTGTGGCACAAAAGCGGGTTAAAGGCCCGCGTCTCCGCATCGAGAGAACGTGCCTGCTGCGCGCGGCCGGTACGCTATCATAGTAAAAATTCCTATGATTCAAGACGAACTCATGGAGGGTCTCACTTTCGACGACGTTTTGCTCGAACCGGCCCACAGCGAAGTCTTGCCGTCGGAAGTCGACACGCGCACCTGCCTCACGCGGCAAATCGGATTGAATGTGCCCATCGTCTCCGCCGCCATGGACACCGTCACGGAATCGCACCTGGCCATCGCCCTGGCGCAGCAAGGCGGCATCGGAATCATCCATCGCAACATGACCATCGAGCGGCAGGCCGAAGAGGTGGACCGCGTCAAGCGCAGTGAGAGCGGCATGATTGTCGACCCCATCACCATCAGCCCCGACCTGCCCATTTCCGCCGCGCAGGAGCTCATGGCCCGCTACCGCATCTCCGGCGTGCCGGTGACCAAGGACGGCAAGCTGGTCGGCATCCTCACCAACCGCGACCTGCGCTTCGAGAACCGCTTCGACATGCCCATCTCCGAGGTCATGACCAAGGACAACCTGGTCACCGTCGCGGTGGGCACCACGCTCGAGCAGGCCGAAGCCATTCTTCACCGGCACCGGGTCGAGAAGCTGCTGGTGGTCGACGACCACTACAACCTCAAGGGCCTGATTACCGTCAAGGACATCCAGAAGAAGCTGAAGTATCCGAACTCGGCCAAGGACAGCCAGGGCCGCCTGCGCGTCGGCGCCGCCATCGGCGCCACAGGCGATTTCCTGGAACGCGCCCAGGAACTGGTCGCGCGCAAAGTCGACGTGCTGGGCATCGATACGGCTCACGGCCATAGCAGCCGCGTGATGGACGCGGTGAGAACCATCAAGCGCAAGCTTCCGGACGTGCAGCTCATCACCGGCAATGTGGCCACCTATGAGGGCGCCAAGGACCTGATCTGCCTCGGCGTGGACGGCGTCAAAGTCGGGATCGGCCCCGGATCCATCTGCACCACGCGCGTGGTTTCCGGAGCCGGCGTCCCCCAAATCACCGCCATTTCCGAATGCGCGCGGGCCACGCGTCCTGCCGGCGTGCCGCTGATCGCCGACGGCGGCGTCAAGTTCTCCGGCGACATCACCAAAGCCATCGCCGCCGGCGCCGATTCGGTGATGATCGGCAGCCTGCTCGCGGGCACCGACGAGAGCCCCGGCGAGACCATCCTCTACCAGGGCCGCACCTTCAAGACCTACCGCGGAATGGGCTCGTTGGGCGCGCAGGGCAGCTCCAGCTACGACCGCTATGCGCAGGACCCCAACGCCAAAATGGTGCCTGAAGGCATCGAAGGCCGCGTCGCCGCGAAAGGACCGTTGTCCGAGCTGGTCTATCAGTTGGTGGGCGGCCTGCGTTCCGGCATGGGCTATTGCGGCACCCACACCATCCGCGAACTACAGGAAAAAGCCCGTTTCTTACGCATCTCACCCGCCGGCCTGCGGGAGAGCCACGTGCACGACGTCATCATCACCAAGGAAGCACCCAACTACCGGGTGGAGTAGACGTAAGAGCAGACCAACGCGGAGTGCGTAACCCGCCCTTAACATCCTACTTACGATAGCCCAATCGCAGCATTGCGAATCGAACACAAGTGTTCGATAATGCAGAGGTGAAAGGCAGCGAGTTTCTTCGCAAAATGAAGGCCATCGCCAGGCGCAAGAAAATGACGTACCGCTGGGTACCGGAGCGTGGCTCGGGCAGTCACGGGACGCTGTAGCTCGGCGATCGTTTCACGGTCGTAAAGGACCTCAAAAAGGAACTCGGCCCCGGTTTACTGTCCGATATGCTTAAGCAACTCGGATTTCGCAAGGAGGACCTGTAATGTTCACCGCGACCTATCCTGCCAGTTTTCTGCGCGAGAAGAACGGCGAGGGTTTTCACGTCCGGTTTCCCGACTTACCCGAAGCGCTCACTGGAGGAGCCGATCTCGACGACACCCACGCCCAGGCGGCCGACTGTCTGGCTGAGGCCATTGCCGGACGGATCGCGCGCGGAGACCCAATTCCGGCTCCTTCCCGGCTCAAACGCAGCCAGCATCCAGTCAGTGTTCCGCTCTACTTGGCGCCCAAGCTGGCTCTCTATCTGGCTATGCGCGAGAGCGGGATGCGAAACACGGAGTTGGCCAAACGTCTTGCCGTCAGCGAAACGGTTGTCCGCCGCATGCTGGACCCAAAGCACAACACCAAGCCCGAGAAGATTCAAACCGCGCTGGCAGCGCTCGGCAAGCGGATCGTTGTCCGGTTCGAAGACGCGGCGTAGTGGTTCGAACGCAGCAGCGGCGTCACCCTCGCGCCCCGTAATCCTTGAAATCCGCCTTCACCGCTGCTTCCATCTCCCGCGCCGCGGCCAGCAGCCACCCCTTCGGCCGATTCTTCAGATCGTTCAGCAGCGTGCCCGCCTTGGCGCTGCCCAGGTGAACGTTGGCCGTCTCCCAGCCCATGGCATGCAGCAGGTGGATTTCGTCCCGCTCTTTGGGCAGCGCCGAAAGCTCGATGCGCGAGCAATCCGGCGCCAGCCGGCGCACGATCCACCGCTTCTGCAAACGCACGAACGGATCGCGGCAGCGCACCGCACGGTCGAGGATCTCCTGGTAATAAATCTTAGCCGTGCCCTTCCCTTTTTCCGCCCATACGCATGCCGACGGCGCCAGCGCCTTGGCTTCGCGCGCCACCGAACCGCCGTGCCATTCCGCGACCGCCACGTAGCGCTGCCGTCCCAGGCTGCCGAGCCCCGCCACGCGGTGCACCGTCTTCCAGCGCATTCCGCGCTCCGGCATCATCCGGTCAATGGCTTTGCTCACGCCCGCTGGCGTCTTCTCTTTCAGTTCCGGCAACGCGCGCAGTTTTTCCCAGTAAGGCTCCGGGTCGTGCAGGCGCATGGTCGCCATGGCCCGCAGTGCCGGGTGGTGTTCCGCCAGAATGTAGGCCCGCCCGCCCGCCTCGAGTGCATCCTGGTAGCCCTTGAGAATCACTGCGATCCCCGCCTTCAAGTCACAAGCCATCTCCGCCAGCAGCGCACTGGTGGCCAGGCGGATGAGGTCGTTGGTGTAAGGCAGCCGCCACACTTCGTCGAAATCGTTGATCCCCCAAATCAGCCGGCCCTCGATGTCGCGCCACGTCCCGAAGTTCTCAACGTGCAGGTCGCCGACCGCCAGCACCGCCCGCGCGCGCGCCGCCTTCCCGCAGACCTCAGCCCAGGTCTGCGCCCATCGGTAGTAAGTGGCGCGCATAAAAGGAAACACCGCAGTTCTCATCTGTGCATGTTTCAACTTGAGATCCGGCTCCAGGATCTGCAGATGCTGGCCGAGCCAGGCTTCGTACTTATCGGTGGCTTTCTTGATGTTCATGGCTTCCCAACATTCGGTGGTGCGGGCGGCGCCTCCTGCCGGTTCGCACTAGCCTGAGCTCGTGCCGCTTTCACCCGCCGTGGCCGGCGTCAGCATCCATTTCAGCGTTCCGCGCGGCTCCGGCCCGAACCGGTCGCAATCCACGCGGACCAGCGCCGCTTTCTTCATATCGACGGACAGCGCCGGGCTGGTCAACAGAAACGCCACCATGGTGCTCATCATCGGTTCGTGACCGGAGAGCAAAACGGCTCTCTCATCCTTCCGGGCGCGAAGTTCTTCCCACGCGTCATAAGGCGATGCGTCAGGAAGCAGAGCGCGCGTCTTCACGATCTTGCCCTGGTAGCCAAGCGCCTCCACGGCCGACTCCGCGGTCTCCACCGCCCGCCGGTACGGGCTGGACAGCACCACGCTTGGCGAAACCCCCGCGCTGCGCGCCCGTTTGAGCACGCGCTTCAGCTTCTCGCGCCCTTCCGGGGTCAGCGCTCGTTCCGCATCCGGTTGCCCCGCCTGGGCATTTTCGGCGATCGCGTGGCGCAACAGATAGATTTCCATCAGGCCTTGGCCTTCCGCGCGGCGGGCCGCCCCGCGTGCACGCGGGGCAATTGCAGCCGCGAAACCTGCCGCTGCAGCTCACGGAAGATCTTGGGGATCGGCTGGGCGGCGTCGATCACCGTAAACTCATATGGGTCCACCATGGTGTCCAGTGCGCGGATCAGGCGCTTCTGGTAGCGCACGAAGCTCTCGTACATGTCCGGCCCGAAGCGCAGATCCATGCCGCTTTCCCAATAGTCGAACGCGCCGCGTCCCAGCACCACGCGCGACACCAGGTGCTCCACGTCCGCGCGCAGGTAGAATACGCCGTGCGGCTTCAGGGCGAAACCGGCGGCCTGTTCGATCCACCTGCGGTCCTCGCCGCGCGCAATCGCCCGCGCCATGATCGAGAAGATGTAGCGGTCGGTCAATACCACGAAGCCGGCCCGCAGCGCCGGTATGATCTCGTTCTCCAGGCGGTCCGCGAAGTCGGTGGTGTAGAACAAGGTCATCGTAATCGGGCCCAGGGTGTTGCCTTCCTTGGCCATTTTGATTCCCTTGCCCGCCAGCGCCGAGCGCGCCATGCCCGTGTCCAGAACGGCGTGTCCTTCCTGCTCCAGCCACTGGTGCAACAGGGTGATCTGCGTGCTGCGCCCGACCGCGTCGGGGCCCTCGATCACGATCAGCTTGCCCTGCAGGTCCGACACTTCCACGCCGGGAAGCGGTTCGCTATAGAACTGGAGCGGTTGCCGGTTGCGCACCGAATTCACCTCCCTCCGGAATCTGCAGGATGCCGTTCTTCAAATCGTCCCCGATTTCCCGTATGACGATGTCGCGCATGCGCCGCTGCTGGTCTTCGATGGACATCGTGGCGTCGATGACGTGAAACCCCATCTCGTCCGCCATGGCTTCGTACTCGTCCAGGATGCGCCCTTGAAAGATGCGGAAGCTCTCCTCGACATCGCGCGCCAGTCCCAGGTCCATGCCGGCCTCGTAGTACTTCAGCGCGTCGCGTCCCCCCAGAATGCGGCCCAGCGCCACGTCCAGCGGCACGCGGAAATAGAAGGCCAGGCTGGGATGGATGGCGAAGCGGTACAGGTTGCGCACCCAGCGGCGGCTGACGCCGCGCGCCACGTCGCGCGCAAAGGCCGTGTACGCGTAGCGGTCCGCGCACACGATGGCGCCCGATTTCACCAGCGGCAGAATGTAGCTCTCCATCCGGTCGGCGAAGTCGGTGCAGTGAATCAGGCTGAACGTGGTGGGCGTGAACATCTCTTTCTTCTTGCCGCGCCGCGTGGCCTGCCGCACCAGCGGCGATGAATTCCATTCGCTGAACGCCACCGCGTAACCTTGCGACCGCAACCAGTGGCTCAGAAGCGAGATCTGCGTTGATTTTCCGGAGCCGTCGATGCCTTCCACCACGATGAGCTTGCCGCGGTACCGGTTGGGTACAAAGAGAGACATAAATGTTATGCCAGCGCCTATTTTACCCTTAACAAGCTCTAACCGCGCTCCATTCGATAGACCTCTCCATTCCCACGACCGTCCAGCCTCTGGAAGGCCGAGAGCAAGACATCCGCGGCCCATTCTCTTCGCACGCCCCGAGTCTCCGCGCCCCAGTGGTTTAAGCCTGCCCTGTCTCAAAACCGTTCCCGATTCTCCACCGTCGCCTCTATCAACTCCACGATTTCCGATGCCACCCCTTCCGGAAGCGCCGGGCGCGTCAGCATCTCAACCAGCGCCGTCAGGTCCATCGCGCGGGAAATCTCTCTCCAGTTCTCCGGCAGCACTCCGCCGTTCTCGCGGAATCCGGTCGAGAAATGCGGCTCCATCTGTGGTCGCGACCACCGCTCGTAACGCAGCGCATGCCCCACATCGCACAGAGAACAACCGGAGAACGCGAACTCCCAGTCAAGAAGTGCTGCCACTGCCCACTTCCCGCGACTCTGCTTCAGGATGACGTTAGGCGAGCCAAAGTCGGAATGAACCAGGCATCGGTCTCCGTTGAACCCAGCCAGCTCTGCCGCGCGGTTCCAGATGAACTCGCGGATGCCTTCCCTCTCCGAAGCGTCGAGACGCCGCGCCAGGACCGCAGAATCAAGCCACCCCTCGATCATCATCGGGATCGGGTCGGGACCGTCGACGAATGGCGCGCCAATAGCCAAACCCGGCAGGATCGGTCCCGGGCGGGGAAAAGTGAACGACTGCAAGCACGCCAGCGTTGCGCCCATGGACCATGCCGCCTCCGCGATTGTCCGCTCATCGTGGCGCGACTTGAGCTGCCGGTACGTCAGGCCTTCCACCCAGCGCATCAGCACATACGGGCCAACGTCCGCTTCTCCGTCCGGGTTGGCGTACAGAATCTCCGGGACCGGTACCCGGCCACTCACAAGCTGATGCAGATCGACTTCCTTCCGGCAGGCATCGCGATCCCGGGTGAACACGCGCAGCACCAGGGCGTCGTTCAGCCCGTCGAGGCGCAACCGGTAGAGCATGTTGATCACGCCCCCGGTGACCGGTTCGCACGATTTCATCACATGCCCGGGCAGCGCCCGCGAAACGATTCCCGCGATCTGTTTCTCCGTCAGCGGCACGACCTATTTTTGCAGCAAGACGACGTACCCCGCCACGCATCCTGCCACAATGGCGCGCTAGAATGCGTTTGATGCAACTGCCCGCGAGAATCGGCAAGTACGAGCTGGAAGAATTCCTCGGCGGCGGTATGTCGCACGTCTACCGCGCGCGCGATACAGTGATCGGCCGCACCGTGGCGGTGAAGATTCTCACCGAGGCCGGCTGCCTGGATGCCGAAGCCAAGGCGCGCTTCCTCGCCGAGGCGCGCATGGCGGGCAACATCTCGCACGATAACGTCATCAACATCTACGATTTCGGCGAGGACGATCAACATCACCCGTTCATGGTGATGGAGTTCCTGCGCGGCGAGGACCTGCGTCAGGCCATCAAGACCGGGCACACGGGCGACCTCCTGCAGAAACTGAAGATCGCCGTGCAGATAGCGCGCGCGCTCGGCTACATCCACAGCCAGAAAATCATCCACCGCGACATCAAGCCGGAAAACGTGCACATCAACTCGGCCGGCGTGGTCAAGCTGATGGATTTCGGCATCGCCAAAACCGAAGGCATGCAGATGACCCGCGCGGGCTACGTGCTCGGCACGCCCTACTATATGGCGCCCGAGCAGGTGACCGGGCAGAACATCACCGAGCAGGTGGACGTCTACGCGTTCGGCATCCTGTTGTTCGAGCTGCTGACCGGCTCCAAGCCGGTTAATGCCGAGACCGTGGAGCGGATTTTCTACGCCATCCTCAACGAGCCGCTCAATATCGACCCCCTGCGCCAGTCCGGCGCCCCGGAAGCGGTGTGCGATCTGGTAACGCGATGCACGGCGAAGGACCCGGCCCAGCGGCCGCAGGGCTTCGGCCCCGTGTGCGCGGATTTGGACCGGGTCATTGCCGAGATGACCGCGCCCACCATGGTGATGCCGGAAATGCAGGTCGCGCCACCCGTGAAACGCCCGGCCTGGTTGTTTCCGGTGGCGCTACTGGCAGTGGTAGTGGTGGGGATCGGACTGTACTTCGCGCTCAAGCCCAAGGAACTGCCGCAGACCATTCAGGCCAAGTCCGGTGTGATGGTGCTGGTCCCGGCCGGACCTTTTCTCTATGGCGAGAAGAAAGTCTCCGTGTCGCTGCCGGCGTTTTACATCGACAAGACCGAAGTCACCAACGCCGCTTACAAAGCCTTTTGCGACGCGACCGGCCACGCTTTGCCAGACCAGTTTCCACAGGACCACCCCGAATACCCCGTGGTCAATGTTTCCATCCTGGATGCTAAGGACTTCGCGGATTGGGCGGGCGAGCGCCTGCCGAGGGCCAGAGAATGGGAAAAGGCCGCGCGGGGAACCCAAGGTCTCATGTACCCCTGGGGCAACCAGAAAGACCCCGCCCGCGCCAACGCGGGACCGGATGGAACGATTCGTCCTGCGAACGATTTTCCGAACGGTGCCAGCCCCTATGGCGCCCTCCAGATGGTGGGGAATGTCTGGGAGTTGGTGTACGAACTGCAAACGCCAAGCGCTGCCGAGGTAGAACATTTCCGAACTCTTTTGGACCCTCCTCCCACCGCTAACGACAGTTGGTATCAGATCCGAGGGGGGGCGTTTTCGGCGCCGATCTTCACCAATGCGGTCTTCGACAATGTCATCTGGGATGCCACCCGCGTCCCGGCCAAGTTCAAGGCCCCTAGCATCGGCTTCCGCTGCGTTAAGGACCCGCCGCAGCAATAACGTCCACCCTGCTATAATGTGAAAGTTCTGCCCAACATTCCAGGTGTATCCCTATGTTCCTTAGTGTCAAAGAGATGGAGCTGCGGAAGGTTCGTTTCGACGAAACTTTCGAGGCCGGGCAGATCGAGTTCGCGAGCGAAAACCTGACCCAGGTTACTCCCCTGCACGCGGTCGGATCCGCCGTCGTCCTGAAGAACTCCGGCGGTGAAATACGAATTCAGGGCCGCTACACCGTGGAAATGAACGCGCCCTGCGACCGCTGCCTGGGGGATGCGCGCTATCCCTTGGATGCCGGCTTCGACCTGTTCTACCGGCCCATGGCAGTGATCGCGCGCGACGAGGAAGTCGAAATTGACGAAGGCGAGGCCCAGATCGGCTTCTATGAGAACAGCGGCCTGGAACTGGAGGACGTCCTCCGTGAGCAGGTGCTGCTGGCCTTGCCCATGCAGCGGGTTTGCAGCGAAAGCTGCAAAGGAATTTGCCCCGTCTGTGGCAAGAACCGAAATGAAACGGAGTGCGATTGCCGGATCGAGAGAGTGGACGATCGCTGGGGAGCGCTCCGCAAGCTAGAGATCTGAAAGTTGTAAAGGAAAAGATATGCCGAACCCGAAACGCAGGCACTCCAAGGAACGCACCAGCACGCGCCGCGCGCACGACGCGCTTAAAGCCGCGGGGCTCTCCGAGTGTCCCAATTGCCACGAGCCCAAGCTGCCCCACCGCGTCTGTCCGCACTGTGGGCAGTACAAGGGCCGTGAGGTGGTCGAAGTCGAACAGGAGTAAAATCGACAGTACATGCTGACCATTGCCGTGGACGCAATGGGCGGAGACCACGCCCCCAAGGCCGAAGTGGAAGGCGCGGTCCGCGCCGCCCGGGATCTCGGAGTCAGAGTCATCCTGGTCGGCAGGCAGGACGAGGTACGCCGCGAGCTCGACCTCAACAACGGCTACCACGGCCTCCCGATTGAGATTGTCCACGCTAGCGAGCGCGTCACCATGGAGGACAGCGCGGCCCGCGCCTTCCGCACCAAGCGCGACAGCTCCCTCCGTATCGCCTCGCGCCTGGTTCGCGACGATGTCGCCCAGGGATTCGTCTCCGCGGGCAACACCGGCGCGGTGATGGCCACCGCCAAAATGGTCCAGGGCGTAGTGCCAGGTGTGGACCGGCCGGCGCTGGTAGGCATCCTTCCCACCGCCGAGGGCACGCCCGTGGTGCTGGTGGACGTCGGCGCCAATGTCGATTGTTCGCCGCGCCTCCTGGGCCAGTTCGCGGTCATGGCCGAGATCTATTCCCGCGTTATCCTGCGGCGCCCCAATCCACGCGTGGGCCTGCTCTCGATCGGCGAGGAGGAACGTAAAGGCAACGACCTGACCCACGCCGCCATGCCGCTGTTCAAAGGCCTCAACCTCAACTTCGTCGGCAATGTGGAAGGCAGCGACATCTACGGCGGCAACGTCGACGTGGTGGTGTGCGACGGCTTCGTCGGCAACGTAGCCCTCAAGGTGAGCGAGGGCCTGGGTGACATGGTCAAGCACCTGCTGCGCGAGGCGCTGGAATCCACCATCACCGGCAAGATCGGCTACGCCATCTCCAAGAACGCCTTCTCCACTTTCAAGAAGCGCTTGGACTACTCCGAATACGGCGGCGCACCGCTGCTGGGCGTGCGCGGCGTCTGCATCATCTGCCACGGACGCTCCAACGCCAACGCCATCAAGAACGCGATCCGCGTAGCCGCCGAGTTCTCCAGCGGCAGAATCAACGACCGCATCGAGGAAGAA
>Ga0335081_10012700_pt1 | contig 13638 bp, 13 predicted proteins | sample Lox_Sample_35_FD_206713 | JGI IMG/M metagenome (GOLD analysis project Ga0335081, IMG submission 206713) | Soil microbial communities from Loxahatchee National Wildlife Refuge, Florida, United States - Lox_Sample_3.5 | ecosystem: Environmental > Terrestrial > Soil > Wetlands | place: USA...
TAGACGCATTCCACTTCGTGCGGGCGCTCGCCCGCGACTTCGCCGGGCAGCCGCAGCAGCCATTTGCGCGTGCCGTCGACCGACACCTGCTCGGCCACCACTTCGGGCCGGTCGAGCGTGTAATGGGCGGCGAGCGCCGCGCGCAGCTCTTTCGACACGCTGCTCATGGCGTCGAACGAGGTGAAGCCGCGGAAATAGATCCAGTGCCAGAGCTGCTGCACGCGCATTTTGCGCTGGCTCTCCGGCACGCCGAGAGTGCCGAGCGCCTCGGCAAGCTCGCCGCGGGACAGGCCGATCAGCGACGGCTTTTCCGGCGCGACGTAGCGCTCGAGCGGCGTCTTCTCGAGGAAGGGCGCAGTTTCCAGCTGCAGCGTCATATTCTCTTGTCATCGCCGGGCTTGTCCCGGCGATCCCGCTTGGGAAGGCACAGTCTATCTAAGCTATCTAAGCGGGATCACCGGGTCTCGCCATGGAGTTTACCATCGGGCGGCGCTTTGCGCCGGCCCGTTGGTGGCGGCCCGGTGATGACCCTTCGGGTCACTTGCACTCCGCCGCCACCTTGTCGAGCGCGTCGGCAATGCCTTTGAGCGAATAGGTGTCGGTGGTCTTGGTGCCGTGCATCGACTCGCTCTTGACCACCAGGTCGGCGCCCTTACGCATGGCGTCCACCATCTGCGCTTCCTCGGCGGCGTTCTTCACCCAGGCCCCGTCGTTCTGGGTGTAGAGCACGTAGCTCGCCGAGCCGATGGTGGCGGTGGCGTCGACGTTGGGCTTCTGCGGATAGCCGACGATCACCGAAACCTCGTTCTTGACCTTTTCGGCCGGCCGCGTGGAAACGAAGGCATAGGAGGCATCGCGGCTGCGGCCGGCGGGCTCGGTCACCGCCTTGGTCGGCTTGGACAGCGCAAAACACACCAGCTTGCCGCCGGGGCTCGCCTTGTAGGCGCCCCAATCGCCGAACTGGCCGAGCAGCGTGGCTTGTTCGGTCGGATTTTTCGTCTGCGCGAAGGCGGGGGTCAGACAGGCGCAGGCCGAAGCGGTCAGCGCGACAGTCGCTATGCGGAGCAAAAAGGTCATGTTCATCGGGCCCTACCGGCTGAAAGTGACAACCCGTCGTGGAACCGCCCCCTCAAGGATGAATAACAGCCCCTTAGGCGGCAAACGAGGCAATGTGACGGCGGCAAGATGCCGCCGGAGCGCGACCTTAGCCGCCAAAGCCTTAAGGTGCCAGCCCGCCGCGGACATTGTGCTAGAAATGCCGCCCATTCCTCCCGGTGCAACATCCCATGAAAGCCCTGCTCTGTACGCGCTACGGCACGCCCGACGATCTCGAACTGGCCAACATTCCGGCACCTGAGCCCGGCCCCGGCGAGGCGCTGGTGCGGATCGCGGCCGCCGCGCTCAACTTCTTCGACACGCTGATCATCGCCGGCAAATACCAGGTGAAGCCGGCGATGCCGTTTTCGCCGGCGGCGGAGTTCGCAGGAACCGTAGAAAAGCTCGGGCCCGGCGTGAGCGGAATCAAAGTGGGCGACCGCGTGCTCGGCTTCGGGACCCATGGTGCGGCGCGTGAATTCATGGCGATCGGCGCCGACCGGCTGATCAAGATTCCCGACAACCTCGACTTCGACCGCGCCGCCGGCCTGTGCGTCACCTACGGCACCACCCTACACGCGCTCAAGGACCGCGCCAGGCTCAAGCCGGGCGAGACGCTGGCCGTGCTCGGCGCCTCCGGCGGCGTCGGGCTTGCCGCGATCGAGCTCGGCAAGCTGATGGGCGCGCGCGTGATCGCCTGCGCTTCCTCAGCGGAGAAAATCGCCTTCGCGCGCCGGCACGGCGCCGACGAGGGCATCGACTACGGCAAGGAGGACTTGAAGGAGGCGTTGCGCAAGTTGACCGACGGCCGCGGCGCCGACGTGATCTACGACCCCGTCGGCGGGGCCTACAGCGAAGCCGCCTTGCGCTCGATCGCCTGGCTCGGCCGCTTTCTGGTGATCGGCTTCGCCGCCGGCGAAATCCCGAAGCTGCCGCTCAATCTCGTGCTGCTCAAAGGCTGCGACGTGCTCGGCGTGTTCTGGGGCTCGTGGATCGAGCGCGACAAAGCCGGGCATCGCGCCAATACCGAGCAGCTGCTGGCGTGGTGCGCGGAGGGCAAACTGTCCTCGCATGTGCACGCGGTCTACCCGCTCGAGGATGCGCCCGCCGCGCTCAAGGCGATCGCGTCGCGGCAGGTGATGGGCAAGGTGATTTTGCACCCTTAGCCGCGGGCGAATTCGGCGAGCTTGCTCTTGGCCGCCTGGCGGTGCACCGGCGTGATGTTATCGGCGACGAGCTTAAGGGCGGCGGCGAGCACCGCCGCGTCGTCGGTGAAGCCGATGATCGGCAGCATGTCGGGCACGGCGTCGATCGGCAACACGAAATAGGCGACCGCGCCGAGCAGCAGGCCCTTCACATGGCTGGGGGTCTCTCGGTCAAAGGCGCAATAATAGGCGGCGAGCAGATCCTCCGCGAAGGGGATGCGCGTGACCACAGGCCCCAGCTTGCGCCAGAACTCGCGGCGCAGGGTTTCCGGGTCGAATGCGGTGCCGGCGAAAGCCATACCGCTAATTTGGGTGCCAATCGGGGCGGAAACAAGCCGCCGCTGCCCGGATCCGTTTCACTCGGCGGAACTCTTGGCTAGCCAAAGATCGACTTGAACAGATTGCGGATGTCGTCGGCCAGCGAACGTGGCGGCGCCGGTTGGGTCGGTGGCGGGGCCGGCCGCGTCGCGAGCTGCTTCTCGATCTCGGCAATCGTCTTGCCATCAGCCAGCCCGGTTGCCGCAAGTCCGTTCTTTTCCTGAAACGAGGCAACGGCACCCATGGTGTTGGGTCCATTGAGGCCGTCTTCTGTCAACCTTGGATCGGCGCCGAGCGCATTGAGCGATTGCTGCAGCCAAAGGATGCCGTGCTCGATCTGGTCGGGAGCCGGATCGGGTGCATTCGGATCGGCCGTAAACTGCACGGACGGGTCGAGTTCGATCAGTTTCTTCAGGATGACCAAGGTGCCGAGCTGCGTATCGACGACACCGGGCTGAAAATCGTGGTCTTTGACATATTTGCCGCCCTTGGCTTCCGGCGGCCCGTAGATGGTCGAACCGCCATAGAGATAGGGCGAGCTGACGCCGAATTGGTGATAGCCGTAGCCGTTGAAGCCCTCGAGCCGGTAGGCGACGCGCGCCGGCGTCCAACTCTTGGCTTGCAAAAATCCTTCGATGGTCAAAGCGTCGGTCGCCCCGTCCTCGAAACTGGCGAAGGGGCCGCGGCCAATGGGCACGATCGTGGTGGCCCGGTCCAAGGACTGGCCGTTGCCGAGATAGGTCGCAAAGTCGTAGTGCGACTCGCGATAATGGCAAAGCCCGACGAACCACCACGGCACGCCGGTGCGGCGCTCCAGCTGCTGGTATTGCGATTTTCCATTCAGCAAGAGCTGGGCCTCGCGCCCGGCATGCGCGTCTTGGACCGTCCGGATCTTGAGGTTGGCCCAGTTGGCTTCGTATCCGACGCGATATTTTTCGAAACGGTCGGTCATGTCAAAATCCCCCGCTGTCCAATGAGCTCGGCGCCACACCGTGCGCCGGTGTCCCGCAGCAGGGTTCATCTTGTCGGAGCCGGATTCATTTGCCCAGCAACCGCACAACCTGAATTCGCCGCTGGCCGCTCCATTGCCGGGATGCGGGCCTCGAAAAGGCGGCGCGGAGCCACTACCTTTAAGCGGCGATCCCGATCCGGCGAGGCTTCCATGTCCTGGTCATTGAATATCGGTAGGGTGGCGGGCACGGTCGTGCGCGTCCACCTGACCTTTCTGCTGTTTCTGGCCTGGATTTTCGCGGCCAGCTACGCCTCGAGCGGCGCCGCCACCGCCTGGCAGACGCTGCTGTTTGTGCTGCTATTGTTTCTGTGTGTGCTGCTGCACGAGTTCGGGCACATTTTTACCGCCCGCGCCTTCGGCGTCACCACACCCTTTGTGACGTTGCTGCCGATCGGCGGCGTCGCGCAGCTCGAGCGCATCCCAGAGGAGCCGTACGAGGAATTTTTGATCGCGATAGCGGGCCCGATGGTCAATGTCGTCATCACCATCGCGCTGGTGTTCCTGGCCGGCGCGCAGCTCAATCCGAGCGTGGCCGGCGCGGTCGAGAGCACGCAGATTTCGATGGTCGACCGACTGGCGATCGTCAATTTGTTCCTCGCGCTGTTCAACCTGATCCCGGCCTTCCCGATGGACGGCGGCCGCGTGCTGCGCGCCGCGCTGGCGAGCAAATTCGGCTACGTGCGGGCCACCGAGATTTCCGCCTCGATCGGCCAGTTCGTCGCGTTCGCGCTCGGCTTCATCGGATTGATGTACAACCCGATCCTGATCTTCATCGCGATCTTCGTCTATCTGGCGGCGGCTTCCGAATCGCACATGGTGGCGCTGCGCGCCGCCTCGCACGGCGTCCCGGTGAGCCACGCCATGATGACGCAGTTCGCCACGCTGACGCCCGAGGCGCATATCGACCAGGCGGTGCAGACCCTGCTCGCCACCAGCCAGGGCGAATTCCCGGTGGTCGACGGCGTGGGCAAGCCGGTCGGCGTGCTCGACCGCGCCGCGCTGATCAGGGCGCTCAAGACGCTGGGGCCGGACGTGCGCGTCGGCGACGCCATGAGCCCGGAGTTCCCGACCATCGCTTATCGCGCCACGCTCGAGCAGGCCTTCAAGGTGCTGCAGCAAAACCGGGCGCCGGCGGTCGGCGTCACCGACGGTTCCGGCAAGCTCATCGGGCTCATTACCGGCGAAACCATCGCCGAGATGATGATGTTGCGCGAGGCGCTGCCGCGCGGCGCCCGCGCGGGGCCCTGGGGCCGGGCGGCGGGCGCTTAACCGCGTTGCCGAAGCCGTTTTTCCAGCCGTTGCTTTCGGGCCTTTGCTGACTATATTGCGCCGCAATAGCGTCGCGTCGCGGGCCCCGAAAGGCCCGCGCTTTTTCTTAGGCACCCATGAACCTTCGCAACGTCGCCATCATCGCCCACGTCGACCACGGCAAGACCACGCTGGTCGACCGGCTGCTGCAGCAATCCGGCTCGTTCCGCGAGAACCAGCGGGTGGCCGAGCGCGCCATGGATTCCAACGACCTCGAGCGCGAGCGCGGCATCACCATTCTGGCCAAGGTGACCTCGATCGTCTGGCAGGGCACCCGCATCAACATCGTCGACACCCCCGGCCACGCCGACTTCGGCGGCGAAGTCGAGCGCATCCTCAACATGGTGGACGGCGCCCTCGTGCTGGTGGACGCGGCCGAGGGCCCGCTGCCGCAGACCAAATTCGTCGTGTCGAAGGCGCTCAAGATGGGCCTCAAGCCGATCGTGGTGATCAACAAGGTCGACCGCCCCGACGCCCGCGCAACACAAGTGGTGAACGAGGTGTTCGACCTGTTCGCCGCGCTCGACGCCACCGACGAGCAGCTCGACTTCCCCATCATCTACGGCTCGGCCAAGGAAGGCTGGATGGCGGCGAGGCTGGAAGGCCCGAAAGAATCCACCGCGCCGCTGCTCGATCTGGTGCTGCGCCACGTGCCGCCGCCGCAGGTCGAGGACGGGCCGTTCCGCATGCTCGGCACCATCTTGGAGGCCAATCCCTATCTCGGCCGCATCGTCACCGGCCGCATCACCTCCGGCACGGTCAAGCCGAATCAGAACGTCAAGGTGCTCGACCGCGAGGGCAAGCTGATCGAGACCGGCCGCGTCACCAAGCTGCTCGCCTTCCGCGGGCTGGAGCGCACCGGCATCGAAGAAGCCGAAGCCGGCGATATCGTCGCGGTGGCCGGGCTGCCGAACGCGACGGTGTCCAACACCATCTGCGCGGTCGAAGTCGAGACGCCGCTGCCGGCGCAGCCGATCGACCCACCGACGCTCGCCATGGTGTTCCGCGTCAACGATTCCCCGCTCGCCGGCACCGAGGGCGACAAGGTCACCGGCCGCATGATCCGCGACCGGCTGCTGCGCGAGGCGGAAGGCAACGTGGCGCTGCGCGTGCGCGAGTCGGACGAGAAGGATTCGATGGAAGTCGCCGGGCGTGGCGAATTGCAGCTCGGCATCCTGATCGAGACCATGCGGCGCGAGGGCTTCGAGCTGTCGGTTTCGCGGCCGAAGGTGCTGCTGCGCGAGGACGATAACGGCGAGGTGCTGGAGCCGATCGAGGAGGTCGTCATCGACCTCGACGAGGAGCATTCCGGCATCGTGGTGCAAAAGATGGCCGAACGCAAAGCCGAGATGCTGGAAATGCGCCCGTCCGGCGGCGGCCGCTTGCGGCTGGTGTTCCACGCGCCGACGCGCGGGCTGATCGGCTACCAGGGCGAATTGCTCACCGACACGCGCGGCACCGCCATCATGAATCGCCTCTTCCACGGCTACGCGCCTTACAAGGGACCGATCCAGGGCCGCCGCAACGGCGTGCTGATCTCCAACGACCAGGGCGAGGCGGTCGCCTACGCGCTGTGGAACCTGGAGGACCGCGGCCCGATGATGATTGAGCCGGGATGGAAGGTGTACAAGGGTATGATCGTGGGCGAGCACACCCGCGGCAACGACCTCGTCATCAACGTGCTCAAAGGCAAGAAGCTCACCAATATCCGTACCACCTCGAAGGACGAGGCGGTTCGGCTTACCCCGCCCATCCGCATGACGCTGGAGAAGGCGCTCGCCTATATCGAGGACGACGAGCTGGTCGAGGTGACGCCGAAATCGATCCGCCTGCGCAAGAAGTTGCTCGACGAGAACGACCGCAAGAAGGCCGACCGCATGAAGGAAGCCGAGGCGGTGTGAGGTCTGATACCTCACCCCCGCACGCTGGGCGAGGTGACGAGTTGGCAATCGACTCGAATCAAAATCCGAATCACAGGCGCACGCCGGCCGTCCCAAACTGAGACGATATCGGCGCGCAAGACGCAAGCGCGCGCCACCGAGCGGTGCCAGTCCGCGCGGTTTTCTCGCTCGCCATCATAACTTTTAGCCTTGGCTGTGGCCAGTAATCCACACCGTTAACCGATCGTTAATCATAGGGCTTGAAGGGCGCGGGGTTCGTTGCTTCTATTCGGCAATGAGCACGACCCTGATAGAGATTCGCCGCGCCAAGGCGTCGGACGCGGCCGAAGTCGCCGAGACCCATGACGAAGCATGGCGCGGCGCCTATCAGGGCATCATCCCGGGCAACGAGCTCGACAAGCTGATCAACCGGCGCGGCCCCGACTGGTGGGACTCGGCGATCCGCAAGGGCAGCCGCATCACCATCCTGCAGTTCGGCGAGCAGATCGCCGGCTACGCCAATTACGGCCGCAACCGCGCGCGCAGTCTGTTCTACGACGGCGAGATCTACGAGCTTTATCTGCGCCCCGAGTTCCAGGGGCTCGGCTTCGGCCGCCGCCTGTTCACGGCTGCGCGCAAGGACCTCATCCAGAGCGGGTTGAAAAGCCTGGTGGTGTGGGCGCTCTCCGACAACGAGCCGGCGGTGGACTTCTATCGCGCGCTCGGCGGCCGTGCGGTGGCGCGCTCCTCCGAGCGCTTCGGCGCCAAGACGCTCGACAAGGTCGCCTACGCCTGGCAGGGCTGAGACTTCTTCCTTCGCCTCGCAATTGTCATGGCCGGGCTTGTCCCGGCCATCTCGCTTAGGAAGGCAACGCCGTGCCGCTTGAATCGGGATGCCCGACTCAAGGGTGGGTGTGACAGCGGCGAGAATTTACCGCGAACCGCAGATCTCCTCCAGCTTCGCGATCAGCGCTGCCGGCTCACCCGCAATGGACAGCCGCTTGATGCGCGAGGTGGCGCCGGCGGCGAGCGTGACGTCGCGCGGAGGGACGCCGAGCGTTTTTGCGATCAGCCGAATGAGCGCCTCGTTGGCCGCGCCCTCGCTTGGCGCCGCCCGCACGCGCGCCTTCAGCACCGCTCGGCCATCGGCCAGCGTCTCGACGCCGTCGATGACATCACGGCCGCCTTTGGGCGTCAGGCGCATGGCGAGCGCAATGCCGCCCATCACCGCCACCCAAGGCGACCGCGACAGCGCAGACAATTAGATGAACATCTTGACGTAGAGCCAGAAAATCAGCTGCCTCAGGAAGAGCAGACCGAGAATGAGAATGACCGGCGAAATGTCGATACCGCCGAGATTGGGCAAGAGATTGCGAATGGGTCGAAGAGCCGGCTCGGTGACGCGATAGAGAAACTCGCCGATGCCGGCGACGATCGAGTTGCGCGTGTTCACCACGTTGAAAGCGATCAGCCACGACAGGACGGCGGCCGCGATCAACAGCCAGATATAAATCGTAATGACCGTATCAACGAGCCAAAGAAAAGGGTTCATCGAGCGCTCCGTCCGCTAGGCGGACTGACGAATAGCCGCTTGCCGGCCCAAGGAAAAGGGGGCCTTGGCAGGCGGAGGAGCCGGCAACGGCGATCCTTGACAGCCCCCGACCCTGGCCCTAAATGGCGCGAACTCGCCGCGTTTTCGTGCGCGACGGCCCGTTTGCCGTTGCCCTCCGGCGGGGCCGTAGCTCAGTTGGGAGAGCGCCTCGTTCGCAATGAGGAGGTCAGGGGTTCAAATCCCCTCGGCTCCACCACCCGCCTTCGCTGGCGCTTCGGCGGGCAAGGCCTTCGCTAGGCGGGTGTCCGCCGAAGCTCGAAGAGCGAAGGCGGACAGCTTCGGCTCGGCAAGCCCTCTCGTGCGAAGGCTGTCGCGCCGTAGCTCCGAAGGAGCGAAGGCGGACCTTACATTGCCCCTAAATCGACCAATCCGCCTCCGTGCCCGGGCGATCGTCGGTTTCGAGCGCCGCCGTCTCCAGCGGAACGAATAGCTCGCAGCGCAAGCCCTCGGGCCTAAACTGCAGCGCGGCATGGCCGTGCAGCTCGGCCGCGATGCTGCCTTCGATCAGCTTGGAGCCGAAACCGCGCTGCTGCGGCTCGCTGACCGCCGGGCCGCCCCGCTCCAGCCAGTCGAATTGCAGCCATGGCCGCTCGTCGCCCTCCTGCGTCGTCAATTGCCAACGGATTTCGACACGGCCGCCCGGCGCCGACAGCGCGCCATACTTGGCGGCATTGGTGGCAAGCTCGTGGAACGCCATGGCCAGCGTGAGCACCGCGCGCGGGCGCAGCACAACGTCTTCGCCGCGCAGCACTGCGCGCTCGGCGCCGGCATAGGGCGCCAGAGATGCCGACAACAGCTCGCGCAGGTCCGCGCTCTCCCAATGGTGCCGGGTGAGCTGATCGTGCGCCTTCGAAAGCGCGATCAGCCGCCCCTCGAAGCGCTCGCGGAATTCCGCCGGCGTCGGCACGCCGCGCGCGGTCTGCGAGGCGAGCGACTGGACGGTCGCGAGCGTGTTCTTGACGCGGTGGTTGAGTTCGTCGATCAGCAGCCGGTTGCGCTGCTCGGCCCCCTTGCGCTCGGTGATATCCTGCACCACGCGTACCAGATAGAGCAGCCGTCCCTCGGCGTCGCGCACCGGCGAGGAGCTGACCGACAGCCAAATCACGCGGCCGTCCTTGCGCACAAAGCGCTTCTCGACCGCATAGAATTCGAGATCGCCCGCCACTTGTTTTTGGAAGGCCAGGCGGTCCGGCTCGATATCCTCCGGGTGGCTGTGCCGGAACAGCCAGATCGACAAGAGCTCGTCGCGGCTGTAGCCGGTGATGTGGCAGATGGCTTCGTTCACGCGCAAGAAGCTGCCGTCCGGCGCAATTTCCGAAATTCCGATGGCAGCGTGCTCGTAGGTCGCGGCCAGACGCTGCTCCTGCTCGCGCGCCAGCAGGCGCGAGCTCTCGAGCGCCGCCTCCACGCGCTTGCGCTCGGTGATGTCGAGAAAGCAGTTGACCGCGCCGACGATCTCGCCCTTGGCGTCGCGCAGCGGATCGATATTGAGCGCCACGGTCACGCGCGAACCGTCGGCGCGCTCGACAATGACTTCGACGGCGCGCGCAGGCTCCCCGGTCGCCAGGACCTCGGCCAAGCCCGACCGCGCCAGCGGCCTACCGTCGATGTCGAAAAAGCGAACGCCGGCGGTGAAGTCGTCATGCCGCTCGCCGGGCTCGGGTTCGCGGCACCAGATGTCGACGGCGTGCCGATTGTATTGCAGGATGGTGCCGCGGGCGTCGCAGATGAAGGTGGCGATCGGCAAGAGGTCGAGGATGCCGTCGGAGGCGCGCAGCATGGCCTCCAAAGCCGGGGACAGCGGCCGCTCCGCACGGCGATCGTTCGAATCGAGCATCTGCACGGCCTCGTGCCGGGTCCCTCGACTCCCCCGTTTTCCCCGCGCCATCCGGCCTGACGCGGCGGTGACTTGTCAATGGTTCCAATCCGCCGAGAACGGCGCGTTTCCGCGCCGCATGCGGCTCACGAGGCCGCTTCGGCCGGCTGAGCGGCCGGTTTGCGGCCGAGCCAGTGATCGATGAAGGCTGCGAGCCAATGGCGCGAGGCATGATCGTGCACCGCGCGGTCGGCGATGTGCTCGTGCCGCTGTTTGGCGCCGGGCAGGGTCATGCGATGGGCCCCCCGCACCAGCCAGCGATACATCATGGCGTGGGTCACTTCGGGGTGGAACTGCAGCGCATAGCCTGTGCCATAGCGGAACGCCTGCACCGAGAAGGCATCACCCTCGGCCAGCAACTCACCGCCTTCCGGCAATTCGAAGCCCTCGCGGTGCCACTGGTAGACATGGTCCGGCCACTCGGCGCAAATCTCTCGGCCGGCCCCGGTCGGACGGATCGGATAGTAGCCGACTTCGGCGTGCCCTTGCGGATGCGGATAGACGCGCGCGCCGAGGTGGCGCGCCATCATCTGGGCGCCCAGGCAAATGCCGAGGAACGGCTTCTGTTCGCGCAGCGGCACGGCGATGAAGTCGGTCTCGCTCTTGAGAAACTCGTCGCTGTCGTTGGCGCTTTGCGGGCCGCCGAAGATCGCCGCGCCGGCGTGCTCCTCCATGGTCTGCGGCAGCGGATCGCCGAAGCGCGGCCGCCTGATATCGAGCGGATAGCCGAGCTTGCTCAGCACCTGGCCGACCCGGCCGGGCGAGGAATGCTCCTGGTGAACGATGATGAGAACCGGCTTCAACATGGCGGTTGCGCGGGCCTGACTACTAGCTGCTTCGTCGAATTTTGCAAACCGCATGCCGCGACTGGCAGCTATAAGCCCTGCGCGGACCTGCGCCGGGACTGGCGCAAATTGACCGCGCCCAGCAGCAGGCGGCGCGGCACCAGCGGAATAATGGTGGTTAGGACCTTGTTGGCCATGCCCGGCACCACGATGCGCTGGCCGCGCATCAGCCCGCGGTAACCGGCCTCCGCTACGCGCTCGGCACTTACCGTGAGCGGCCCCGGCGCGCGCCCGCTCTTGAGGCCGGCGCGCTCGGCAAATTCAGTCGGCACCGGTCCCGGGCACAAGACGGTGACGCGTACGCCGCGCGCTTTCAGCTCGGCATGCAGCGCCTCGCTGAACGACAGCACATAGGCTTTGGTGGCGTAATAGACCGCCATGCCCGGGCCCGGCAGGAAGCCCGCCACCGAACCGACATTGAGCAGGCCGCCGCGGTGGCGCGCTAAACTGTCGGCGAAGGCCAGCGACAGCTCGGTGAGCGCGCGCACATTGACGTCGATCATCCCGAGCTCCTCACCAGGCGCGCGCGAGCCGGCGCGGCCGACCAGCCCGAAGCCGGCATTGTTCACCATGTATTGCGGCTCGGCGCCCCGCGCGCGCAGTTCCTCGGCGATGCGCTCGGTAAAGCCCGGTGCGGAAAGATCCGCGCCGATCACGAGCGGCCGCTGCCCACCCGCGCCGGCGAGCTCGTCGGCCAGCGCATGGAGCCGCTCGGCGCGCCGCGCCACCAGCGCGAGATCATGACCCTCGCGCGCGAACACGCGCGCCAGCGCGACGCCAATGCCGGCCGACGCGCCGGTGATGACGGTGACGGGGCGGAAATCAGTCATGCATCGTATCCCGGACGCGGTGCAGCATGAGCGCGCAAAAGCGCATTTACGCGCGTCTTCGACGCGCTATGCGCGAAATGATGCACCGCTGATCCGGGGCCCCGCTTGATGAACGCGTAGCAAACCGGGGTCCCGGGTCTGCAGCGCACCGCTTGCGCGCTGCGCTGCGCCCGGGACACGTATGCGGCAACCCCGCGTACATTAGTCTGATGTATTGTCGCGTGCATCACCCGCCGCCCCCGCGGCTCGTCATCACCCGCTCGCGCAGCGCAATGCGCTCGTTGCGCGAAATACCGAGCAGGTCGGCGGCCCGCCACACCAGATTGTCCTCGAACTCGGTGATGACCCCGTCGGCGCAGATCACCTGCCACATCATCTCGACCACGCGCGCGCGGCCGGCCTCGTTGAGCGAATGGTTGAGCCGGCTGGTGAACTTGTAGAGATCGATCGCCTCCTGCTCGGCCTCGGTGGCCTCGGCCATCAGCTCGTCGGTTTCGGCGTCGTCCAGCTCGAAGCGCTGCTTGATCACGTCGTGCAGTTTGCCGCGCTCGAGCTCGGAGATCGAACCGTCGATGCTCGCCGCATGCACCAAGAGTGCCGCAGCCGCCAGACGGTAGTCGTCCTGTTGATAATGATGCGGGTGCTTGCCCGCGTCACCGCCCAACTCGCTCACCAGTTTCAGGAAGGATTCGAACATTCGTCACTATTCATTCCGTCGGGGGCGCACCCCGTCACTTTATCTAACAACGCCATCGGCCGCCCGGTAGCCCGGACGGCCGCTTTGACGTCGTCATTCCGGGACGGCGCGCGAGCGCCGGACCCGGAATCCAGATGTATGGTCGGCGCGTGCTGCTGGATTGCGGGTTCGCGCCATCGCGCGCGCCCCGGAATGACAGCGAAAACATCACGCTTTCGCGACCGCCACCTCCTCGAGCCCGCGCTTGGCCGGCTCCACGCCCCAGGCCCACACCACCAGAATCTGCACCGCCAGCAGGCCGATCATCAGCCAGAGCACGCCGGGCAGTTGGTAGTGCACCATCAGAAAGCCGACCACGAAGGGCGACACCACGGTGGCGGCGCGGCCGAGCGTGTTGCAGATGCCGTTGGCGCGCAGCCTTATCTCGGTCGGGAACAGCTCCGGCGTATAGACTCCGAACAACAGCGCGGTCTGAACGTAGATCGCCACGATCAATACGAAGCCGACGGTGAGCACGATGCTCGGATCGGAAGCCGCATTGAAGCGGGCATAGACATAGCCGAACACGATCGTCACGATCGAGGAGCCGATGATGCTCGCCCGCCGCCCGATCGCGTCCGACGACCAGGCGCCGAGCGCGCAGCCGATCAGCGAGGCGCCCGACAGCACCAGCGTATAGGCAAGCGAGTTGGTGATGGTCAGCCCCTGGCGCAGGAAGAACTGCGGCAGAAAGATCACGAAGCCGAAGATCAGCGTGTTGATCGTGATCAGCACCCAGCTGCCCACGACCATGCGCTGCAGGAGCGGCGGGCGCAGCATGTCGGCGGCGCTCACTTGCACGACCGGCTGGGCCGGAGCCGGAGCCGGCAGCGGGCCGGCCGCTTCCTTCTCGATCGAGGTCATCAAGGCCTCGGCTTCCGCGTCGCGGCCCTTCGATTCCAGCCAGCGCGGCGACTCCGG
>Ga0335081_10012701_pt1 | contig 13637 bp, 15 predicted proteins | sample Lox_Sample_35_FD_206713 | JGI IMG/M metagenome (GOLD analysis project Ga0335081, IMG submission 206713) | Soil microbial communities from Loxahatchee National Wildlife Refuge, Florida, United States - Lox_Sample_3.5 | ecosystem: Environmental > Terrestrial > Soil > Wetlands | place: USA...
AATAATCTGACCTTTTTTCACGGGGGAATTAAAATCTACAAAAAGCGTTTTTATCGTCCCCGACACCTGCGTGCCGACTTGGACGTTCGTCACGGCATTGACGGTTCCCGTTGCGGTCACGGCCGCCTGGATATCGCCCCTGGTCACCGGATCTGTCCTGAATTGTGGACCATTCCCTTTTCGACCGAATGCGACGACAGCAATTGCGATGATTACTATGAAAACCGCTGCACTAATTACTATCTTCTGTCTCATACACTCCTCTTTAAGAGCAGAAACTCTTCTTTACGCATGCGAGGCCTTGCCGCTTTCCTAAAATTCGCCCAAGATATAAGATAGATTCTGAGACCCCGATTTTCATGTTTCACGGGTTCAGTGGCAGATTGATTCCTTCTTTTTTTTCTTTGCCTGGCCATCTTTCCTCCTGCCTTTATTCATCGCGCGCCCATGGCCTTCTCGATACTTGCCTGTGCGATCTTGTAATTATACAGTGCACCGGTATACGTCGCCTGGGCGGTGATGTACGTGGCGAACGCATCGGAAACCTCGATGGGACTCCCCACTCCAGCTGTGTATCTGCCGTTTGCCAGGTCCAGGTTCTCTTTGGCCTGCTTGACGGCAAGATCGGCGGTCGAGATGCTGGCCTCCGCCGCCTGCAGGTTCAGGTACGCCTGCCGGACATCGAGCAGTATCTGCTGCCGTAAGGTCTCTTCATTCGCCTTGAGGACATAGAGGTTGGACCTGGCCTCCGCCACCTGGTTACTGACCAAGAAGCCGCTGAACAGGGGTATGGTCAATGTCACGCCAACCTGCCAGCCGCGATCGAGTCCGCCCTGTACGAGCGCACTGGGTGGTATGTCCAGTGCTCCCGTAAGGTAGCTGGCATTTCCTGATAAAACAGGATAATTTCCCGAGCTTGCAAGGCTGATATTCGCCTCTGCTGCCTGCCTTTTCGCAATGACCGACTGGAGGTCGGGCCTGTTTTCAAAGGCCCTCGTTGTTGCTTCTTCCAGGGTTATCGCATATGGCTGGAATGAGAGGTTGTCCTCAATGGTGTACTCAGGAGGGTCAGGGACCCCCATCGCAGTGTTCAGGGTCACCCGCGCTATTTTGAGCGCATTCTCGGCATTAATGAGGCTGAGCTTGGCATTGCTCAGGTCGACCTCTGCCTTGATCACATCTATTTTTGCATTCGTGCCAACCTCGTAGAAGGCTTTTGCCTGGTCGAGGTGCAGTTGGAACTGTTTAATGACGTCCGCGGCCACGTCCCGGTTCCGCATGGCCTGAAGCACCCCATAGTATGCCTGCTTGACGCTCAGGATTATCGTATCTTGGGAGGTATTAAGGTCAGAGCGTGATGACTCGAAATTGTACTTTGAAACATCGACGGATGACGACGTCTTTCCGAAATCGTAGATATTCTGGGTGAGGTCAACACTGCCCGTATACTGGCTAAATCTCTCCCGTATGCCGAGAGGAGCAGCCGCCGTCCCGGGCACAGGGCTTATCCTGTCATAGGACCCTGTAGCGCTTAGCTGCGGATAATAGCTGGAACGTGCTTCACCTACCCTGCTCCGATTGATTTCCACGGTGTTCACCGCAGCCAGGATGTTCGGGTTTTTCTTGAGAGCGATATCGAGGCAACGGCTGATGGTAAGCGTCTCACCCGGGGTTATCATGCTTCCGCCCGAGAGATCTTTCTTTTCCGGTTGCTTTTGTACCGGCTTGTACTGACCAGCCGGTGCCGGCTCCTCCGCGGACAGGTGGAGCGGTGCGACCGTAAAAGTCAGCATGCACGTCAAAACTGCTGCCCTTCCCCATATTCCCAATCTATAATTCTCCTTTAAGTAGCCATTCCTGGGGCTGCAAAATAGTGACACACGCTTTTTTGAAAACCTCTTTTTCGCAGCATGAGGAGCGGCTCATTGCATATAAACGTGAAGTCCTTGAATATCTACTATGTTGGCATCTAACTTCGTGCTGTACACAACTTCATGCCGCACACTTGAAACTGAACGCTATATTTGATGGCATTCAAATTTGCATTCGATTCTTGATAAGTTGAACCAGTTCATGAACCAACCTGTCTTTTCTTACAAAGGCATTTGCACCCGCACTTAAGAATTCTTGGTCTTTCGATTCGGCGCTGAACCCGAGAATAAATGCGTCAGGACACAGAGGGCGAAGCCGCCTCGTCAACTCATCACCATTCATCTCCGGCACGCTATAACCAATCAATAGTATGTCGAAGCACTTTTTGCTTATCAGATCGAGAGCAGCCGCACCACTTTCACAAGAATTCACGACAAATCCCTCAAATTCTAAAAACATTTTGAGACTAACTCTTGTTGGTATGTCATCGTCGATAACAAGCACTGCCTCGTTGCTCACCGCTGCCCCCCTTTGGTTGGCTGGCGCTCCTTTTCTCTCATTGGTCCGCAGTCAACCCGTGCAGTTTCAAACGACACGGCTTATTAAAGAGCAAAATCATTTTACTTCACAACTTCTTCCTTCTTATCCATTTCGCCGACAATTTTGTCAGTTATGTCAAGATTTTTGTCCGCGTAGGCTACCGACTGGACTTCAATTTTCGATATGCTGATCGTTCTGTTAAGGATGAGGGATAGCTTCTCTCGCTTTGCGATATCCTTTAGCACAGAAAGAACGTGCTGGTTGAACTCATTCGATAGTTCTTCGTTCTTTTTGCTGACTTCATTGCTGAATTCAGTACGTATTTTTTCATATTCAGAGATTTTGCGTTTAAGCGTCTCCTCCATTTCCTTTTGTGCCGGGTCATTCTGTTTCGCCAGTTTCTGTTTATTGTATTCTTCCTGGAGCTTCTGAATCTCGTCGGCGTCCATATCCAGTATCTTTTTACGGCTTTCGTAATATCCGCGTACGATTTCCTGATATTTCTTGCCGAGCATGGTTTTATTAAAGACCGTTTGAATATCAAAATAGGCGATCCTGCCGCCCGACGCGTTTGCGCTCACCACGATCAAAAATATTGCAGCAAAAATCAACAACGGCTTCTTCATTAAAATCTCCTCATTAATCTGACTCGTCCACCCGTTTCAATCTTTATTTTTCCCGGTCCGATTATCGTCATCCCGATCCTTAAGCACGTTATACGCTACTATAAGAAAAGCAATCAGAAGAACCGCATAATCGAGGTGAAAGATATTCACTGCCATCACTAATTCCCTGTTAATTTTTTTTTAAAAAAGGGGGTGCCGACACAATATCGACACCCCAAATGTGCACTGGGCACGATGCGATCCGAAAACCCCTATCGGCAGTCTGCCTCATCTTATATCATCACGGTACTATTGTTACTTCTCTTGCGGTGCCCCTTCTTTTCTCATGTCTGGCAGGGTCATGCCTGCGCCGCCATGCTTCATTTTTTCGGTCCTGAATCCGTTTTCACGCATCTCATTGAATTTCTTCCTCTGCTCCGGCGTCAGTTTTGTCTTGATCTCCTCCAGTGCTTTTATGTGGGAGAGGCGGATGTCCGTTTGCAGCGATGCCATTTTTTTCAGCGTTGCCTCTGCCGCGCTCATATCCACCTGGTCCTTGTGAAGAAGATCTCTCAAATCGATCCTTGCCACTGCGAGATCAGCCCTCTTCCTGATGGTGTCTTTCATCACCCTGCTCTTAATCTCCCTTATAGTCTCCATCTGCTTTTCATCAAGACCGAGACTCATGAGAGCTCTCCAGAGATGATGCTCTCTCCTCATCATTCCCCTGCCATCATGCCGCATCGATGACATCATGGGCATGCCCTCACCCCGTAAGCCTCCTCCCGGGCCGGCAGAGGGACCGCACGTCTCTGCAGAAGAATAATGTGATGCAAAGACCAGAACCAGAAAGCCCAACAACAGACCAGCTAAAATCCTTTTCATAAAAACCTCCTTTTAAATTCGGCATTCCGTACCGCCGTTTTCGTGATCACAGCATAACAACCAAATATGGCTCAAATGTGAAAGAATTGAGAAAATTGGTCCGGATGTTTCTTTTTACTTGACCCTGGGTTACAATGCATTACAATTCACAGTAAGGAACCATTGCGAGGAATAGGATCCTATGAAAATCGGCATTACCTATCGGCTATTTCTCTCCATTCTGGGCGCCACGGGCCTGGCGATCCTCTCCCTGTTTTTGATCATGCGTTGGAATATTGACCGGGGGTTTTATCAATACCTCAAAACTCTGGACCAGAGCAGGCTGGAGCAAATGGCCGGCAACCTGCAAGAAGCCTATGCTGAGCATGGAAATTGGGATTTTCTGAGAAACAACACGAGATTCGAGATAGGAAGCATCCTGAATGCGCGGTCTGACGATGCCGCAGCCGGTGCATCGAATAAAATCGAAGAAGGCAAGGAGATACCGCCACAGCCACAGGGCCCGAGAGGTGGTCGCCGTTCACGATGGCCCTTTGTCGTTCTGGACGCGGAGCACAAACCGGTATTCGGGAAGGCCGAGGAAACGGAGGGTATGGACTTCAAACCCGTTTTCCACGACGGAAAGACCGTGGGCTATGTAGGCCTCCTTCCTCCAAAGCAATTCCTCAACCCGCACCAGCTTCAGTTTCTCAGACAGCAGAAATCTGCTCTCATCCTGGCGGCAGGCGGGATGGTATTGGCAGTCATGATATTTTCGCTCCCCCTGGCAAAGCGTTTGGTACGGCCGATCAGGGCTATGACCGCGGCAACCGGTGATCTTGCTTCCGGAAAATATACGGTCCGCGTTCCGGTGGGCTCTCTGGATGAGCTGGGGCTGCTTGCCCGCGACTTTAACACTATGGCCTTAACTCTTGAGAAGAATGAAAAGGCAAGGCGCCAATGGGTTGCCGACATATCCCATGAACTGCGAACGCCCGTGACAGTGCTGCGGGGCGAACTTGAGGCGCTATTGGATGGAATCCGTGAGACCACTCCGGAAACGATCCAATCGCTTCATGCAGAGGCGATGCGCCTGAACCGCCTTGTGGATGACCTCTACCAGCTTTCCCTGACCGATATCGGCGCATTGACCTACCGGAAGGAGAATCTTGATCTGGCCACGGTGCTCCGGGATTCCATAGAGTCCTACCGAACGGAGTTCGGCCGGAAGGGCACCATCGTCACCGAGGACTATTCCCCGGAACAGGAGATCGTCGTGTTCGCAGACCGGGAACGGCTGAATCAGCTTTTCATGAACGTGCTCGAGAATTCCCTGAGATACACTGACAAGGGAGGACAGCTCCTCATTGGTCTGACGTCAACTGAAGGACACGTCACCATTGAATTTCAAGACTCTACGCCGGGCGTGCCGGAGGAAGAGTTGGACAGATTGTTCGAGCGCCTTTACCGTGTGGAAGGGTCTCGCAGCCGGACATCAGGGGGGGCAGGGCTCGGCCTGGCAATCTGCAAAAACATCGTCGAAGCCCATGAAGGAACGATCTCCGCGCATCCATCACCGTTGGGTGGATTACTGATCAGGATCACTCTCCCGATCGTCGTGAGGAACGCATGAACGGAAAGATTCTCATTGTTGAGGACGAGGTGAAGCTCGCGAACCTGCTGACCGACTATCTGAAAGCAGCGGGGTTCGAGTCCTTTTCGCTCGGGAATGGATCCGAGGCAGTGCCATGGATCAGAGAACACAAACCGGATCTTGTGCTCCTCGACCTTATGTTGCCGGGACGCGATGGAATGGATATCTGCAGGGAAGTCCGGACCTTCTCCCAAGTCCCCGTTATCATGGTGACGGCGAAGGTTGAGGAGATCGACCGTCTACTCGGGCTCGAGCTCGGAGCCGACGATTACATCTGCAAGCCTTTTAGCCCTCGCGAAGTCGTTGCGCGGGTCAAAGCAGTCCTTCGACGGGTTCGCGACGGGAAGACCATTCAGGCCTACGGACTCGTTCTGGATGAACACCGCTACCGGGCCACGCTCCGTGGACATGACCTCGGTCTTACCGCTGTAGAATTCAAGTTGCTGCAGGTACTCGCTGCCAACCCGGGACGTATATATGGCCGCCAGCAACTCATGGAAAAAATTTACGCGGATGACCGCTTCGTCAGCGACCGCACCATCGATGGACACATAAAAAAATTACGGAGGAAGCTAGAGGCTGCCGACCCCGAAGCTAAGCTCATCCATTCAGTATACAGCGTCGGTTACAAGTTCGAACCCGAGTCATAACCAACAGTACCTACGCGCTCACGCATTCTCAAAACCTTTCTTCGAGGTGGCCACGTATATCATTTTGCACATTACCACTAGTCATGCGTAGCCTCTCTTAGATCCTGGCTCTTATGCTGAGCACCTGCAAATTTGGATTGTCTGCCTAATCGAAGATCTGTGAAATACGGGTTAATCTTTGTGTTCGCCGGGTTAATACCTAAGCGCGACACCTGGTAAATCGGAGAGAACCTTGCTATCCAAAGTGGCTTGGTGAATGGTAAAAAACTATGTTCACATCAACTAGGTAGAACGCGAGTTTGTGGCCCAAAGGCATTGGGAGGGCAAAGGCCCCTCTGATATTTCCGGAGCAGTGGACTGAGCTAAAGGAGGCATCTCACCGGACTTCGCAGTAACACCCTCTCTGGAATACAAATGCTATCCCCACTCACGGGGATCCTCCTTTGGCAAATCCGACACCCATATCATACGCCCTTCCACAATCCTGTGGAAATACCTCACGGCGTCTCTGAGCCTTCTTTTCTTCGTCAAAGCGATCAGCAACCATCTTTGAATAGTCCTCAAACTGGTAGGTGTCATAACTAAAGAGCGACTCTGATGCCCCGAATATCGCCTTCAGGACCCTTTCATTGTTATCGACATGCTGACTGCAGAATTCCTTCATCCGCTGCTCTGTGGAGTTCATAGAATAAATGAATCCGGTATGGATTCTTTTCGGGAAGAGTGATTGAGGAGGATTGGTGTATGTCAGATAGGGGAACATCAAGCGTTCCATAAATGACCTCATTACTCCTGAAACCGTTCCAAAATAGATGGGGGAGCCCAGAATGAAGGCATCCACCTCTTCGATCTTTTTGAAGACAGGAGCAAGATCATCATTCACTGCACATCTTCCATAACTGTAACCACCCCTTGTTTTGCAAGAAAAGCAACTGATGCATCCCTTGAAATTAAGATCATAAAGATGAATAAGTTCAGTTTTGGCCCCTTGTGATGCTGCTCCTTCAAGGGCCTTTGCCAACAGGGTTGCCGTATTCCACTTCTTCCTTGGACCTCCGTTGAAGGCAAGGACTGTTTTGATCTTCATGGTAGTCATGCTCCTTCATTCAGAAAAGTTATGAATCGATAGTTACTTCTTAAGATACTTCTGCAACCTTTAATTTTCAACATTAGCAGCTGTCATTTACTACGGGGAGGCACGTGTTTTTTTTCGAGAATGTTAAATTTATCCGATCTCGGGGTACATTTTCTTATAAAGCACTGATCCTGATCACTATTCGCAGAACAAGTCTTTCTCCATAAGAATGACCGGATACGAGTGATATATTATTTTCTCTTTCTCTATCCAGCCTAATTTTGAATAGAACAACGCAGGAAGATTGACATCAGTTGTGAACAAAAACAGTTTGCGTATTTCTAATTCAGCGGCTTTTTTCTCCGCAGTCTTTATCAAGCTTGTGCCAATCCTCCTTCTCCTCCATGGCTTGACCACATATAAGCTAGTAAGCCAGTGCGGTAGGTCTTTTCTCGTCTCCATGTCAAATTCCCTGAGAGATACCGTGCCTACCAGTTCACCTGCATCGAAAGCCACAAGAGTAAGTGGGAGTTTTTCTTTATTAATCCTCTCCCTAAACAAGCTCACGACATCCTGTAGCGTCATCCCTGGATACAGATATGACCACTCATCATATATCCAAGCGGCAAGAACCGGAATTACTTCCTGGTGATCACCCAAATATTGAACATACACTTATACACCATACTTTCTTTCATGGCAGAATAATTAATTGCATAAGAGCCAATAAAGACCGGTATCTTACGATCTGACCCACCTTTGGAATTATGTAACAATAACGGATATTCGTCTCGTCTAAATAATTAAGGATTCTGCAACAATTATGAAAAAATGTTTATTTACCTTACGACTTGTATTCTCCCGATGTCTCTGATTCCAGGTTTATTCTGCAATTTCAAAAAGATAAAACTGCCGCGAACTTCGGGAAGAATCCCTCTCGACATATTCCTACCTATATACATTACTTCATACGGTTACGGGTTGAAATATTTTCCGCGGTGATTATTTTCATCCCGATCATGAGATATTACGTTGGAGGGTAAATGATTGGCAATAAAGAAAACCCCAAAGGATGTTAAAATGGCGGTGCAGGCAACTGTGAATGCAAGTGATTTCCCGTGCCATAACCCGATAAACCAATACCTGAACTCATTCACAAGGACAGCCGCTTTTCCGCCATAGAGTTCCAAATCATGTACGTACATCTTAGAGTTTTCAGGTGCAATAGGATACACGCCTCCATCTGCCACTTCATAGCCTAAAACACCGTCCGAATCATGTTCAGCTGCCAGATAAATTAAGAGAGCGCTCACCAAACCAACCACGAGGATAATGGCGCTGATGAGGTTAAGGCTTGTTTGCATACTTGAGATTTTCAATTTCATGACTATTTTGTGCCTGTTTCTTCTCAACCTTTATTAATTTCCCTGTGAAGTCCTTAATTTACGAAAGACGAAATGGCTGTGCACTCTGGAAAGACGTCTTGCTCGTTTAATCCTCCAAGTAACTTTACACGGTCATCACTTTACATCTTGAGCTCCGATAGCGTTGAGAAATTCTTGGGTGGTCACGACAGTAGCCTGCCAGGGAAAAACCTTATCCATCAATACACGGTTCACTTCTGCATCCCGGTCCGCGCAGGCATCCGCTATGACCACCAGTGAGTAATCCATGTCAGCGGCCCAGCGTATCGTGGAAAGGACTACGCCGCTCGTCGAGATGCCGAATAATACGAGGGTGTTGATATTTTTTGCGTGCAGAATCGTTTCCAAATCGGTCGTGGAAAAAGCTCCGACACGACGCTTCGTGACTACGATATCTTCCGGCTGTGGTGCTACCCTGTCATGAATCTCGGCTCCGGCGGTACCTTCACGTAGGTGTCCCGATTCTTTTAAACTGCTAAAGAGTTTGTTCCGCAGATTGATCTCGGGATAACCGGCACGAAAGCGTACGACGACATAGACAATAGGCAAGTGGGCTTGCCGCGCTTTCTTAAGTATGGTGCTTGCTCTATCCAATAGAGGTCCTTGCACATTCTCAGGCAGCATGCTTACGATGTCATTCTGATAGTCCATGATCAGTACAGTAGTTCTCGTACTATCAATAGTGAGCTGCGGATTGATCAGGACAGCTGTCTTGGCACTATTTGCAGCAGACTCTGGTATACCCGCGTCTTTCAGCATGTCTTGCTTGTCTGCAGCAAAAAGCGCGGGCCCCGACAGTGCCAGGAACAGAGCCAAGAGTGAAATCCGAATAATGGCTCGCATGTATAATGCCCTCCTTAGCGAAACAGAGACAATACCTATTTCCTACACCGCGATCAAGGTGATTTTGGCTATAGCATCTAACGATTTCCGGCTAATATATAAAAACAAGTCCGACATATCATAGGTGAAGATTACTAGGAAATATTATCAATGGCATTTAGTTTATACTTCAGCACAGCACTTGTCAATCACCCGCTGAACTGCGCAAAGCTTGATCTCCTGCAATATCATATTTTCGCCAGCCGCGCCTTTAGCCTATACGATGGCACTTTCAATGGCGTCTGTAGCAACGAAGAGCTTGGCAATGCCCTGTGGTACCTTCGGAAGAGCACGGTGGGTTAGTACAAACATCGGATTGCCACTCATCGGAAGGCTACAACCCCAACCATTTGATCCGTCGTACATCCGAGGCCCGACTACGGCTGCGCCAACCGTCGTAGACATTTCTTCCAGGACATCAGCGCTGTCGCTGGATGTTCTGAACAGATAGTAATCCGACGCAGCACGACTCTACTTTCGGACAGGTGGCCCATAAGAGGTTTTGAGCGGATGTTCGGGGAGGAAGAGCACCAGGATGAACGCGAGTGCAATGATAACCGAACCGAGCAGAAACGTTGTGCTGATAGCATGCCGGTATGCTCCGATGACGATTTCTTTCTGTGCGGCTGGCAGCTGCTCAATCTGCTGAATCCCCTGTTCGAGCAAAGACCTCGCCCCACTCGCCATTCTCGTCCACTTCTCCGCATGCAGCGTCTGCAGTTGTGACGTCATGATGGCGCCGGAGATTGCTACACCAAAGGTGCCACCGAGCGAACGGAAGTAGGCAGAGGCTGCCGTGGCAGAGCCCAGCTCGACGGGAAGGACGGCGTTCTGAATAGCGACCATAAGATTCGGCATTACAAGACCGAAGCCCATACCGAGGACGACGAGCGAGACCTCGACAAAGCTGATACTCGCTCCCGCGACGGCAGCCCACATGACCGAGAGAAACGCCAGCGTTGCCGCGGCCAGTCCTACAACGGGGAAGATCTTATACCGACCTGTGCGGGACACGAGGCGTCCTCCGAGGAAAGATGTCACGACCACTCCGCCGGTCATGGGCGCGAGCATGAGCCCGGCGCGCGCGGGAGCGAACCCGAGAACAAGCTGAAAAAACAGTGGAAGGAAAATGGAGGCGCCGAACAGTCCCATGAATGTAAGGAACATGACGCTCGTGGCTATCATGAAAACCCCGTTTCGAAGGATGCGGGGAGAGAGCACCGGCTCCGCGGAACGGCGTTCCGTATACACGAGGAGCAGAATCATGATGATGACCGATGCGGCCAGGCCCATAATGAGCGGCGATGACCAAGCGTACTGCACACCTCCCCATGTCAGCACCAAAAGCAGGGTGGCCGTAGCGGCGGTCAGCAATGCAGCTCCCGCATAATCGATCCGGTGAGAAACAACGTGGCGGGGACGGTGAAACCCAAAAATGAAAAAAAACAGGGCGAAGGCACCAATCGGCAAATTGACGTAGAAAATCCAGCGCCAGGACAGCGCGTCGGTGATAAAACCGCCCAGGAGCGGGCCCGCGATGCTGGAGAAGGCAAAGACCGCGCCGAAATAGCCCTGATAGCGACCGCGCTCACGCGGCGAGACAAGATCGGCTATGGTCGTCATTGCGAGCGTCATGAGACCGCCCGCACCGAGTCCCTGGATCCCGCGAAAGACGACAAGTTGGGTCATGGAACCGGACAGCCCGCACAGGCAGGACCCGACAAGGAAGATGAAGATCGCCGTTATAAACAACGGCTTGCGGCCATACATATCGCTCAGCTTGCCGTACAGGGGTGTCGTAGTCGTTGATGTGAGAAGGAACGACGTGACGACCCATGACATATGGGAAAGGCCGCCCAGGTCGCTCACGATCCTTGGTAGCGCCACACCGACAATGTTCTGGTCAAGCGATGCGAGCATGAGTGCCAGCATCAGGCCGGCGAGAACGGTCTTGACCTCGGCCGGAGACGCTGGTGGCATTTCGGAGGATTCCTGTCGCACGATTTGGTGATTATAATGACAACGCAAGGGTTGTCAAGAATTATTAGAGAATGAACTTAGGCTGAGCCTCCCCTGATTTGATGGACACTCCGAAGAGGCGTTAAACCTGAAAGGAGGCACTTATGGGGATAAAAGGCGAACCCCGTCATTAGCTCTTTAGAAAGGCGATCTTCTTTCTGTTCCTTGCGGAAAGATCCAGCATTTGCTTAGACGAAAAAGTTGGCATTGCTTGTTTAAATCATTACGTTGTGGTTAACTATCCCTGTCGATATAGTATTGAATGTTTTCATTTGCACAAATCTTAAAAGGCATCAAATTAATTTGCTACTTCCGTGCCCGTCGTTGAACAAATTGCTTGAGATCGTCATCCAGCGTCGACCACGAGATGCTGGGCGCCACTGCTTTGAAAATTCTGTGTACGACCGGGTTGAGATGACGGCAGTAGTTGGTTTGCGGTACCAGCGCATGTCCAACATCCAGTTTGGCCATGTACCCGGTCTGCCCGCTCTGCAATTCTTCCGCACCGCTCCGCGCGGCCCAATCCACTATTTGTTCCCACAGACGAAAATATAAGAACCAGTTGCCCCTGTAGGAATAGTCCAATCCGATGAATTTGTTGATCACGCGTTTCCCGACGCGAAAGCACAGGCTGAATGCGACAAGCTTACCGGTAACAGGATTACTGAGCAGCACGAAATAGGAAACCGGTTCGGTAGCTATCAGTTTGAAAAAATCCGGCGTGAGCCGTTCAAATTTGTTCTTGCCGCGTTCATAGGTTTGCCAGAACAACCCGAAAACCTCACCAAGCAGCGCATCATCGGGAGATTGAGTGACTGATGTTTCCAGTTTTCCCATCTCCCGGCTGAGGCCCAATTTTTTCTTCAATTTGTAGCGTGTGTTGGATCGAAGCGCCTGCAGATAGCTCTCAAAAGAGCTGCCTTTTAGCGCCAGGCGTGTGTCTGGATAGCTGGGCAGCCGAAAGAGCCCATGCGTCCGACTTAGCGTTTCCAGGGCAGAGGCCGTGTCATCTGTGAAATCCTTCCAGACGATCATCGCAGCTTTCGAATCCCTGGCTTTCAGGACAAGCGCATCCTGTATTACGGGGGCTACGGCGGCCAAGGTCGTTCCTGCAACAAGCCCTACTGTCCCTTCGTCTACAGGTGACCCGACAAACAGCGTTCGTTGATAACGCAGCCTCGGGAACAGTGTTCCGGCTCGAACTAATGCTTTTGCCACCAACGGCGGCGCCACAAGATCGATAGGCACGTCCATGACGAAAGTTGGGGCAATACCCACGGGGTTCCCTGACCGCTCGAGCACGGCATAGGCAAACGTAAATTGTTCCTCGATCCCGCACCGGTCTAGCGTTCTGTACCACCAGCGGCCCTCGAGTGGCGGCGGGAAACACCGCGCCCAGAGAGATTCAGGAATCTCATCGGCAGAGGAAGCCCATCGAATCTTGATGGAGTCGATTCTCGACATAGACAGTTCCCCTCTGGCCTTAGCTTGCGCCAACTAAAATGCTGCCCAGAAAAATGCAGATGAGGCCAATCCATCGATAGCCTGCTATTTGTTCGGTAAGCCAGAGACGAGAAAACACGGTAACAGTGATAAGCGTCAGACAGCTTAACTGGTAAGCTAGGCTCACGTCCAAGCGTTGCAAGGCAAATGTCCAACTGACGAATTCGAGAATAAAACAGACAATGCCCAAAATAAGCCATCTGTCTCGCGCTGCCTCCAGCAGCATCCGGACAGCGTTCCTCCCGGTGGGAGTACGTTTCGCCGATTGTTTCAACGATATCTGGCCCACGGATTCCAGAATGACTGACGCCGAGACGTATAATAACCCAGCAAATCTATCGTTCAAAGGTTACCTTCCGCACTTGCAGTGAGAGGATCATCTGTTTGACGCATCCAACGACGTTTTGTGTTTTGTCATACTAATGAACCACACGCCTGCGATTATCAGAACCATACCCGCAACACGTTGCAAGGAAATGTGCTCATGCAAAAGGAGATATGAAAAAACAGTTACGGAAGCCAAACTCAAGGCGGTTAACGGTTGCACAT
>Ga0335081_10012703_pt1 | contig 13637 bp, 19 predicted proteins | sample Lox_Sample_35_FD_206713 | JGI IMG/M metagenome (GOLD analysis project Ga0335081, IMG submission 206713) | Soil microbial communities from Loxahatchee National Wildlife Refuge, Florida, United States - Lox_Sample_3.5 | ecosystem: Environmental > Terrestrial > Soil > Wetlands | place: USA...
CTAATCGCCTGCAAGCGTTTCGCCTCCCCGTGATACGTCACGTATTTACGGACTTTTCGGCCCGCTGTTTTACATTTTTCCATAATTATAATTGCGATCGTTGCAAAAGCGTTGAGCCCGACCCCGCGTGCTTAGTCAGATGCGCGTCCGCGTCCAGTGGCCAGCCAACGGCACCACCACGACTGTGGAATCCCATTCAGTCACCTCGGCCCTTGCCCTTCTGGCCTCTCTCATCGCGCCCTGTCCTTCGTTTTCTCACAATGTCGGGACGACCGCTGCCAACAACAAATGTCGGCATCGACTATGACTTGATGGAAGGTAATCCAATGGGCCTACCACTGCTAACGACGCAGCGCGTCTAACAGACTTCCTTCGGGACTTCAAGTCGGTGGAGGAGCAGGAGGACATCTACGGCGATGGGCTGGGTGTCGATCCAGAGAGCATTCCCCCGAAGTACATGACAATAATGGCATCCCCCCTCCCACCCCTATCACTGCACTGCCCTAACAAGGTCAGCAACAAATCGCGAATCGCGAACGAGACTCCATTTTAGTCGAACTCGACGATGTCCATGCTGTGCGCCCTCCCCCCTTCCTCCCGTGGCGCCGTAGCTTACACCTTCTAGTTCTCCCCTGACGACCCAAGTCTTGTCCTCAACATCACCAGAAACGCCAAACGATACGTCGAAATCCTTTGTAAATGCGTCGATGCACTAATGCCCCCTCCCACCGTCGAAAACACCATGGAAGACGAAGTGCTAGACGTCATCCGCGCCCAGCGCCGTCAAAGGAATATTCTCAATCAAGAAGAAACTCAAAGTGACGAAAATCTTTTCCCTCCAACTCTCACTCGTCGATAGTATCTCCCCCTCACCCCCACAACTGCGGCTCAGAATATTGTTGATCGCAGTCATCTGTATATTAAACCATTGACTCCTCCACCGAACCAAAAGAAATCACCTGGTCTTGCTGTGCGGGACGTCAAGGGCGCGGAACTGGGCCATTTAATTACGGTCAGCGGAATCGTGACGCGCGTCTCGGACGTGAAACCTGCCGTCGAAGTTCAAGCGTACACTTGTGACCGCTGTGGCACCGAAGTCTTTCAGGAGGTCAAACGTCGTGAATTTGGCCCTCTCATTGAATGTCCTGGAGAATGCAAGACGAACGATGGCAAGGGACAATTGTTCATGTCTACTCGAGCCTCGAAATTTAATCCCTTTCAAGACATCAAGATTCAGGAACTCACGCATCAGGTGCCCACGGGCCATATTCCCAGGTCGCTCACGCTTCATTTGTACGGGCCTATTACGAGGAGTGTGAGTCCGGGAGACATCGTCGATGTTTCGGGGATCTTTCTTCCGATTCCTTACACTGGGTTTAAGGCTGTGCGAGCCGGGCTATTGACCGATACCCTCCTTGAAGCACATTTCATCGACAAAAAAATCAAGCAATATTCTGCGATTCAGACTACCACTGAAATCGAGGAGAAGATCCGTCGACTTCGTGAGGGAGAAGACGTGTACGGCCGTCTTGCCAAGAGTATTGCGCCTGAGATTTATGGACATGAAGACGTCAAGAAGGCTTTGTTATTGCTTTTGGTTGGCGGTGTAACGAAGGAGATGGGTGATGGGATGAGGATTCGTGGTGATATTAATATTTGTTTGATGGGTGATCCTGGAGTTGCCAAATCTCAATTGTTGAAGTATATTTCCAAGGTTGCTCCCAGGGGGGTCTATACGACAGGTCGAGGGTCCTCAGGCGTCGGTCTTACCGCCGCTGTTATGCGTGATCCAGTCACTGATGAGATGGTTTTGGGTAATGCAAATTCTCTACATTCTAGGGTTAATAGAACAGAGGGCGGAGCACTTGTGCTTGCTGACAATGGCATCTGCTGTATCGACGAATTCGATAAAATGGACGATGCAGATCGCACCGCAATTCACGAAGTTATGGAACAGCAGACCATCTCCATTTCCAAGGCTGGAATCACCACCACCCTCAACGCACGAACGTCAATTCTTGCTGCCGCCAATCCTCTTTATGGCCGATACAACCCGAAGGTCTCGCCCGTGGAAAACATTAATCTTCCCGCTGCACTGCTGTCTCGTTTCGATATCCTCTTCTTGATTTTGGATACGCCATCCGTGGAGGAGGATACGAGACTTGCGAATCATATCACACATGTGCACATTTTTGAAGAACATCCCGCCATGGAATTTGAACCCCTTAAAGCGGAGGATATTCGGTAGTCACTCGCGTCCTTATGATGTTAATGGAAGAAATTATATTGCGGCGGCAAGACAAGTTCGACCTAATGTTCCAGCCAATGTAGCAGACTACCTCGTGTCCTCTTATGCAGACCTCCGAAAACAACAAGCGCGTGAAGAAGAACAAAAACGGTAACGACAAATCCCTCCTCTGTCCCCTCCTGATAGGTAGGCAATTCTCCCATACCTCTCCCCGTACCCTTCTCGCAGTCATTCGTATGGCCCAAGCCATTGCGCGTCTCCACTTCCGTCACATCGTTGAGATCTCCGACGTCGACGAAGCCCTCCGCCTCATCAAAGCCGCTAAAGCCTCGCTCGACGACCACGCGGGCCCTGCTCACCGCGACACCTCCAAGACAACGCAAATCTGGGAGATTATGAAACAGATGCAAAATACGGCAGACTCAGATAGTTTGGACATCGCGAATGTTAGAAGACGGGTTACTGGACGCGGCTTTACGGAGGATGAGATGTGGAACACGATTCGAGAGTATTCTGATTATGGGGTCATTTTCACTTCTGACGAGAATCGGCGATTGACTTTTGTCGAGATTGGAGAGGATATGGAGATTGATTGAGGTCCTTGTATGTCATTATATTTAGGCAGATATTCACATCGTACATCTTAACATTGAGGGGTAATTTGCCAAACCTATGTTACAGAGGGGCACCGCCCGATGAGCTTGCTCCACTTGCTTGCGGAGATTGGTTTCCAGACCTGGGAGCGATATCGATGAACGCCTCGATTTCCTCTAAGATCCGTCTCTTAGACCGTGCGTCCATCCAAAAATGTCCTCCATCCTCGACTTCAATGGCGCGAATCCGGTCTCCGCCAAATTCCTTGATCGAGGCGAAATGTCGACGATACCGACCTGTTGAAAACGCGAAAATGTCGCCTGTTCCGTAAATCGCCAGGATGCTTTGAATGGAGGAGGAGTGTTCTCTGAACCCTTCTCTACTGAGGACGCTTTTTGATGGGGTTGATGTAAAGAATGTTGTGAAGCTCGCGATGGGTTTGAGGAGAGGTGATATTAGGATGTAGCGTGTTTGTGGTATCGGCGGAGGAACGAGGGATGCAATGTACGATCCAAAGGCTATGGTCAGTTCACTCAAGGAAAGAACCTACAGTATCCCTAACATGTCAGCCGGTTCAAGGAGCAGGATATACGCAAATATATAATTTGTCGACAGGGCAGTTGGCCTCTTCTGCATAAGATAAAAGCTTCGTCACGATGCTTTCATAATCTGCGACTTCCGTCGTTGCAGAACATCCCCGACCACCTGTCCATCCTGAACCACGAGCGTTGTACGTGGCGACTAAAAATCCTTTTTCGCAGAACAAGTCTTGCTTTTAGCAAAATAGAACCACAAACCCTTACCAAATACATCTTGGACAACATGATCGTACATACTCCCTCCTAGTCATGAGGCAAGAATACGGTGGCCGGTTATACCAAGCAAACTCCACGGGTGGGCTATGACCGCAACACAAATTATGTCGGTGAGGTCGCGATCCCCTATCGCCTTTGGGGAATGAATGAGGGTTTCTGGTGTCAGGACTGAGAGGAGGAAATAATACCTATTAAATGTCCATCATGTTTAGACCTCACAAAGATAGTATTAGCCGGGGTATCCCCGGATGTCCGGAGTGCATTGTCTGGTTCGGCCATCCTTGATGCGGTACGCCAAGATCGACACGAAAACGTCAAGATAGCAGCTTCAAACAAGTACCAAAAATTTCTCCATTCTTATCGTTGCCAAAAATGAAAATGCACCATAACTCAAGTTCTACTTAAACATCGCCCTCAATCCGCCCGAAGATTTCTTCTTCGTCGCCGGAGCCCGTCCGGCCAACTTTGCTTTTGGCACACCATTCCCGTGGTGGTCAGATTCATCACTACTATCGTCGGTACTATCACTCTGGCTCTCGCTCTCCTCACTTTCTTCCCGCACCTTTTTGGTTGGCTGGGGGGCTTTCGCCATTGCCTCCATCCGCTGCGAAATTTGAGATAGTCCAGTCCAATTGCCCAATTTTGAGCCACCGCGTCCCACAACCATGGTCGCCGACTGCTGCGAGAGGTTGGTACTTCGAGGTGAAGTGCGGTCGGTAATCTGAGAGGCGGGGAGCTGCTTTATTACGGAGCGAGGCTTTTCAATTGTGTGTCCGCCGAGGGAGGCAGCGACAATATTCGAGGAGCTGGAGAAATTTTCTTTACCGGAGGAATTGGAGGAGGCCGCCGAGGATTCGGAAGCAGGTTTTGAAATCGATATCTTGGATGCCTTGGAATAATTGGACGCATTAGAGTCGGAGTGAGAATCAGAGTCGGAATCAGATTGCGAGGATTCGGATTCAGAACCGGATTCTTTATCTTCGGATCCGGACTTTGAACCTGATGCAGACGAGTCAGAAGCGGATGACTCTGAATCGGAATCGGAATCAGAGCCGCTTCCAGAGTCACTTGATGAAGTCGATTTACTTGCGACAGACGCTGACCGCGAAAGACTTCTATGCACACTCGGTTTGGTGACATCCACAGACGCCGTCTTTCGCACTGGAGATCCCGCAGGCGACACAGACTTAGCTTTGGGCGAACTTGAGCCCAATGACGACGTCCCAACACTCTCCGATGAGCTCCTCGTTTCCTCCACAGACATCTTTTCGCCACTTGATTCCTCGTCGGAATCAGAGCCAGAATCAGATTTCTCACTTTCACTTCCGCTGTCACTTTCTGAGTCTGAACTTGCAGATGATGACGTATCTGAGGTCGCAATATCTTCATCGTCGCTAGGTACATCCAGCGACTTGGATTGTGAGGTGGCGGATGTATCACTAAGTTGAATGGTCGGCGATGTAGGAGACGTTATGACAGGGGCAGCTTTCGATTTGCCACCAGCGGTTTGACGTTTCGCTGGGTTGGCCACGCCAGGCTCCACGAGCTGCAGAGAATCAGCCGAACGAGATTGTGTCGTTGGAGATTTAGGAGCCGCCTTTCGTCCTCGAGGCTTGGCTGGGGCCTTCAGTGGTGGCTCGACGGGCTTTGCTGGCTCCTCGAATTTAGATTGTTCTTCGACTTTTGGGGGTTCGTTTTCGAGAGCGACTTTGCTCTCCCTTTCCATTTTCTGTGATCGCTGTCTTGGAGGTCTGGTTCCTTGGGGCGTGGACAATGTGACAACTTGCTTTTCCGGCTCCGATTCTTTTGGCCGAGGATTGAAGGTATCGACTTGCATCGCAGTCTCCTCTTGAGTAGCATTTGCCGACGTCTTCCGGGCATTCTTTTCCTTTGGCGGGGTCCTGGGCTTTACGGTAGAGGCCTTGCGTTTTCTGGATTGCACGGGTGTTTCAGGGATTTTGAGTTCTTCTGGCTGAGGAAGAGATTCTTGCGTTTCCGAAAGAGTGACAGGTTGCGTTGATGCCATTTCGATCGATCTCTTCTTTTCTGGGGGCGATCCGTTCTCAGGGGACGCGGGGATCTCTGTCCGATTTTGTCGCTTGCGTTTTGGCTGTCTAGTGCTCGCCGGGGTAACTTTTGGGACAGGCTCAGGGGCAATTTCAGGAGATCGTCCGAGCAGTCTAGGCTGTTCTTCACTCCCTCTATTTTGAATGTTATGTATTTCAGTGACATTAAGGGATTTTCTTGCCTCGTCTAGACTTTGTCCGTTGAGTCGGTGGTGCGAGATTGGCGAGGATGTATTAAGGGACGAAAGGGAGGGCGTCGCATATCCAGCGGCAGAGTCGAAAGAATCGCGTCTCCCGGCTTCTTGTGATTGTGCTCGTACCAGGTGGGGGAATGATGATGAAAAGCGTCTCACAAGGCTGGAACCGTCGTCGGATATGATTACTCTTACTACGCTGCGTTCATCGAAAACATCAACGAGTTGATAAGTTTGATCCAAGTCACAACCTGAACCATCCTGGATTCTCAGGATTTCGATAGGTCTACGTTAGGTTGCTAGTAAGAGCAATGAATAGTACCGCTCAGCATGATAGAGACGCTTGAATTTATCCTGAACTTCCTTCAACAGAACTGAAATGTCTTTATCGCCGTGGGTAATGTGGAGGAATTTTCGGTGGTCGGTGATTTGGCCGTCGTCATTTTCTGTGGCTACGACGACCTGCAAACGTAGTCGATGAGGACTGGAAGAGCCGGTCGACATTTCCGTCCTCTGTGACGGTATATCCTGCATTACTTGAACGACAGTGACATTCGGGCCCAAGTTGTCCGTGCCGCGGCGACGAAATTTTTTGGTGAGCGATTGATTGCCTGAATTCTTAGCCATGCAAATTTCCAGATTCGAAACAGGCCTGATCTTAATGCCGCCGGCTTCTATCCCTGATCTTTGGGTTTCGCAAGCTAACTTTACCCTATCAAAATATTCAAAGTTTGCAAGTCCTTTATCTCAGCGAGTGGACCCAAGGCCTTATGAGAGATCCACTGGGCTATCTGAGATGGAAGCTGTAGTCTTTGCATCAATTTATCTGTTCAAAGAAATTGCATTCACCATGTCCCATCTTTATTGGATCGCCCATAAAAGACACGATCAGATAGGTGAGGACCGTTGAGGCGGCCTCTTCTCGACCTCCTCGTGGGATAAGCACTTGAGCCCTAACCGCCATTACGTTTCCTACTTACGGAACCGTTCTTGATCATTTCCGATCCGACGTTCCTGGACAGGTCTTCGCATCTGGAGCCGGCAGTCTGGGGTGGGGATTACGTGCTGCCAATGGCGTTCGCCAAGCTCGCGATGACCCAGCTCCACGATCAGATGCTATCGTCGCCTGTGTCATCGGAGGTGGAAGTTATACGTTAGGCACGCTCTCAGCATCATACTGGGTGTCGAGGCATTACAACCCCCCATTCCTCGCCGTGATCCTCAATAACGGCGGTACTTTCCTCCAAGGTATGAAATCTAGTCATAGGATGGAACGCGCCGAAGTCATCCGCACTCGGTCTTCATCCCACGGGTTATGCGTCAAATTCCACGCTGAAAGAATTGTATATCTCGTTGGATCCGCCCGCAGATTACGGGATGATCGCAGAAGCAGCCGGTGCATGGACCGTGTTAAGGATCTAGAAAGTTGAATCAAGGAACCCATTAAAGCCGTGCAGGGATGACGCAGTGCAGTTTTAAACGTATTTGTTACGGACTAACAAGTAGCCTAACCGGGGTCAACCAATATTCTTGCCAGGGGGAGTAATAGGGCCGGTGAATTGAATTATGTAGATACAAACTCAATTTATACACCTTATCTGATAGAAACAGGCCGTTTACTTGTTGCCATACATAACATTCCATCTACCCGCCCCATTAGAAAATGTTAGATCAAGGACGAACCGGTAAAAGTAGTATAATACCCCAAAGGGCTGTCCCACGAGACAAAAGGTGATCCAAAAAATACAATTACCGATCGTTGTGCCAGGCCCCCTCATCTTCTCGAACGGTCCTGTAAGAAAAACCAGCGGAATCTGTCCCATCATTGCAAGGAATCCCACGCCAACCAACTACCTCCATTAGATCACAGTCATGGAAAAGAGGCGTACAGCATGAGTAGGCACCCCAAACAAAATTTCATGAATGACGGCACTCAAAGTAAACACAATGATACTCGCCATCGTATTACTCCACCCACGTCGTCGTAAGGGGATATAAACATGTCGTTTAAAGTACTGATGGACAGGAAGATTCCATAACCGCCAATATGCGCCAATGGACCCAGAATTCCACCATGCGTCGTAGAATTTACGGTCTGCAAAATGCATTACTTCGGCAAGGGCGTTGAGGTAAGAGTGGAAGACGCAGAAGAAGCCGGCGAGCCAAGTGACGAGACTCACGGTCGACAGCTTCAATACTCGCTCAATGATTTTGGCGAGATGGAAATCTCTCATGGGGGCAATCGAATTGTTCAAGATGGGCCTAAGGGTCAGGCAGGATCCCCGCGTGAGCAGGGGGATACGTTGCGTATTGGGCAATGATGAACCACAGCGCAAAGATTATTCCAAGCGCCTCGCCAGATCGTTTGAGGAAAAAGGCCCATCTGAACGTTTCGGTCCGAGGGTAGACGGGTTGATAAATCAACGTGGGTGCCCACCAGAAATACAACAAGTTTGAAAGATTGATGTTCTCAGGATACGGCGCAGAAGTATATTGTTCCGGCATTGGGATGTTCTCAAGATACATATCCCTCAAATCCCTATTGGTCAAAACAAACGACGCAACCTTTAACGCAACAATCACTAACCGTCAATCACACGGTAAAAGTGGGCGAGTACCAGCATGCAGCTCACACATGATACCAAGGAGAGGATGATAGACTTTTGTATAAACCGTGACACTCGTGACGCCCAAGCAGATCGACACATTGACAATGTGGGCAAAGCGAATGAAGCCCCAAGATTCCTTTCGATGGGACGAGGTATTTGACCCCTTGTACTTAGCCTTTATTTTTTTTGCCTTCTGAGCCGCCCAGAATTCTATCCAGAGGGATACAAAGAGGTGTGCGGGGATAAGTGTGAACAGGATGAGACTGATTCTGAAATCGACAACCGGAACACCGGATAAAGGGACTTGCAGCAGGAATCCATACTACAACGGTCAGTTTACGAAAGAAGGGGTGGATACCTTGACGTAATTCTCCACAATAAGTCGCAGATTGCCGAATATCATGACAAGAACTAATTTTTAGAAGAATTGCAGTTGAGGATTGTACGCCCAAGATTTCCGAATCCGCGCAACGATAATCCCTCAGTATTATCGCTGGAGAGGATTGAGGGAGCGGGCTTGATGTGAACAGGCTGGCTGTGTGAGAATTCAGGCGGCTTTGCCTCAGACTTGTCGCCCGCCTTGACATCATTGGTCGTTGGGCCAGCCTTCTTTCGTAGCATCAGCCCTTCCGCAACGCTCTCTGCCCCGACAGTAGTCGACGACCCCGACGACGAAGACGATATTTCCATTCCGAATGGTATTAATCGAAAAGAGCCGAATTGACGGGTGGTCTATGCTAAACGGACAGTAGCATACGGAGCCCCTCTCTGCGCCAGAAGATGAGAATTGCCAGGCGCTGCCGGGCGATGAGACCGCGTGGGGAGGTGAGGCAACTTCGTTGGGATCTTCGCTGAAGGTGATTGGCTCATGTCCATCTCCCCCAAGCAGATCCTGTCCGCCACGGTCCAGAGCACGTCTGCCAAGCTCTACATCATGTTTTAAGTCTGGCAATGAACTTTTGCAATTTCTGAAGTCGTGCAAAGTCAACCGAAAAAATGATTGGATATGCCATGCCTAAATCTATATAAATCTACCTGTGCCCCGCCGGTTGGGGGAAAATTGTTCATCACAATTTCGGACCTTCCGTATCGTGTCGCAATATCCGCTCCAATCCCCTCCGGGCCACTGTCGGCATCGGAATGGCTTTGCGTGTTTTTGGATCACAAAATACGTGGACAAAGTCGATAACCGCACATGCCTGGGCATTTTGTTCGACTTTGGAATTGGAATCTTGCTGAATAAAGACTCCGACACGATATGTCACAGACGACATTCCAAGTTTTGCCACGACGAGTCCGAGCTCCAGGGTGTCCGCTATGGTATTAAATGTTGTGCGCAAGCTGGGCCATACGGAATGAAATCGGGTTGAAGTAGTATGCGGCGGTATGAACAACCAGGGCAATTGGATCAATTGTCGACGACGGATCAAGTCCGCAGTTCTCCACTGGTACAAATGTCAGCGAAGCTGGGAATTGCAGTACTCAGGTAATAATTCACTGCCATGTCGGCAAAGTCGAGGTAGCGGGTGTTATTGACATGTCCTGTAATGTTATCAGTTTGGTAGAGATGAAATACCGTATTGATCATTGTCCGACCATCTCGTCTGCATCGTCTTCATGTACAAGTAATATGACCGTTCTCGGAATAAGGGGTTTGACCCGGTTTGGGACTCCTTGCTGGTCCCTCCCATCCTTGGGCCGAGCACGGAACCTTCGGTGGTTCGGTGATCCGGGTTTAACACCGAAATTCCGAACACAGCCAAAATTCGAAAATTTCGTTCGGAAATTTTATGAGAATGCGTCGAATGCGAGGAACCGCTCTCGTAAGGGCTGTCACATCAACATCAATCACCTCCCATTTTCTTCGCCGCCTCCCCATAACATCCCGTCTTACCCGCATCCTGCCAGTGACATCAATTCCCAATCAATGCACCTTGATCCGTTACATATCCGAGACACCAGCGCCAGTCGAAGCAAAACCGCCATCAAATACAGAGCCTTCAGTACCCCAGTACGTCTGGCCTGGAGATTGGATCTGTGGCAACTGTCAAGCTCACAACTTTCGTCATCGAAAACTCTGTTTTGAATGTCAATCGACCATTGGCGCTGGACGAGTCTTCTACAAACCAGGGATGTGGCATTGCCCGACCTGTGATATCGCAGTCACAAGTTTTACCCCAGTGCTTTCCTTTTCGCAGAATCTGACTAGGCGTGTGTAGAAGGCAGCCACTGCGATCGATGCATGACTGCAAAGGAGGAGAAGGATGTCTATCCTCGGTCTGATTTGGATATCCGTACCAGAGGCCCCTTTCCCTTTGTGTATTAATTTTCTAGTGTCCCCTTATGATTCCCCTGGCAATGATGATGTATCCAGTAAATTCAAGGGGAGATGGACTTGTCTGGGTTGTGGCCGATTGAATCCTGGTACGTTAAACTCCGTTCACCCATGTTTTCCGGCCATCTTTTCTTTTGGAGTTGAAACTTACGGGGGCTAGCGAGAACGACGCGATGTCTTGAATGTAGTGAAGTCAGAAAACTAACAAGGGCGGAGGAGTTTATGGGTGATTGGCAATGCCCTGGTTGCAAGTCTGTCAACTTCTGTACTTCTTCATTCTTCGAGTGCTTGTCTAATCTCTTTCCAGCTCAACGTGTGAAATGTATGGCCTGTGATTTGGAGAAACCGAAAGCCACGCAACAGAACCAGCAAACGTAAGGTAGTGGGGGTAGCAGATATGGTCATCTGGTAGTTTGGATATCTCTATATAGTCTTCTTGCTGATGCTGGCAACCTCATAAAGGCAAAATCGTCTCAAATAGCACTCGGTAGATCTGAAGGTCCATTTCGAAATTTCGTGTTTGAGCTTTTTGCACAGAATTTTTGTTCTTTCGAGTTTTCGACCTGTCGCGGCATCGTATTTTGTTTAGTAGGTGCGATGTTGTGGACACCTCGAGCAGTGCCACTACGAATAGGACGATGTATACGAACACAGATCGAGCCACTCCGCCAACGACGCTTGCTACATAAGGTGTTGACATTGCCGTACGCAGAATTTAAACCGGAGGAAAATGGAATATACCCTTTGTATTCGAAAGAGGGGTTCCAGATGGCCTGGACCGAAAAACAGACTGATCTCATTAATACAATCAATAGAATTACGACCGGTACCCATTCTTGATTGGGAGGATGGTTGTTGATTGGGTAGGGACGGCAATTGCTCATGAAGAATTATTTAACCTCATTGTGTTGACCTATAAACAGCCGGAGATGGCCCCGCTCTTTAACGCTGCATCATCCGCATGGAACAATGCCTTTTTCTTCACTGGAATCGTACTATCACCTCTTTTCGAAAAAGACCTTAATGTTGGCAGCACCCTCAATCCCGCGGCGTCGCAGAGCCCGTGATACCAACCTTCCTCAAAACCAAAATCATCGACGACTTTGGCTCCCTAACTGCATTACGCAACCTCATCTTCCAAACCGCCATGGCCATCCACGGCTCCGGCTGGGTGTGGATGGTCGCCGGACCCATGGGTAATCTCCGTATCCTCGCAACCTTCAACGCCGGCAGCCCATTCGACCTAGACAGCCGCCAATCAATGGACCCCAGTACGAGGCTTGATGTGGACAAAGGGCTAGGGAAAAAGAGTGGTCCAGGTCCCAGAGCCAGACCCAATCGTAGGCACGAGTACCTTTTACTTCCTGTGTTGGGGTTGAATTGTTGGGAGCATGCGTATATTTTGGATTATGGAAGTTCGATTGATGGGAAACGGGAGTATTTAAAGAATTGGTGGGCTTCGGTTAATTGGCGTCGGGTATATGATGTGGTGAAAAGGAGACAGGAGAGTTTAATAACTGCTCCTAACATACAATAGAGAGAATGACCGAAAGAACTTTGGATGAGATTATATGATCTATAATTCGATCCTTCCTCTGACAAATGGTGTCTATCTGAGGTGAAAATTCAATGCCGGTCTCGTTTTCTCATGGGAGCTCGGAGAATATGATCTACTCGAATGAGTTGTTCGGCAGCTTCACTCGCTCCAACCACAACCTTTTTCTACATCGATCAGTCAACGTTATTCACAGCGGATTACCTTGAGAAGGTAGCTTTCTATGACACCCATGTCCCTGGCATCCGCAACCGTCCCATTCACCAAATCAAGGCCATACGACGAGAATCCCTTATAATGCATACTTCTCAAATTGGCAACCAGCTCATTCGAATCAAACCCAGCATTGTCTGCGAGAATAGTGGGCAACTGTCGTAGCGCACGAGCATACGCTTCAACTGCCATTTGCCGTTTGCCTCCCTCCTTGGCGGCGGCAGCATCAACTGCTTTGGACATGAGCATTTCTGAACAGCCTGCGCCGAGGACGGTTCTTGTTTCCCGAACTGTCTGGGAGATGACGGCGAGGGCATCATGTAAGGAACGTTCAGCTTCGTCAAGGAGTTGATGGGTTGCTCCCCGCAGGACAATCGTACAGGCTTCTCCTGCCGCGACACCAGAGAATTTGATCAACTGCAACGTCAGTTGAATAGGAAGAGGTATAATATTGATACCTTATCTTCTCCGATAATAACTTCCTCGATGAGATCACAGGCACCAAGCTTGACAAGTTCAGGGTGATCAAAGGTACTTGCAATCTCACCACCCGTGACGAGCGCAAGCCGTTCGATTCCATCAAAATCAGCGTGTTCAATCGACATGATCCCGGCATCTGCAAAGAGCTGTTCAGGCCAATTGTAAATCAACTGACGATTGACAAAACAGTTAACTCCATGACCCTTGATCTTTTCCACTTTGGCTTTCATTTTTTCCTTTCTGTCAGCATCATTTCAGGAAGTTTGAGGTACCTTTTCAGCGCGCTCCAGTTCGGCAAGTTTGCCAGTTGCATCGACTCGGACTCTTGCTCCGAAGACCTTGACTTTGTCCGTGTCCATTGGGGTATTCGCTACAAGAATCTTGGCCTTCTCGAGTCTCTTGGGTTGATTCACTCCGATCTTCTTGTCAAGAATAAACCCTTCCAATCAGCTCAACTCGAGTCACGGTGTAAACCCTCATCAAGATACGAATCAACAAGTCGCCCACCAACCTTCTTAATAATCTGAA
>Ga0335081_10012704_pt1 | contig 13636 bp, 11 predicted proteins | sample Lox_Sample_35_FD_206713 | JGI IMG/M metagenome (GOLD analysis project Ga0335081, IMG submission 206713) | Soil microbial communities from Loxahatchee National Wildlife Refuge, Florida, United States - Lox_Sample_3.5 | ecosystem: Environmental > Terrestrial > Soil > Wetlands | place: USA...
GCTCCCGCGGTGCGCCGATCAGCGGAGCGCCGGCGATCGACGCCTGGGTACGCGCGGGGTCGGTGCCCGAGTGGACGACCACTGCGGCACCGGCCAGGAGCACGCCGCCGGCGAGCAGGACCACGCGTCTCACGCCATGGATGTAGCCGCATCCGGGCGCCGGCACAAGATTGTTCCGGAGATCCGCGGTAGCTTTCGCGCGACATGCCTGCCGGGCTCGCGCTCGATCTGTCCGCGCTGCCGGGCCCGGCCGACGACGCCGCGGCGCTGCGCGCGCTCGACGCGATCAGGGCGCGGCGCGATCGCGAGGTCGCGTTCGTCGACCTGTGCGACGACCGCAGGCCGGCGCGCGCGTGCATGGACTTCGCGCGCGCGCTCGATCCGCGGATCGACACGGTGGTCGTGCTCGGGGTCGGCGGCTCGTGCCTGCCGGCCCGCGCGCTGCACGGCGCGCTCGCCCCGGCGTTCGACGCGCTGGCGCCGCGCAGCCCGGGCATGCCGCGCCGCGTGCTGTTCGTCGACAGCATCGATCCGGCGACGCTTCGCGATCTGCTCGAGCGGATCGATCTCGATCGCACGCTGTGGAACGTGATCAGCAAGTCGGGCAACACGGTCGAGACCTGCGCGCAACTGTGCGTGGTGGCCGATCGGCTCGGCGGGCGCGTGCCGAGCCACGTGGTGTGCACGACCGATCCGTCCGCCGGCGCGGTGCGCGCGTTCGCGGCCGCGCGCGGCTGCACGAGCTTCGCGATCCCGCCGGGCATCGGCGGTCGGTTCACCGCGCTCACGCCGGTGGGCCTGCTGCCCGCGGCGCTCGCCGGGCTCGACGTCGCCGGGATCCTCGACGGCGCGGGCCGGCTGCGCGGGCGGGCCGACCATCCGGCGACCCAGCTCGCGGCGCACCTCCATCACCAGCACGTGGTGCACGGCCGCTCGATCGTCGTGCTCACGACCTACGTCGACGCGCTGTACGACGCGTGCGAGCTGTGGCGCCAGCTGGTCGCCGAGGCGCTCGGCAAGCCGGGCGCCGGGCCCACCCCGATCGCGGGGCGCGGCATCCCCGAGCAGCACAGCCAGCTCCAGCTCTACGCCGACGGCCCCGACGACAAGGTGTACGTCATGCTCACCGCGCCGCGCACCGGCGAGCTGCGCATCCCCGCGATCGAGGGCGCAGGCGCGCTCGGCTACCTCGCGGGGCGCGGGCTGGGCGAGCTGTGCGAGATCGAGCGCGACGCGACCACGCAGGCGCTGATCGCGCGCGGCCGCCCGGTCGGGACCATCGCCCTGCCATCGGTTTCGGCCGAGGCGGTCGGCGAGCTGGTGATGCTGCTCCAGCTGTCGTCGGTGATCGCCGGGCCGCTCTACGGGGTCGAGCCGTTCGGCGAGCCCGGCGTCGAGGACGGCAAGCGGCGTGCCGCGGCCGCGCTAGGAGCACCTCATGCGTGAGCGCGTCGTGATCGCGCTCGCGCTCGCCGGCTGCGTGCACGGCGCGGCGCCGCCGCACAGGCCCGCGCCGGCCGCGTCGGTGGCGATCGGCGCGTGCGGCGACCCGGGCCGCGACGGCGTGGTCGGCCAGGCGCCGCGGCTCGAGCGCGCCGACCGCGATCTCGACGGCGACGGCCGGCCCGAGATCGTGGTGGTCGATCGCTCGCTGTGCACCGCGGAGGGCAACTGCTACTGGAACGTGTTCGCGCCGCCGGCCGGCCGGGAAGGGAGCGGGGCGGGCTCTACCCGACCCGCGGGAGAGTGCGCGCGCTACCTCGGCACGTTCGCGGGCGCCGCGCTCGAGCCGCTGGCCGCCAAGGGCGACGAGAACATGGCCGACGTCCGCGCGTACTGGAACCAGCACGACGGCCGGCTGTTGCTCCAGTCGTATCACTTCACGCGCGGCGGCTTTCAGATCGTCGACGTGCTCCAGTGTAAGCGCGGCTCCGATGATCAGCTGCAATGCGCGGACACGGGGCGCTGATCCCCACGGGATTCTGATACGATCGCGATCGGGTGACCGATACCGGCCGCAACAAGACCGTCGTTACCGCGATCTCGAAGATCAGCGATCGACCGGTCGCCAAGGAGGCGTGCCTGGTCGTCATCTACGGGCTCGAGCTCGGCAAGAAGTTCAACCTCAACCGGCCGCAGATCATCATCGGCCGGTCGAGCAAGGCCGACATCCAGATCGATCAGGAAGCCGTCTCGCGCAACCACTGCAAGATCATCAACACCGGCAACGCGATCATGCTGCGCGACATGGGCTCGACCAACGGGACCTACGTCAACGACGAGATGATCGACGAGTACGTGCTGCGCGACGGCGACTTCATCAAGGTCGGGCGCTGCATCTTCAAGTTCCTCAGCGGCAACAACATCGAGAACGCGTATCACGAGGAGATCTATCGGCTGACCACGGTCGACGGCCTGACCCAGGTGTTCAACCGGCGCTACTTCGTCGAGACGCTCGAGCGCGAGATCGGCCGCGCGCTGCGCTACCGCCGCGATCTGTCGCTGATCATGTTCGACATCGATCGCTTCAAGGGCGTGAACGACTCGTTCGGCCACCTCGCCGGCGATCACGTGCTGAAGCATCTCGCGTCGGTGATCAAGACCCGGATCCGCCGCGAGGACGTGCTCGCGCGCTACGGCGGCGAGGAGTTCGCGATCGTGCTGCCCGAGATCGATCACTACAACGCGATGCAGTTCGCCGAGAAGATCCGCAAGCTGGTCGAGGCGGCCGAGTTCAAGTTCGAGGACGCGGTGATCCCGGTGACCGTGTCGATCGGCGTCGCGAGCCTGCGCGGCGAGATCGAGGACGCGCTCGAGTTCATCAAGCAAGCCGACACCCACCTGTTCGGCGCCAAGGAGGGTGGCCGTAACCGGGTGGTCGGGTGATGGACGAGCGGCCGCCATCCCGCCGGCCCGACACGCTGAGCGACCCCGCCGACGAGCTACGCGAGAAGAAGCGGCTGCTCGCCCAGCTCGTGGTCCACGACCTGCGCAGCCCGCTGTCGGCGGTGCAGGGCTACCTGAATCTGCTGCGCGAGGAGCTGTCGCCCGACGCGGTGTCGCCGCAGGCGGTGCAGTACATCGAGGACGCCGAGCTGCTGGTCGGCAAGGCGCTCGGCCTGGTCGCGACCATCCTCGACGTCGACGAGCTCGAGGACGGCATCCTTCGCGCCGCGCCGGCGCCGGTGAAGCTGACCGAGCTGATCGAGCGCGCGCGCGCCGGCAACCGCGCGCACTTCGAGGTGCGCCAGCTCCAGCTCGACATCGCGGTCGAGCACGAGCTGGTGGTGCGGCTCGATCGCGATCTGTTCGGCCGCGTGCTCGAGAACCTGCTCGACAACGCGACCCGCTATGCCCCGCGCGGCGGGCGCTGCGCGATCGCGGCGAGCCGGCGCGACGGCAGCCTCGAGATCGCGATCGGCAACAGCGGCCCGCCGGTCCCCGAGGCCGATCGCGCCGCGATCTTCGGCCGCTACTTCCAGGTCGAGCGACGGCGCGCCTCGGCGCGCGCGAACCGCGGCCTGGGGCTGTACTTCTGCAAGCTCGCGGTCGAGGCGCACGGGGGGACGATCCACGTCGAGCAGCGCGGCGATCTGGGCGCGGTGTTCGTCGTGCGCCTGCCGGAACAAGCGCCGGGCGCGCAGCCCGGATAACATACGGCCCCGGTGACCTGGGCGCCGCTCTTTCTGTCGCTCGAGATCGCGACGATCGCGATGGTGCTTTCGATGATCATCGGCACCGGGCTCGCGCTCCTGCTCAGCTGGCGCAAGCTGCCGGGCCGCGACTTCGTCGACGCGCTGGTCTCGGCGCCGCTCGTCCTGCCGCCGACCGTGCTCGGCTACTACCTGTTCACCGCGATCGGTCCGAACAGCTGGATCGGCCGGGCGTGGGAGTGGCTGTTCGGCTCGCGCCTGGTGTTCAACTTCAAGGGCGCGGTGATCGCCGCGACGGTCGGCTCGCTGCCGCTGGTCGTGCGCTCGGTGCGGGTCGGGCTCGATGCGGTCGAGCCCAACCTGATCGCCGCGGCGCGCACGCTCGGGGCGCGGCCGCGCCGCGTGCTGGTGACCGTGACCCTGCCGCTGGCAGGACCGGGCATGATCGCGGGCGCGATGCTCGGGTTCGCGCGCGCGCTCGGCGACTACGGCATGACCCAGGTCGTGGCCGGCGCGCGGATCGACGGGCTCGGGCTGGTCAACACCAGCCCGGCCTCGATCTACACCTACGATCAGTTCATCGGCGGCCACGACGATGCCGCGCGTGCGATGGCGATCGTCACGACGATCGTCGGCGTCACGATCCTGTACGTGGCCAATCGCATGACCAGGCGCCTGCAGCGTGGCTGAGCTGGTCGCCGAGATCCGGCTCGCGCGCGGCGCCGAGTTCGCGCTCGAGGTCGAGCTGCGCTGCCCGCCCGGCGTGACCTGCGTGATGGGGCCGTCGGGCTCGGGCAAGAGCACGATCCTCGCGGTGCTCGCCGGCCTGCAGCTGCCCGATCGCGGCCGGGTCGCGCTCGGCGACGCGGTCTGGCTCGATCGCGCCGCGGGGATCGACGTGCCGGTCCACGATCGCCGGCTCGCCTACATGTTCCAGGGCCTCGCGCTGTTCCCGCACCTGTCGGGGCTGCACAACGTCACCTACGGGATGCACCACGTCGAGCGCGCGGCGCGCCCGGCCAAGGCGCAGGCGCTGCTCGACCGGCTCGGGGTCGGCCACCTCGCGCGCCGCCGGCCGCGCACGTTCTCGGGCGGCGAGGCCCAGCGGGTCGCGCTCGCCCGCGCGCTCGCCCGCTCGCCCGAGCTGGTGCTGCTCGACGAGCCGTTCTCGGCGCTCGATCGCGAGCTGCGCGCGCAGCTGATCGCGCTGGTCCGCGAGCTGGTCGGCGAGCTCGGCGTGCCGGCGGTGCACGTCACCCACTCGGTCGCCGAGGCGCGGCTGCTCGCGGATCAGGTGATCCGGCTCGAGCACGGCAAGATCATCGATCGCGGTGCGGCCGACGTGGTGCTGCGCGGGGTCACGAGCCTCGAGGAGTGAGCGCGGTGATCGGCCCGCCCGGCGGCTGGGGCAGGCAGGTCGAGACCTGGGCGCGCTCGGTCTCGTCGATGATCTCGGGACGAGCGACGCAGATCGCGTTGTCGACGCAGCGGCCGAGCAGCCGCGCGTCGGGATAGTCGATGTCGAGCTCGAGGCCGCGCAGCGCGGCGGTACCGAGGATGCCGTCGACCTCGGGCTCGTCGGGGCGCAGCTCGGCGCGCAGCGCCTGTAGATTGGGATCGTTGTCGGGGACGATCAGGAAGTCGACGCCCGCGCTGGGCGCGAGCTCGACGATCGCCGGCACGCCGCAGAACGGATTGCACTGGGTCGTGTTGTCGGAGTTGATCCCGCACGCGCAGTCGGTCGACGCCGCGTCGAGCGGGCTGTCGGCGAACGCGAGCACGTGGCTGGCGTAGACCTGGCGGCACGGCGCGCGCTGGTTGTTCGGCGAGTTGGCGACCAGCGCGAGCGTCGCGATCGTGACGCGCTTGCCGGTGACCGGGCCCGACGGCAGCACCACGGTGTCGTCGGGCAGGCTGTCGATCGGCGGCGCGCTCGGCACGACCAGCTGGTAGCGGCCGTACGCCGACTCGCCGAGCAGCGACACGCCGAGCCCGCTCGACAGCACGAGCAGCATGTCGGCGCCGCGCGCGCTCTGGATCAGGTCCGGGTCCGGGTCCGGCGCGAAGCAGGCGTCGATCGCGATCCGCCAGTTGGTGAACGCGAGCTCGGTGCCGCCGATCACCAGCGTGCCGCCGCCGTGGAACGGCGACGGGAAGTCGGCGTCGCACGCGAGCGCGCGGTGGGTCTCGTCGCCGGCGATGTCGGGCAAGATGAACATCGTGTCGGGCGTGCCGTCGTCGGTGAGGTGCAGGCGCAGCGCGTCGCCGCCGAGCGTGTCCATGCCGATCACCATGCTGATGTCGACAGGGTCGGCCGGCGTGCCGACGCTGCACGTGTCGGTCTGGCAGGGGTGGAGCGCGACGAGCTGCGGATCCGGAAAGCGCGCGCGCGGCAGATCGAGCGCGCCGCCGGGGCCGCGCTCGCCGAGCAGGTCGATCGCCGGGTGGGTGATCGCCGGCGCGAACGTCGCGCCGTGGTCCTGGATCGTGATCGGCGACATCACGTCGAGCACGGCGGTGTGCGCGGTGTCTCCGTCGGGCAGCGCGCCGACCACGATCGCGCCGCTCGTGGTGTCGGGATAGATCGGATACGGGTCGCCCGAGAACTCGTTGGTGATGAAGCTGTTCGTGATGTAGTCGCACCCGGCCAGCACGACCGCGAGCGCGACGACCCTCACCACGGCAGATCCTTCACCACCGCGCGCCGACCGGCGACCTCGACCGCGCCGCCGGCCTCCCAGCACGTGCGGTGGAGATAGCCGAGCGCGATCGTCGTGCCATCGCCGGCGCCGATCGCCGAGGTCACGTCGCCCGCGTGGTCGCGCGCGGGGTGCCTGATCGCCGCGCCGCGCGCGACCGGCGCCGCGCCATCGATCACCAGGCCGCGCAGCGCGCGCGCCGCGTTGCCCTGCGCGTGGACGCGGAACACCGGCTCCTGCCCGACGTAGCAGCCCTTGCCGTAGTCGAGCACCGCGGCGAGCGGGGTCTCGAACGGGAAGTGGTCCTCGTCGACGTCGACCCCGTAGCGCACGAACCCGGCGCGGATGCGCAGTCGCTCGACCGCCGGATCGTCCTCGGGGAGCGCGCCGGCGCCGGCGCCTTCCGCGATCGCGGCGTGCCACACGCTCGCCGGGTCGTCCCACACCTGGTGCGCGGGCCCGGCGAGCGGCTCGAACGCGACGTCGTCCATCACCGCGTAGCGCTCGAGCAGCGCGCGGGTCGGCTCGGCGAGCTGCGGCTCGCACGCGATCACGAACGCGTCCTCGGCGCGGATCACGTCGATCACGCTGAGCACGCGGCCCTTCGGCGACAGGATCGCGCCCCAGCCGTGCGCCGCGATCGCGGTGACGTTGACCGTGGTCAGGCCTTGCAGGAAGCGCTCGCGGTCGCCGCCGGTGACGCGCAGCCGGCCCCACGCCGTGCGATCGACGATCACGCCGTCCTCCCGGCCGCACGCAGCCGATCGGTGCGGCGGCGCTCGGCCTCGGCGTGCCGGCGCACGTCCTCGTCGCTCGCGAGCTCGAGCGGGGCGAGCGGCCGCGGCCGGCCAGCCTCGCCGACCGCGACGAACGTCAGGTACGCCTTGGTCACGTAGCGCCGGATGCGCGTGCGCATGTCCTCGGTCTCGACCCGGCAGCCGACCTCCATCGACGTCCTGGCGACCGAGTTGACCTGGGCCTGGAGCACGACGATCTCGCCGACCTGCACCGGCGACATGAAGTCGAGCCGGTCGATCGACGCGGTCACGACCGCACCGCCGGCGTGGCGCATCGCCGCCACCCCGGCGCACACGTCGATCCACTGCATCATCACGCCGCCGAACATGACGCCCGCGACACCGTTGGTGTGCATCGGCATCACGATCTGCGTCATCACGCAGCGGGTCTGCTCCGGCGTCACCGCCCGAAGCTTACTTCTTCTTCGCGGGCGCGGCCGGCTTCTTGGCCGCCTTGGCGGCGTCGATCCGGCGCTTGATCCGCGCCTTGAGCTTGCGCTGGCGGCGCTTGCGCTCCATCTTCCACGTCCGGCGATTGTCTCCGCGTCCCATGTCGACTCCTTAGGGCGCTGCTTATAGCCCAAAAGTCAGAATTGCGCGCGCGCGGCGAAGTAGAAGTGGATGCGGCCGCGCGGGTCGTCGCCGAGCTCGGGGTGGAGCGGCACGGCATACTCGAGCGCGGCGATGCCGAACGGGGTGAGCGCGCGCAGCCCGGTGCCGACCGACGGCTTGATCGCGTCGACCGTCACCGTGCTCCACTCGTTGGTGATCATCCCGGCATCGCTGAAGATCGCGCCGGCGAAGAACTTCCAGATCCGCAGCTGGGCGTCGAGGCTGCCCATCACGCGGATGTTGCCGCCCGCCGGGATCACGCGGATCTGCGACACGTTCGAGTACGGCGGGACGCCGAACTGCACGATCTCGGTGGCGAGCGCGTCGTCGTTGTAGCCGCGCACCGTGTTGTCGCCGCCGGCGAAGAACCGCTCGACGTCGGGCAGCAGCACCGCGCCGCCGAGCGGGAAGCCCTCGTCGTAGCGAAAGTCGGCGCGCAGCACCAGGTTCTTGCCGATCGGGAACACCCGCGAGGTCGACAGCGACGCCTTGATGAACGTGTCCTGGCCGAAGAACACCGGGTCGGCCCACGACACGGTGGCGAGCACGCGGTAGCCGTCCTCGGCCGAGAGCGGCGCCGGCTGGCCGCGGCGATCGACCAGCTGCTCGAGGTCGTAGGTGAAGCCGATCGAGCCGGTGCGGGTCGACACCGCGACCTGCGAGCCGTCCATGTCGATGCCGATCGGGCGCAGCGCGTCGACGTTGCGGGTGCGAAGCCGGTAGTCGTAGTGAAAGCTGTAGCTGGTCGTGCGCGCGTCCTGGGTCGGCGTGCGCGGGCGATTGTTGACGTGGGTGAACGCGAGCGTGGCGCCCTCGGTGGTGAGCTCGCCGAACCCGGGCGTGTCCTGCTGCTGGAACAGCCCGCTGAGCTCGGTCTGGATGTCGATCGGCGAGATCCGGCGCATCAGCCAGGTCGGGACGCGGATGGTCGACGTGACGCTCTGGATCTTCTCGCCCTCGGTGCCGCTGATGGTGAACGACATGCCGGTGCCCCACAGGTTCATCTGGGTCCAGCCGAGCGTGCCGAACACGCCGTTGTAGCTCGAGTAGCCGCCCTCGACGTCGACCGACGACAGGTAGTCGTAGCGCTCGTCGACCCGCACGATCGCGTTGACCTCGACCGAGTCGGTCGCGAGGTCGGGTAGATCGATGTTGACCGAGTTGAACAGCCCGGTGTTGCGCAGCTTGCGCGCGGCGTCGGCGAGCGCGTCGGAGGTCAAGAGGTCGCCCTCGTGGAAGTGGAGCTGGCCGAAGATGATCGATGGCCGGGTCTTGAAGTTGCCGCGGATCACGACCTTGCCGATCTTGCGCAGCTCGATCGTGCGCAGCTTGTAGTGCGCCTCGACGTGATGAGCGTCGATCACGCGCGCCTCGTAGTCCAGGTCGGCGCGCGGCCGGCCCTGCTTGAACAGGAAGTCGCGCAGGCGGTCCTTGGTCGCGCCGACGTCGTCCTCGCGGAACAGCAGCTTCTGGGCGACCGCAGCGCACTTGCCGGGCTCGCCGGACGCGACCAGCGCGCTGCCGAGCTCGCTGCCGAGCTCGCCGATCAGCTGCTTGCACAGCGGGCCTGCGAGCTGCTTGGCCGCCGGATCGTCGCCGGGCTCGAGCTCGATCCGCGACAGGTAGGTCGGCGCGCCCTGGTCGATCTCGAACCGCACGTAGAGGTCGTCGCCGATCCCGGCCTCGATCAGCGCGGCGGTGAACGCGGCGTCGCCCAGGCCGGCCTGGATCGTGCTCGCGGTGACCGAGACCTGGGCCTCGCGATAGCCGGCGCGGCGGTACAGCTCCTTGATCCGGTCCTGATCGGCGGCGAGCTTCTCGGAGGTCGCCGAGGTGTTGGTGCCGAGCAGCGCGCCGCTGAGGTTGGCCTGCTTGGTCGCGACCAGATCGGCGAGCTTGTCGTCGGGGAACGCCTGCTTGTCGTTGCCGACGAACTGCACCGAGTGGACCTCGCGGCTCTTGCCCTGGTCGATGTGAAACGTCACGACGTCGAGCTCGTCGTGGCGATCGCGCGTCCACGTGACGTGGGCGTCGAACCGCCCGCGCGCCTGGAGGTAGGTCTCGATCGCGTGCGCCGAGTTTTGCGCCTCGACGTCGTCGGTCGAGCCGTTGCTCTCGAACGTGAGCTGGCCGCGCAGCTGCTCGTCGCTCACCGAGTCCCTGTCCTGGCCCTCGAACTTGACGTCGAGCCGGCGGCGCTGATCGATGGTCAGCGTGATCCGCACCTTGTGGGTCGCGCGGTCGAACGAGATCCGCGGATCGAAGCTCGACAGCACGCGCACCGCGGGATAGCCGCGCTTGTGGAACAGCTCGCGGATCCTGTCGAGGTCCTCCTGGTGCTGCGCGCGGCTGAAGCGCGACGTGCCGAAGCACACCGCGAAGATGCAGATCTTCTCGTGCTTGAACGCCGCGCGGATCTCGCTGTCCGACACCGCGAGCTTCTCGCCGTTGCCCGACACGATCGCCGGCGGGGCGAGCTGGTACTCGGGACCGAGGCTGACCTTGACGTGGATCTTCGAGCCCGCGGCGGCGAGGTCCTTGGTGATCTTGACCTCGGCGCCGAAGTAGCCCTCGTCGTGGAGGTACTCGTCGATCCGGGTACGCTCCTCGACCAGCGCGCACTCGCGGGCGAACGGCTCGTAGGGCAGGTACGCGCCGGTGCGCACGCGCATGCGCCGCGCGATCTCCTCGTCGAGCAGCTTGTCGAACAGGCCCTGCGAGACGTCGACGTCGACCTTGCGCACGATCGGCAGCGGCGCGAGGTGCAGCGTGATCCGCGCGCCGCTCGGCACGTCCTCGATCGTGTGGCCGGTCAGCTGGTAGCCGAGCTTGGCGGTCAGCTTGCTGATCGTGTCGCGCAGCGTCTTGACCGACAGGTTGGTGCGGAACTGCTGCATCGTCGGCTCGAGCAGCGCGTGCACCGTGGCGGGCTTGTCGATCAGCGTGCCGTCGACCGCGAACTCGGTCCACGGGATCGGCGGGGCCAGCGCGCCGCCCTCCGGCTCGGGCTCCATCGGCGCACCGGGCGTGGTGTCGACGCTCAGGCACGACGCCGGGTTCGGCTCGACCTGCGGCGTCGCCGGCTGGGCGCGCGCCACCGCCGAGACCGCCACCACCATCGCCATCACGAGCGCGCGGATCATGGGATGAACAGGCGGTACACGGCCTTGCCCTGGAGGTCCTGGATGTCGAGCGCCTGGTCGGCGGGGTCGCTGTATTGCTTCTGGAGGTACGCGCCCTGCAGCGAGAACCGGTCGTTGGTCAGGGCCTTGAGGAAGTGCCAGGGCAGGCGCAGCTCGAGGCTGAGCTGCACGGTGTTGCCGCGGATGGTCTCCTCGCCGTCGGCGATGAGCTTGAGGTTCTCGAGCGCCTTGTACTCGGCGTGCACGCCGACCGAGCCGAACCCGAGCTCGAAGCGCAGCACGTCGAGGTGGGTGAGGCGCGTCAGCGAGTTGCCGAGCAGGCTCGACACCCAGTCGCCGGCGAGATCCTTGACCACCTCGTCGGCGAACCCGGTCGACGGGTTGGTCGTCGGATCGACCGAGGTCGGGTTCGAGCCGAGCGACTGGTCGCCGAGCGAGCGGCGCAGCTGATCGGGGCTGCGCCCGAGCAGCAGCAGCGACAGCGTCTGGGACTTGTCGAGGCCGGTGTTGGTCTTGAGATCCCACTGGGGCTGCTCGAGCGTCCCGCTGATCGTCATCGTGATGATGTGCTGCTGGCCCGACAGGTCGTGATAGTCGGGCGCGTCGCTCGTGATCTCGAGGTGCGGGTTGCTGGCGCGATCGTTGGCGGCGAAGTCGATCGAGCCGGTCGTGCGCGTGAACTTCGCGCGGGTCAGCGGGATCGTGAACTCGCCGCGCTGCACCGTGATCGATCCCGACAGCTGCGGGTTGCGCGGCGAGCCGGTGATCGAGATCGTCGGGCCCTCGAGCTCGATCTGCGCGATGTTGTTCGCGACCGCGAACCGCCGGACCTCGAGCGTGAGATCGAGCTCGGCGCCGCCGATCGACGGGTACTCGTCCCAGAACGGCTTGGCCGGCGCGACGGTCGGCGGCGCGGGCTTGATCGCATCGGTGAGCTCGAAGTTGCGCTTGTAGGTGCCGCTGACGATCGCGATGTTGCCGCTGGCCCGCCAGAACCCGTTCTTGAACGCGAGCTCGACGTCCTTGGCGGCGAACGAGAGGTCGAGCGTGCGGTCCGAGTTGTGGAACGGCACGTTCTCGGCGTCGAGGTCGATCGTCGCCTCCTCGGGGACGCCGTCGCGGAACACCGCGCCGCCCGCGATGTGCTCGAGCTTGCCCTCGCCGTCGATCGTCGCGGTCAGCGCGCCGTCGTCGCGGGTCGCGACGGTGTAGGTGCGATGCGCGCCGTCGTCGCTGGTCGAGATGTCGATGCTGCCGCCGACCAGCGCGACCTCGCGGCGCACCGCACGCGGCGAGATCGCGAGCGGCGCGCTCTGCGGCAGCCCGCCCTCGGCGGGCAGCGGGTCGAACACGATCGTGCCGTTGACCAGCGGCAGCTTGCCGTGGCCGGACAGCTCGAGGTCGCCGTCGATCCGCGCCGAGCCGCCGGCCTGCGACAGCGCGTTCGGCAGCAGCAGCTGCAGCATCTTGCCGGCGATCACGCCGTCGATCAGCACGCCCCAGCGCGCGGGCACCAGGCCGTCCATGCCGATCGCGCCCTTGACGTGGAGCTCGCCCTTGCGCTCGTCGTTGACCGCGACCGTGAAGCTGTTGAAGCCGAGGTTGCCGTTCTGCAGCTTGACCTCGCTGTCCCGGGCGACGACCAGCCGGTTGTCGCTGCCGGTCGGCTGGATCGAGACCGGGTCCTTCGCGGTGAGCTCGACGTCGTAGCTCGGCTTGTCGAACGTGCCGGTGACGTGGCCGTCGAGCGTCAGCACGCCCGAGATGTCGTCGAGCTGGTTCTCGAGCAGCGGCGCGAGCTTCTTGAGATCGAGATCGCCGGTCGCGTGCAGGCTCATCGCGGTCTGGGTCGCATTGCCGGCGATCGAGACCAGCCCGGCGGGCGTCTCGAGCGTCGCGGGGCACGGCTCGCGTCCGCCCGGCGCCGACGGCTTGCGGCACGCCAGCTCGATGGTCGACGGCGTGATCCGCACGGACATCGCGTAGTGCGCCTGATCGATCGGCACGAGCGCGAAGCGCAGCGGGGTCTGGCGGCCGTCGCGCGAGCGATGATCGACGATCGCCTCGAGCTCGGTGACCTCGACCCAGGCCTCGGTCGGCGCCGGCTTGCCGCCGAGCGGCGCGAGCTCGGTGTGCAGCGTGATCGTGCCCGACGCCCACGCCTGCACCGGCTCGGGCAGGCCGAGCTTCTTCGCGAGATCGACGAACTGATCGACCTCGATCCGCCGCCCGCTGATCGACACGTCGACCGGGAACGGCGCGGCGGTGCCGATCGTCGCCGAGATCTGCATCTGCTTCGACATCGCCTCGCCGCGCACGAGCAGCCCCGGCGTCGTGCCGAGCAGGATCGGATCGACCTCGAGGTGCGAGTCGCCGGTGAACGCGTTGCCGACCCAGCCGCGCAGCAGGTCGATCGCGCCGTGCGCCTGCGGCGCGAGCGGCGACAGCTTGCCCTCGAGGTGGAGCACCGCCGAGAACAGCCCGCCGACCGTGCCGGGCCCGACCAGCGGATCGAGCACCGCCATCGGGATGTCGTCGAGCACGATCGCCCCGCCGAGGTGCCCGGGGACGACCGCGCGGCCGACCCGGGCCGCCGGCAGGTTCGCGATCGTCGCCTCGAGCGTGCCGCCGCGATCGCGTCGCGCGGTCGCGACCGCGCAGAACCCGCCGCGCGTGGCCGCGCCGCACGCCGCGATGTCCTCGCGCGCGACCCGCGACCGGCCCGCGGGGCG
>Ga0335081_10012705_pt1 | contig 13636 bp, 17 predicted proteins | sample Lox_Sample_35_FD_206713 | JGI IMG/M metagenome (GOLD analysis project Ga0335081, IMG submission 206713) | Soil microbial communities from Loxahatchee National Wildlife Refuge, Florida, United States - Lox_Sample_3.5 | ecosystem: Environmental > Terrestrial > Soil > Wetlands | place: USA...
CTGGGCATTGTGCTGGCGGCTAGCGGTTTCCTCACGCCACTTCTGGCTGCCGTTGTTCACGTTTCCTCGGATATCGTGTTCATTCTGAATTCAGCTCGCCTGGTGCCCGCGGCGAGTCTGAGGCGCCATCACTAGCCGCCCCAGCAGTCGCAACGTCCCGCACTCTGGATTTCGGGAATAGGCAAGGTCTCTGCAGTGCCAGTGATTCTACAGCCGCTCATGACTGATCACACTCTCGCATTCTTCCTCGGCATCATCGAAGGAGTCACTGAGTTTCTCCCGGTCAGCTCCACCGCACATCTGCGTATCGCCGAGGCTCTGTTCGGAATCGACCTTTCCAACGGCTTCTGGAAGATGTTTTCAATTGTGATCCAGCTAGGAGCGATCCTGTGTTTGCCAATCTATTTCAGGCGTCGGATCGCCGAGTTCTTTGCGACATTCCCGCACGGCATCCGCGGCGATCGTACGGAATTTGATCATCCGCTCACGTTGACGCTACTGGCATTCCTGTGCACCGCGGTACCGGCGTTCCTGCTAACTAGAGTCATCGGCAAGAATCTCGAGAGCTTGGGCTTGATGGCGTGGAGCCTGATCGCCGGCGGAGTGGTGATGTGGGTGGTGGACGGCATCTACGGGAGGCGCGAGAACCTAAAGGACGTCGAGAGCATCCGGTTGGGCCAAGCTATCTGGATCGGATTCTGCCAAAGCTTTGCAGCGATTTTCCCAGGCACGTCACGATCTATGGCGACCATAGCTGCTGGCGAACTGGTCGGCTTATCTCGCGCGACAGCGCTTGAGTTTTCGTTCTTGCTCTCCATCCCAACTATGGTTGCCGCGACCGGATACGACCTGCTGAAATTCATCAGGCATCCGGAAAGCGACGGCTCCGGCGGTGCGCTTCGGTTGGACTTTCACGGCATAACCGTACTCACCATCGGTTTCGTGGTTTCCTTTTTCGTTGCGTGGGGAGTGGTGGCGTGGTTTATGAATTGGGTCCGCCATCGAGGCTTTGCGCCCTTTGCGCTTTACCGGATTCTCGTGGGCGTTGCCGTGCTGGTTTGGATGGTGACATGACATTGGTCCCGCATGTCGGCGGACAAAATGAGAGGCCATGCCGGGATTTACCCAACCTATTCTGATTAATGTTCTCGGCCATGCGGCTGGCACCCTGATCTTCGCCATTTTCCTGGTATTGCTCTATAGCGGGCGAGGCTGGTCCGGAGTTCAGGGCCGCTATCTGCCAGGAGTTGCCGCGAGTCTTTCGCTGGTGTGGAACCTGGGTTCCCTCCTGGTGCTAGCCTGGCCAGGGCTATCAGCTCCCGTTTCAGATCTGCTGGCTGCGGTCAGCTTCTCGGCACTGAGCATTCTGCCCGCAGTGCTTCTGCACGTCTCTCTTGAGGGGAGCTGGCCAGCGCTGCTGCGCGCAGGTTATCTGCTTAGTGCGGTGGCGGTCTTCATGCATTTTTGGGAAATCCGGGGAAACGGTGCGGCAATACACCAGCGCGCACTCCTGGTGATTACCGTTGGGTTTGTGATTTTGACGACAGCTGCTGTGCTCCATGCGGCGCTTCAGAACGAAGCCAGCCGTCGGCCAGGTGGAATCCGCATAGCTGCCTCCATGTGCCTGGCGCTCTTTGCCACTTCGTTCGTCCATTTTGGTGCGGGTCACACCAGCGAGGCGTGGTCGAGCGAACTGGTTGTTCATCACGCGGGCATACCGCTGGCCCTTTTTATCCTCCTGCAGGACTATCGCTTCATCCTGCTAGACGCTTTCGTGCGCTTTCTCGCGAATGCGTTGCTTGCCGCGATACTAGCGGCGGTGTTGATTGGGGCTGCGTTTCGCCTGATCTTATCGGAGCGTGCTGCGCCTAAGCCACTGCAGGAAGCTCTGCTGCTAATCATTGTCTGTTTCTTCCTGGCGCTCTTCGCGTGGTTGCGCAGCCGAGTCCAAGCATGGCTCACGCGTGCTATTTTCAGGCAAGGAAGCGTCGCCGGCCTTGCATTGCGGGTTAAGGATTGCCCGGCCTTTAGCAGCGAGGGTCAGTATCTAGACTGGGCCGGCGCGGTGATCGCAGCTGCGCTCAAAACTAAGGACTATACCGTCGTCGGTCAGAGTGAATCCGAAGCTGCCTGCGCTCCGCACGTCCCAGTCCTCGCTGGCCTTTTCCTCGACTCAGACCTGATACGGCAATGGAGTTGGGCTGAGGCAATTGTGCCTTTAAGGGTGGGCCCTGGGAGCTCCAAATTGATGCTGTTCGGGCGGCGACAAGGGGGCCAGCGATATCTCGGCGAGGATCTGGATGCGCTCGCCAGAGCGGCAGCGGAGATAGGGGATCGAGTCGAGACGTTGCGGCGGCAGGAGATGAACCGTCTCGTCACCCAGGCGGAGTTGCGCGCGCTACAGTCGCAGATCAATCCGCATTTCCTCTTCAATGCTCTCAATACGCTATATGGAACCATCCCTCGGGAAGCCGGTAGGGCGCGGCGTATCGTGCTCAATCTGGCTGAGATCTTCCGGTACTTCCTGCAGTCCGATAAAACATTTGTGTCACTCGCGCAGGAAATGGAGATCGTGCGTGCGTATTTGGAGGTAGAGCAGTTGCGGCTCGGCGACCGGTTGACAGTGGAAACGCACGTGGATCAGGCAGTGCTTGCCGTTTCAATTCCAGTCCTCTCCTTACAACCACTGGTGGAGAATGCGATCAAGCATGGAGTGGCTCAGCAAAGCGAGCCTGGTTATGTTCGTATCGCGGGCGTACTCCATGGCGAGCAAATGAGGATCTCTGTGGAAAACAGCGGTAGCGGGATCTCGGTAGAGACTACGGGCAGTGGTGTAGGTTTGCAAAACGTTCGCCGCCGGCTTGAAATCTGCTACGGGCCCGCCGCGGACCTTCGCCTAACAGTCAGTCCGTTCAAGACCGTCGTCGAGATGGATATCCCCATAGCGAGACTAGTTGACGGCCGGTAGCGGAGAGTCCAGCTGGAGAGGCTTCAGTGAGCATGTTGGTAGGTGTCTCACACCTGTACCCTGACTGACGGGGCATGGGCGGACCTGCATCGTTGGCGTGGTCCACCACGTAGGTTCCCGCATTGGCAATGTCGGCGGGAGCGCCCTTTCTCCACTGCATCTCATCGGGCAGCGAAAGTTTTTGCGGATCCGGTCTTTCCGCGGCGCGGCTCGGGCTGGGAGTGAGCCAGACCGCGGCTACCAGGTTTTGGGAAAATTAGGCGTTGTAAGGTCGATATGGGTAGTTGGGCGTGCCCGCTATTGATCAGCTCGCCGCTTCAGCGTAGGGCGCTCATCCTGATCAGGCTTCTCATCACCTGTGCTCTCGCCGGTCGGCCCAGTCCCCGTGCCCGGTGCGCGGCGCAGGCGCGGACGGTTGGGATCGTCCGGCTCCGCCTTGCGGTGATTGTGCAGCATCGCCAGCCGGTTCTTCACATCGTTAAACTCGGATGTGCTCACCACGTATTCCGGCTTCGGCTTGAGGTCCTTTTCGATCTCATCCTGCGCCGCCTTGATGCGATCATCCGTCATCGGGTGAGTGGAGAAAACTTTGGCGACAGTGCCGGGCTTCTTCTTTTCCATGCTCTCGATCTTTTCGAAGAAATCCACGAACGCCGTGGGGTCGTAGCCGGCCTTATACATGTACTGCAGGCCTAAGTGGTCCGCCTCCCTCTCATTGGCACGTGAGAAGGTCAGAAAGCCCATGGGAATGGCCATGCCCGCGCCCTGCCGGATGGCGTAACCGGTCCAGCCGTAAGGGATGGCGATCGACATGGCTATCATCCCGATTTGCGCGATCTCGCCACGCGTGGCGTTCCGGGTGCCGTGCCTGGCGGCCACATGCGCAATTTCGTGCCCCATGACACCGGCCAACTCTGCCTCGGTGTCCGCCTTTAGAATCAAGCCGGTGTTGACAAAGAAGAAACCCCCGGGCAACGCAAAAGCGTTCACCTCTTCGGTATCCAACACCTTAATCGTGAAAGGAACCTTAGCATCGGAATTCCGAACCAAATTTTGGCCCAAGCGGTTCACGTATTCCGCGATGACCGGATCGTTAACAACCTTGGCTTGGCGCTCCACTTCCTGGGCCAATTGCTTGCCGAGGGCGATTTCCTTCTCCAGCGAGTAGAAATTCACGCCCTTTCCAACGTCTCGGTTGCCGATCTCATCGGGATCGTCCTTTTTGTCGCTGGCGTACCCGCTGCCAGCCAGCAGGGCAACAGTAATCAGAACCCCCGCTCGCGCCGCCACACGGCGGTTGGTTCTCCAGACTTCGCGGCCAGTTGAAGTGTTCATGACGGATGACCCCAATTAATCCTTATCGCAACCCAGTCAACTGTTCAACAGGATTATTGTGAACGGCCTCAAAAGGAGGCTCAGCGGACTATTGCGCTCTCCTGCACCCGGGCCGAACCGGTGTAACTCCTATCTCAAAGGACGCCCTGGAAGAGTTTGCTCACCAGCATCAGGCGATACACCATTCATTGCGTTTGCGCAACCGGATACTAATGATTCAGGCCGCTCACAAGATTGTTCTAAGTCAAGGTTACTCCATCGGCCTAAAATGGCATTCTGCGCGGTCGCGGCCCTCTATGGCGAAGTCAATACTAGCGGTCCATGACACCATGACGTTCGAGCATCGAGGACAGGCCTTCCGGGATCGGTTTCCAATCATGAGACTGGCCATTGTCTTCATCCTCGTTCTCGTACTCCTCGGCGGCCTATTCCACCATCACGAGTCTCAGTCGGATTCCGCAGCCTGTTCCTACTGCCATGCCGGCGTTCAAACGCCTGTAATCGATCTGGCCAGCGCCCTGGCCGTCCCCTTCCTTGCGAACGTCGGATCTGTAATTCCAACTCGGCCTTCCTGCCTTCCCCGAGTTGTTCAGTTTTCGACGCTTGTTCCCCGGGCGCCGCCCGTCACTACCCATCCCGTCGTGTTTTGGGAGGGTTGTGATGGACTCGTCTGACTAACGCCTCCACTATCCCTCCTTAACCTGCCACCAGTTAACGCAGATTTGAGGAGATTTTTGTGAAGACCTGTCTCCGTTGGGGGCGTATTTCGGTGATGGACAAGCCACCACTCGATAACTCGCGCGCCGACCGCAGCGGGATGCTGATCGCATCCCTTTGTTTCGTGCATTGTGTTGTTGGACCAATTTTGCTTTCCTTTGCGGGGTTGGCGTCCTTGGTAAGGGTCTCCGAGAAACTCGAACCTCTATTCCTTCTCGGGTCGGCTGCGATGGGCGCGATCGCGCTTGTTCCGGGCTATCGAAAGAAACACGGCCGAGTATGCTGCCTGGCATTATTCGCGTCCGGCCTCCTCTGCTTATTCATACGCCGTCACGTCCAATGGCGCGATATTTCCATTGAACCGGTGGCGGTTTCTGTCGGAGCGAGCTTGATAATAGGCGCTCACGTACTAAACCTAAAGTTCTCGAGGCGTTGTCAGTGTTGCGAACCCGCGTCTGGCACGAATTCCAAGACGGCTCATCAAGGCCAAGATTCCCCGCCATAAGTGCCTACCGCGAAAAACCTGATCGTTCGTCCGTCTCGGAAACGCCCGACGTGGGTCTTTGCGCAACCTAACGTGCGAAGAATATAGGATCCAGCCGACTTCTATTGGCTGTCGCTTCCGCCGAGCGTCTTTGTCCGATCAGCAAGTAACCGATCCCGCTCACGCCGACGCATTACCCGCCAGCACAGATTTGGTTGCTAAAACGGTAGCTTGTGGTAATGTTGGAGGCCACTAAGTTCTCTGAGGAGCCCGGAATCGCCGCGGCGAAAGTGTCATGGAACTTACAAGGAGCAAGGACACATGAGACTAACCACGATTCGATTCTCATTTGCGATTCTCGGAGCGTTGGCCGTCATGGAAGTCGGCGCGCACGCCCAGGCGCAACCCGATTTTAGTAAGGTTCAGATTAAGACCACAAAAATCAGTGACAATTTCTACACACTCGAGGGCCAGGGCGGCACCATCGGTGTGCTAGCAGGCGTTGATGGGATCTTCATGGTGGACGATCAGTTTGCGCCGCTAACCGACAAGATTGTCGCCGCCATTCGACAGTTCTCCAACGCCCCGATCAAATTTGTCGTCAATACGCACGTACACGGGGACCACACCGGCGGGAATGAGAACCTGGGCAAGATGGGTGTCACAATTCTAGCCCGCGGAACTGTGCGAGACCGGCTCATGCACCCGGCGGCGGCCGCGAACGGAACACCAGGCAGGCCTACACAGCCCGTGGGGCTTCCCACAATTACCTTTAACGACCCGCTGACATTTCACATGAATGGAGAGGAGGTGCGATTGATTCCCATCCCAGCGGCCCATACAGACGGCGACACAATGGTTCGCTTCGTGCGAAACGACCTGATTATGACGGGTGATTTCTACCGTTCGATCCAATATCCCAATATTGACCGGGTCAACGGGGGCAGTCTGAATGGGACCATCAATGGGCTGGGCCAGATTCTTGCGCGTTCCGGTCCGAATACCAAGATCATCCCGGGTCACGGGCCAATGGTAGATCGCAATGCGGTGATGGTGCACCGCGATATGATTCTGGTGGTTCGGGATCGCGTGGCAAAACTCATCGAGCAGGGTAAGTCCGAGGCCGAGGTGCTCGCAGCAAACCTCACGGCCGATTACGATGCAAAGGTTCCCAATTCAAAAGAAACCACGCAGCGTTTCATCACCCAGTTGTACGCTGAACTCAAGCCGGCCAGGTAGTTCTGCTGGGTGATGGCGATGACAGGTTCGCCATCCGATTAACAATCTGCAAGCGTGCTCGGCGGTGACAGTCACTTTGCCTTATCGCGGCAAGAAGTTTGAGCGTGAACCTTACAGCTGGCTCTTGTCCACAGGCCGCTACGCGTTTTGCATTAGCCTCCGGTTCGAACCCCGCTACCTTGACCTTGCCGGGATACGATCCCGGCACGGCTGGTTTGCCATCTATGGATCACCAATGAAGATCAGGATGGCCTTCCGAAGATTATCGTCCGGTTCCACGGAACTCATGATCGAGATCCCATTCAATGCAGTGTTTAGCGCTCGCCCAGCGGCGATCGAATCTCGCGCCGCCCAGAGGACAACTCCACTATCACCGCCTTCGCTCTCGATCGCCATTTTGGTTCTCTGGAAACCGGCGGCTCCCTTTCTTTGGAGAACCACCTGCGACTCAATCCAGCCAGCGGAAAGCAATGCTTTCCTCAGTTCTTGACCAAACTTCGTTTGCTTAGATTCCGGAGCGTAGACTCCGGTTTCTGGGATTATCCAGAAATGTTGGAACGCGGAAGCTCTGAGGTTGGTGCCAAGGCTTCGACTCGGTTGTTCTGTCAAATTTCTTTGGTTGACGTTCGCGTTCCAGCTCGCGCTAGGGCCACTCGCAAGCTTTGGCGGCTCAGCATCTGTTACCCTTTCCGGCCCAGACGTGGCGATTTTCGCCCTTGTATACCAGAACAGTATCGCCAACGTTAGGCCCAAGCCGATACGGTAGAAAGATTCAAGTGACATCCAGCGCTCCAGCGGGAAGCCGGGTCGATTATCGTTGACCCGGCGACGCGATCGCACAGAAATCTTGCTGGCGGGCCAGCGCTGAACGTGACTGGCCCAATTAGAGCGGTAGGCGGATCGCACCCTGAACTAATGCGGCACGCGCAGTCGGGAATGCCAGATCGAAAGTACTTCGTGAGTTCCGCTGCCAAGCGGAAATCCTCGAGATCGGAAGAGGTCGCGCGCAAAGCGGCTAAGCCGCACACGATATGCACACGAATCCACTGGGTGCCCGAAAATGTCCAACGCATTGAACCCCTAGAATCGGACACTGATCGGCGAATCAGATTCAGGGTGGCAAAGCAGTGCCTCCGGCTCCTTTTTCCTGACAACGCGCGAGGATTAATCCCCACAAACGCCCTACAGTCCGGCGATCCAACTCGGGGTTTGTCGCCTCTGCTGAGAGCGGTCTTCGTCGGATGGAACGTCAGATTGGGGCTACTCCCGTGTAAATGGACCTGGAGATTACCGGCTGTGCGGATGCCACGAATCGTGAACGCTATCACCATTATGGACGTCCTGTTCATGCCGCGGTCGGGTAAACGGAACTATGGTCTCCCGCGCTGCGTCTGCGCTCTGGCTCCCGGTACACTTCGACCCCACTCCGGCGCCGGGATGCTATTCAAATGACCGGCTACCATGCTCGACCGACATCCGATTTCGTGGGTATCGACCGCCGTCACGGTGGCATAATCGCTTTGCCGGATGCAGGCTTCGGGGCTGGTTTTTCGACACGGAGGGCGTTCCCGACTTCGTATCGCAGTGCACATTTCCAGTTCGCGCCGGTTATTTCATTGCGCGGATGGAGGACCCCAACCACTGCAGTTCATCCCGCCGAGTTCGCCGACTTCGCGCATCTCCAGGCGCACTTCTGCATTCAATTTGTTCCTGCTGGCATGGTTCGGAGTGACGATGACGGCCTTGCTTTCTCGTCGGTTTCGCGCTCTTGAGACTACTCTCGGTACTGCCTCACAGTGGGCCTGAATCCGTTCCTTTTCGCCGGCAATCTCGTGTGTCCGTCGAGCTTCTCCAAACCTTCTGTGCCATGTCGGTGACCGGCTCTGGTACCACCCCGATTTCGGGCGGACGACGGCGTCGGAGCTTCGTCGTCGCCATCCCCTCCCGCCGTAATTGCTGGAACGTGAGCCGGCCTTTTGGAGGGTGTCCGGGGCGAGCCCGGATGCCCCAGCCGGGTGGCGGCTCCGGTGTTCGAAGCCAAGTCTTTCACCTCATATCCGGCGCGCTCCAGCTCATGTATGACCGGCTCCAGGAACGTGGTCCTCCCAGCGCCGGCGCTGCCCTGAATGCCCTGGATTCGGTCTTGGTTCGTCAACACCTGATAGGCACCTTCCCACTGTTGCCTCATTGAGTTTTTGGAGCTCGGGTTCGGCTGAAGCCGCTCCCAACAGCCCTCGCTGTAACCCTCTTTTGGATTTTCCGCCCGTGCTTCATCACGTCGATAATCGCCTGCGCCTCGGCGATTTCGCGGTCGATCGTAAGGACCCGATCGAGCCTTTCAATGTACTCCCCGGCGCGTTCCCGCACTGCCATTTCCTGGCGGAGGTCCACAGGTCTCAAAATCCCCTGACCCCGGTTCAAGGCATCCCAAAAGAGCCTTCTTTCGCTCACCGTGATATTGCCTTCCAGATTGTGATCGCGGGCGTAGGTGACGGCCTCCCGGGCGGTTTGTTGGCGCTCACCTTGGGACAGAACCCGTGGCGCTCGCTCGCTTGCCTGACCCGCAATCTGGCTGTGATCGATCCCATGTTTGTGGCCGATTTCCTGCTAGACCTGGCGTGTCTTCTCCGAGTCGATGGCGTGCTTTCCCTCGCGTTTGGAGACCGCAATCCGGTCCCGCGGAGCGATGCATTCGAGCCCCAGTTCCGCTGACTTTTCCCAGGTCTGTCCGGACCGTTTTGCTAACTTTTGTGGTCCTGGCATAGCCATTTACCCGCTGGGCGGAAGTGTGTGTTCGAAAGAAGCCGCTACCATTTTTCCGGTGTGCTTGGCCGTCCGGTCCCTTCCTACAAGTGCCTAGCCCGGCTCTTCCGCGCCTTTTTTCCGTCGGATTTCGGGTGTTGGCGCGCCCTCAGCCCTCACAATTGCTCGGGTGTCGCAGCCCCGGAAAGACCCCATTCCTGGGCAAGTCTCCCCGGCCAAACGCCCTGGATTTGGCCACCTTGGGAGTAATACGGTTCCTTGCCGTTGGCGAAATCTTTCTTGAAATAGTGGCCTGCCTCGGCGGAGGATCGGAGGACGTTGACCTTGAGCATGGCCATGGGATTGGGTTACTGCAGAGCCTCTGCGAGCGCGTCCAAAGCCTTCTGGTGGTGCAGCCGGTTGGAATCCTTGCTGTGGTCCGAAAGCTTGCCGGCGACTGCCCGGAACTCCTCAGGAAACATGAGCATCAAGGCCGGCAGGAGGGTGTCTTTAGTAGTGATGGCGTTCTCCAGCGTGACCAGAGTTTGGCGTTCCAGATTCCTGGTCGTTTCCCGAATCGATTCGAGAAGATTGAGCTTGGGCGCGTGCTTGTCGAGCGCCTCAACCAGCAGCTCCCGGACGACGCTAGCGGCTGGTTTGGCGTGCAGTTTGGCTAAGATTTGGATCCGTTCCGGCGGTCTGTGGGCACGCGAATGGTCACTGACACCAGGGACTCGGGCGGGGCGGTCGGGGCTTGCACAACAAAGCTATCGGCGGGTTTGCCGCAAAGGTACAGGAGCATCGGCGTGTTCCGTAAAAGGAAGAGTCTGCGAGCGAAGCGCCGAGCACCGCTTTTGCACGCCCCGTTCGGGGGTGTGGTGTGGATGTTTGGATGTTTGGATGTTTTTCTCAAAAAACATCCGGTGCAGATAGCGATGCGAGCGAAGCGAGCAGCGTTCCTACAGTTTCGCACGCGTGGGCTGGGCGCCTCGTCGTGCTGATAACTGCGCTCGGTGGAGCAGCGAGTGAGCACAACGGTTGTTGCAAGTCTTGCTCTACCGATATGAGGATCCGAGGATCAAGCATGTCACAAAGCCACACATCGCTGCTGTTCCCAAAAAGTGCGGAAGGAGGACAGGAATGGGTGATGATCACGTTCCTGCAGACGCGCGCCTCTGCGCCGATTACGTCAACGGTGAGCTGTCGTACGTGTGCACCGCGGCGACGCGGAGCATGGCGAGCCAGGATTACGGCATTTGAAGAATAGCGGAAAAACTGACAAATCCCGACCTGCGCCAGCGCCGACCGCAGCAGGCGGACTGTTCGAAAAGACGGCCTCGCTGCTCGGCCGGACCGCGCTAGCGTAGATACGCTTTTGCCCCGACTCCTGGCTTCGTACCGCAATTGACGCGGCATCGTAGAGTTCCACTTGTGATCGATACTATCGATCGACGATCTTCGGCAGTCTGCGGTTCTCAGTCAGAGCTCTTCGCTCTTGTCGCGAATCTCCAACTTGAACTGCCAGCCCTCAAAGCACATCAACATGCGGCCGAATTCATTCCAGGTAATCTCCCGGCCATCGACGATCACAAGCGGCACACGACCATCCTCCGCCTCATCCCAACCAATCCGGCCTCGCACCAGGCGATCGGCGATCTGTAATCCGTACTCACCGTCTTCAACGTGTGTGACGGACAAAGCGCGGCGCATCTTGGCGATCAGTCGGCTCAGCAGGCCCAGTAGGTCTTCCTCTGCATCACCAATAGTTTGGAATTGATACCCAGATGGCTGCCCATTGCAGACCTCAAAAGCGTCCACGGCGACGCCTGGGCCGAACAAATGGGTACGAAGGTGGAAATCGTGCGGTTTACCCGCACAGTCAATCAGCCGAATCGGTTCAAAGTTGAGATGCTCAAATCTGTCCAGGCCACCGGCTTTAGCTGCTTGATTATTAAAACACTGGCCGCACAATTCGCTGTAACCGTGCTCAAAGGAACCGTAGTGGACAATATCGTAATCCGGTACAACTCTGCCGCACTGGCTGCACCGGGTTTTCAGCCGTTGTTCGCTTTCGACTTGATCCATTTCCCGTGAGCATAGCAGGTCCCCTGGCTGCCGACTACTGGTTGTCCAAGATATCGAGAGTCGCCTTCAATAACGCAGGAGAATAGCGGAGATTCGCCTTTCCTGAGCTGATCGATCGTATTCGTCACATTGGACCTGCTCTCGCAGCGGTTTCGGCTAGAACGGCGGCGTTTGCGCGATTCGCAGCATGCGATGATCAGCAATCCGCTGTGTGGATTTCGTGGAGGTGGATTACGTCCCCGTTGGTCGATTCTGAGAGCAGGATCGCTGCCCGTTCACCTGCCCGGGGTTCTCCACCGCGGATTGGTGTCTGCAATACCTCACCGAACGAACATTGAGAGGGTAGCTTCGAGGTTATTCGCGAACCACACTTAAGGCGTCTTCGTGAAGCAACTCACCTAATACAACGGCCGACGGTGTCGACCAGATTCAAGAGCCGGAGAAGGAGATCGAACTTCGACGATAGATCTGCTACAAAAACCGCGACGTATCCGCGCCAGTTCGGATGGATCCCTTACTGCTGCGATGGCCGTTCCAAGTCAACGCATCGTGAGTCGTGATGTGCTTCGACGCAGTGAAGAGATTCCGTTTCCCAAGGGTGTTTCCGCAGGGCGAGCGCAAACACGGCATCTGCCGCGTTTGGGAAGCCGTGATGGTGGCCGAGCGATATGCTTCGAACCTGCGGCATCGAAGTACGTGTCCCGAGACGTCACCCGCCTTTTCTCCTACTAACCTCGCAACATCGTCGCCGATTCTGAAGCCAACTTCCCGGCGCGACAGGATGGAAGCTGTGAAGGTCCCGGCCACCAGTATCGGGAAGCTATTTCTGATCGCGTGCGTTTGGGCAAGATGCCCCGCGGCGAACTCAATTTTTGCAGGATTCTGCCGATTAGAGTAAGAGTATTTGCTCGCGCGTTCGTAGACGCAGAGCAGACCAACCAGGTGTTAACGACATGAATCCTGCTGCTGAGCGCCATTACCGGGTCCGCGAACTCGCCTCGCTCTGGGGATTTTCCCCAAAAACGGTCGTCCGTTTGTTTGCGAGCGAGCCGGGAGTGATCCAACTGACTTCAGGGACCGGAAAGCGCAAGTATGTGACGCTATCGATCCCCGAGAGTGTGGCTCTTCGAGTGCATCAGCGCCTAACTCGGGCCGCATCCGAAGCGCAGCTGCCGTCAAGTCCAGTTCGCATTCTCCGACTTCGTGAACTTAGCGGAGCAACGGGCAAAAGGCCGCGAACGATTTTGAATTTGAGGGCTGGCTGAGCTAGCGCACGCGACGGAGGTTTTTCCGGCTATCGGCTGGTGGATCCAGAAGTGATTCTGCAACCAGCCGCTCCAGCCTTCGTTTCCGGCTACCAATCCATCTCGCGTAGTACGTTTCTGTGACCTTCACGCTCGCGTGTCCAAGCAGCCGCGAAACGTCTTCAAGCTGCATCCCACGAAGCAGGGCTCGAACCGCAAACGTATCCCGGAGACGATGCGGACGGCAATCTGCGATTCCGGCACGCTCGCCGATATTCTGCATTCTTTCGTAGACGGCCTGTGCGAGTGGTGTCGGATCGCTCCCAGCGCCGTACCAAAATGGGCCCTTCGTCGAAAGCCACATTGATGCATCGATCCGCTTCTTCATTTCGTCCGTGATGTACGCTTCCAGGAGCTTGGGCTTTTCGGAGCGTTTCTGTTTCTGTGGCTGATAGGTGTAGATCCACAGGCTGTCTCCCTTCGAGAGCGAACGAGGATCGAATCCGACGGCATCGCCAACCCGCAATCCGGTAGCGAGCATCAATTCCAGGAGCAGCCGGAACGTAGCTGCCTGCTTGGCGTATCCGTGTGTTCCCCCGTCGAGTTGCGAGGCATGGTCGAGGATCGCCGCGATTTCTTCATCGGTGTACGGTTCCTTCTGGTCGTATACCGCCTTCACGGTAGTGACCTTGTCGACGAGCGCCTCTGTGATCCACCCCCGCCGAAAAGCAGCGCGGAGAAAGCACCGAATCTTGGCGAAGGTCGTAGCCTTCGTCGTCATCCGCATCGCCTTGGGCAAGCCGGCCGTCTTGAACGTCTCCA
>Ga0335081_10012706_pt1 | contig 13635 bp, 11 predicted proteins | sample Lox_Sample_35_FD_206713 | JGI IMG/M metagenome (GOLD analysis project Ga0335081, IMG submission 206713) | Soil microbial communities from Loxahatchee National Wildlife Refuge, Florida, United States - Lox_Sample_3.5 | ecosystem: Environmental > Terrestrial > Soil > Wetlands | place: USA...
GCGGAGCACGACGATTCCGATGCACACGATGACGAAGGCGAGCAACGTGCCGCTCGAGATGATCTCACCGAGCGCATCGAACGGCACGAGTCCCGCCATGACCGTGGCAAAGGCTCCGGTCACGAGCGTCCCTGCGACCGGGGTGGCCTCACCGCCGCGCAGCCTTGCGAAGCACTGTGGCAGGAGCCCATCGCGCGCCATGGAATAGAAGATGCGGACCTGCCCGACGATGCTCGCGAGCACGACCGAGAGCAGTCCTACGATCGCCACGAAACCGACCAGACGCTGGACCCACACCAGCGAAGGCGCATGATAGGTGGAGAGAGCGAAGTAGAGCGGATCGGTCACGCCGAGCGAGCGGTAGTCGACGAGGCCCGTGATGACGGTGCCCACCGCCACGTACAGTGCGGTGCAGATGAGGAGCGAGGCGAACATGCTGATCGGCATGGTGCGCTGCGGGTTGCGCGCGTCCTGGGCGAGCGTCGACACGCCATCGAACCCGATATAGGCAAAGAACAGGATGCCCGTGCCGCGCGCGACGCCCGACCAGCCGAAGCTGCCGAAGCTCCCGGTGTTGGCCGGGATGAACGGGTGCCAGTGTGCGGGGTTGACGTAGTGTGCGGCGGCCACGATGAGCACGATCAGCACCAGGATCTTGGCAGCGACGATGACCGCATTCACGAGCGCGGAGGTGCGCATGCCGGCGAGCATCAGCACGGTGCAGCCGGCCACCACGAGTACCGCCGGCAGGTCGAACCAGCTCCCGGTCGCGATCAGATGATCGTGCGCATCCAGACTGAACGGTGCGCGCGCGAGGAGCGGTGGGAACGGCAGTCCGGCATCGCGCAGCGCCGCCGTCACGTAGCCCGACCAGCTGATGGCGACCGCGGAAGCCGAGAACAGCCACTCCAGCACCAGGCTCCAGCCGATGAGCCAGGCCGTGAGCTCACCGAGGGTCACATAGGCGTACGTGTACGCGCTGCCGGAGATCGGCACCATGGCGGCGAACTCCGCGTAACACAGGCCGGCAAAAAAGCACGCGACGCTTGCGAGCACGAACGCGAGCGACACGGCGGGACCTGTGTGCTGCGCAGCCACCTCGCCGGTCCAGGAGAAGATGCCTGCGCCGACGGTGGAACCGACGCCGAAGGCGGTGATACCGATGACGCCGATCGTGCGGGGGAGGCGGGGTCCTTCGGTGGCATAGGCCTCGGCGGTGCACGTCTCGAGGCTCTTGCAGGAGGTCATTCCCATCGCGCGCTGCTTCTCATCTCTGTGTTGGTGCAGACGCGCCGGGCCGTACGGCTAGCGGCCTTTCCAGATGGGCTTGCGCTTCTCGCTGAAGGCGCGGGCACCTTCCTTGAGATCCTCCGAGGCGATCACCTTGCGCACCGCATCGAGGCTGTCGTGCAGCTCGAAGGCCTGATGCTCGGCAACCATCTCCGTGTGGCGCAGCAGCTGCTTGATTGCCGGGAACAGCAGCGGCGGCCCCGCGGCGAGCTGTTGTGCGATCTCGTGCGCCTTGGCGAGCCCCTCTCCGGTCGGCACGATGTGATTGGCGAGTCCCCAATGCTTGGCCTCGGCGGCGTCCATGAAGCGTCCCGTCATCAGGAACTCGACCGCCACATGGTACGGGATGCGCCGCCGCAGCTTGATGGTGCCGGCATCCGCCAGCACCCCGACATTGATTTCCGGCAGCGCGAAGCGCGCGTGCGCCTCCATCACGATGATATCGGTGCCGAGCACGATCTCGAAGCCCCCGCCGACGGCCATTCCGTTCACGGCGGCGATCACGGGCTTGTCGAGGTTGCGGGGGTGGTTCAGCCCGCCGAAGCCCCCGCTCCCCCAGTCCTCATCCGAGCGCTCGCCGCCGGCGGCGGCCTTCAGGTCCCAACCGGCCGAGAAGAACCGCTCACCGGTGCCGGTGACGATCGCCACACGCAGCGCGGCGTCATCGCGGAAACTGCCGAAGATCTCGTTCAGATGCCGGCTCGCCGCAAGATCGATCGCGTTCGCCTTGGGGCGATCGATTCTCACTTCGAGGACCGGGCCGTGCACGGCGGTGTGGATACCCTCTGACATGGCGATGCTCCTCAGGCCAGGCGAATGAGCGTGTCGACGGCGACGGCGCCGTGCCCCTCGGGGCGGACGATGATCGGATTCACGTCGAGCTCAATGAGTGTGTCGACATTGGCACACGCATAGCGCGCGCACGCCAGGATCGCAGCCACCAGCGCCGGCACATCGCCACGGGGCCGTCCGCGAAATCCCCGAAGCAGGGGCGCGACGGCGAGGCGGCCGAGGGCGGACTCGATCGCGGCAGCGGTGAACGGCGGCAGCAGCATCACGGTGTCGCGCACGAGCTCGGTGAGCACACCGCCGGCGCCGAGCAGCAGTGCAAGCCCGAACTGCGCATCGACGCTGAGGCCGAGCAGGATCTCTGCGACGCCATCGACGATCATCTCCTCGACGAGCAAGCGCTCGCTCAGGGCGCCGAGGCGCGCGGCGGCGGCGGCCGCGTCCTCGGGACTGCGCACATTGAGCACCACGCCGCCGTGGTCGGACTTGTGTGCGATGCCGGTCGCCTTGATCACGACCGGGAAGCCGAGTGCTGCTGCGGCCCCGGCCACCTCGGCCGGTGCGACGAGCTGAGCGCGGGGTACCGGCACGCCGAAGGCGGCCAGTGCGGCCTTGCCGGCAGGCTCGCTGAGCAGCACTCCGTCGCCTCGCTCCCCCGAGGGGTGGCTCGGCCTGCACAGCTCGAGGGCCGCCCCGCGATTCCAGGTCTCACCGGTTGCGCCGGTTAGATCGAGCGCCTCCAGCGCCTCACGCTGGCCTTGCAGGGGCACGACGCCCGCGGCGAGGCAGCGTGCGCGAGTGAGCTTGTCCAGAGACTCCGGCAAGGAGGAGATCAGCATCGCGCGCGCCGGCGGACCCGGGTATGCGGCGATGAACTCCTCGATGGCGCCGAGATAGGCGCTCGGATCCGCCTGCGATGCCGGCGGACAGTCAATCATGAAGCCGACGGCATCGAACCCGGCGCCATTCGCGGCGGCGAACATGGCCCGCATCGCCGGGCGGTCGAACCAGATATGGGTGTGGAAGTCGAGTGGATTGGAGAGCTGCACACGCTCGGTCAGGATCCCTTTCAGCTGCTGCGCCGTCGAGGCTGGAATGGGCGCAAACTCCAGTCCGAGGTGGCGCGAGGCATCGGCCGTCATCGCCATGTCACCGCCGGAGGCTCCCATGATGAACACGCGCCGCCCGCGAAGCGGCCCGCCCGTGTGCAGGACCTTCAGCGTCTCGCACAACGTTGCGAGCGTCTCACAGCGTGCGATGCCGGCCTGAGCGCAGTAGGCATCGAACAGGCGATCGGCTCCGACCAGCGCACCGGTGTGAGTCCGCGCGGTGCGGGCAGCGGCCTCGGTTCGCCCCGCCTTCACGAGCGCGACCGGCTTGCCCGCGGCGCGGGCCTGACCGAGCGCACGCTCGAAGCGTGCAGCGTCCTTGATTCCCTCGACATACAGTCCGAACGCGCTGATCCGTGAGTCATCGCTCAGCGCTTCGATGAGATCCTCGACCGCGAGCCGCGTTTGATTGCCGACGGTCAGCACCAGGCCGAGCGGCAGCGAGCGGTCGTTGAACAGCAGGTTGAGCGCGATCGTGCCGCTTTGGCAGATGAGCGCGACGCCGCGATCACGACGTGAGCCCACGAGCTGATCGGGCCACAGCGCGACCCCGTCGAAGAAGTTGATGAACCCGTAGCAGTTGGGGCCGAAGAAGGGCAGCTCGGCGGCACTCGCAACGAGCCGCTCGGTCAGCGCGAGCCCCTCCGCCGTCGCCGTCTCCGAGAAGCCGGAGGCGAAACAGACGAACCCGCCGGCGCGGTGATGCACCAGTGCCGCTGCGATTGCGGGCACGGCATGATTGGGCGCAGCGATGAAGGCAGCATCGGGGGAGCCCGGCAACTCATCGACCGAGCGGTAGTAGCGCCGCTCCGGCGTGGATTCGCGCGTGGGGTGGACGTGCCAGATCTCGCCATCGTAGCCGATGGCGCGCGAGGCTGCGCCAACCGCATCGGCCCAGGTGCCGCCGATCAAAGCGATGCTGCGCGGCGCGAGCAGCCGCTTCATCGGCCGCGCAACTCCATGCGGCGGGAGAGGGGCCCTGCGGCGCTGAGCGAGGCGCTCTCGCGCTGCAGCGCCGCGATCGCCGCGCTCACCGCGGGCGGAAACGGTGTGGAGGAGACGGCCGGTGCCTGCATCACGTGCAGCAGCATCACCTCGACGGTTGCTGCGACCTCAGGGTCGCCCTCCCGCGAGAGCTCGAGCGCCACGTGCAGACGCTTCTGGTCCGCGCCGAGCACGCGCACGGCAGCCGCGACGGTATCGCTCGCCTTCACCTCGCGCAGGAAGTGAATGTGCATCTCGAGCGTGTACAGCGTGCAGTGGGTGCGCGAGCGGTACTCGGCATCCAGCCCGAGGCGCTGCATCAGGGCATCGGTCGCCGCGCTCGCGATCAGCGTGTAGTACGCATCCCGCAGGTGGCCGTTGTAGTCGATCCATTCGGGGGCCACAGCCGTACGATGAATCAGCACCCCCGCCATGCTTACGCGCTCACTCAGGCGAGGCGCAGCCGCGCGCGCGCCTCGGGGGCACTGAGGATGCGCGCGCCCATCGCCTCGATGATCGTGCGCGCCTTCGTCACGAGCTGCGCGTTGCTCGCGTAGACGCCGCGGCTCAAGTACAGGTTGTCCTCCAGACCCACCCGCACGTTGCCGCCGAGCAGGATCGATTGTGCCACCCAGGGCATCTGCATGCGGCTCACCGCGAAGGAGGTCCAGATGCACTCCTGCGGCAGCGAGTTGACCATTGCCAGAAGATGACCGGTGTCGGCGGGCACTCCATAGGCGATGCCGGTGCACAGCTGAATCAGTGCCGGCGCGGCAATCAGCTCCTCCTTGATGAGCTGCCGCACGAACCACAGGTTGCCGGTATCGAATACTTCCAGCTCCGGCTTGACGCCCAGATCCTTGAGGATGCGCGCGCCCTGGCGCAGGTAGCTGGGAGTGGAGACGTAGGCGCGGTTGCCGTCGCCGAAGTTGAGGCTGCCGCAGTCGAGTGTTGCGATGTCGGGGCGGTAGCGGCCCTCGTTGCACAGCTCGATCACGTGCTGCATGCGCGCTTCCTGGCTCACGAAATCGGTGCCCGGGGCCGGCGTGTCCTCGAGCCCGCGCTCGCCCACGCAGATGTAGCCGCCCATGCCGCAGGTGAGGTTCACGATCAGCTCGGTGTTTACCGCCCGGATGCGCTGCACCACCTCACGGTAGTGGCGGGTCTGCATGCTGAACTCGCCGCTCTCGGGATCGCGCACGTGGATGTGCACGATCGCGGCACCGGCCGCGGCCGCCTCGAGCGCCGCGCTCGCGATCTCTGCCGGGGTGATGGGGCAGTGCGGGCTCTTCTTGACCTTGGTGTCATCGCCGGTGATGGCGCACGTGACGATCACTTCCGGGTTCATGACCTCACCTCGATACCTTCGCCCGAGCGCGTCGAGCCCGGTAATATTATGGGGTCAATAATATAACGCGGCCATGTTTTCGGGCAAGGCACGGGACCGTGCCGGGCAAGCGGTGCTGCAGGATGCGGTGCGGCTACTCGAAGACCCGGGCGCGCGCGGCGTCCGCCTGCATCGGGCGTTGCGGCTGCAGGCGCCGCGTCGAGGGCGACAGTCCGTAGGCGTCCTTGAACTGCCGCGAGAAGTGCGCGCAATCGGCGAAGCCCGCCTCGATCGCGATCTCGGTGACCGAGCGGTCCGTGTTCTCGATCAGCCAGTTCGCATAGCGCATGCGCAGGCGCCGGTACAGCGAGGCCGGTCCCATCCCCACGTGCTCGCGGCAGATGCGCTCGAGCTGCCGCACCGACAGGCCGAGCTGCTCGGCCACGGCCACGATCGCGATCGGCCGCGTCAGGTTCTGCTCCATCAGCAGCAGCGCGCGGCGCACGCGCGGCTCGCTCACGGTCTCGGACACCGGCGGATGCGGCTGCGCCTCGCTGCCGGCGCGCGGCCGGTCGAACAGCAGCACCTGGCTCGCCTTCTGCGCGACCGCTCGTCCGAGGTGACGCTCGATGAGATGAGTGGCGAGCGCGGCGGCCCCGGCTCCTCCGGCGCAGGTGATGCGCGGGCCGTCGGCGAGGAACAGCCGGTCGGCCACCACCTCCTGACCCGGAAAGGCCTCGACGAAATCCTGATAGTGATACCAGCTCACACAGGAGCGGCGTCCCTCCATCAGCCCGACACGGCACAGAATGAAGCTGCCCGTGCAGATACCGATGAGCGGGGTGCCCGCGGTTGCCACTTCGCGCAGGTAGCGGGTGGTGGCCTCATCGATCTGCGGGCCCGCATGCAGGATGCCGCCGACCACCACGACATAGTCGAGCGATGCGGCCGGACGGAAGGCGCTCGTCGGTTGAATCAGAACGCCGCAGCTGGCTGGAATGGCCTCGCCGCGCGCCGACATGATCGACCATTGCACGTGCAGCGGCCGGCTCCGATCGCCCTCATCGGCTGCGAGCCTGAGATGGTCGATGAAGACGGCGAAGGCCGAGAGCGTGAAATGATCGGCAAGGATCACACCGACGCGTAGCGGGGCTCCAGCACCGCGTGCACCGACCGATCCCCTGCGGGCATCTTCTAAATGGGGCATTGAACGGACACTCAATGAAACAGAAGCCCCTCTTGCAAGTATCTTCTCTGAAGGCACTGGCTGGCGCAAGCACAGACCGAGCGCGATTATATAAAATTATACTTATCAATATCTTACGAGATAAAAGATGCATCTCGGTCGTCCGCGGCGCGTGCGAGCCGGTCATTGAACGGCTGTTCAGGGATGCTGAGGCGAGCGGCTGCATCCCGGTCACTCGAATGGAGACCTCCGCGTTCGCCCTGTACAATGCCGCCCCCCAGCCGGAGCGGTAGTTCAGCTGGTTAGAATACCGGCCTGTCACGCCGGGGGTCGCGGGTTCGAGTCCCGTCCGCTCCGCCATCATTCCTCGATGAGACCTCGGAAGAAGTCGTAATCACATGCTGCAAAGACTCGGCGATGCCCTGAAGGGCAAACAGTGGCTCGCCTACGCCATTTTCGGGCCGCTCGTGCTTCTGTTCGCGGTCTGGGGCGCCTCCGGCATCGTCAATCTGAGTTTCGGGGGATCATCGACGGCGCTGAAGGTCAATGGCGAGTCGGTTCCGCTCGAGGAGGTCAGAAAGACCTGGCTTGACCAGCAGGCCAAGGCGCAGAGCCAGTTCGGCGGCGAGCTTCCGCCTGCCGTGAAGACACGCCTGCAAGATGAGGTGCTCGAGTCCTACGTCCAGCGCGAGCTGATCCGCGCGCGCACCCACAAGCTCGGCTACCGCGTGAGTCAAGAGCAGCTGCTGCAGGAGCTGCAATCCATTCCTGCGTTTCAGGTCGACGGGCACTACTCGCCTGAGGCCGCCAGAGCGCGGCTCATGCAGAGCGGGGTCTCGGAGGCGGCCTTCGAGGATGACCTGCGCCAGGGGTTGCAGGCCGCGCAGGTGGAGAACGGGATCCGGATCTCGGACTTCCTGACGCCCCGCGAGCTCGAGCGCATGCGCTCGCTGCAGGACGAGCAGCGCCAGGTGCGCTACGCGCTGCTGCCGACCGAGCAGTTTGCCGGCAGCGCGCCGATCGATGAGGCGGCCATCGCCGCCTACTACGAGAAGAACAAGACGCAGTTCATGACGGCGGAGAGCGTGCATCTGCAGTATGCGGAGCTGCGGCTCGACCAGATCATCGCGCAGACGACGGTCAGCGATGCGGATCTGCAGGCGTACTACGACAAGCACAAGGACCGCTATCTGGCCCCCGAGCAGCGCCACGCCCGCCATATTCTCATCCAGACTTCCAAGACGCTGGATGATGCCGGTGCCCGCAAGCTCGCCGAGGAAGTGCTCGCCAAGGCCAAGGCGGGCGCCGATTTCGCGCAGCTCGCCAAGCAGTACTCCAATGATTCGGGTACGGCCGCAGAAGGGGGCGATCTCGGCTGGTCGACGCGCGAGGGCATGGTCGCGCCGGAGCTGGCGGCTGCCGTGTTCAGCATGGGTGAGAACGAGGTGCGCGGTCCGGTAAAGACCCAGTTCGGCTACCACGTGCTCAAGCTCGAGGGGATCCAGGCGGGCAAGGTCAAGAGCCTCGCGGAGGTGCGCGCCGAGATCGAGCCGCAGCTGAAGCACGATCAGGCCGTCGATCGCTTCGGCGATGCGCAGGAGCAGATCCAGCAGAAGATGGAGCAGTCGAGTCCCGGCATCGAGGCGCTCGCCAAGGAATTCGGCATGCGGCTCGCCGAGGTTGCGCAGTTCGTTCGCGGAACCGGCGGCGGCGAGCTCGGCAGCTCGCCGGAGCTGCAGCAGGCCGTGTTCAGCGATGCGGTGCTCGCCGAGCACCGCGTCGGCGGACCGGTGCTGCTCGGCGAGAGCCGGCTGGTCCTGGTCAAGGTGCTCGAGCATCAGCTGCCGGCGGCCAAGCCGCTGGCGGAGGTTCGGGATACCATCGTCGCGGCACTGCGTAAGGAGCGTGGCGCCAAGGCGGCCGATGCGGCCGCAGAGGCGGCAGTCAAGAAGCTCCAGGGCGGAGCGAGCCTTGATGACGTCGCCCGGGATCTCAAGGTCAGCGCAGATCCGGCACGCTTCGTCGGCCGCACCGATCCTTCCATTCCCGCCGCGATGCGCAGTGCAGCCTTCGCCAGCGCCAAGCCCACGCCCGGTCATCCGGTCTATCGGGCCCTCACACTGCCGACAGGCGCGGCGGTACTCGCCATCCTCGAGGTGAAGTCGCAGCCCGAGGCGATCAAGCCCGAGCAGCTGATCGCGCTCAAGCAGCAGGCGGCGGAGCAGTCCGGGGCCATCGATGCGCGCGCCTACCTCGATGAGCTGCGCCGCACCGCCAAGGTTGAGAAGAATCCGCAGGCGTTCGAGCAGTAGCGTCGAAGCGCGCCCGCCTTACGGCGCCTTAGCCTTCCGCTTCCTGCGGGAAGCTCATCCCGACGCTGTTGAACCCGCCGTCGACGTACAGGATCTCCCCGGTGATCCCGGCGGCCAGGTCCGAGCACAGGAAGGCTGCCGCGTTGCCCACGTCCTCGAGGGTCACATTGCGCCGCATGGGAGCCACCTCCGCAACCCGGGCGAGCATGCTGCGGAAGCCGGTGATCCCTGCGGCTGCGAGTGTCTTGATCGGACCGGCGGAGATGCCGTTGACGCGGATCCCTTCGGGGCCGAGATCACCGGCGAGGAAGCGCACGTTGGCCTCCAGGCTCGCCTTGGCGAGCCCCATGACGTTGTAGTTCGGGATCGAGCGCACCGCACCCAGATAGGACAGCGTGAGCAGCGCCCCCGCCCGGCCGAGCATCAGCGGCCGCGCCGCGCGCGCGAGCGCCGTCAGGCTGTAGCTCGAGACATCGTGGGCGGTGCGAAAGGCCTCGCGCGAGGTGGCGTCCACGAACCGGCCGGTCAGGGCCTCGCGGGGAGCGTAGGCGATGGCATGCACCAGGATGTCGAGCTGACCCCACTCGCGCTTGAGGGCGCCGAATGCCGCATCGATCTCGGAATCCGAGGTCACATCGACTTGCATCACGAGCGAGGCATCGAGCGAGCGGGCCAGGGGCTCGACCCGCTCTTTGAGCTTTTCATTCGCGTAGGTGAAGGCGAGCTGTGCGCCCTCGCGATGCATCGCGCGGGCGATGCCCCAGGCAATCGAGCGGTCGGTCAATACACCGAGGATCAGCGCACGCTTGCCGGCGAGAAATCCCATACGTTGTCCCCTCGAGGGTAGCCCCTAAGGGAACGAAGCGTACGAGATCAGTGCGTGCTGGCGCCAGAGTGGCGCTTGCGGCGGTGCGTGGAGCCGGAGCTGGTCGTGCCTGAGGTGTCCGTGGCGCTCGCCAACCGCAGATGCTGTCCGGTGCGCAGCGGATCCCCCGGCTGCAGGCCATTGAGCATCGCGAGCGCGCGCACATCGACGCCGTTGCGCCGCGCGATCGACCACAGCGAGTCGCCCCGACGGACCACCACCCGCAACCGCGAGCGCAGCATGTGACGTCCGCGTCCGTCCACCAGAGCGGCGGCGCGCACGACTTTCGGAGGCAGTGTCACCACATCCGCCGGCACGCGCAGCTCACTGCCGACGACCAGCGGTCCGTTCGGGATCTCATTGAGCTCGCGAATCACCTGCGGCGTCGTCGCATAGCGCTTGGCGACGATCGCCATGGTGTCCCCGCGCCGCACATCGTAGCGGCTGACCTTCAGGCGCTCGTCATCCGAGAGCTGTATGACGTTCGTGCGGAAGGCTTCGGCCGAGTCCGCAGGCAGCAGCAGGAAGTAGGGCCCCTGCGGGTCCGTCGCCCAGCGATGGAAGGCCGGGTTGAGCTCGTACAGCTCATCGTAGGTGACACCGGCGATCTCGGCCGCGACGCGCAGGTCGATCTGCCCGAGCGTGTTCACGCGGGCGAAGTACGGCTGATTGGGGATGCGCGAGAAGGTCAGGCCGTAGGTCTCGGGGTCCGCGACCAGGCGCTTCATCGCCAGGAGCTTCGGCACGTAGGCGCGAGTCTCCTTCGGCAGCTTCAGGCTCCAGAAATCGGTCGGTTTGTGGCGCGCCTCGTTGTGGGCGATCGCGCGCGACATGGTGAGCTCGCCGCAGTTGTAGGCGCCAATCGCCACCAGCCAATCGCCGTTGAACTGATCGTGCAGGTACTGCAGGTAGTCGAGCGCTGCGCGTGTTGACTCGACCACGTCCCGACGGCCGTCGTACCACCAGTTCTGCTTGAGCCCAAAGCGCGAGCCGGTGCCGGGAATGAACTGCCACATGCCGGAGGCACGGGCGCGCGAGTAGGCGTAGGGCTCGTAGGCGCTCTCGACGACGGGCAGCAGCGCAAGCTCGAGCGGCATGCCGCGTGCCTCGAGCTCGCCGACGATGTGATACAGGTAGAGCTCGGCGCGCCCGAAGGCCCGCTCCAGATAGTCCGGGCGCGCCGCGTACCAGCGCAGCTGCTGTGCGACGGCCTTCTGCTCGACCTCATCGAGCTTGAAGCCGGAGCGCATGCGGTCGAAAAGGTCGGCGTACTGGGCCGGGGAGAGTCCTGCCACGGGAGGGCTCGGTAGGGTCACACCCTCGGGTATGCCGGACGCCGCCACCGGAACAGGGGACACTCCGCTCGGCTCAGGGGAGGCTGGCGTCACCGCCGCCGCCGTCAGCTCGGGCGAGGCGGCGGGTAACGGCACGCTAGGTGTGACTTCCGCAGCGAAGGTATGCAGAGGAGGCGGGGAGCTCGCGCAGGATGCCAACCAGCCAGCCAGACAAAGTAAAATGCCCGAATGCGTCCACCGCAACGATTCCGTCCTCAAAATCCGTACCCTCTTACAGTGCGTTGGTGGTCATCGCCCCGGCCGGTGAGACTCGATGCGCTCAGCCGGCATGTTCTTGCTCTCGTGCCGGAGCGAGACTGGCTCTGGCAGTAAAGTACGTCTTTGTGGGGCAGAATTTAACTGGTAAGTTCACAGAATAGCTACTCTTTTCTTCGTGCCAGGTCGCAATGTGAAATTCTCGATGCTGAGCGAGCGCCACGCGGCCCTGAGTGCCTGGTGGCGCAGCAGCTTGGGCGCGGCGTTGCTGTCGGCCGAGTCCGAGCTGCTGGGTGAGGCACTGGAGGACGTCTTCGGCTGGGAATTGCTGCAGGTTGGCGCGTGGGGCAACTCGCGCGAGCTGCTCACCGGCAGCCGCTCCCGCCATGCGGCCGTCGTCGCCTCCCTCACCGAATCGGGTGCCGACATCGTCGGGCGCCCCTCCCAGCTCCCCATCCTGGGTGACTCGGTCGATGCGGTTCTGCTGCCACACACACTCGAGTTCGCCGCCGACCCCTATGCCATCGTGCGCGAGGTCGACCGGGTCCTCATCGGGGAGGGCCAGCTCCTGGTGCTGGGGTTTCGACCCTGGAGTCTGTGGGGCCTGCGCGCGAGCACCACCCGCAACGGCCATCCGCCGGGACTGCGCCGCGTGCTCTCCGAGCGGCGCGTGCGCGAGTGGCTGTTCCTGCTCGGGTACGAGGTCGTGGCCTCGCGGAACTACCTGTACTGCAGCCCCTGGAGCCGGCGCCCCGCCGCGGGCGAGGGCAACGGGCGCCTGCTGCATCGCGGTCTCATGAGCCCGCCATTCCCCTCGGGAGCGTACCTTCTGAAGGCGCGCAAGCGCGTCTACACCCTGACGCCGATCCGGACACGCTTCCGGGAGAAGCCCGCGGTCATCGGCGGGCTCGTCAAGCCCACGACGCGTCAGCAGGGTTGAGCGGCCAGCCTGCGTGAGCCCCGTCGAGATCTACACCGACGGTGCCTGTCGCGGCAACCCGGGGCCGGGCGGCTGGGCCGCGCTGCTCCTCTACGACGGGCACGAGAAGGAGATCTCGGGGGCTGAGCGGCAGACGACCAATAATCGCATGGAGCTCACCGCGGTGATCCGTGCGCTCGAGGCGCTCAAGAAATCCGTCGCAGCGAAGGTCTACACCGACTCGGAGTACGTGCGCCGGGGCATCACCGAGTGGCTGGGTGTCTGGAAGGCGCGAGGTTGGCGCAACGCGGCCCGCAAGCCCGTGAAGAACCAGGATCTGTGGGTCGAGCTCGATGCACTTGCCCTCCGTCACCGCATCGAATGGCATTGGGTGCCGGGTCACGCGGGTGTCCCCGGCAACGAGCGGGTCGACCGTCTCGCGAACGCTGCGATCGATGCACTGACACGCTAAAGACACGCAGCTTCCGGTACACTCACGTGCCACATGCGGCAGATCGTCCTCGACACCGAAACCACGGGCCTCGAGCACACCCTCGGACACCGCATCATCGAGATCGGCTGTGTCGAGCTGATCGATCGCCGCCTCACTGGGCGCAGCTTTCACCGCTACCTCAATCCCGAGCGGGAGATCGACGAAGGCGCACTCGCGGTCCACGGCATCTCGCGCGCCGATCTCGACCGCGAGCCGCGTTTTGCCGAGATCGCGGACGAGTTCCTCGAGTTCGTGAACGGCGCCGAGCTCGTCATCCACAATGCCGCCTTCGATGTGGCGTTCATCGACGAGGAGCTGAAGCGCCTGCCGCACGAGACGCGGCGCGTCGCGGACCTGTGCCTCGTGACCGACTCGCTCGCGCTCGCGCGCGAGATGCATCCCGGCCAGCGCAACAGCCTCGATGCGCTGTGCAAGCGCTACAGCGTCGACAACTCCCGGCGCGAGCTGCACGGCGCGCTGCTCGATGCACGGCTGCTCGCGGAAGTCTACCTCGCGATGACCGGCGGCCAGGGGTCGCTCGCGCTGGGGGAGGCTGCTGCCAACGTGCGCGTCGGCGAGCATGCGCCGGTACGGACGCTGCTGCGCCCGCAGCTCCCGCTGCGCGTGCTCGCGGCATCCGCGGAGGAGACACAGGCGCATGAGGCCCTCCTCGACATCATTGCCAAGGCGAGCAGCGGCCGCTGTCTGTGGCGGATGCTCGATCTGCAGCCGATGAGCACGTCGCCGGCCAGCGCCGCCGCCGGATAACACGGCTCGTGCTCGATCCGCGGCGGTGTCGTATTGGGGTCGT
>Ga0335081_10012707_pt1 | contig 13634 bp, 21 predicted proteins | sample Lox_Sample_35_FD_206713 | JGI IMG/M metagenome (GOLD analysis project Ga0335081, IMG submission 206713) | Soil microbial communities from Loxahatchee National Wildlife Refuge, Florida, United States - Lox_Sample_3.5 | ecosystem: Environmental > Terrestrial > Soil > Wetlands | place: USA...
ACCCTCCCTGCCGCCCGACTCCCTGTTGGAGCATATGATCGGGCACTGGGTGCTCCGCGGCCCGATGGCCGGGCGGAACGTTGTTCACGACCTCGACTTTCAGTGGGTGCTTGGCCGTGAGTACGTGGAGATGCACGAGCGCTCCCGCGAACTGACGGCCACGGGGGCCCCCGCGTACGAGGCTATCGTGTACATCATGTATGACACCACTTCCCGCCGGTATGCGTGTCTCTGGCTCGATAATACGGCTAGCGGCCCTTTCAGCCCTATTGCGAGCGCCGCCCCCTCCTCTGACTCGATCCCGTTTCTGTTCCGCACATCGGACACCGACACGTTCCACAATACTCTCGTTTACCATCAGAAGACGGATGAGTGGGAGTGGCACATGGACAACGACAGCGCCGGAATCCGCCGGCCCTTCGCCCGGGTTACGTTAACACGTCAATAAGCAGGCTGGCCCGCTTTCCACCAGACGATTCCGGATCGGGGCAGCAGGTCGGGGCATCCGGCAGGGGCGACCGCGTGAGCCCGACAGGTGGTCGACATTCCCCGAGCGGCCGGATCGTTGCCTGCCCCTCTGCCGGTTCAGGGCCCATCCGGTACCAATGCTGGCGATCGCTCCGCCCGTATTGAGGCTTGGCGACCCGAAGCGAATCCCTGAAGCCTTTTTCCTGCGGGCCACGTAGGGCCGCTACCCAACCTGGTGCCTGGGAACCTCCAACTCCGAGACCATGCCAGCCGACACTCTGCTCATCATCCTCCTGGCCGCCCTTGGCGGCGCCGCTCTCCCGCTCCTGGGGTGGCTCCGTGCGCAGCGGCGCATTCGCCATCTCGAAATGACCCTCCTGGCCCAGGCAAGCGACCAGGATCGTTTCGAGGAGCTGAGCGCCGCGATGCGTGGGCTTGCCCAGCAGAACGAGCAACTCCTGGACGCTCAATCGTCATTGATGCGCATCTCCACTATTTCGCCGGAAGACAGGGGCAGGTCCGATGCGGCGGGCCCGAGCACTCCCCACTGAACGGGTCGGAGCAGCGAAGGGCGGGACCTCTGCCTCCGGGCGAGCAGGCCCGCTTGGAGGCCTACGCAGCGTCCCGTGTCACCTGCCGGGACGCCGCAGCACGCAGCGCAACACATCGCCCTGCTCCTTTTCGGTCCTGTCCAGCAGCTCCTTCGTCGCGACAGGCAGGTATTGATCGGGCCGCCGCGAATCTGCAATTGTGCCTCAGCGGTAGTTCACTCCACCGGCCCCGATGGTACTCCATGACCTTGAACCATGAGACGTCGGTGTCCTCGAAGGAGTCCATATGGCGGACCGCAAATCGGCCAAGAAGGCGACGAAGGCCCCCAAGCACGTTCAGGAGCATCAAACGCCACTGGCGGACCAGACTGGAGGCGAGGCCGCTCTCCTTGCGAAGGTGGCCGAGATGCCTGCCCCGTACCGTGCCATCGCGGAGCGCCTTCATGAGCTGATCATGAGGAGCGCGCCGTGCCTCACACCCAGGGTCCGCTACGGCATGCCGTGGTACATGAAGGACGGCCAGAGCTGGTGTTTTTTCCGCGCGGCGCGAAGCTTTGTGACATTCGGGTTTGACGATCCCGCGGACCTCACCCGCTCTGACGGAACGCCGCATCCCCTCGTGCCCTCCGCCTATCGGATTACAGCGTTGGACGATGCTACCGAGGCCCAGCTCTCTGCCATCGTGCGGCATGTCGCAAGCTGAGGGAGCCTCCCTGCACCCCGGCGCCCTGGCGCTGGCCAGAATGCCTGCTCCACGTTAGGCTCCAAGTCACTGGCATCAGCCCGGACGCCCCATGCGTCATTCGCTGCGCCTCCCCTCACACCAAGCCAGCCAACCAGCCTTAGGCACTAGCATGCCCTATCGTGCCATCCTCTGTATCACACTGGGTATCATCGCCTGCCATGCAACGCCCTCGGCACGCGGCGACCGACAGGGCCAAGGTGACTCTCACCTGGCGCGTGAGCAGAAGGCCCCACCAGCTGATTCGGTTGTACAATTCCTGCTCGCAGCCGCCACCACCGATTTTCATGACCACCGACCGCCTGACCCGATGCGCTTTCGTGACGTCCGCGTGGGGCGCGTTCTCAACGGCAGCGGCGAGGAGCAATTCTTGCTATGCGGTCAGTTTCTGTCGGCGCAGCAGGCGGGCGCGGCCGAGTGGGCGCCCTTCGCAACGATCAAGACGTCCGGCTACGAGCAATACGTTGGAGCTCAAGCTGCCAGCTTCTGCCAGGGGCCCGGCGTCAGGTGGGACACGGCGGGGGACTTGTCCTCAGCGCTGCAGAGCCGGCTGACCGCTCTGCGATAGGGCTTCGGGACTTTGCCCCCGCCGGCGTTCCTCGGCTGCGGCGCCATCACCTGCACCGGCACCCGCGTGAAGCCGTGGCGCCACGCTTCTCACGGACATGGGCTCATCCTTGCGTTCGGCGAGGCGACCCTACCTCCTGCGAAGTAACCAGCGAGGCTAGCGAGGAAAGACGGCCGCTCTCTTGCCACAGGCCACTGCGCCATGCACCTTATGCGGTGCACCCAGCGCGGGCTCAGACCGAACATCCCCATGCCTTCCTCGAGGCCCGGAGCCTCTACACCATCCAAGCAACTCGCCGTCTTTATTGACCGGTTCGATCCGCCGGTCCAGCGCCTCATCCGTGCGGCCCTTGCCGAACTCCGGAAGGTCTATCCCACGGCGATCCGTCTCGTCTACGACAACTACAACGCCCTGGCAATCGGCTTCTGCAGCACGCCCAGAGCCTCAGACTGCCTCGTGTCAGTCGCTGCCTTTGCACACGGTGTGAATCTCTACTTCTACTACGGCGCTCGCCTTCCCGATCCGCAGGGGCGCCTCGAGGGCGCTGGACGCCAAGGCCGCTTCGTCCGATTCGCGCTGCCGGGGACGACTCGCGACCCAGCAGTACGTGGACTGCTCCGCGCGGCGGCGGTCCACGCGCGTACGCCCCTCCCGAAGACCGGCAGAGGGCCGCTCGTTATCCAGTCCATCTCCCCTACACGGCGCCCCAGATCCGCCCGGGCAGGCGGACCCAAGCGTGCCAACGGAATCGCCTCCCGATCGGCGCCACAGTCGTCATGACGGGGAAGTGCTGCCCCACACCGCCGGAGCAGGTGCTTTCGAGAAATGGAGACGCCATGCAGCCGCAGCCCCTGATCTGCGTCGCCGATGTCGAGGCCAGCAGCCGATGGTACCAACGCCTGCTTGGCTGTGAGAGCGGTCATGGCGGTCCGCACTATGAGCGCCTGCTCTGGAACAATCGGCTGATCCTCCAGCTCCACGGCTGGGACGTCGAGCATCACCACGGCACAATCGGTGATCCGAGCGTGGGACACGGCAACGGCGTGTTGCTGTGGTTTGAAATTCATGACCTTGACGCGGCGCTCGTGCGTGCGACCGACCTGCAAGCCCGGGTCGTTCTTCCCCGGCACCGCAATCCGCCGGATGGAGACGGGGGCCCCAACCACTGGGAGGTCTGGCTGCGGGACCCGGATGGCTATACCATCGTCCTTGCGAGTCCGGACGGTTCCGCCGACGGGACCTGGAAGCCCTGAAGTGGGACTGGGGCGGTTGCTGGCGGCCGGTTTCTGACCCGGAAGGCAACTCCTGCGATCCCTCGCGAATGCGGAGTCATCAGCGGATGCCGGATCCTCTTCTCGAGACGTGGCAGATCCACAACCGGATCAATCTCTACCTCCTCAGAGCCGTGAGCGCGCCGGGACTCTCGGTTGCCCCTCTCTCCGGGGGTCGCTCGGTTGCCCAGATCTTTGCGCACATCCACAACGTGCGCCTCATGTGGCTTGAGGCTGCCGGGACCCCCACCCCTCGGTCAGTCACCAAGCTGGACAAGGACGCCAAATTGACCGTCGCCACACTCACGAAGGCTCTCGAGGCCTCGGGAGAAACGGTTGGTTCACTGGTCCAATCCGCCCTGGATGCTGGGGGGCGCGTCAAGGGTTTCAAGCCCCACGTCCATGCCTTCGTCGGCTATCTGATCTCGCATGAATCGCATCACCGGGGCCAGGCGACCATGGTGCTCAAGGCGGCCGGCGCGCCGCTGGACAAGAAGATTGCATATGGTCTCTGGGAATGGGGGGTACGCTAGCTCCCGGAAGATCGATGCGCCGGTGAGGGCTAAAGCCCGGGCAGGCTTCGGGAGCCGCGGTAGCCGCAGACCAACGGCCCCAGGCTCAGGCCAGCTCCGAGTCCTCCCACAGAGCAAGACAGAGGGCGTACTGAGTGGCCCGAGCACCCCCTTGGAGTGGGCTCCAACCCAGCGTTGGCGCCGTCAGAACAGCCGAATAGGTTTAGCGAGCGCCCAGACTCGCGGATGCTCGGGCGCCGATCCTTGCCTGGCCATGACACAGCTCACGTTGAAGGTCCGGGGGGACCTGCCCCCATTGAGCGCGGGAGCGCCCGCGCCCTGCTACAGGCAGGTCGGGGCCGCTCTATGGGTCGCGTATTTCACGCGAGACGATCACTGCGCCGTGGTGCGCTTCGATGGTGTCACCTCAGCCGCCTTCGGCGAATACAGTGGCGAGACGCTCGACCAGCACCCCCTGTTCGGCGCGGGTCTCATACCCCAGCGCTTTCACGAGGTGCACGACCCAGCGGTCGCCCCGGGGCTGAAGCGGTGGATCATCACGTTCCGCGATGACACACTGGACGTCACCGGGGCCCAGCTGGAGATTGTCGCGCGAGCCCTGGAGGTGAGCAGCAGCGAGGACGCGCTGGCTATGGTGATGGCCTGAGGGTGCAGCCGTCCTGATGAGTGTCACCGGCTCGTGGCGAGGTGAGTTGCAGACGGGGTCGCGCGGCGGGGCCCGACTTTCCTTTGCCCGGCGTCCTCAAGTGCCCGGTCCCTGTTACCAGGACACGTCAATGAAGCAGACCGCGACCGCTCGGTTCACGATTAAGGGCTGGGATGAGAAACCCTACAGTGAGGGCCCGGGCTTGCCCAAGCTTACGCGGGCCAGTGTCAGCAAGACCTATGCGGGCGATATCGAGGGAGACGGGCAGGTCGAGTATCTGATGCTCTACCGAAGTGACGGGTCGGCGACGTTCGTCGGACTCGAGCGGGTCGTTGGACGGGTTGCAGGCAAGGGTGGGAGCTTCGTCCTCGAGCGGACCGGGGTGTTCGAAGCCGGCGAAGCGAAGGAGTCCTACTCCGTGATCCCCGGCTCAGCCACTGGAGAGTTGAGCGGCCTCAAGGGCTCTGGACGATCAGCCGTGGGGCACGGCATGGAGCATCCGTTCACGCTCGACTTCGATTGGGCGTAGCCGTGCCGCGAAGTCAATCCAATCCTCCGGTGCCACGCATGTCCCTCGATCTCCGGGGCGTCTGCCTACTCCTGCAGGTCTTCGACATGCCGGCGGCTCTGCGCTTCTATCGGGATCTCCTCGGCTTCGACCTGGTCCAGGCGGCCCCACCCCGCCCCGATGGTCATCCAGACAACTACGGGTGGGCCTGGCTCCGCCACGGCCCCACCGAGCTGATGCTGAATACCCTGTACGATCCGTCGGACCCACGGCCGACCGCGCCGGACCCCACCCGGACCGCCGCCCACGCGGACACCGCGCTCTACATTGGGGCGCCGGATGTGGACGGCGTCTACAGGCATCTCGTGGATCACGGCGTGGAGGCTCGTCCCCCGGCCGATGCACCGTACGGCATGCGACAACTGTATGTCGAGGATCCCGACGGCTTCACGATCTGTTTTCAGTGGCCGGTGCAATCGGGGCAATGACCCTGTGGGTCTGGGGCCGCACCTCAGCGGGACGTGCCGGGCTTCCGCAGATCGTCAGGCACCGACGATGGGGCCCTACGTCGCCCGGGTCCTCGGGCATGACGTGAGGATCGGCCTGGACGGCCATGGGCTTGCCGAAGCTGGCACGGGCCATTCTCCATAGGTAGGTTCCGCCACTTCATTCGACCCTTGAGCCGCCGGAAGGCAACCTGCCACTTCCGGGAGAAACGTCATCTTATCTCTCGACCTCCGCGCGGTTCAGCGGCTCCTCTCTCTGCCCGACCTCATTGCGGAGCTGCGCCCCGCCCTGCGAGCCTTTTCTGCCGGTGAGGTGCTGCAGCCGGTCCGGACCATCCTCCCCATCGAGCCCCACCACGGATTCTTCGGTCTGATGCCCGCGTATGCCAATTCCCTGGGGGCCAAGCTCGTTACCTTCTACCCCCGGAACCAGGGGCTTCCGACTCACCATGCCCTGATCGTTCTCTTCCGCCCGGAGACCGGGGAGCCTATGGCCGTCATGGACGGCACGTATATCACCGAGATCCGAACGGCCGCGGTGTCCGCCATCGCCACCGATCTCCTGGCACGGACAGACGCGCCCGTATTGTGCCTGCTCGGCTCGGGAGTCCAGGCCCGGAGCCACCTTGAAGCTCTTCGGCTGGTTCGTTCCTTTCCGGAGGTCCGCGTATGGAGCCCGCGCAACGCGGCCGCCTTCGCTCGGGCGCATGGTGTCGTCGCCTGTGAGACACCGAAGGCCGCCCTCGACGGCGCCGACGTGATCGTAGTGGCAACGAGCTCCCAGCAGCCGGTCCTTGAGGGAAGCTGGGTGAGTCCTGGCGCACATATCAACGCCGTGGGGGCCTGCCGGCCGGACTGGCGGGAGCTTGACGATGATACGCTTCGGCGCGCGCGCCTCTATGTGGACTCGGAGGCAGCGGCTCGCGTCGAGTCCGGCGATATCATCGCGGCCAATACTCCCGTGACCGAGCTGGGCGCTCTCATTGCCGATCCGGCGCTGGGTCGCCGGTCGGCCACCGAGGTGACGCTCTTCAAGTCACTGGGGCTCGCCGTGGAAGACCTGGTGTCGGCCTCGTTGGTCTATCGGGCGGCGACACGGGAGGGCGGAGTCGCCCGCGCCTGAAGGGATTGCCCCGGCCAGCGCAACCCGTGCGCGGCCATCTGACCACGCCGTCTTCGGGCGGCTTCACAACGACGGCCAATGCCAGCGCCAAAGCGAGCCGGCCAGGCTCTGATCCTCGGTATCCTGCTCCCGCTCGTCATACTCGGCATGCACCCTACCGCGCACGATCTGACGGCGGATGCCAGTAACCACATGACGGCGATCAATCACTTCGTTCACGGCGTCGCCCTGGCATCGCAGCCGGTGATCCTCTTCGGGCTCCTCGGGCTGAGCGCCTACCTCGGGTGGTCGGACCTCGCCACCGGGGCCTTCATCCTCTATGCGCTCAGTGTCGTCTCGATGGCGACCGCGGCGCTCATGAGTGGGTTCGTCACATCCGATCTCGTCGCTGCCACGCGTGATCCCACGTCGCCCGTGGCCAGCCAGAGCTTTGCCCTGCTCGCCTATTCGCATTACATCAATCAGGCCTTCGCCAAGCTCGCGATCGTAGCTGCGGGCGTCGCCATCATCATGTGGTCCGTCGAGGAGCGCCGCTCCCGCCGGTTTCCGGCAACAACACTCTTGGCGGGCGCGGTAGCCGGCGCGATCCTGTGCGTCGGGGTGCTGTGGGGACGACTGGTCCTGGACGTCCGCGGTATCATCTTCGCGACGGCGCTCCAAGCCCTCTGGATGGTGCTGGTGGCGGCGCGCCTTCTCCGGGAGCCGGCCCAGGCGGCGGCCGCTGTCCCCACGGCCCCACTCTAGCTTCTGGGGCCCGCGCGAAGCCCAGGAGTCGCGGCGCGGTCGACTCTGGTGCCGTTCAAGCCGTCCGAAGAAGGCGTAGGGTGCGCCCCTCCCCGGATTGTTCACCAGCCGGGCGATGGGACAGCGGACGGCCGGCCCAGGCAACGCTACTCCGTCCCCTGCCACCTTTCCCCTGCGGAGGTGTGCTGTGCAGGACCTGATGCGATCTCCACTGGCTGCGTGGGAGAACTTCTATATCATCGTCGGCTCCTCGGCCGGCGCCCTGACCGGGCTGCAATTCGTGGTCATTGCCCTCATCGCGGACTCCGACACCCAGGCGACGTTCGCGGAGATCTCGGCTTTCGGCACCCCAACCATCGTGCATTTCTGCGCCGTGCTCCTCCTATCGGCTCTGCTCAGCGCTCCATGGCCGACGCTTCTCCCCGCTGGTATTGCCGTCACTCTCTGCGGCGTGGCGGGGGTTGCCTACACTTTCGGGGTGATGTATCGGGCCAGGCAGCAGCGAGGCTATGAGCCGATCCTCGAGGACTGGGTCTGGTACGCCTTCCTCCCGCTCCTGGCCTATGCCCTCCTGCTGGTCGGCGGCCTCGTTCTGTCAGCAAGCTCGACTTACGCCCTCGCTGTTCTCGCGGCCGTCAGCTTGATTCTGATCTTTATCGGTATTCACAACGCTTGGGACACCGTCACCTATGTGGCGGTCGATCGGCGGCGGCGTGGTGGCACTGGCCGAGAATGATGATGGCACACTCCGCGCGACTGCCCTAGTTTGTTCGGCACCAGGCAGTCCGCTGTCTAACCGTGCGTGTCAGGCCCACTCCGATCAGGAAACGCCCATGGGCTCTCTCTTCTCCCTCGCGGCATCGTTCCTGCCGCTGGCCCTGCTCTGGACCATCGTTCGGTACGGGCCGATCCCCAATCGGTGGTGGCGCCGTGAGCTGCCGCTCGGCTTCGCGCTGTTTGTCGGGGCCATCGCCTTTCTGATCGGATTCATCGGACCGATACTGGTGACCCCCGATGCCAATCAGGGCCCGCTGCTCGGCATCTTCATCACGGGGCCGGCTGGTTTCTGCGTCGGGTTGGTGTGGGGGCTGCTGCGCGCGGCGCAGCGTCGGAAAGCCGGCGTGACCTGAGGTCCGGCTCCCTGGCCTCGTGACAGCACCCGGGTCCGCGCCGCAGTGAGGGCGTGGACGGCACCCACTCCCCAGCCATTCAACCGGTGCCGCATGAACAGCGAATGGCATCGCCGCCACCCCATGCCGCGCAACCCGAGCCTTGCCCAACGGGTCGCCTGGCACCGTGCCCATCAGCGGCATTGCGCCTGCCAACCCGTCCCGGCCAGCGTCAAACCCTTCCTGCACCCTCGAAGCAGCAAGCGTCGGCGAGTCGCCGGCTGATCTTCGGGCGCTCACGCCCGTCTGCCGCAGATCGCACATCGCCAAGGGCCCAGCGACGGGCGCGCGCGAACATGGCTGGACACCTAACACATCACTCTGCATGCTCATGGACTGCTTGTCGAGCGCACGTGCCCCTATGACGCACCTCGATCGTGGCCTTGTAGCCACCTTTCACCCTCGAGGCCCAATGCTTCTGTCCGCGGTCGTCTCCGCCATCCTGAACATCACCGTCCTCGCCGGCATTCCATTCGCGATCTATGCTCTGGTCCAGCGCTGGCGCCACGCCCAGTCGGTAGGGGAAAGCCTGACGCGAGCCGGCCTTCAGGTTGGAGCGCCACGTTTTCTGCTACATGCCGCCCTCCTTGCGGCCGTGGGCATTGGGGGCCTCCTCCTGTGGGCCCCATCGCCCGATCTCTTTGCCGGCCCCACTTCCCCGCAGCGCGAGTTCATTGGGCTGGGGCTTACACCCATGAGTGTCGCCTTGGCCGTGCTCTATGGGTTCTTCAAGACCGGCTTCGCCGAGGAGGTGCTGTTTCGCGGCCTGATCGCGGGCGCCCTGGCCCGGCGGCTTCCCGAAACTTGGGCTCTCCTGGTTCAAGCGCTATGTTTTCTGCTCCCGCACCTGGTCATCCTGGCGGTCGCGCCGGCTCTGGTGTGGTTGCTTCCCCTGGTGTTTCTCGGAGGCTGGGTCGCGGGCTGGCTTCGGTTGCGTTCCAATTCGATCCTCGGCCCATGGCTGCTGCACGGGGCGCTGAACACCGGGATCTGCCTGCAGGTCGCCACGTCCGCGGCAGGGATCGTGACCTGAGCTGCATCGTTCAGCTGCCGCATCGGGCTGGGCCGAGTGGCGTGCTGCCCGGTGGCCGCGGATAATGTACACTATTATTTACATTATGCCAATAATTATTGACATTAGGTACGGTATGGTTTACATCAAGCCCACACGACACGCGGAGGCGGGGAGTGCCGTACCGGGAGAAAACGGCCTGGTTATCGCTGATTGCGATGGCGGTCACCTTTGGCCCGTACTTCATCATCATGGCGGTGGAGGCTCGCCCGGGCGCGCTCCCAGGCCTGCGGCAGCTTGGCCTGTTTGCCGCAGCCGCGATCCTGCAGGCACTGATCCTGGGTCTTGGTCATCTGTATCTCCGTCGCAGCTCGCCGGAGGATGCGCGCATCCCGCCGGATGAACGGGACCGGGCGATCCTGAACCGCTCGCTCCGGTTCGCGTACTCTGTGCTCATGGTCGGCATGATCGTAGTGGGCTGCGTCATGCCGTTCAATTCCTCCGGCTGGGCCATCATCAACGCCGCGCTGCTCGCAATCATTGCCGCCGAGGTCGTCCATCATGGTGTGATCGTCTCGAGCTACCGCGGGCAGTCATGATAGAAGGGTCGCTCTCCAATCGGATCCGCGCGCTTCGCTTTCACAACGGCGAGATGTCGCAGGCCGAGCTGGGCGAGCGCATCGGCGTCACGCGTCAGACCATTGCCGCGATCGAATCGGGCAAGTATGCGCCATCTCTGGAGGCCGCGTTTCGGATCGCGCATGTCTTCAAGGTCCCGCTGGGGGAGGTTTTCCAGTGGAAGCCCAAGACCACCCGCTGAGGAACACCATCGATGGCGGCGTCAGAGGCTCTTGAGCAGTCAGCCTCGCGCGCCGCACCGGAGGTAACCGTGGCCACAGCTCCGAGATCATGGATCCGGCGCCATTGGAAGCTGCTGTTGGGAACAGCTGTCTTCGTTGGGTATGGGCTGAGCGGAGGCTGCTTCGCCCAGCGCCTGCCGCCGCTGCCGGACGCTCAGGAGGAACATCTGCTGGAAACGCCGGCCCTACCCTACTCCGTGTTGGTCGTCCCGTGGGTAGCGGGGACGCATCGTGGCCAGGCGCCGGCTCCCTACGCCGAAGCCACGTACGGCTGGCTCAACAGCTCAAAGGCCTTCGCGTCGGTCCGCCTCGGCACCACCAGTGATACGAGCGGGGTGGACTTCGTGGCGTATTCCGCCGGGCTCTACTGCAACGCCAACCCGGTGCCGATGTTCACGATTATATCGCTGGGCCTGATCCCCACGATCTTCACCGACACCGACTGCGAAGGCGCGGTCCTGTGGCCAACCCATCCGCTGGCCGGTCGCAGGGACTCGGTCCTGCTGACCAGCTCGATCAGCACTCCGAGCGTCATGGGATGGCTCGCCGTGCCGCTGGGCCTGCTGCCTAACTGGACGCATAGCGAGGCGCGGGGCCAGTCGCGCACCGCGGCGCAGGTGCGTCTGGCGATCCTCCGGCATCGGGCGCAGCTCGCGGCACTGGCTCCTCAACCCGAGGCGGCACCTAACTAGAGACCGTGGCTCCCGGCGTGGTCGCCGTTCCCCATGGGACACGGCGGCGTTGCGTGGCTGTGGAGGCGCCTTCTTGCCGCTCGGGGCACCGGTGAGTATGCTCTCGGGAACGGCCGCGGGAAGACGCACTGGTTGCCGCGGAGAGCCACCTGGAGCGGGAGCCATGACACGCGCGATCAGTATTCTCTGCCTCGCCCTCCTCGCCACTGCCTGCTCCGATGCCCTGCCACCCGAGCCTCGGAGCGGTACCTGGCTCTCGGACTCCGCGAGCCTCACCGTCACCGACTCAAGCACCGACCTGGTGCTGCTCACCTCGATCGGCTGTTACGGGTCTTATGTCCACGCGAGTCGGCCGCTTGCCGGTGACCGCTTCACCCTCCCGGGAACGTACACCCAGTTGACCGGCGCCTATCCGGGGATGGTGGAGTACACCAGCCAATTGGCTGGTGAGTCTCAGGGGAGTTCTCTCACCCTGAGCCTGACGGTGCCGTCGATTCCCCTGACCCTGGGTCCGCTTCACCTCGTCCGTGGCCAGGCCCCGAATTGGCCTCGCTGCCTCTATCCCTAGCGGTGATTGCCCTGACCAGCCCGGGACAGCCCGCCGTTCTCATGACTGGTGAACTGCCGTCGTCCGCCGTCTGGATCCGCGCGACGTGGCTCGGGTGGGCCCCGAGTGTACCGTGCGTCGCTCTTCTCGCCTTGATCGGCGAGGCCCTTGGGGTGGGCGGGGCTCAAGCGCTGGTGGGCGCTGGCATGGGGCTCGGCATCGGGCTGCTGCAGGCGAGGGTGCTCCGGCGCCTCGGGTTCCCCGCCCTCCCGCGGATCTGCACCTGCGCACTGGGCTTTGCGCTCCCATTCCTGATCTGGGACCTCGGCAGGGCCTTTGGGGCTAACTGGGCTACTCACTCCTGGTCTGCGTGACCGTGGGAGGCCTCGTCACTGGTGTCTGGCAGGCCATCCTGCTCCGCCAGCGCATCGCTTCCTTATGGTGGATTGCGGCCAGCACCCTGGGCTGGGGCCTGGCGGGCACACTGGCCGCGAGGGCCGACGCCCTCCTCCAAGGCACGCGATCCTGGGCCTCGCCGGGGCCGGGATCTACCTCGCCCTCGTCACGTGTGGCGGCGCGGCGCTCGGCCTGATCACGGGGATGGTCTTGAGCCGAAAGTGGGTTGCGGACCCCCATCGCGCGTAGCGGAGCCCTCCCCTGCAACCCGACCAGCCAAGCCGCACCGCAGTTCGCGTGGCCATTCACCGGGCCGCCCATCAGATCATCGATCAGCCGCCTGTGTTCATCGATCCTCTCGCCGTTCAGGTGCTACCTCCCAAGGTGCGGGCCACGCTAGAGGCCGACCCGCGGCAATTCGAGAGGCCCCTGTTCGGTGCCCGCCTTCGCGCCCATCTCGTTGCGAGAAGCCGGGTCGCGGAGGACGCGCTTACCGAGGCCGTCGCGCGGGGAGTTCGCCAGTACGTCATTCTCGGCGCCGGCCTCGACACCTTTTCGTGGCGCAACCGGCATCCCGACCTGCATGTCTTCGAGGTGGACCACCCCAGTACTCAGAACTGGAAGCGACGGGTTCTTCAGGCCTCCGGCTTCGCCGAGCCGGCCAATGTCACGTTTGTTCCCGTCGACTTCGAACGCGACGCGCTGGCGGACGTGCTCATGGCCGCCGGTCTTCGCGCTGACGCCCCTTCCTTCTTTTCCTGGCTGGGGGTTGTGCCGTATCTCGAAAAGGCGACGGTGTGGAAGACGCTCGGGTTGGTTTCCGAGCTCGCCGGGGCGGCAGGCGGCATCGTGTTCGACTATGGCGCTCCGCCACGTCCCTGGAATCTCGTCGCGCATCTCGTGGGCTGGTCCTTCCGGAGGCGACTGGCCAGGGTAGGCGAACCGCTACGCACCGTGCTGTCACCCGGCGAGGTCGCACGGGGACTCGAGCGCCTCGGCTTCACCACGGTACGAGATGACGACCATGGGGCGATTGTCGGGCGATACTTCAAGGGGCGTGGGGACCGCCTCAGGCCGGGGCGACTGGCGCACATCGTCCTGGCGACTCGAGCAACCTGAGGCGCACCAGTCCATTGAGGGCATGGCCATCACCCGGCGACTCGCCTCGCCCCCAGGCGCGGCTCTTTCCTTAATAGAGGCGGGAATCCCGGTGGTGGCGACTTTGTCGGGCCGGCCCCGTGCTCGCTGTGACAGCTTCGGCGCCGATCCTGCGCAATGTGTGGTTGAGAGCCAGTCCT
>Ga0335081_10012708_pt1 | contig 13632 bp, 6 predicted proteins | sample Lox_Sample_35_FD_206713 | JGI IMG/M metagenome (GOLD analysis project Ga0335081, IMG submission 206713) | Soil microbial communities from Loxahatchee National Wildlife Refuge, Florida, United States - Lox_Sample_3.5 | ecosystem: Environmental > Terrestrial > Soil > Wetlands | place: USA: Florida...
CTCCCTTCTTCGGCGTGCAACCCGGGTACCTTACTGATGTCTGGATTCCGCTCACCACCGGGCAAGATCCGCGCAAAATGGCCGATCCGGACAACGGCAATATCCAGGTGTGGGGCCGGGTCGCACCCGAGACCAACCGCGCCGAGTTGCAGGACCGGCTACAGGCCACGGTGACCAACTTCCTGCGGGAGCGGGTTCGGATCAATCCGCCGCGCAATCTGCGGGGCGCGCAACTGGAACAGTTCACTGACGCACCGCTGCGGATGCGCGACGCATCGAGCGGCGCAGACTCCCTCTTTCGCGTGGAGTTCCGCCGGCCTCTCTACATCCTGTGCCTGATCTGCGGGCTGCTGCTTCTGATTGCCTGCTCGAACGTGGCGAACCTGATGCTGGCACGGGCGGCGGCGCGCGATGCCGAAATGGCGCTGCGTCTCTCGCTGGGGGCGGGACGCGGGCGGCTGATCCGGCAAATGCTCGTGGAGAGCGCGCAGGTCGCCGCGGCGGCAACCGTCCTGGCCCTCGGGTTTGCGGCGCTGGCGGCCCCGGCGATTGTCGCGCGGTTGGGCCCTACCGAGTTCCCGGCGTGGCTCGAGGTTGCGCCCGATGCCGCGGCGCTGGCGTTTGCGGCAGCCTTGAGCCTTGTTACGGTGCTGCTGTTCGGGCTCGCTCCGGCGATCCGGGCCACCTCGGCATCGCCCAACGACGCTCTCCGTGCGGGTGGAGCCCAGATCACCGGACGCGTCGGCGCGCTCGGTTGGATGCTCTCCGCGGAGATCGGCTTCAGTGTGTCGCTGTTGTTCCTTTCGGGACTACTCCTCCTCTCCTTCCAGAAACTGGTCGCTGTAGACCTTGGCTTCAACCCCGGCAACGTCGTACTATTCGACCTGGTGCCCCGCCAGCCGGGCCACCAGGGGAGCAGCGGCGCGGACCTGCTCGATTCCCTTCGCCATCTGCCCGAGGTCGAGGCCGCCAGCATTTCGGAGCAGCGCCCGATGGGAGGCGACATGGGCTGGGTCGAGATGCCTTTCGTCCGTTTCCCGGGGCGAGCCAGCGAAGCGGTGCGGCCACGAGCGATTGCCGTGTCGCCGGGATTCTTTCAAGCGCTCGAGATCCGATGGAGTGCCGGACGTGACTTTCTGCCCGGCGAACAGGATGGGAAATCCGCTTCGGTGGTCGTGAATCAGGCCTTCGTGAACCAGTTCCTGCGCGGCCAGGACCCCATCGGGCAGCAGTTCGACCGGTACGGCGACGACCCGGACCCCGTCCGCCAGCAGATTATCGGCGTGGTGGCGAACTCCCGCTTCAACAACCTGCGCGAGCCGGAGGCGCCCTCGCTGTACACGCCGCTCCGCGACGTCTCGCTGGCCACCTTGAACATTCGGACCCGCAGCCGGGCCGCGGCGGCGATTCCCGGGCTGAGGCGGCAGATCGGAGCGGCTGCCTCCGGAGTTTCCGTTCGCCGCACCATTCTGCTGCAGGAGCAGATCGATAACACGATGATCCGCGAGCGCCTGCTGGCGATTCTGGGAGCATTCTTCTCGGCGGTTGCGCTGCTGCTGGCGGGCGTCGGGCTTTACGGGGTCATCAACTACGCGGCCCTGCGCCGCACGCGCGAGATCGGGATCCGGATCGCGCTGGGTGCGCGCCGCGGTTCGGTGGTAGGGTTGATAGTCTCGCACACGGCGCGATATGCGGCAATCGGCATCGTCCTGGGGATCCCCGGCGGGATGGCTCTAGCCAGGTACCTGGCCGCACAGCTCTTCGGCGTCAAATCCACGGACCTGTGGAGCCTGGTGATGCCGGTGGCCTGCCTGCTGGTGGTTGCCGCCGCCTCGCTGCTGCCGCCAGCCATCCGTGCCGCCAGCGCGGACCCGCTCATCGCCCTGAAGTACGAGTGATCGCCGCGCTGATCGCCGCTCCCCAACGAGCGGCCGGACGCAGTAGCATGGTAGGGCGGGCCAAAAGGACCCGAGACGCTGATATGCCTGTGAAAGTTACTGCCCTCCACAATGGTCCGATCCGAATCGAGGGCGATTTCGAGATCTGCGACCCGAATGGCGCCGTCTTCGGATTGGCGGGACGAACGGCGATTTCCCTGTGCCGGTGCGGGCACTCCGAGAACAAGCCGTTCTGCGACGGCTCCCACAAGCGTATGGGTTTTTCCCACACGGTGGAAGCTCGGGAACTGCCGCCTCCGGTGTCCAAGCCTCAGCTCTAGTACCACGTCATAAGAGAGCAGCCAAGTTGTTGATTAGTCAGATCAGTTTAACGTGGCGAGGCAGGCCCACGAAAACGCGCTGAAGGGCCCGGAGGCACGCCGCGGAAAAGTTCCAGGTTCCTGCCACTTTCGAACCATTGTCAGGATGCCACGTAACTTTGAGAATGAGCGAATCGCCACTAAGATATCGACTTATGCCTAGACATGCCCGTAATGGGTGGGACGAGTTCGGAATCCGGAAGGCCCTCTGGATTCCACTACTTGCGGTTTTGACGGGGCTCTTGTTGCTTTCCGGCTGCTCGAACTCGGGGAGCGCGGCCGCGGCGGGCGCCGGTCCCGCGGGGGGCGGCGGAGGCAAAGGCGGCGGTCGGAAGGGAGGCGGGGGCGGTGGGGATGTCCCCGTGACGGTAGCCCAAGCCACCCAGAAGAATGTCCCGGTGGAAGTGCAAGTAATCGGCAACGTGGAGGCGTATTCCACGATTTCGGTGAAGGCGCAGGTGACCGGCCAGCTCACCAAGGTGGATTTCCACGAGGGCGACTACGTCAAGAAGAACGAGGAACTGTTTACCATCGATCCGCGTCCGCTTCAGGCGGCTTTGAACCAGGCGCAGGCCAACCTGGCGAAGGATGAGGCGACACTGGGGCAGGTGCAAGCCAACCTGGCGCGCGACGAAGCGTCGGCGAAGTACGCGCAAGCGCAGGCAACCCGGTATTCCGAATTGTTTGCCAGCGGCATCATCTCCAAGGACCAGTCGGAGCAGTTGCGGGCGCAGGCCGACGCCGCCAGCCAGGCGGTCGTGGCTGACAAGGCGGCCATCGAGAGCGCCCGCGCGTCCATCGGGGCAAGTCAGGCGGCGGTGGAGAATGCCCGCGTACAGCTTGGGTATACCACGATCAATTCGCCGATCGACGGCCGTACGGGAAACCTCGCGGTGAAGCAGGGAAATATCGTCATGGCGAACAACGTGGAACTGACGACGATCAACCAGGTAGAACCGATTTACGTGACGTTTGCGGTTCCCGAGGCGCAACTGCCGGCGATCAAGAAGTATATGGCAGAGGGAAAACTCCCCGTGCGTGCCCGGCCGCAGGACGACCCGGGTGGCGAGGAGACCGGCGTTCTGACGTTCGTGGACAATGCGGTAGACACCACGACCGGCACCATCAAACTGAAGGGAACCTTCCAGAATGGCGATCACAAGCTGTGGCCTGGCCAGTTCGTGCGCGTGGTATTGCGGCTGACCACCCAGCAGAATGCCGTGACGGTGCCCAATGAAGCGGTCCAGACCGGGCAGAACGGATCGTTTGTCTACGTGGTGAAGCCGGATCGAACGGTGGAATCCCGGCCGGTCACTACCAGCGCCCGTGTCGATCAGGACATGGTGGTCGATACGGGGCTGGAGCCCGGTGAAACCGTGGTAACCGAGGGCCAGTTGCGGTTGGCCCCCGGCAGCCGGGTGGTGATTCGTGACGGGCGGGGCGGTGGTGGAGGCCGGAGGAGCGGCGGCGATCAGACCACCACGGACAATGGCGGACGCACGGGCGGCGGCGAGCAAGCCGGCGGCGATGGCGGCGGACGCAAGGGCGGTATGGAGCAGGTCAGTGCGGACGGTGGCGGTCAGGGCGGCGGAGACGGCCAGAGGGGCGACGGCTCGCGCGGCGGCGGCCGTAAGAAGCGCGGCGGAGGCCAGGGCGGCACCGATGCCGGGTCGAAGGACCAGCCCAAGAACTGATCGCGATGTCCGCGGGTTTCCCGATCGGTCGTTTTCTCAAACAGCAAACAATCCGTGTAAGCGTGCGGAGGGCTCTCGATGAACGTTTCTGAAGGCTTTATCAAGCGGCCTATCGCTACCAGCCTGCTGATGCTGGGTATTGGCGTTTTCGGGGTAATTGCGTACCGCGCTCTGCCCGTCAGCGACCTGCCGCAGGTAGACTATCCCACGATCACGGTTTCCGCCAGCCTTCCCGGCGCGAATCCCGACACCATGGCTTCAGCCGTGGCGACACCGCTCGAGCGGCAGTTCACCACGATCGCAGGTCTTGATTCGATGATCTCGACCAGCAGCCAGGGGTCGTCGAACGTCACCCTGCAATTCGATTTGAGCCGCGATATCGACGGCGCAACGGTGGATGTCGAGACGGCCATCGCGGAAGCCATGCCGCTGCTACCCCCCGGGATGCCGACGCCGCCCTCGTTCCGTAAAGCCAACCCGGGCGACATGCCGATCATCAATATTTTTCTGACTTCGCCCACCATGCGGCTATCCGATCTCGACGAGTACGCCGAGGCGATGGTCGCACAGCGCATCTCGATGGTTTCGGGTGTGGCGCAAGTGCGCGTGTTCGGGTCGGCCAAGTACGCGGTGCGGGTGCAGGTGGATCCGAATGTGCTCGCGTCGCGGCAGATCGGTTTGAACGAGATCGACACGTCGCTGAAGAACTGGAACGTCAATATTCCCACCGGAACGTTGTACGGGAACAAGACCGCCTATCAAGTGCAGGCGAACGGCCAACTGATGCGGGCGATGAACTACAAGCCCATGATCGTGGCGTACAAGAACGGCGCTCCGATTCGTCTGGACGAGGTCGCGCACGTGATCGACAGCGTCGAAGACGACAAGCAGATGTCGCTGATTTACGGCAGCGAGTACGGCACCGAAGGGACCCGCGGCGTGAGCCTCGCGGTCATCCGGCAGCCCGGCACCAACACGATCGAGGTGATTGACAACATTCGCGCACTGCTGCCCAGTTTTCAGGCGCTGATGCCGCCGACGGTCCACATGGGCATCCGCGGCGACCGTTCCAAGAACATCCGGGAAGCTTTCAACGACGTGCAAACCACCATGGCGGTCACGCTGGCGCTGGTGATCATGGTGATCTTCCTGTTCCTGCGGCGGATTTCGGCCACTCTGATTCCGGCGATGGCGCTTCCGTTCTCGGTGGTGGGCACCTTCTCGGTGATGTACCTGCTGAATTTCAGCCTGAACAACATCTCCATGATGGCGCTGATCCTTTCCATCGGGTTTGTGGTGGATGACGCCATCGTGATGCTGGAGAACATCGTCCGCCACATTGAACACGGGGAGAAACCGTTCGTGGCGGCTCTGAACGGGTCGAAAGAAATCAGCTTCACGATTGTCTCGATGACCTTGTCTCTGGCGGCGGTGTTCATCCCGATTCTCTTCATGGGCGGCATTCTGGGGCGCCTTTTCCGCGAATTTGCCGTTACCATCTGCACCGCGATTCTGATTTCCGGCATGGTCTCGATCAGCCTGACACCCATGCTGTGCAGCCGCTTCCTGAAGTTCTCGCACCAGGAAAAGCATGGAATCCTGTACCGGGCCATGGAAAAAGTGTTTGACTGGATGCTGCACGTCTACGACATGACCTTACGCTGGGTGTTGCGGCATCGTCCGCTCATGATGGCCAGTTTCTTCGTCGTGCTGGGAGTCACCGCCTGGCTGTACACCGTGGTCAACAAGGGATTCATTCCGGATACCGACAACGACAACTTCAACATTCAGGTGGAAGCCGCGCAGGGAACCTCCTATTACCAGATGGTGCAGTTCATGAGGCAGGTTTCGCGGGTGGTAATCCAGGACCCGGATGTGGAGACCTTCAACTCGAACACCGGGGGCGGCGGGGGCGGCGGTTACGGCGGCGCGTCCAACACCGGAAACATGCAGATCAACCTCAAGCCGCGGCGGCAGAGGGTTGCGACGGTCAACGACATCGTGGCGCGGATGCGTCCCAAGGTGTCGAATTTTCCCGGCTTGAAAGTCTACCTGACGGTTCCGCAGGCCATCCGTGTGGGCGGGCGCATGTCGAAAAGCAGCTACGACTTCACCTTGTTCGGACCGGATACCCAGCAACTCTACAGCGAGGCGCAGAAACTGGAGAAGATCGTAGCGCGTATCCCCGGTCTGGCCGAGGTGACCACCGACCTGCAGATCAAGAATCCGCGGGTGAACGTGGTGCTCGACCGCGACCGCGCGGCGGCGCTGAACGTGAATTACAATTCGATCGCCAGCACTCTTTACGACGCATTCGGCCCGCAGCTGGCGTCGACGATCTACGCTCCCACCAACCAGTACCGCGTGCTACTGGAGATGCTCCCGAGCTACCAGCGCTTTACGGACGGGCTCAAAATGATCTACCTGAAGTCGGACACCGGCCAACTGGTGCCGCTAAATGCGGTCGCGACACTGAAAGAGGACGCCGGTCCGCAAACCATCCCGCACTCCGGGCAGTTGCCTTCGGTGACGTTGTCGTTTGCGCTCAAGCCGGGAACGTCCTTGGGCCAAGCCACCGACGATATCGCTCAGGCCGCCAAGGACAACCTTCCGGCCACGATCACCGCGGTTTTCCAGGGCACCGCGAAGGTGTTCCAGGATTCCATGCGCAACATGGGGATTCTACTGATCCTGGCCATCGCGGTGGTGTACATCGTCCTCGGAGTTCTGTACGAGAGCTACGTCCACCCCATCACGATCCTTTCCGGACTTCCTTCGGCCGGCTTCGGCGCGTTACTCACCTTGATCCTTTTCAAGGTGGACCTGAGCATTTTCTCGTTTGTGGGCATTGTCATGCTGATCGGGATCGTGAAGAAGAACGCGATTATGCAGATCGACTTCGCACTGGAAGCGGAGCGCCACGAAAAGAAGTCGCCGGCGGATGCGATTTACGAAGGATGCCTGATCCGCTTCCGGCCGATCATGATGACCACCTGGGCGGCGCTGCTCGGCACCCTGCCCATCGCGCTGGGGTGGGGCGCGGGCGGCGAATCGCGCAAGCCGCTGGGCTTGGCGGTAGTCGGCGGACTGGCATTTTCGCAGTTGATGACGTTGTACCTGACTCCCGTGGTATACACCTACCTGGCGGCGATCGTGGAACGCTGGAGAGCCTGGAAATCGCCCAAGCCCAAGCAGCCCCGCGTTCTGGAGCCGGTAATGGGAGATTGACGCATGAACATTTCCCAGACATTTATTGAACGGCCGATTGCTACCAGCCTGTTGATGGGGGCGATTGCTCTTTTTGGCGGAGTGGCATACCGGTCCCTGGCGGTGAGCGACCTGCCGAACGTGGACTTTCCTACGCTGCTGGTGACCGCCAGCCTGCCTGGAGCCAGTCCGGAGAACATGGCCTCCGCGGTGGCCACGCCGCTCGAGAACCAGTTCTCGAGCATCGCGGGACTGAATTCGATGACCTCGTCGAATTCGCTGGGGAACACGCAGATCACGCTGGAATTCGACCTTTCGCGGAGGCTGGATGGCGCGGCCGTAGACGTACAGGCGGCCATCACACAGGCTTCGCGGCTGCTCCCGCAGGGCATGCCCACCCCGCCCACCTTCACGAAGGTGAACCCGGCCGATCAGCCGATTCTGTACATTGCGCTGACGTCCCCCACACTGCCGCTGTGGACCCTCGACGAATACGCCGAGACGCGCATCGCGCAGCGCATATCGATGATCTCGGGTGTGGCGCAGGTGCAGGTGCTGGGGGCGCAGAAGTACGCGGTGCACGTGCAGATGGATCCGCACTCGATGGCATCCCGGCAGGTCGGGTTCAACGAGATCGAGACGGCGCTCAAGAACTGGAACGTCAACCTGCCGACGGGCGCGATCATCGGACCGCAGCGGGCGTTCACCCTGCAGGCCAGCGGGCAGTTGATGAAAGCGGAGAACTACCGGCCGCTGGTGGTGTCGTATCGCGGCGGTTCTCCGGTACGCCTGGAGGAACTCGGCAACATTATCGACGGCGTGGAAGACGACAAGACGGCGTCGTGGTATTACAACCACAGCGGCAGCGACCGGTCGATCATCCTTGCGATCCAGCGGCAGCCCGGCACCAACACGATCGAGGTCACCGACGGCGTCAAAAACCTGCTGCCGCTCTTCAAGGCGGAACTGCCTCCTTCGGTGAACATGGACATCCTGTACGACCGCTCGGATACCATCCGCGAATCGTTCAATGACGTGCAGTTCACCATGCTGCTGACGCTGGTGCTGGTGGTCATGGTGATTTTCCTGTTCCTGCGGAACGTGTCTGCGACCATCATTCCCAGCCTGGCGCTGCCCTTCTCGATCATCGGCACATTCGCGCTCATGTACCTGTTGAGCTACAGCCTCGACAACCTCTCGATGATGGCTTTGATCCTCTCCATCGGGTTTGTGGTGGACGACGCCATCGTGATGCTGGAGAACATCGTCCGGCACATCGAAATGGGCGAGCAGCCTCTGCTGGCGTCGCTGAAGGGCTCCGAAGAAATCGGGTTCACCATCGTGTCGATGACCCTGTCGCTGGCCGCGGTGTTCATCCCGGTGCTGTTCCTGGGTGGAGTGCTGGGCCGGCTGTTCAAGGAATTTGCCGTCACCATCACGGCGGCCATCCTGATTTCGGGGGTGGTATCGGTGACCCTGACGCCCATGATGTGCAGCCGCTTCCTGCGGGCGTCGCACGAGGATCACCGCGGCTGGTTCTACCGCATCACCGAGAGCTTCTTTCAGGGCATGCTCCGGGTGTACGACCACTCCCTTCAGTTTGTGCTGCGGCATCGCCCGGCCATGATGGTCAGCTTTGTCCTGGTGCTGGGCGCCACCATGTACATGTTCGTCACCATCCCCAAGGGCTTCATCCCCGACCAGGACACCGATCAGTTGACGGTCTACACGGAAGCGCAGCAGGGGACCTCGTACTACCAGATGGTGGACTTCGAGCAGAAGATCGCGCAGGCCGTGGCGCAGGATCCGAACATAGATTCGCTGATGGCCAGCGTGGGCGGCACCACGGCGTCCAATCTGGGCGGCCCGAATTTCGGGCAACTGGTGATTCACCTCAAGCCCCGCGCGCAGCGGCAGTTGGGCGTCAACGACATCATCAAGGAATTGCGGCCGCAACTGGCGGCCTTCGCGGGCGTGAAGAGCTATCTGCAGAATCCTCCGACCATCCAGATTGGCGGGCAGGTGACCAAGAGCCTCTACCAGTTCTCGCTGCAGACTCCCGACAAGCAGGAGCTCTACGACCAGACTCAAAAGCTGGCCAAGGAAGTGGAGAAGCTGCCAGGAGTGGAGGACGTGACCACAGACGTTGCCGTCACCACGCCGGAAGTCGATGTCAGCATCGATCGCGACAAGGCCGCGGCGATGAACGTCAACGCCAATACGATCGAGAACGCGCTTTACGACGCGTACGGTCCTCGCTGGGTGTCCACGATTTATGGCTCGATCAACGAGTACAAAGTGCTGCTCGAGCTGGAACCGCGGTATCAGAGAGACCCGCGGGCGCTCTCGCTGCTGTACTTCAAGAACACCAATGGCCGGCTGATCCCGCTCGACACGATGGCTAAGGTCGAGACGAAGACCGGGCCGCAGACCATCAATCACTACGGGCAGCTCACGTCGGCCACGATCTCCTTCAACCTGAAGCCAGGCGCCGCATTGGGAGAAGTGGTGGACCAGATCACGAACCTGGCGAGCACGCAATTGCCGGACACCATCAGCACGCAGTTTCAGGGGGCGGCGAAGGCGTTTCAAAGCTCGTTGGGGAACCTCTTGGTGCTGCTGATCATCGCAATCCTGGTGGTGTACATCGTCCTGGGCATTCTGTACGAAAGCTACATCCACCCCATCACGATTCTCTCCGGGTTGCCTTCGGCCGGCTTCGGCGCGCTGCTGACGCTGGTGCTTTTCAAGATGGACCTGAGCATCTACGCCTTTGTCGGCCTGATCATGCTGATCGGCATCGTGAAGAAGAACGCCATCATGCAGATCGACTTCGCGCTGGAGGCCGAACGCCAGCACGGGTTGAGTCCCGAGAGGGCCATCTACGAGGGTTGCCTGATCCGGTTCCGCCCGATCATGATGACGACCATGGCGGCGCTCTTAGGCGCGGTGCCGATCGCGCTCGGTTATGGCGCCGGCGGCGAAGCGCGGCAGCCCCTGGGGCTGGTAGTGGTCGGCGGCCTGCTGTTCTCGCAGTTGGTGACCTTGTACCTGACCCCGGTGTTCTACATCTACATGTCGGCCATGCAGGAGTGGGTGAAGTCCTGGAAAGGCAAGGGCAAGAAAGTAGTGGAAGAAGCCACGGTGGCGGGGTAGTCTCGATTCGCGGCTGGAAAGAGTTTTCGCCCTGATGCACGATATCCACGAAGAAGGGAGTGTGCCCACCAGCGACGGAGTTCGCATCTTCTACCGGACCTCCGGGGAAGGCGAGATGACCCTGCTGTTGATGCACGGTTGGGGCGGCAGCGGATCGGGATCGTTCTGGGCCCCGCTGATGCGCCACCTTGACTCTCAGAATGTGCGCATCGTGCTGGTGGATCTGCGGGGCCATGCCCGCTCGGAACATACGCGAGAAGGCTTCACGACGGAGCGCTTTGCGAAAGACATGTTTGAGGTGGCCGATCAGATCGGAGCGCGAGAGTTGATCCCGGTCGGCTACAGCATGAGCGGGCGATGGGCGCAGTGGATGGCATGCGCATGTCCGGAACGGATTGTCGGTCAGGTGCTGGTTGGACCCGCGCCCGCCAGTGCAATGCCGTTGACGCCGGAGCTCGCAGACGACTGGCTGAGAAGCGTTGCAACCCGCGACGGCTACCATCGATTTGAGAATCAGTTCACCAGGAATGGCCTCCCCCAGGACATTCTCGACGACTGTTTTGCTGCAGTGCAGTGCACGCCGGAGTTCTCGTTGCGCGAGACGCTGAGAATGTGCGCGCAGGCTGGTTTTGCGGAGAAACTGTCGCTCGTAAAGATCCCGACCGTGGTGATCGGAGGACTGCATGACCCGATCCTCACGCCGGATTATGTGCGTCAGGAGGTTGTAGCGAAGATACCCGGGGCGCGGTTCGCGGTCCTGGACTGCGGACACAACATCCCGCTGGAGATGCCGCGGGAGACGGCTGCGGTAGTGGAAGGGTTTCTGGCGGGACTGGCCGGCCGCTATCCAAGCCGTGCACTGTGAAGAATGCGCTGGAACCGGGTCTCGGATCGTAAGGAATCGAGTCGCGGCTCACTCCTGAGCCAGAGCGCGATAGCCGGTGAGCGTTCTTCATGCGCCTGTTCCAGCCACCGAAGCGCATCCCCGTTGCGTCCCAGGCCTCCACAGATTAAGGCGAGTGTGTAAGGCGGCACGTACTCGGATTCGCAGCGACTTTGCAGGTCCGACAACACCCGCTCGGCCTCTGCTTTTTTGCCTGACTGGGCAAGCGCATGCCCGCGCGAGGCACAAGCCATCGGGCTGTCCACGGAAAGATGCGTAGCCTGGGTGAGGTGTTCGATCGCATCCTCCGGCCGGCCCAGCGCCTGATTACAGACGCCCAACCAGTGCCATGCCACCCAAAAAGCGGGATGGAGATCCAGCACACTCGCACATTCGCGAAGCGCATCGGCGTACCGGCGCTCCAGGTAGTAACCCACTGCCAATTGGGTCCCAACCATGGGCGATAACGGGTCAAGCTGGAGGGCAGCGCGCAAGTGCTCCCGGCCTTCGGCGAGCCGGCCTGTCGAACAGAGAGTCGCGCCATACCATTGCCTTGCCACGGAATAATTCGGTTCCAAGGCGATGGCGCGCTGGAATTCGTGCTCGGCGCCTTCCCAATCCCAATCGCAAAAGGAGCGGATGCTGGCCAGGGTCGCTCGCGCCTCTCCCGACCCGGGGTCAAGTTCCAATGCTCGCGTCACCGCGGCCCTCGCCCGCGGCACGACGATCGCCGGGGAAGTGATCATGAGAGTCGCGAGAATGAGATAGCAGTCGGCCATCCCGGCGAATGCGGCCGCCATTCCGGGATCGTGGTCGAGGGCCTGTTGATAGTATTGAATCGCCCTGGTCAGGGATTCCGCCGTTCGCTTGTTCCACAAGTGCCGGCCTCTCAAATACGCTTCATATGCGGGCAAACTGGGTGGTTCACGCCGGGCGGAGGCAAACCTGGGGGCCAGCGTCAGTTCCAAGGCCTGCGCGATCGCCGCCGCGATTTCGTCCTGGACCGCAAAGACGTCGTTCAGCTCGCGGTCGTAACGTCGCGACCACTGATGGACGCCGTCAGCGGCGTTGATCAATTGTGCTGTGACCCGAATTCGATTTCCGGCTTTGCGGACGCTGCCCTCGATAACCCTGGTCACGCCCAGTTTCCCGGCAATGCCGCGAATGTCATCCTGCTTTCCTTTCAATGCGAACGCGGAGGTCCGCGCGATTACTTTCACCTCCGGGATTCTCGCCAGCGCGCTGATGATCTCCTCGGTCAGACCATCGCTGAAGAATTCGTCGTCCTTGGACGGGCTCATATTGGCAAAGGGCAGCACGGCTATGGATAAGCTTCCTGCCGCGGGCATGGAGACGACTGGCCTGGATGACGCCGCGTCAAGGGCGGCCTTGAGATCTTCTGCGCTCTGGAAGCGCGCGGCCGGCGATTTACACAGGCAACGTCCGATAATCTCTCTCATGTGCTGTGGGGCACGAGCGAGGTTGGGTTCGTCGCGCAAGATCGCGGCCAGGAGATCGGCAGCCGTTTTGCCCTGAAATGCGCGCTCGCCGCTCAGCATTTCGTAAAACACCAGTCCGAACGCGAAAATGTCCGACCGGGCATCAGCCGGGATACCCTTTGCCTGCTCGGGCGACATGTAGGCGATCGTGCCTTTCACGGTTCCCTGCATGGTTTCGGTAATGGCCTGGCTGGCGGATGCCAGAGCGGAATACTGCAGCTTCGCCAGGCCGAAATCGAGCAGCTTAACTCCGGTGGACGTGACCAGAATGTTATCGGGTTTCAGATCGCGATGAATAATGCCCTTCGAATGCGCCGCGGCCAATGCGTCCGCGATTTGCGCGGCGAACCGGACGGCATCTTCGACCGGCATAGACGCTGGAAGCGGTTTGCCCTGGATGTATTCCATTACCAGGTAGTCAGGTCCGACATCGTAGACCGTGCAGATATGCGGATGATTCAACGACGCGATGGCGCGAGCCTCGCGTTGGAGGTGGCCGGCATTGGCAGCGTGAAGGAACTTGATCGCGACCGTGCGGCCGAGGCGTGAATCGCAAGCCTTCCACACCTCTCCCATGCCACCGGCACCGAGACATGCGAGCAGCTCATACGGGCCGAAGCGCTGACCGGCAGACAGGGCCATACTATTGACCGATTCTAACCCAGCGTCGCCCGGGTTCAGTAAGGGGCGAGCACGCTGCGAGAATGTGGCGATCGTTCGTCCAGATTTTTGATTCGCCCAAGTCGAGAGCCGTAGTCAGATGCAGGGCATCGCCCGCCCGAAGGAAGGTCGTGTGCGGGAGAGTCCCAAGGAGGACGACCATCTTCCGGAGCAGGCGCTCTGACACAGGAATCAGCGTCCAATTGCCTACGGCAATATCATCCAAAAAGGCCGCGAGTAATTCTTTGTATTCGGAATCATCCAGCCCGCCTTGGC
>Ga0335081_10012709_pt1 | contig 13630 bp, 7 predicted proteins | sample Lox_Sample_35_FD_206713 | JGI IMG/M metagenome (GOLD analysis project Ga0335081, IMG submission 206713) | Soil microbial communities from Loxahatchee National Wildlife Refuge, Florida, United States - Lox_Sample_3.5 | ecosystem: Environmental > Terrestrial > Soil > Wetlands | place: USA: Florida...
CGATCAACGGCGTGGTAATGCCGGGCGCGTTCCTCTTGCGGGTCGCCCATTCTTCACGCAGCAGGCGCGCTGTCTCTTTCCAATCGCCACGCTCGAGCGCCTGCCGGATACCGCACGCGACGGCAGCGATGTGGTCAAAATTGCGATGCACTGAGCGATCGCCGTCGATGTACGCCTTCATGACCTCCCAATTGTTGATGCCGGAATTCCGCGGTTCGCCGGTGTATGCCAGCACCAGCCGTTCGTTGAGATCGTCGAGACCCACCGGCAGAGCCTTGCGCACCACCCCGACCTCACTCAATTCGATGGCGCTTGCGCCGCCGTACATGGCGGGGTAGTAGTCCTGCGCTCCCGTGGGCACGCGAATGATCTGCGCCTCTATGTTCTGCGAAATCTCTCGCAGCTTCTCGATCTTGTGGCCGGCGCCGGTTAGCCGGTTGAGCGCCGAGGAAACAGCAATGATGAGGGTCGAAGACCCCGCGATGCCTCCGCCGGCCGGCGCCTCGGAGTCCGTGGCAAGCTCGATGCCCACCTTCGGCGCGAAGAATTTCACCAGGCGGGCCAGGAGCGGCAATCTGTAGCTCCTCGCCGCTCTCAAAGCATCCAACGAATCAAACGTCTCTACTGCGCCCAGGTCCTGAGAGCGCAGGATTATTTTCCGGTCGCTCCGCGTTGCCAGCCGGCAACTCGCGTACCGGTCGACGGCGAAGTTCACCGTAACGGCCCCTGTGTGGAAAAGAAACAGAGGCCAGATATCGATGGTTCCACCCGCGATATCGACGCGGCACGGCGCTTTCGCAAACAAAGTCATGCAGATGTTCGATTGAGACTAACGAACATAGCACACCAGACGGCCAAACCCCCGTCCACGACGTCTCATCGGAGTCCCATTTCGATCTGCTTGCAACGCTCCGCGCCGGCGCCGCATCATAGAGATTGTGTTACGCAGAGCCCTGATTGGCGGCGCCGCCGGCGCCACGGCCCTGGGAGTGTTCGCTTACCGCGCGGCTCCGGCCTTCTGGCAGCAATACAGACGCGAAGTCGGGAGACCCATCCGGCAACCAGCCGCGCACCCCACGCCCGAGCGCTGGCCCGATCGCGGCCTGCACGTCGCCTGGCTGGGTCACAGCACCCTGCTGTTGAAAATCGACGGCATGACCATCCTCACCGACCCGGTTTTCAGCGATCGCGTCGGCTTGATTCTTGGTCCGCTCACCCTCGGCCTGAAGCGGCTCACCGCGCCTGCGCTGTCTCAGAAGCAGATCCCGCGGCCTGACCTGATCCTGGTCTCCCATGCGCACATGGACCACCTAGACATTCCGAGCCTGCGCGCACTCGAGAGCCGTCGCGTCAATGTCGTTACCGCGTCCAAGACCTCGGATCTCCTTCGTGTGAATCGCTTTCGCAACGTGCAGGAACTGGGATGGGGGCAAACCGCGCGCGTCGGTCCCGCGAAGGTGCGCGCGGTGGAAGTCAATCACTGGGGCGCGCGCATGCGCAACGACACTTACCGCGGTTATAACGGGTATTTAATCGAGGCCGGGCGCTACCGTGTCCTCTTCGCGGGCGATACCGCGAACACCAGCGCGTTCCAGTCCGTGCGCACCTCGAAACCAGTGGATTTGGCCATCATGCCCATCGGTGCATACAACCCGTGGATCTACTATCACTGCACACCCGAACAAGCCTGGCGCATGGGCAACGATGCCGGCGCCGAGTTCTTCGTTCCCGTGCACCACCAGACGTTTCAGCTCAGCCGCGAACCTTTAACGGAGCCCATCGAGCGCTTTCAGAAGGCTGCCGCCAGCCACCCGGACCGCGTCGCGCTATCACACATCGGCCAGGAATTTCACGTCTCGTGATCGCGCGGAAGTGCTAATCTACACTGTTAAAGTTCGTCTGGAAGAGAAATGAAGACATTCTTACTCTGTTTTGCCCTGGGCGCCGCCGCCTTGCGAGCGCAGGACCCGTACGAAGGCCTCTGGCAAGGCTATGACGGCGAGTGGGGTCACGTTTCCCGGCAGCTTATCGCGCTGGCGGAAGCCATCCCTGCCGAGAAGTACTCCTGGCGGCCGGGCGAGGGTGTACGCTCGGTCAGTGAAGTTTACATGCACATCGCGCTCGCGAATTTTTATTTGTTGAGCGTTACCGGCCCGAAACTTCCCGCCGACATCAAGTCCGAAAACATGGAGAAATCCTTCACCGCAAAGCCGGAGGTGATCGACTGGCTGAAGCGCTCGCTTGAGGCGGTCAAAACCGCTCACGCTGCCGTGAAGCCCGCCGAACTGCAGAGGAAGGTCAAGGTCAATGGACGCGATGCGACGGTGGATGGCATGTACCTGCGCATCATTGTTCATGCCAACGAGCACATGGGCCAGTTGGTTGCATACGCGCGCATGAACGGCATTGTGCCGCCATGGTCGAAGTAGCTGGATCTACTGGGCCGCCCGATCTGCTGGTTCGGTCCCGTTCGCCAGTGCCACGGTCGCCCAGGCGGTCCCAGCCGCCGAAATCCATTGGTCGTGGTCGTATGGGAAGCCGCTTTGGAAATACGGCTGAAACCTCACCACCCGGCTCTTCACATGCCACGACCCATCCGAATGTTGGGTCTTGAGGAGAAACGCGACGCCGCGACGATACGCATCGTCCGTCACCCGAATGGCCCCGGATTCTACCAGATTGTCGAGCGATTCCCCGGTCGAATAGGCGTCACTCTCCAGATGCGGATTCCCCGCCCATCCGCCGTCCTCACGCTGAATCGCCAGCAACCCCTTGGCGGCCTCCTCCACTTTCTGCCTGCTGACTCCGGCCCATTTCAATCCCGCCACCAACATCGCGCGATCATCCGTTGTCTTGGGAAGTGATTCCAGCAGATAGTCCCGCGCCCGCGCGATCCTCCGGTCAAACTCGGGTTTCAATCCGGGCGGTCCATAGATTTGCATCACGTGAATCCCGAACGCTGCGCGCGCGATGCAGCTATCTTCAATGGGAGGCCGCGAGATCCCGCCATAGCACCAGGACCCATCCAGGTCCTGTTCCTCCGCGACGTTCACGACCATGGCATCGGTTGTCGCGTCGGCCGGATACTCCGCGGCTGCAAGGCCCAGAAGCGAATAGGTCAGGGTGTCCGACGTTCCGGGCGGATCCACTCTCTGCAATAGCCCCTCCTGAAGACCCATCCACTGGGCTTTCACAACTTTCAGTTGCTCCAGCGCCGCCGCATCGTCCACCGGCACACGCACCTTCCGCGCGGCTGCCACTGCCATCGCGGTGAAGTTCTGGTGGTGGCAGCTCACGCACCCGCTCTCTTTGAAAAACTCCGTGCTCGATCGCTGCAACAGCACCACACTCCGGGCGATAGCCGTGTTGGCATCCGCCTGTGCGGATAGCGGTGCCTCCTCCTGTTTGGCGTTCTGCGCTCCCTCGCCTCCGCCTTTTTGTAACAGACCGATCACCTCCAGATCGCCGTACTTTCGCGCCCAATCTAGGGCTGTCTCGCCAGTAAGGCTCTTTGCCTTCACGTCGCACCCGCTTCCGAGCAACAGACGAGTTACGTCGAGATTCTGTGTTTCCGACGCAACCGCCAGCATCAGCGGCGTCATGCCGCGAATGTCCTGGGCATTCACCTTCGCCCCTGCGTCGATCAGCGTCTTCACCAGTTCGGGCGTGCCGTAAGGTGACGCGTATAGCAACGGAGTCAGATGATTCAGCCCGATCGGCCCTTTGCGTACCTTCAGTGCTTCGTTGGTGGCGGCGTTGACATCGGCGCCCTTCGCCAGCAGCAATTTCACCATGGCCAGGTTCCCCGCACCTGCCGCGAATTGCAATGGCGTGTCGCCTTTGGCAGTAGCGGCATTCACGTCGACGCCTTTCTCTACGAGCAGGCGCACCAAGTCGAAATCGTTCGCCCTTGCCGCCGATAAAAGTGGCGTGGCGCCTCCCTCGCCAGTCTTCAAATCGGCGCCGTGGGCGATCAAAAACCGCGCAATCGCAATCGAACCCGCCGTCGATGCCGCCACCAATAGCGGCGTCATTGCCTGCTTGGACCGCGCGTTTACGTCCGCCCCGGCTTCCACCAGCAACCGGACCTTTTCCAGATTGGTCGCGCCCCACAACAGCGGCGTGGCGTCGAATGCGTTCTTGACTCTTGCATCGGCGCCCGCGGCCAGCAGCAATTTCACGGCATCGGGGCTGCCGACGGCTGCCGCATACATCAGCGGCGTAGCGCCGTGCCGGTCTTTGACGTTGACATCGCCGCCGGCCATCAAGCTCTTGAGCCGGGCCAGATCGTTGGCGCGGATCGCTTTGTAGTATTCGTCGCTCGAACTGCCGGCCGTTAGCACGGCCACCGCCAGTGCAAGCAGGGCAGGGCTTCTTATCCACATAGGCACCCCTCCTCCGTGGTTCGGACCATAGTACACGAATTGTGTTTCGAGTAGTAGCAGCGTTTCATCCAGCCGCGACTCGTGAGCAATGGCATCATATGTAAATGCCTTTTGCCCTCAGTAGACAGCTTTATCGTGTCCTTGCCGTTTTCCTGGCAGCGCTGCCCATTGCTGCGCAGAGCCACAAGACTTGGAGCGATTACGGCGGCGCTCCCGATGCCGCGCAATATTCCGCGCTCACACAGATCAACCGCTCCAACGTCAGCAAGCTCGAAGTCGCCTGGTCTTATCCAACCGGCGACAGCAAGCACTATTTCTTCAATCCCATCGTGGTCGACCGGACCGTCTACGTTATGGCCAGGAACGAATCCATCGTCGCGCTCGATGCTGTAACGGGCAAAGAAATCTGGTCCCATCCAGCCGATCCCGGCACCACCGTCATTACCAACCGTGGCATCAACTATTGGGAAAGCAAGGATCGCTCCGAGCGGCGTTTGCTCTACGCCAGCAACCATTGCCTGCGTGCCATCGACGCGCGCACCGGTCGCGACATTGCATCGTTTGGCGATCACGGCCTCGTCGATCTGAAGCAAGGACTCGACCGCGACCCCGCTAAGATCGCGCTGGTGCAATCCACAACTCCAGGGAAAGTCTTCGAAGATCTGCTGATTCTCGGCTCCGCCACGAATCAAGGCTACGGCTCCGCGCCCGGCGACATCCGCGCCTTCGACGTGCGATCGGGAAAACTGGTTTGGACCTTTCACACGATCCCGCGGCCCGGCGAGTTCGGATACGAGACCTGGCCGAAAGATGCATGGACGCGAGTCGGCGGCGCCAATGCCTGGAGCGAGCTTTCCCTCGACGAAAAGCGCGGTATCCTCTATGCGCCCACAGCCAGCGCCAAATACAATTTCTATGGTGTGGATCGCAGCGGCGCGAATCTCTTCGCTGATTGCCTGCTCGCTCTCGACGCCAGAACCGGTAGGCGCCTCTGGCATTTTCAAATGGTCCATCACGACATCTGGGACTACGACAACGGCACAGCGCCGAAACTCCTCACCGTCCGGCATGCCGGCAAGATGGTCGACGTCGTCGCCCAGGTGACTAAGCAGGGATTTGTCTGGGTATTCGATCGCGTGACCGGCGCTCCACTGTGGCCGATTGAGGAGCGCCCCGTGCCAAAGTCCGACGTACCGGGCGAGCAGACATGGCCGACACAACCCTTCCCCGTCAAGCCGCCCCCGTTTGCGCGCCAGAAGTTCACGGTCGATGATCTCAGCCCGTATCTGAGTCCTGAGGACCGCGCGCGTTTCCGCGATCAGCTTCTCAGCGCACGCAACGAAGGCATGTTCACGCCCCCGGGACGTCGCGACACCGTCGAAATGCCCGGCAACAATGGCGGAGCCAACTGGGGCGGAGCCGCGGTGGACGGCGCGAAAGGGCTGTTGTATGTCGTGTCGAAAGATCTGCCCGCGATGCTGAAGCTCGAGACGAAACCGCAGCCTGATCAGCCGCCGGCGGCGCCTGAGTCGTCTGTAGAGCGCTACTACAGCAGCTTCGGTTTTATGATCGCGAGTAACGGCCTCTCGCCCATCGCCCCGCCGTGGACCTCGCTAACCGCCTATGACCTGAACGACGGCACCATCCAGTGGAAGATCCCGCTCGGTGAAGTTCCGGAGCTTGCCGCCAAGGGGATCAAGAATACCGGCTCGCACTTTCCCAAGGTGGGCCCCGTAGTCACCGCCGGAGGACTGATCTTCGCCGGCACGCGCGATCATAAAGTCCGTGCGCTCGACGTGGACACCGGGCGAGTGCTGTGGGAGCACGAGCTGGATGCCGCGCTCGAGGGCATGCCGGCAGTGTACGAAGTCGATGGCCGGGAATATGTTGTCTTCTGCGCGGCCGCCGGCTCAAAACCGAACCCGCCGCCCGGAGAGAAGATCCGCGGCGCCTATGTGGCATTCGCGCTGCCAAAGAGCGCGGCGCAAGCCACCAAGACGCGCTAAGACCGGGAAGCGTGCGGCACCGGCGTTGCGCGATTCATCGTATCCGCAATCATCCTCCGCATGCGCTCGTAGTGTGAGCCTTTCCAGTAGATCCGGCCGCACGTCCGGCACGTGAAGAATTCTGTGTGCAGCTTACGCGTACACTCATCCAGCCGGGCGGTGATGGATTCCTTCTCCACACTGTTCAACGTCGTGTTGCAGCGCAGACACCGTGTGAAGCCCGCGATGGATCCGTAAAGATCGAAGCGCTCGACCACCTCGGCGAGTTGCAGGCGCGGGCGCGTCTCGCGCATCCAGTGGCCATGCGTCACGGCCGAACGTTTCAGGAGGCCGACGTCGCGCGTCAGCAGAATGCGATGCTCGTCGCATGAAATGCGGGCGAGGTCTTCATCCCGGCAGTGGTTCTGATGAATCGTATCGAAACCGAGCATGCGCAGATATGCGGCGAGCCGTCCAAGGTGCCCGTCCAGAACAAAGCGCGTTTGGCGGAGAGGTCCGGGACGCACGCAGGCCACGGAGGAAATGTCAATCGCCTCGAAAACGGGGTAAACGCTCACGCGATCGCTGCTTTGCACGCGGCAGGAGAAATTGACTGACTCGCCGTTCACCAGGATCAAATCGACTTCGGTATGCGGCACGCCTAGACTTTCGATCATGTCCTTGACAGTGGACCGGCCGTCACAAGGGTGCGAGAACGCGACGAAGCGGCGGTGCGGAGCGAGAAAGTCGTTCAATTCGGCGTAGAAGCGGAAGAGAGCCGTCTGCATGGTGCGGCGCGCGTCCCTATTGCTATTTTAGGCAGCGTTCCGGTCCGCTAAGCCAGCTTCAGCCCCTTGGTTTCGCGCGCGAAGTACAGCACCAACAGGCCGAGCACATAGATGACCGCCACCGCGCTCGCTGCGCGCGCAAAGCTGCCCAATTGCGCCACCAGGTAACCTGTCAAGAATGGCCCGCAGGCTGCGAGCACGCGGCCGGCGTTGAAGCAAAAGCCGGCGCCTGTTGCCCGTATACGGGTGGGAAACAACTCAGGCAAATAGACCGGGAACCCGCTGAAGATTCCGTTGGTGAAAAACCCGAGCACCGGCAGGACCACGAGCACACTCCTGTAGGATCTCGGGGCCAGGAAGGTGCCAGGGAGTGCCACTGCCGCGCCGATCATCATCACGGCGAATGCGGCGCGGCGACCGATGCGCTCCGCGAGCGGCGGGAATGCGAAGTACCCGAGAATCGCGCCGGCGTTCAGGCACATCACCGCATAGCTGACCATCGCCGTGATCTCGGCTGGGTCAAAGTCTCCCGATTCGATCCGCTCGCGAACCAGCGAGGGCGTCCAGTTGGTTGCGCTCCAAAGCCCAAAAACCGCAACGAACGCCAAGGCAGCGCCGACGAGGGTATCCCGGCGATGCGCGGTAGCAAACAACTCCCGTAGCGTCAGCCCGCTGGATTTTTCCAGTTTGGCCTGCTTCCATCTTTCCGGTTCGTGTATTTTCAGCAGCACGAACAGTCCTACTAGGGCGGGTAGGACACCCACGAAAAACATCACTCGCCACGAGTGCCCTGCGAGGACCAGATATACGCCAGCCGCGAGAAAATATCCTGCGCCCCAGGCCGATTGCAGCACGCCCGCTCCTTTCACACGCAGTGATTCGGGCAGTACTTCCGCCACCAGAGTGGCGCCGGAGGCCCATTCGCCGCCCACACCGAGCGCCGTTATGAAGCGATAAATCGCCAGCTCCCCCCAGGAGTGCGCCAGTCCGGCCAAGCCAGTAAACACAGCGTAGATCAGAATTGCGATCACCAGTGTGCGCGCGCGCCCGATATAGTCGGCCAGTATCCCGAGAAGGATGCCCCCGATTGCCCAGCCCACCAGAAAGATCGCCAGGATGATACCGCCATACCAACCGATGTTTTCCACGGTTCCGTGGCTACCGAGTAGTTCCCGCAGCGCTGGCGTCAGCACCAAATTGTAAATCGTGGCGTCCATGGAGTCGAAGACCCACCCCAACCACGCCACGGTCAACACCAGGAGCTGATACCGCGATAGCCCGGCCACCTTTTTCGAGTCCATTGTAGTGATTTCGCCGCCGGAACCGTTCTCCCTGCTGAAGAAGGCCTAGTTTACCTTCATCACAATGAAGGTGAGATCGTCGTATTGCGCGGCGTCTTTGATCCAGTTCTTCAGCTCGTGCGAGATGCGCGCGGACATCTCGTGGGCAGGCAGGTGCACCAACTGCCGCAGCAGGCTCTTGAGCCGCTCTTCGCCGAACTCTTCCTCGTTCGGATTCAGCGCCTCGGTGACGCCGTCGGTGAAGGCGACCAGCACATCCCCGGCCCGCAGATCCACCGTCGTCTCTTCGTAACTCACCTGCGGCAGCAACCCCAGTACGGTGCCGCCCGAAGACAGTTCCTCAATCTCCGCTTCGGCCGACGGCACATGAACCGAGCGAATCAAGTAAGGCGGATTGTGGCCCGCATTCACATAACGAAGCTGTCTGCCCTGCTCGTCAATCTGCGCGTAAAAGAAGGTCGCATAGCTATTCGGCTTGGTCGAACGGTGAAGGAAACGGTTCATCTTCACCGCCAGTTGCGGTAGCGAGATGTTCTCCTCGGTCGACAAAATTCGTAGCGAAGCCTGCACTACCGCCATGATCAGCGCCGCGGCGATGCCCTTGCCCGCAATGTCCGCGAGCGCGATTCCAATCCGATGATCCCCCGCATCCAGGAAGTCGTAATAATCTCCGCCGATCCCCCTGGCAGGAAGACTGACCGCTGCGAGTTCAGCTCCAGCCGCATCCGGAGGCCGTTCGGGAAGCAGCCGTCTCTGCACCTCCACCGCCAGCGCCAGATCGCGGTTGATCTTCTCTTGCTCCAGCAGGCGCTCCGTCAGCCGTGCGTTCTCCATCATGAGCGCCAGTTGTTGCGCCCACTCGCGAAGCGCTCGCGTTTCCGCCCGGCTGTAAGCTTCGCGGCCTTCTGGCGGACCAAGCAGCAGCACGCCGAGTATGTCGCTCTTGGTCCGCAAAGATACCGCGACGCGCGCTCCCGTTTGCTTCAGCGTCTCAATCTCAGCCAGATACTGCGGCCTGTTCTCCGCTGCCCATCGCTGCCACGCGTCCACATCTCCCCCGTCAAATGGCAATGGAAACGCATAAAACCGGAGCCTGTTCAGCAAGAAGCCTTCGGCCGGCAGGGAGACGTCCGCGGCAACTCGCTCCGGTGTCAGCGCAGCGCGCCGATATTCCTTTCCGGAAACATTCTCCAGCAGCATCGCCGACTTTCCTCCGATCTTCGCGCACAACGTGCCCAGCGATGATTCGAGCGCCTCGCCGAACGACGCCGCGCGCCGCGATGCCTCTACGAACTCGGTGATCAAGGTCCCGTCGGGCTGCACGGAATCGTCCTCCCATGCCGTCCCTTTCATTGCCTCGCGAATGCGCAGATATGCCGACTGCCACATCGACTCCGGCTCGTTCCGGATCGCCACCATGGGAGACAACAGCGTAGCGCGCCACGCCGGGAAGAACGAGGCGCCCATCGCAACACACGCCACAATCGCCGTGGAAACCGCAAAAGGAACAGCTCCCACTCCCGGTACCGTCGATGCCCGAACCAAAATCCAAGCAGCCCCGCCCGCCATGAGGCCGCCGAACGCGACTCCGTACACTGCCATCTTCAATCCGCTGCCAACCACCAGGGACAACACGTCTCGCCCGCCTGCACCCAGCGCCATCCGCGTGCCAATCTCCACCGTTCGTTGCCGCACGGAATAGGAGACAACTCCGTACACGCCCAGAGCCGTCATCAGCAGCGCGGCCAATGCGAAGAACGTCGTCATGAACGAGCCCACGCGTTCAACCGATAACGACGCCGTGGCAATCTCGTTCATTGTTTTCAGATCGTGAATTGGCTGCGAGGGGTCAACGCTTTGCACCGCCCGCCTCACCTCGGGGATCAACTTCTCCACCGGCAAGGGCGATCGCACCACAAACAGCATCGGGTTCACCGCCACGTCTCCGCTCGGCAGGTAGACTTCAGGGACCGTAGCACTGCCCAAGCCATCATTTTTCACGTCGCCCACAACGCCCACCACCTGGAACCGGCTGCCATTCGGGCTGCTCACATGCCCATACGCGCCGACAGGATTCTGGTTCGGCCAATCGCGCCTGGCTGCGGCCTGGTTGATGACGGCGAAAAGACGATCGTTACTGACATCGCGATCATTGAGGAAGCGGCCACTGCGCAACGGAATGCGCATCGCGCTCAGATAACCCGGGCTGACTGCCACGAAACTCGTCCTCTCCACCCCACGCAGATTTGCTTCGTGGCCTTCCGCATAGATCGTTGTGCTGAAACAGCAACCGTTCAGCGGTAACTGGTTCGCGAGCGCAACGCCCGTGACACCCGGAATTGCCCCCAACTCTTCGATTAGCCTCTTTTGAACCGGCCATAACTTACCCGCATCGGAATGCGCCACGTCGCCGATGGTGAGTTCGAAGGTCAGCAGGTGATCGGGATCAAAGCCCGGATGAATGCTGGACAGATCCCTCAGATGCTCAATCAAAACCCCGCTCATTGCCAGCAGCGTGAAAGCCAGCGCGATCTCGCCGACCACCAGCGAGTGCGATAGCTTGCGGCTCCGTGCTCCCGCCGATGTGCGCACGCCCTCGGTGAGGACCTCGTTGGGAAATGTTCGCGCAGCCTGCCAGAGCGGCGCCAGGCTGGATAGCGCGCTCGCCATGCACGCGGTCCCCGTAGCAAATAGCAGCACCTTCCAGTCGATGGCGATCTCGTCGGCGCGCGGGATGTAGTCGGCGGCGATCGACACTACCGCCCGCACCAGGGCCGTGCTCACCAGAACGCCCGCGGCCGCTCCAGCCAGAGAGACGAACAAGCCTTCCATAAAGTACTGGAGCGCAAGTTGCCTCGGCGCGGCGCCCAGTGCTACCCGCGTTGCCGTTTCCCGCGCCCGCGCCACCGCTCGCGCCAAGAGTACACCCGCCACATTCGCGCAGGTGATCAGCAGCAGAAGGCCCGCCGCCGCAAAAAGCAGAAGAAGCGTCGGCCTGATCTCCATGCTCACACCCGCCTGGAGATCATTCAATTTCGCCGTGTACGACGGGTGTCCGGCGGGATCCTGCCTCGCAATCTCGGCCGCGACGGCCTTGACGTCCGCCTCAGCTTGAGCAAACGAGACGCCTGGCTTCCGCTTGGCGTAGCCGAAATAGTAGCCTTCGTCCTTGTTCTGCCCTAGCCCGTTCGGATCGAGTGCGATCCAAACATCGCTCCGCGTGTCTGTACCCGGCCCTGGCACAGGCAGACGAAATGCTGGTGGCATCACACCCGTTACTGTGTAACTGCGGCCGTTCATGGCAGCCGCTTTCCCAACGATGTTTGCATCGCCGCCCAGACGTTTCCAGAGCGCGTACGAGATCACCACGCCCGAGTCGTCCTGGAACCATCGCCCCATTATCGGGTTCACTCCGATGTGCTGCGCCAGTGCCGGCGTCACGGCCGTGCCGTTGATGTGCTGCGGCTGCCCCGGAGATGTGAGGTTGAAGTCCTCCAGCCGCATCCAGCCGAAGACATCGAAGCTGTGAGTGCGTTTCTGATATTGCTGCAAATCAGGAAATTTGCTTCCGCCCCATTGGTCGGGCTGGCTTAACGTTCCGCGATACACCGCGACCCATCGTTCGCCCTCCGGATACGGCAGAGGTTTCAGCATCACGGCGTTGACCACCGTGTAAATCGCGGTCGTGGACCCGATGCCCACCGCCAGCGCCAGCGCCGCCACTGCGGCTACCGCTTTTCCGTTCTTCCACGAACGCCACGCCTGTAAGATGAACGACGGCATACGCGAAATCTTACATGATCGGTGGTTAGCCCGCCAGCGCGGTCGGAAATCACGCTTGTAACAATTCTCCGCGGGCTGGCAGTGAGATTCGAACTCATGAGCATGGGCGCGGCGCGGTGCCTCCTCGACCTCGCCGTTCGACGCATTGCGGCGGCCGGAGGCGTGGGCTACTCGTATTTCAAAGCACGCACGGGTTCAATTCGCATGGCGCGCAACGCCGGCGCCAGGGTGGCGCACAGTGCCGCGCCTGCAATGACCAGCATGGCTCCGCCCAGCACCCATGGGTCGAATGCGTTGAGGCCGTCGACCTTTGGCTCCGCGTACCGCGCCAGCAAGTAGCTGAGGGGCAGACCAACGGCGATGCCTGCCGCAACCAGCCAGCCGACGTCGCGCATCACTGCCAGCAGGAGCTTTTGCGGTACGGCGCCCAGCGCCAGGCGGATGCCGAACTCGCGCGTGCGCCGCGTTACCGTGAAGGACACGGTTCCGTACAAGCCGACGGATGCGAGCACGGTGGCCAGTACACCGAAAGCCACGGCTAATGTGGCCAGCAGCCGGTCGCGGTAGATCGAATCGTCGATCATGTCTTTCAGTGAGGTCAGGTGCTCGATGGGAACGTTGGGATCCAACTGCCTCATGACGGTGCGCACAGCGGGCAGGACAGCCCGGTCATTACTGCTCGTTCGCACAAATAGTGTGACCTGCTTGACGAACTCGCCCGCATCCTCCTCGAAGGGCACATACAGGAAGCGGTCCGGCTTCTCGCGCACATCGCCGAACTTGGAGTCCTGGACCACCCCGACGATTTGCACGTCATCATTAGACCCACCCACGAGCATGTGGCGGCCAAGCGGATTCTCCTTCTCGAAGAGAAATCGCGCGAATGTTTCGTTGATTATCGCGACCTTTGGAGATTTCTTATTGTCCGTGGCGTCGAATTCGCGTCCCATGAGGAGCGGAATGCCAAAGGTGCGGAAGTAGCCGGCGCTAACCGCGTTCTGCCCGCAATCGGCATACTGATCGTTGGCGCGTCGCGAGCCGGGGGCTTTCACGCCGCTACCCCAACCGAAACCGCCAAAGGGCGTTAATGCGGCGCCGGCCACGGATTTGACAGCGGGCAGAGCACGCAACCGCTCTTGCGCCTCGTGGAACAGAGCAACCGTGCGGTCGCGCGAGTAACCGCTGAGGCTGGGGTCCGCGGAAAATGTGATCAAGTGGTCCGGGCGGAAGCCGGGATCGACAGAGATCAAATTCACCAGGTGGCGCGTGAACAAACCGGCGCCGATCAACAGCAGAAGAGAGAGGCCGATCTGCCAGACCACCAGGCTCTGACGGATGCGCGGCTGAGAGCCGCCAGCGCTGATGGCGGTGCCCTGTTCCTTCAGCAC
>Ga0335081_10012710_pt1 | contig 13630 bp, 12 predicted proteins | sample Lox_Sample_35_FD_206713 | JGI IMG/M metagenome (GOLD analysis project Ga0335081, IMG submission 206713) | Soil microbial communities from Loxahatchee National Wildlife Refuge, Florida, United States - Lox_Sample_3.5 | ecosystem: Environmental > Terrestrial > Soil > Wetlands | place: USA...
CGAACAGCCAATCTTGGTCCAAAGGAAATCGAAACTTAGCCGCGCCGCCGGTCTGGACCGCGGAACTCATTAAACTCCGGCATCCGCAGACGGAAAAGGTAGCCAGCGCAGATGCGCCAAGGCTGCAATCGCGGATAAAGCGGCGACGCGAGATAGGCAGTGAGTAAGCGGATGCTTGCTTCATGATGGAATAACTTCCCAAGTTGGCGACCTCAAGGCAACAAAACAATGCCTGCTCCGCAGTTTGTTCGACTCGTCCGGATCTTATTCCTCCTGAGGTCAGTCCTTCGAATTTGGCGTTGGCCAACGTGAAAAATGAAGTTCGGAAGCATTGACTAAGGGAAGCAGAGGGAGTCAACTACCAAAAGCGTCTGGACCAAACTCCTTTGCATTTTTCGGGTCTTGGCATCGCAGGTACTGCGCCACTCAATGTTCGATGGCCATCGCAATGATTAAAACTGAACTTAGACAGAAAAGAATTGGTCTGAAAAATGGCACGGCGGCGGTCTTCGCCCTTACCGCCACGCTCTTGGCCGTTCCGGTTAGCGCGACGGGGTTCAATGTCGCCGACGGCGGCAGCCGCGCGGGCTTGGTTCAGTGGGTGATTCCCGAAAAACCAAACGAATTCATCGTCGCCGGATGTCTTGCGATGATTAAGATCTGGAAAAAGACGCGCAAGCGAATCCGCGAAAAGTCATGATCCACCGTTGTTCGAGTTCGACGAGTTTGCGGCTGAGTTCGTCTGCATTCAAGCTCGCAGACTGGACGGAGGGCTTGGCTGGTACGCTGTATATAAGACGATTAGCGACTCAGCGTAAGGATACAAAGCTATATAAGGAGAGAGAGGTTTGACTTCCGGCTGCCAAAAATGAAAATTGGCCCATGCGGAAATCCATCTTGCCGGCTTTATTTGCCGCCGCGGTTCTGCCGCTGCCGTCAACGCAGGCCGCCGCGACCAATGCCTTTTTCCCGCTCTGGCAGCCAAATCCGCCCAACGCTGCCGACACGGTTTTGATTTACCAGGGTGGCTCCGGCCGCCTGCCGTGGACGCCGGAGCAATTTGCGCCCTACGTCAGCTACCTCGACCCGCGCGACGGAAAGGAAAAATGGCTCTTCGACGGATTCCTGTTCATCGAATATCGCACCCGCGTCGGCAGCGCAACCCGCACCTTTTCCGAAGGCGAGGGCAACGGCAAATGGGCGCCGGCGGACAAATCCATCTGGTTGCGGTTGCTGGACAAAAATTTTGAACACGGCTACGGCGTGCCGGCGCTGGAGCAATGCTGCGCGGAAACGGAAAAACGCCTCGGCCCTCCGCTCCGCCCGCGTCAGGTCATCCTCACGCTGCCGGAGCCGGTGGACCATTACACCAACTGGGGCGAATCGGACGGGCGGCGGCTGGATTTTTCAAAACTCGCCGACCGTGTCGCGGCCTGCGACTGGTATATTTCGCAGGCGCTGGCCAAGTGGCGCGCGCTCGCGCCGAAACATCTGACGCTGGCGGGATTTTATTTCGTGCCGGAGCGCGCACAAAATTCCAACCCGCAACTGCTGCCGCTCGTCTCGCAACAAATCCACGCGCGTGGGCTGAAATTTTTCTGGATTCCCTACTGGCACGCGAAGGGTGCCGGCGATTGGCGGGCGCTGGGCTTCGACCTCGCGTCGCAGCAGCCGAATTATTTCTTCCACACCAATCTGCCGTATTCGCATCTGAAGGCGGCGTGCGCGTTTGCCCGCGCACAAGGCATGGGGCTGGAAATGGAATTTGACCACCGCCTCATCAGCCAGACAGCCATTTACGCGCCGCGGCTGGAGGCCTACCTTCGGGCGTTTGCCGACTCCGGCGTCCGGGGCTCCGCCTCCATCAGTTACTACGAGGAAGGCGGCACGATGCTGGCGCTCGCGCAATCGGCCAACTCGGTATTGCATTCGTATTACGACCGCGTGGCGCAATGGGTTGTGGATCGGCAGGGCGTCGCCGACGACCAATGCCGGCGCGCCGCCAAAGCAACCGGGGATTTGCGCCCGCCGCGCGGCCGGATGTTTTTAAGGCCAAGCTCAAGTTGAACCAAAGCACAAATGTACCCTGAGTGATCTTAACCACTTTCACCAAATTCTTTCGCTCGCAAGCGACCTGCCTATTGTGCGGGTTGGCGTTGTTGGCACAGTTAGCGCCGGGTTGTTCGACTACAAAGAATTCCACAGAAGACAAGGCTCACGTCTATACCAATCCGGTTTATGAGGGAGACATGCCCGATCCTTCCGTTGAGAAGTTCGGCGATTATTATTATGCCTTCGGCACGACGGGTAATGAGCGTTTGCCGGATGGCCGCATCTTTACGCTGTTACGGTCGCGCAACCTCGTGGACTGGGAGCCGTTAGGCGGGGCTCTTGTGCCGCCTTCGGACAATACGCAGTATCAATACTGGGCGCCGTCTATCACGGAAAATCAGGGCAAATACTTCTTGTATTATGCGATGGGCGGCATTGAGCCGGAACATTTTGTGATCCGGGTAGGCATCAGTGCCAAACCACAGGGGCCCTATCTGGACAGTGGGGCGATTTTGACGGATTGCGAGTCAAATCGCTTTACCATTGACCCGTTTCCATTTCGTGATAGCGACGGCCAGTGGTATCTGTTTTACTCGTGCAATTTCCCCTATAAATCGCCCGGTTTACATGCCGGCACGGGCATTGTGGTGGACCGTTTGATCAATATGACCCGTTTAGACTGTGACCGCCATGTGGTCGTGCGCCCTGCCTACGACTGGACACTCTACGAATCCAATAGATGGATGGGTGCCTTTCATAAGATGTTCAACTGGCATACGATCGAAGGGCCGTGTGTCTTGAAACACGGTGGGAAATATTATTGCTTTTATAGCGGTTCCAACTGGCAGACACCACGATATGGCGAGGACTATGTCGTGGCGGACGATCCGCTTGGGCCTTACACCGGAGCGGGTAAACGCGCGCGCGTATTGCACGGCATCCCTGGCAAAGTGCGCGGGCCAGGAGGCATTTCCATCGCGTCCGGGCCGGACGGAGGTTTTCAATACATCGTCTATCATGCTTGGAACGAGCAAATGACGAAACGCCAGCTGTGTGTGGACCGGCTTGATTGGAACCCCGAAGGGCCGCGCTGCACGCCCACCGTGACACCACAGCCGATACCCTAAGAAATCGCCGCGCTGAGCGGCGGGGGGATGATACGCGGGCTTTTCAACTCAGCGTGCCGGTGCAGCCGGGCAATTCGGGCGGGCACTGGCGGCTCTCTCAGAAAATTCCGGCCAGAAAAATCGTTTTGCTTTTTCATAGTTTCAATTACATTGGGGTTATGTCAGGCCTTGGAGGAACGAAACGCTGTCTGCGCGTGGACGGTTTTACTTTGGTGGAGCTTCTGGTGGTGATGGCCATCATGGCGATATTGGCCGCGCTGCTGTTGCCCGTGTTGGGCCGGGCCGAAGCGAGAGCCTGGCAGGTGGGTTGTCTGAGCAATCACCGGCAGTTGGCGCTGGCGTGGAGCGTGTACCGAGATGACAACCATGGCCTCCTGGTCATCGACGATCCCCTGGGCGGCAACAATTATCCGAGTTGGGTCCACGGCAACATGGCGGTGCCCACGGAAGCGACCAATCTCAGTTTAATCCAGGCGGGGTTGCTTTATGACTCTGCCAACAATCCGGGGATATATCATTGTCCAGCGGACAGAACCACAAGCCACGTGCGCAGTTACAGCATGCAGGAGCTGCTGGCCTATTATCAGGACGGGCAGCCGGTTGACGTGGAAGCCAGCCAGGGCTACTCGGGTTATCCGCCAGTGTATTCGGAAAATCAGCTTTGGAAAACGCCGCCCTCCTCGACCATCATCTTCCTGGACGAAAGTCCGATTACCATCAACGACGGTTTTTTTGCCGTGCTGATCGCGGGAGACATGTGGGCGGATCTTCCCGCCGTCTGGCATAGTCAAGGCTGCAATTTTTCGTTTGCGGATGGCCATGCCGAATACTGGCGCTGGATGGACCCGCGAACGTGGGCGCTGAACCACGAGCAGGAAACGACGCCTGACAACCCGGATTTGCGGCGGCTACAGGCTGCGCTCGGTGGTCAATGACGAACGAAGCGGGAGGCGTTCATCCGAAGCATTTGGGGAACCGCTGCTGCTCCTGTCGTCGCTTGGGTGAGGGCGTAGAAACCCCTTCACCTAGCCGGGCCGGATGAGAGTCCGGCCCCTTTGCCTTGGAATATGCTGGAGGGGGAGGGGCAAAAAGCGGCCTTCCCGTCTGTCCTAGCGAACGCTAGGCACCGTTTACGGCAATCGTGATGGCTAATGGTCTCGAATGGACGTATCATTGAATCATGGACGAAGAAACCTTTTGGACCGGCGGGCCGCTGCCCCAGGAAGAACGCCAGGCCATCGAGGAGGTTCTGGCGACCGAAGATTTCGATGAGGCGCTTGGGTCTGTTCCTGGCCGCGCCGGCAAAACTCGTCGATCACGTCCTGCCAGGTGCGAGCAGGTAATTTCGGGTCTTGGGAGGTAAGGCAGGTCTTGGCCAGTGACATGCCTACGACGGTGCGTGCGGCCAACTGGTTACGCCGGGTGCGGATCTGTTCGGCCTCCTGTTTGCGACGGGTTGCCGGACTCTCGCGCACGCCTGGTATTTGGTTAACATCTCGCTCTTCGCAGGTGATCTGATACCAGGGGGTTACAAAATCGGTGAAATAAGTTCGGATTTGAATCGAAGTGGCTCCAGAGGCAGGGCTCGAACCTGCAACCCGCCGGTTAACAGCCGGCTGCTCTACCATTGAGCTACTCTGGAATCCACGAGAACACAGAATCTACAAACTCGCGAACAACCCGTCAAATGGATTTCATGACGCGCGCAAAAACCCCGCAAAACCCTCTCGCAAGAATGGGCGGCAGGAGTTGCGAGCGGAGCGGGCAGCATGACACACGAGTCTCAGTGATAGACGCCTTGGCCGGGGTCCGTGCGATCGGGAATTTCGCCCGGTTCATAGCAGTGATGCTCGATGCCCTCCTCGCGCACGATGACGACGTGGATTCCGACATCGTGATTTCCCGCAATGTGACAAACCAGGATGGCCGGATTGACCTCCGCCAGGATGCGTTTGTATTCCCGAATTTGCACGGCGCCACCGGTCTGGTTCACCAAGTCTCTCGGTGAACTTTGATTGGTTCATGAGCCGGTGGGTCATCCCGCCACTAATGTGCGTCGGCTGCGGCCGATGGCGTGGCCTTTCCGGCCGTAGAAAGCGACATAGGCGTAGGCAATCAGCGGCACGACAAACGCGGTTTGCAGGCTCCATACATCCGCCACCCGGCCTAGAATCGCGGGTAGAACGGCGCCGCCCAGAATCGCCATGACCAGCAGCGACGAAACCTGGCTCTTGTAAATGCCCGTCTCCTCCAATGCCAGCGAGAATGTGTTCGACCAGCCGATGGACGTGAAGAGACCCACGCCCACGACGCACCACATCGCCAGTTTGCCGCCGGTCAGAATCGCGACGGCCAGCAGCACCACGATGGTGCTTGAAAATATCGTCAGCGTCCGGCCCGCCAGCGCTTGGCCGAACTGGAACAAGAACCAACATAACGCCAGCAGCGGCAGATAAATCTCGACGATGGTCCAGCCGCCCGCAAAATCGAATTGCTGTTGGTCCGAATTCCAACTGCGTAACGCCCAGAACAGCAGAAATCCGGCAACGGGAATGGCCGCCAGTACCAGTCGTTTGCTGGCCTTTTTCATTTCGCTCAATTCGACCGCGCCCATAAACCGGCCGATCAACATGCCGCCCCAAAACAGCGAAACGTAATTTTTGGCTTCAATCGGGTCCATCGCCGCCACGCTCTTTTGGCCGAGAAAATTGATGATGGAACTGCCGATGGAGACTTCGCCGCCGACATACATGAAAATGGCGATGACACCGAGGACGACGTGGGGAAATTTCAACGCGCCGGCGCCGGGCTCGATTCTGCCCTCGCCCACGTGTGGCAAGTGGATGAAGAAGAAGAGGGCGGCGAGAACCAGGAACACGACGCCGAACGCCAGGTAGGGAATTTTCACCGACTCGGCGCCGTGCGCGCCGGTTTTGGCGAAGTATTGAAAAATCAGATAGCCGCCAATCAGCGGACCGGTCGTCGTGCCAACGGAATTGAAGCCCTGCGCCAGATTGAGTCGGCTGGAGGCGGTCTTTTCCGGGCCGAGAATGGTGACATAAGGATTGGCGGCGATTTGCAACATGGCAAATCCCGGCCCGACCACGAACAGCGCCACCAGAAAAAGCGGGTAGGAATGGACGGTCGCCGCGGGCCAGAACAGCGCGCTGCCGGCGGCGGAGGTCAGCAGGCCGATGACCACGCCGTTTTTATAGCCGAGGCGGGCAATCGGGTCTCCGGCCGTCACCGAGATGAGGAAATACAGCAGCGAGCCGATGAAATAAGCGCCAAAGAATGCAAACTGGACCAGCATCGCCTGAAATAATCCAAGGTGAATGCCTCCTTGAATCGCGGAATCAGAATGTCATTGAACACGGTCATGAACCCCCACATGAAAAACAGGATGGTCATGACCGCGAATGGGCCGCGATAAGTCCGACCGTTGCCTGGGCGGGAGATTTCCGTCCTCGGTTCGGGCGTTGTAGTGAGGTCGGCCATAAAAAGCAGGTCAATTTTGGACCGTGAAGCGGATTGGTTCAAAACGGTCGTTGTCTTTCACTATCAGACGGCCGTCGGAATAAGACCAGCCTTTTGGCGATTTGGCCAAATCGGCGGCCTCCAGTCGCGGCAACGCTTTAACTTCGGTTGTGCCGTTGCCGGATTGTTCGGTCACCGTCCCGGGCTCGCGGTCCTTCCACGTTTCCAGAATCAAATCGCGTTTCGCCGGACGATAAGAGCCTTCCGGCCCGGAGACCTCAATGGCCAGCGATTGTGCATCGCGCGTCTGACGGAACGTGCGTTTCAGGAAATCACCTTTGCGATAATCGAGACTTTTGCCGTCGTCTTCGTAAAGCGATGATGCGGAGTTTGCCGCCGGTCCGCCTCCGCTGCGCTCCGGCGCGACGGGCGCGACCAGCACACGCAGCGGGTTGCCGGGCATTTCGCCGGTGTTTTGCACTTCCGGCTGGCGGAAAATAAAGCTGCCACCGCGCACAAAGAGCGGAATCGAATTCAAGGTCACTTGAACGTGTATCGTCGAATTGCCTGCGTACCGTCGGCCCGTCCAGTAATCAAACCAATCTCCCGCGGGCAAATACACGTCGCGCGCGTCGGCTCCTTCCCACAAGACCGGCGCGACCAGCAGGTCGGAGCCAAAGAGGAATTCGTCGTCAATCGCGGCGGCATGTTCGTCGTCAGGAAATTCCAGGAACAGCGGGCGCAGTGCCGGCACGCCGGTTGCGCTGGCCTGCTGCATCACGTTGTAAATGTGCGGCAACAGTTCGTAGCGCAGTTCGATGGCGCGTTTGTTGATGGCCTCGTATCGCCAGCCGAACGACCATGGCTCCTTGTCCGGCGTGGCGATCTCCGTGTGCATCCGCATGAATGGATTGAAAACGCCGGCCTGCAGCCAGCGCGTGCACAGCTCCGCCGATGGCATCCGCACAAAACCGCCAATGTCGCTGCCGACAAACGGAAAGCCGGAAATCCCCAGACCGAGCAGCATGGAAACCGACTGCCGCAATGCCGCCCAGTCCGCCGGCGCGTCGCCGGTCCAGACGGCCGCGTAACGCTGGCCACCCGCAAAACTGGAGCGCGTCAGCACGAACGCCCGCTCGTCCGGCCGTAGCCGGCTCAAACCTTCAAACGTCGAGCGGCTCATGAGTTGGCCGTAAACATTGTGGATTTCACGGTGCGTCGTGGGCTGGCCGTCGTTGTCAAAAACCACCTCCGGCGGCATCGTCCCATTCGGCGTGTCGAAGACAGACGGCTCGTCCATGTCGTTCCAGACGCCGGCGACACCGACATCGAGCAGACTTTGATACAGGTTGCCCCACCATTCGCGCGTGGCGGGCCGGCTGAAATCCGGGAATACGCTCAAGGCGGGATTCTTTTCGGCCTGCGATGGCCAGACCGGTCCTTCATAAACTTTTCCATCGGGCCACTTCACAAAATCATCCCCGGCGATGCCCGAATCGTATGGCGCGTAGCCTTTCAACGCCGGCGGATGCCCGTCGAGGATTGTGACGAGGTGAAATCCCTGGGCGCGCAGATCCGAAATCATTTTCTTCGGATTCGGGAAACGGTCGTGATTCCAGGTGAACGGCTTGTAACCGTCCATGTAATGAATGTCGAGCCAGAGGCCGTCGGCGGGAACCTTTTTCTCACGGAACGTGTCCGCCAGCAGGCGCACGCGGGATTCGGGATAATAACTCCAGCGGCACTGCTGGTAGCCCAGCGACCACAGCGGCGGCATCGGCATCCGGCCGGTGAGCGCGGTATAATGCTCGATGACCTGTTTCGGATCCGGGCCATTGATGAAATAATAATCCAGATCACCGCCGTCGGCGCCAAAGGTCAACTGGTCCGGCTGTTCGCGGCCAACATCGAAGAAGCTGCGCCAGGTGCTGTCGAGAAAAATTCCGTGCGCCAGCGCGCTTTTCACACTTTGCAAAGTGTGAAATTGGCGTGTCACCATGAAAAACGGAACTGAAACATAAAGGGGGTCGGTGCTGGAATCGTAGGCGGGCGTGTCGGAATTCCACATGACATACTGGTAGCCGCCCAGTTTCCAGCCGCGTTTGTCAAGCCGGCCCGTTTTTTCGCCGAAGCCATAGACGTGTTCATCATCCCGCAATTGTTTGGCCACGCGAAACCCGGTTCCGGCAACGGAAATTCCGCGCGCCGGGTCATCGGCATCCAAAACCTCTCCGGCGGTGTTCGCGAACGAAATTCGCAGCGGTGAATGTTCCACCATTATTTTGAGCGAAGCCGTGGTCAGCGTGGTGGCATCCGATTTGACCTCCGTTTTCACCGTCGTCACGCCCCAATCACGGTTGACCACCGCGTAGGAATGATCGCGGCCAAAGGCTGGTTTGGTCGTGAACCGGACGCGAATGACGTCGTCGGAAAGCGGCGTGATAACAAGCGTGCCTTGCGCGCTGTGGAACAAAAGTGTTTTGCCGTCCCAGGTCGGCGCAGCCATGGCGCCGAGCGAAGTCCAGCCACCGGCAGTGACCTGACTCTGGGCCTGCACCGAAGGTATTGACGAAGCGACTGACATAAAACAGGCAAACGCTGCGAATCGGCGGATTTGCATGCGCCAATGTTTACCGATTTGAATTGAATTCACAACGCCGGTTTGTCGAGCGCCCGGATGGCCCGCGGGCGGTGTCCTGATTTGACCGGAGCGCGGATTGTCCCCAATCCGCAGCGGCTGGACTGACCAGGAAAGCTGCGAGTTGGGACAACGCGCGCTCCGTTTCAGTAATTCGGTTTTCAATTCAGAACACTACCCGCCGGCGCAATGGCTTGTCGCTTGCGCGGTTTTTGTTAAGCTCCGCGCGATGAGATGTTTCGTTTTCTGTCTTTGGCTGGGCCTGGCGGCCCCGATTTTCGGCGCCCAAATCAAGATTGATTTCAGCGATTTTGCGACCGGCCAAATGCCAACCGGCTTCCACAACGTGCTGGCTGGCAACGGATCGCCGGGCGAATGGAAAGTCATCGAGGACGAAGTGCCGTCGGCGTTCACGCCGCTTACCGACAGAGCGCCGACCGTCACGCGCCGTTCTGTGCTCGCACAACTGAGCCAGGACCCCACCGACAATCGGTTCCCCATGCTCATTTATGACGGCGAGACGTTCAATGATTTCAAACTCGCGACACGGTTCAAAATCGTCAGCGGCGTCGCGGAGCAGATGGCGGGCATCGTGTTCCGCTTCCAGAACGCGTCGAATTTTTACGTCGTCCGCGCCAGCGCGCTGGGGCACAACCTGCGCTTCTACAAAATGGTCAACGGCCAGTTTGTGGACCCCTTTACCCTGGGCACGAACATCGCCGTCGGTGTCTGGCACACGCTCACCGTTCAATGCGAAGGCATTCAAATCAACTGCCGGCTGGACGATACCCTGGCCATGCCATTGCAGGTTCCCACCACGTTTGCCACGGGCAAAGTCGGTTTCTGGACCATGTCGGACGCCGTGAGTTATTTCGGCGACACGACGATTGATTACAAGCCGCGCGTGCCGGCGGCGCAGGCGCTGGTGAACAGCATCATGAAACAACAACCGCGCATTCTGACCCTGCGCCTATATGCGCTCGACGGCCAGGGCGGGCCGCACGTCATCGCCAGCAACGATGCTAAGGAGATCGGCCAGCCCGGCACCGATGCGGAAAAAATTGCCATCACCGACGGCACGGTTTCCTTCGGCAAAAGCCCCGGGGTGGTGGCCGTCACCCTGGCCTTGCGCGACCGCAACGGCGACCCGATGGCGGCGGTGCGGCTGCGGCTGAAATCGTTTCTGGGCGAGACGCAGGACCACGCCGTGGCCCGCGCCACCCAGATTGTCCATGAAATGCAGGCCCAGGTTACGACCGCCAAGGATTTGATGCAGTGAATCGAACTGCGATCCGTGGAGATTTGTTCTCCAGCGCAAATTTTTCGCGCGGCGCGGTGGCGCGGGCGTCCCGCCCGTGCGCTTCAACCAGGCCGGAATCTTTAGAAACTCACGGGCGGGACGCCCGTACTGTTGTTTGGCCGCGGGCTCCGTCGCGCTGGGTTTAGAACGGCCTAAACCGGACCGGTGAGCGCACTGGAAAGGTGCCACGATTCACATTCATGGATTAGGCCAAACCTTGACCTTGATCATTCGGCATAAGCCGCTTAGTTTTAACAACAGGAAGAGGAAAGCAAAAGTCTTGCTTCCCCACTTGGGCCAAACCGAGGTTTGGCCGAATACCTGTTGGCCGCAATGAAGTATGTTCACCATGTCCGAAGCAGAGAATAAATCTTTGGCTCGCCGGCTCCTGGAGGAAGTAGTCAACACTGGCGCAGTGGAGCGGTTACCGGAGTTTCTCACCAGCGATTGCACGAATCCCCACAGGGGCGTCCAGGGGTTGGCGTGGTTTCAAGAGCATGTGCTTACCTTCCACAGGTGTTATCCTGACCTGGTTGTCACCGTGGACGGGCAGGTTGCAGAGGACGACACTGTGGTAACATGGTGGACCATGCGAGGAACTCACTCTGGCGAGTGGGGAGGTGTGCGACCCACGGACAAGCGGATCGTCTTGCACGGAATGAACATCCAGAAATTCCGAAATGGCCGAATCGTTGAGGAATTCGGAGGCTCTAACTCGCTGGAGGCTTTACTGGAGCTAGGTATGGTTCAGTGGGCGACCGGCCAACAAGGCGCTCCGAATGGCGGCCCAGCGCCGTCAGTTGACAATCCGAACGCTCCTGATGGGCCGCCATCGGTGAGCTGAATCGTTGTCATTTTGTATCGCGCGGGATATGCAAAGACTGAGAATGCCGGTAACTATCTGGTAAATACTCTATGAAAAAGTCGATCCTTCCAATTCTGACATACTTGTTTGCTTCCACAGCAATCGCCATTGCCGCGTCCACGCCACCGGTGTTTCAGATGCGCCTGGTCCTTGACACTGCGGCCAGCGATTCGGAGCCGATGACTTACGTGGCGCATTACCAGAATCACACCCACACTAATTTGCTTTATGTCCAGAAGGCCATCTTGCTTGACGAGACAGCATTGAAATCAGCAAAGCTGGGCACGGCCGGTTTGGGCTGGCCGGTGATTGAGATTACCTTTACCGATGCCGGAGCGAAGCGATTTGCGGAAGTGACCCGACAGAACATTCACAAGCGTTTGGCGATTGTCATCGACGGTCAACTTTGTGAGGCGCCAATAATTCAGACGGAGATTTCTGGCGGTAAGGCACAAATCAGCGGAAGTTTCAGCAAAAAGGAAGCAAAAGATTTGGCCAAGAAGATAAGTGATGCGTTGCCCAAATGACACCTGACCATGCGCGGAGCCAGTGCCGGTTGGCGCTTCGAGTTCCGCATTCGCGGTTGACATCAATGGCCTGTCGTGGCTGAGGTGTCATTGTCAGACGCTTACCACATTGCTCAGATGAATAGAACAATTCTATCCGTGTTTCGACAGCGCGCATCGGTCGCCATTATCATGGTCTTATTCATGCTTGCGCCGAACGGGTGGACTTCTCAGGTGTCTTCCGATGCGGTTCAGAGAGGGCGAACCTTTCTGGTGAACCTTATTGATCCCGATTTGAATCTGTTGCCTGAGTATCGTGGTGCGAACGTGTATTGGCTGTTTCATGACAATTATCTGGCCGCGAAGGTGCTGGCCGTCAGCCACCTGAGGGTCGCCCAGCGCATCATGGCCGCGATCCACCAGGAGGGCATTTATAAATCGGGTAGAATTCAAGTAATCTTCGGCGAAGCCGGAGAGCCATTGCCGTTTCGTCAGCATCAACTGGAGGATGTGCGGCGTGCCGGAAACAAGGTCATCCGTACCGAGGTAGCGACCGGCCAGGTTTTCGACGGCTGGAGTGAGTATGCCGACCTCCTGCTGCTGGCCTGCATTGCGGAAAAGAACCAGCCAGCAGCCCGGCAACACTGGGACGCGGCCATGCGGTGGTGGGACGGCAAGGGGTTCCTTGATGCTGCGGCCAGGCATGACCACCGTTATTCAACCTACAAGCTCGGCCTTGCGCTGCTCGCCGCCAATCATCTGTCGCCGACTGCCGAACCGCCACAGGGCTTGCTCGATAAGTTACCAGCCCTCCAAGACGACTCCGGCGGCTGGATCACCGATTATGATGCGACCGGCAAGAAGATTGGCGTGGCTAATGTGGAGACGACGTGCCTCGCCATCTTGGGCATTGAAGCGTTCGCCGCGCACAAACTACCTTCAGCAAAATGAGCGAAACGCCCAACCGGATCACCGGAGCCAACACCGGGCGGCCGCTTTTCAGTTCCGCCTTGGGGGTTGACAATAATGTTGCGGCGTGGTTCCGTTCCCGTCCGTTAGCCGCTTCCTGCCATGTCCGACATTCCAGAACGGGATTGGAAGTTGTTGCGGGAATTGAAGCCCGTGACGCTGGAACGTTTATGCGAGCGGATTCTGCGTGGTGCCAGCCAGATCGCGGCAGCGTCTGGCGCAACGAAACATCAGCGTTATTTGAAGTTATACGCGATGGTTCAGAAGCAGAACCGAGAGGTCGCTATGGCGTTCGACGACCACCGGCGCTCGACCGCGTTGTCGAAGATCGTGCAGATTCACAGGCGCGGTTTGTTCACTGAAGAAGAGTTCGCAAGATTTAGTGAAGAGACCCGAAAATTCGTTTTGGCCGTGGATGCTCTATGACCGCGCCCGACACGGCGCCGGCGCCAACTCCGATAAACGGCATCGCGAGCCGGCCGGCCACCGCCGTTTCAGTTTTGACCGTCAGATGATTGTCGAACATCATTATTGCAAGCGAGAGTCAGGCTCGCCATCCTCCGTAGCAGAGCCGCTGCGGAGGACGGGCGATGGCCGTGGCTCTTTGGACCGTCAGGCGGCTCGCACATGAAGCGCATTTTTACTGTTCTCGTGGTCCGGTGTGTTTTCTTTTCATTCCGGGAAGCGTTAAAACAA
>Ga0335081_10012711_pt1 | contig 13630 bp, 18 predicted proteins | sample Lox_Sample_35_FD_206713 | JGI IMG/M metagenome (GOLD analysis project Ga0335081, IMG submission 206713) | Soil microbial communities from Loxahatchee National Wildlife Refuge, Florida, United States - Lox_Sample_3.5 | ecosystem: Environmental > Terrestrial > Soil > Wetlands | place: USA...
GTACTCGTGCACGCTCGTTACGACGATCCTCCCCTTCCCCACCTGCCGTTCGACAACAACCGGTTCTCCGTCAGAATTGCACGAGCTCTCCCATCCGGGAGACGTGAACGTGCCGTCGCATTCGATCCGGTCGGGATCATAGTCCTCGACAAGGGTCCGGGAGACAAAACCCGGTGCGCAGGTGATGCGCCGGGGACGGACGTCGTGGTGGTAGGTCACGGGTTCGGGCAGCCAGTCATAGGCATCAGGCTTGTCCGCAGCCGCACCGAAGACGAGGAGGTTCCCCCCTCGTTCGACGAACGATTCGATCCTCTCCGAAGACGCCCGCACGGCCGGCAGGATCCGGGAGAACTGCGGGTTGGCAAAACCGGTGGGGATGATGAGGCAGGAGAAATTCCCCCGGTAAAACGGCGCCGCCAGCATGTGGGGAGTCACCAGATCGCAGGCGATCCCGCATTCCTCGATATACCGGTTGAAATACTGGGGAGATTCCCATACGAACCCCGCCCGGCAGCTCATCCCTTGATCACCCCGAGCGGGGAGAGGCGTGCGACCAGACGCGAGATCCCGGCGTCGTGCACGACCTGGACAACCTCGTCGCTCGGTTTATAGACCTCTGGCGCCTCGTCGGAGATCGCATTGTCGTTGTGGGCCCGGACGATGATCCCCCTCTGCAGCAGATCGGCCGCAACCTCCTTTCCGATCAGCTTCTTCTTTGCCGCTGACCGGCTCATGAGCCGGCCGGCGCCGTGGCAGGTGCTCCCGAAACTCTTCTCCATCGCCCCGTCCGTGCCGCAGAGGATGAAGGATGAGGTGCCCATGCTGCCCGGGATGATGACCGGCTGCCCGATCTCCGAGAGCTCCGACGGGATATCCGGAGATCCGGGGCCAAAGGCACGCGTGGCTCCCTTGCGGTGGACGCAGAGAATCCGTCGTCTCCCGTCAACCTGGTGCTCCTCCATCTTCGCGACATTGTGTGCCACGTCGTAGATGAGCGGCATCTCCTCATGGGCGAGGGAAAATGCCCTGGCAAAGACCTCGCGTGAGGCGTGGGTGATCAGCTGCCGGTTCGCCCACGCATAATTTGCTGCTGCCGCCATCGCCCGGAAGTATGCCCTGCCCTCCGGCGACATGACGGGAGCGCACGCGAGCTGGCGATCGGGGATGGATATCTGGTATTTCTTCGTGGCGGTCTCGAGAATTTTGAGGTGGTCGGTGCAGGTCTGGTGCCCGAGGCCCCGGGACCCGCAGTGGATCATGCAGCAGACCTGCCCGGCACGGATACCGAATGCCGCCGCGGCGGCGGGATCGTAGATCTCGCGCACGACCTGGACTTCGAGGAAATGGTTGCCCGACCCGAGCGTGCCGCCCTGGGAATAGCCGCGCTGTTTTGCATGGGAAGATACCGAGCCGGTGTCGGCTTCCTTCATCGCGCCACCTTCCTCGCACCGGGCCAGGTCCCGTTCCATGCCGAAACCCGAAGCTACTGCCCACCGGGCCCCCCGCAGCATCATCCCGTCCAGATCTCGGGGGGATACTTTCGTTTCGCTCTTGCCGCCAACGCCGGTCGGCACCTTCCGGAAGAGACCTTCGACCAGATCCTTCCGGCCCGAGACGTCCCCCTCCTCAAGCGGCGTCGTGAACAGGCGCACCCCGCAGTTGATGTCAAACCCGACTCCTCCCGGCGATATGACCCCCTCATCAGGCGAGAAGGCCGCGACCCCGCCGATGGGGAATCCGTAGCCGAGATGGATGTCGGGCATGGCAAGGGAATTTTTTATAATTCCCGGCAGGGTGGCGACATTCGCGAGCTGGCGGACCGCTCCTTCTTCGAGCATACTGCCGAGGTGCTCGGAGAGGAAGAACCGGCCGGGCACTCTCATGCCTTTTACAAAGCCCACCGGCACCTCCCACTCATTGGTCCCGGTCCGGATCACTCCTTCAATCATCCAACGCCCTCACGTTCCGGTTCGCTTCTATACATCAAATACGATATCCACCTTATATCCGTTCGCCTCTTTTTCAATCGAGAGGCCGGTATAGGAAATCCCTTTTACCTCCGTACCCCCGGCATGTTTTTTAAAGTCGAACGGTTCACCGTGCAGGACAGCTGACACGTGGAGGCCTTCGATGGCGATATCCGCGGTCTTGAATACAAGACCGTCGACTTCGGAAACGAAGAGCACCTCCGAGAGAAATTCGGCGAGGAGAGACTCCGTATCAGCGGAGGAGAGATCTACCCTGCGGTCGATCCCGCCCGACCGCTCCGGCCCGTACATCACCTGCATCAGCGCGTCCAGTACATCCGAAAAGAGTGCGTTGAGGGTAGGCGCCCGGGCACGGATCTTGATATCGGCAGTATGGGGAAGCTCTTCAAAGCTCATCCGCTTCGCGCCTGTCAGCATCGGTATCGTCAAAAAACGGGATCATATCCTTGCGGATGCTGTGGAGGAACCGTGCCTGGTGCATCGAGACATAGATGGTGCGGCCTCCTGCCCTGAGAAGGAGATCGGTCCTCTTCGGGGGTTTTACATGGACCGGCAGGAGGATCGGACCGCCACAGGAGGTGGAGATACGGAAATCGCACCCCCGCCTGTTGATATAGTCGATGACATCCGGGCCGATCGAGACTTCACCCAGGCCGGCGCTGTCGCGGGGATTGGAAAACATTGTCTAGATCATTAGGATCCGGCAGTAAAAACGGTTATGGATCGCAGGCCGGTTTCAGGCCCCGACAATCCTGCCGACAAGATCCACGTACTTCTCCTTGAGTTCGTACGTGTTCATTCCCTCCGCATTCCGCGTGGACCGGAGGATCCCGATCCGGGAAGTGATGATACCGACCATCGAAGCAATCGCATGGAATGTCACCGAGAACTGTTTCTGGAGTTCGGCTACAAGCTCTGCAATCGTAATCGATCTGATCCTGAGAAAGAGCCTGAGCACTTCGCGCCTGATACCCGTCCTGTCCCGTGACAGGTACGACCTCAGCCGCCCCTCGATGACTCTCTTGATCTCTGAAGGAGATCTCATAATGCTAGTCTCAAAGTTCTCAATATATATATTTTTTCATTTTCTCGGTTTTTAAATCCCAGAACGGTTTTTCGGCCGATTTGCAAAGGAACAAAAATTTTCTGCGAAACAATAAAGCGGACCGGGTCCGCGGGTTCTGCCAGCTCCTGCACCCTATCTGGTAACTATTTAATCCCCGGTAAACAGATGATTACGACATGGGATTGATCAACTACAATATCGAGAAATATACACCAAAACAGTTGGTGATAATCCCGATGGCACTTCTCGCAGTATCGCTCATCCTGCTCGCACTGAATATGGTCTCAACGGGGATGCCGGTCAAACCAGGCATCGATTTTTCCGGCGGTACGTCCGTAACGGTCTTCACGAACGACTCCAAGGACCAGATCCAGTCTGCGTTTGCCGGCTACCCGTTGAGCGATATCAGCGAAGGGGTGAATAACGGGAAGTTCATCACCTTTGGCGCCATGGACGATCTGCAGTTCCGGAACCTGAGCACCCTGATCTACCAGAAGTATCCCGACGCGAGCATCAACCAGATCGGCGAGACCTTCGGGAAGACGCTCCAGTACCAGGCGGTCCTCGCGCTGCTCTTCTCATTCATCGGCATGGCGATCGTCATCTTCCTCGCCTTCCGCACTTTTGTTCCCGCGGGGGCCGTGGTCCTGTCGGCCTTCGCCGATATGGTGATGACTGCTGCAGTGATGAATATTGTCGGGATCCCGCTCACTCTCGGCACGGTGGCTGCCCTCCTGATGCTGATCGGTTACTCGGTGGACAGCGATATCCTGCTGACCAACCGGGTGCTGAAGCGGCAGGGAAAACTCAATGACAAACTCACCGGGGCGTTCCATACCGGCATCATCATGACCTCCACCACCATCGCCGCGGCTACCGCGATGTTCATCGTCGCGTGGTTCGGGTCGGTCCAGATCCTCTGGGAGATCTCCGCGGTGCTCCTCATCGGCCTCTTTGCCGATATCCTCAATACGTGGCTGACAAATGCAGGGATCCTGAAATGGTACGCCCAGAAGGGAGGTGCCAGATGACCGGAAAAGGGCCCAAGTCCCTGCTCCTCGACTGGAGGGTCGCGACCCTCATCGTCCTGGTCCTCCTCTCGGTCATCGCGATCTTCCCCCATTTCGACCAGAACGGCAATATCGCGACCAACCTCCAGTACGGCCTCGATCTCCAGCAGGGAGCGTGGCTCCAGCTCGAGATGAAGGGCGAGGTGGTCGGGTTCACGACAACCCAGCCGCTGGACAATTTCGTCACCAACCTCTCCAAGCAGCTGGGGACCGGTGTCGTCGTTATCGATGCAAGCCATCTCGAGATCCAGAAAGCCTACAACCAGTCCGACCTGGACCCGGTCTTCGCCGCCAACGGCGGCCAGATCACCAGTTACGCGCCGGGCGTCTCCAAGGCGACTGCCGACGACGTGAAGCTCATCCTCGAGAACAAGATCAACACCCTCGGGACGAAGGACGCAAAAGTCAATACGCTGACCGGGCTCAATAACGTGGCGCGGTATATGCGGGTCGAGCTTGCTGGCGTGGACATGAACCAGGCACAGGAAGTCGTCGGCAAGCAGGGCAAGTTCGAGATCAGGATCGTGACCACCGGCAACCAGACCGAGCACGTTCTCTTCAGCGACGTTATCACCAGCGTCCAGACCCCGACCCAGGAGCCTGCGGGTAGCAACAACTGGGGCGTCAGTTTCACGCTCAGCCCCGCGGGCGCAGAGGAGTTCCGGGATGCCGCAATAAAATATGGCGCTACCGCTGACCCGGCGAAGCACAACCTGATCATGATCCTCGATAACCAGACCGTTTATTCCGCCCCGCTGTCTGCCGATCTCGCGACCAAGGTCCAGACAACCCCGATCACCCAGCTCTATGCGTCTACGGGATCCGGGACGTACGGCACCCAGCAGGCGACCGACCTCGAGATCCACCTCCGTGCCGGCGCGCTGCCGGTCGACGTGAGCATCGCCGGCTCCGGCGGCGTCTCTGCACCCCTCGGCGAACGCTACAAGGCGATGGCACTCCTCGCGGGCCTCTTTGCCCTGGTAACCGTGGGATGCGTCATCTATTACCGGTACCGCGAACCAAGCATCGTCCTGCCGATGGTGCTCATCAACACTTCGGAGATCGTCATCCTGCTCGGGTTCATAGCGCTGATCCGGTTCCAGATGGACCTGCCGACGATCGCCGGGCTGATAGCAGTGCTGGGGACCGGCATCGACCAGCTTGTCGTCATCTCCGACGAGATCCTGCATGAAGGAAAAGTGCCTTCGCCGAACCTCTACCTAAAGAGGCTCGCCCGTGCGCTGAGCATCATCGTTGTCGCGGCAGCAACGGTCCTCATCGCCATGCTCCCGCTCGCGGTCATGGACCTGTCTACCCTCAAGGGCTTTGCCATCATCACGATCCTCGGTGTTCTGGTCGGCGTGATCGTCACCCGTCCGGCTTACGGGAGGATCATCATGGAGATCCTCTCCAAATAGAAATACCATACCTTTATCTTTTTTTTAATCGACTACTCTTGCAGGTAAGAAGCATGAGCAGACCTGTTCTGTATGATTTTTTCGCTACCTGGTGCGGTCCCTGCAGGATGCAGACGCCCATCCTTGAGGAACTGGAAAAGAAGATGGGTGAGGCGATCGAAGTCCGGAAAGTGGACGTGGACCAGAATATGGAGCTCGCCGAGAAATACGGCATCCGGGTCGTCCCCACCCTCATCATCGAGAAGGACGGGAAGATCGTGCAGTCCATGGAAGGGGTTACCGATGCCGCGACGCTTGAGAAACTGCTGATACCGCTGGTGGGATAAGTGAAGATCGGCATTGTCGGCGGGACCGGGGACATCGGGGAAGGGATGGCCCTGCGTCTCTCCCCCTTTTTTGACGTCACGGTCGGCTCCCGGGAGAAGGAGAAAGCTGACAAGACCTGCAGCAGCTGCATCAACACCCTGCAGGAGCGGGGTGTTGAATGCACGCTCAGCGGGCAGGGAAACCAGGCATGCGTGGAAGAGAACGACGTGGTGATCCTCGCGGTCCCCTTCAGGAACCTCGAGACTACCATCACTTCCGTGACCGGCTTTGAGGGAAAGATTGTCATCTGCCCGGTCAACCCGATGGAGAAACGCGATTACTTCGTCTTCGTCCCGCCACCCGAGGGATCTGCGGCGCTGTTGGCAAAGCGCCTCCTGCCCCCGACTTCAAAGCTCTGCTCTGCCTTCAACACCATAGCGGCGAACAAATGGCGTGCCCTCGACGAGGAACTTGAGTACTCCGTCCCTGTGACCGGCGACGATGATGCGGCAAAGCGCCTCGTGATGGGGATCGTCGACAAGGTCTCGAAACTCCATGCGTTCGATGCCGGCCCTCTCGCCGCATCTTCCATGGTTGAGTCGCTCACCCCGCTCCTCCTCAACATCGCCCGGTACAACAGGATGAGGGATGTCGGGATCCAGTTCCGGTGAAACCGGCGCGATGGTGCAGGATCCTCTTCCCCGTGTACCGGGCATAACTCCGGGTAGCAACACCTGGCAACGGTTATATCATGAGTTCCGGACGGAAAGAAGTGGAGTGGATGTATTCTTCTGAGTTCGAACGGATAGGAAAGCGGCTCTTCGCCGAGCACCTGGTCGGCGGGAATTTCGGCAATATCAGCCGGAGGGAGGGAGAAGGGTTCTACATCAAGCGGACCGGCACGTATCTTGACGCTGCAACAGAGCCGGTCTTCGTCCCCCTCTCGGGCGAACCCCCGAAGGATGCGTCCACGGAGTTCCGCGTCCACCGTGAGGTGTATAAAAATTCCCGGCACGCTGCGATCGTCCATGCACACCCGCCCCATGCCGTCGCCCTCTCCTTCCTCTCCGACGAGATTAAACCGGTAGACAGCGAGGGGGAGCTGCTCTGCCCCGTCATCCCGGTCGTCACCGGTGCTCCCGGCTCGCAGGAGATCGCAGACTCCGTCGCCACGGCCCTCGCCCGCTCGAATCTCGTCATCGTCCGGGGGCACGGCACGTTCGCGGCCGGAAAGGATCTCGATGAAGCGTTTGTGTTCACGTCACTTGCGGAATATTCGTGCCGGATCCTTTCGATAAAGGGGGGGTGTACCGGAAGGTAAGGGCGGAATATATCGTTTTATCGGAAAAACAGGCAAAACGCCCAGGTCGGAATTCGAATCCGAGTCGATTGCGTGACAGGCAATCATGATAGGCCACTACACTACCTGGGCATGAAATTACAGTAATCCCGCCTCCCAGATTCGAACCGGGGACATCGCGGTAGCCGCGCAGTTACCGTCACCGGTAAACCATACTACAGCCGCGCACTCTACCAGGCTGAGTTAAGGCGGGGCACTGCTCTATAATGTTGGGGTAGTTTGGTATTAAACATATCGTTGGGATTTCTCCCGTTCCGACGGAAAAACAGGCAGATTTTCGCCAACCCGGGATTTCTTTAAATAATCCGCGTGCAAATAACAAGTCATGGCTCGCAAGGATTTTGCGGGGGATCGCCTTCTTTGTCGATAGCTCCGCACACGAAGCGGTAACTGTTTTTGATACCACCCTCCGGGACGGGGAACAGACGCCCGGCATCGCATTCACGTTTGAACAGAAACTCGAGATAGCCCGCCAGCTCTCCGGGATCGGTGTCCACGCGATCGAAGCAGGGTTCCCTGCCTCCTCGAAGGACGAGAAAACGACCGTGAGGGCGATCAAGAAACTCGGGCTCGACCCGAAGATCTGCGGCCTCGCCCGTTCGGTGAAAGCCGACGTTGATGCCTGCCTCGACTGCGATGTCGACATGGTCCATGTCTTCATCCCGACCTCGGACATCCAGCGGGAGAACACCATCAACAAGACCCGGGAGGAGGTGCTCGCGATCACGACCGATATCGTCGGCTATGTCCGCGAGCACGCCGACCTCTGCATGTTCTCTGCGATGGATGCTACCCGGACCGACTGGGAGTACCTCGTCTCGGTCTTCCGGACCGCTGCGGATGCAGGAGCGACGATCATCAACGTGCCGGACACGGTCGGTGTGATATCGCCCTCTGCGATGAAAGTGCTCATCGCGAAGATCAACCGCGAAGTCAGGTGCCCGATCGACGTCCATTGTCACAACGACTTCGGCCTCGCGGTGGCGAACACGATCGCTGCGGTCGAGGCTGGCGCCTCCCAGGTGCAGGTCACAGTAAACGGCCTCGGGGAACGGGCCGGCAACGCAGATCTCGCCCAGGCCGTGATGATCATGGAGTCGGTGTACGGGATACGGACCGGGATAGTAAAGGAACGGCTCGTCGAGACCTCGCGCCTCGTCTCCCGGTTTTCGGGGATCGGCATTCCCCCCGTCCAGCCGGTCGTGGGCGAGAACGTCTTCTCGCACGAGAGCGGAATCCATTCCCACGGCGTGATCAGGAACTCGGCGACTTTCGAACCGGGGATTATGACCCCGGAGATGGTCGGGCACCGCCGGAGGCTGACGCTCGGTAAACATGTTGGAAGGCACGCGGTCCGGCAGATGCTCGCTGAAGTCCATATCGAACCGGCCGATTCCCAGCTCGACGCGATCGTTGAGAAGGTCAAGGCTGTCGCCAACAAGGGGAAAAGGATAACCGACGCCGATCTCTATGAGATCGCGGAGACGATCATGGGCACCGGGGTGAACAACAAGATGTTCGAGCTCGAGGACATCGCGATCATGACCGGCAACCACGTCATACCGACCGCGAGCGTCAAGGCGAAGGTGAACGGCACCGGCCACGTATACTCTGCCACGGGGAATGGCCCGGTCGACGCCGCACTCAGGGCGATCCTGGGTATCATCCCGGCAAAGCTCCAGCTCAATGAGTTCAACATCGAGGCGATCTCCGGGGGTTCGGACGCGATGTGCCACGTCACCATCGCGGTCGAGGACGATCACGGGAAGATCTTCGACGCGAGCGGGAGCGGCGACGACATCGTGCTCGCATCGGTCGAGGCGCTCGTCAACGCGATCAACATCCTCAACCGGAAGTAACCTCTCTCTTTTTTCCGGGGCGTGCGGAGACGGGAGCGGACAACCATGATTCAGTCGCGATCCGGCAGATCTGCCGGGAGGATATCGGAAGGGATACCCCTGGCGCGGAAGCCTGATTAACGGGGGATTGTCTTCGTATTTCGTATCCTTCGCTGGTTCTGGAGGGCAGGAAGAAGATGCAAAAGCACGGGAAGTATTAAAAAACCCTCACTCAATTTTCAGTTCGGTGTTCCGGATCCTGACAAGCACATCCAGCGCAGCTTCAAACCCGTACAAAGACGCCCGGGTGGAGAGCTTACCGATGACCTCGTCAGTTGACGCGAGGTAGCGCTTTGTGTATCGCCCGTTCCGGCCCACAGAGTCGAGGAAGTTGTCGATCCGGTCGCAGAGTTTGACAAGGGTCGCCTCCGGCGGGGCGTCGAGAATCCGGTCGAGGCTGTCGGAGAGCCGGGCCGCCTTCCCCTTGATGGTGTTCTTCTTGGTGAGGGAATCGACGATGGCTGCGATCTCCGTCCGATCGTCGGGGGGGAGGGGGAGAGAGGCGATGAGCGCATCGGTCTTCGTGAGCCATTCGGGGGTGCAGTCCTCGTACACGTCGTGGAGCCAGGCCGCTATGATCGCAACGTGGGAACCGCCGAGCATGCCGGTAAGGGCAGCGACCTTGGCGGGATGGCTGATATACGGCGTCCGCCGGTCCTTCCGGAACTGCCCACGGTGGGCGCGCGAAGCGTGATCGGCGGCGATCCTGATGGCAAAGAGCCGGATCGCTGGATCGGTCTCCATAAAACCCGGGCATTCCGCCATAAGAGAGATTTTTGGCGTGAACCTAGATGTGCCTTGCGATAATAGTGCCACCCGGTGCCCGGATTACACCTGGCCCGGGGAAAATTATGCAGCCTGGGGGGCGCCCTTTCCCTCGATGGCAGCCTTTATCTGGGCCTGCAGCTGCTCGAACTTGCCCTGGAGCATCTTCTCCTGTTTCTCCAGGGACTTGATCCGGAGCTCAAGCGTCTCGACCTTCTCGGCGAGTTTCGCGTTTACGACCTCCTTCTTCTTCTGCATCATCACGGTGCCGACGCTCATGTACATGACCGCGTCTTCAGCCGCGTCGCTGATCTCCTCCTGCGCACGTTTTGCCTCGCGGACTGCCATCTCGTACTGGGCCTTCTGCGTGAGGATCGTCTGGAGCTGCTGCTGGATCTGCTGGAGCATGCCGAGCTGGTTCTGCACTTTGGGTGAGATATTGTTCATAACCGTAATTCTCCTCAAATAACCTTGTGAATCGCCGGCCGGGGGTACCCGGGAGACGGATCAAAGGTCCCGGACGCCCCGGTGTTTCAGGTAGTGTTGAACGCCCGATACAATAAAAGATCGCGTGCCGGAAGGAACGCCGCGACCATGGCAGGCGGTTTTTCCGGAGCTGTTTTCTGCCCGGTCGGGAGAGCCTGTTCTCCCCCTGCCGGGGCCGTCACCGTTGCCGGATCAGGCGATCTGCTGCATTTCGTCGGCGATATTGACGAGCCGGAGCATCATGTTGAGCGCGGCGCGGAGCGCGGCGGTGTCCCGGGCCTCTACGGTGAGCACGAGGGTTGTTTCGTCCACCACGCACGCCCGGGTCACAGACCGGAAGTTTGCCTCACCGGCGAGCTCCGGCTCGATCGCACGGTAGATATTCCGGGCATGCGGGGTGGTGAACCGGAAGACGGCGGTGTGCTGCGGCATCGGTATCCTTCCCGGTGAGATGGGACAAAAAAGCTTATAAAAAGAGGGGGTCGGGATCCCCCGGATTCTGCCGAAGACCGGCGGGCCTTACCGGGCTTTGAGCTCTTTGATGGCGGCGCCGCGCTCTTTGAAGAGGATACGGTGGCCGCAGTAGGGGCACCGGACGTTGACGTCGATCTCTACCTTCTGTTTGCACCGTGCGCACTTGTACGAACTTGCCATATCAGATCCTTACTGTTTTGCCGGCTCGGTCGCGATAGTCCGGTCGATCGCCCGCTGGACGATCTTCATCGACGGGGTCTGGGGCTGGTACGCGCCGCCCGCGAACTTGTACCCGCACTTCCGGCATCCCCAGATGCCGGTCCCCTGCCGGGAGACCGATTCCGTGTCGCACTTCGGGCACCGGTGGAGCCCGCGGGAGATCGCCTCGATCTCCGTGACGCGCTTGCGCACGAACCTCCCGTACCTGCACCCGAAACGGCCTGCGCTGCCCGTTACTTTTCCCTTTGCCTTGTGAGTAGTATTTGCCATAATGGAATCTCACCGATCTGTCTTCTTTTATTTGTCCTCTCGGTTAATATACCTGATTGAGGATCTTAACCTGCCCCTCGCCTTTCGTGAGCTTGTTGATCAGGTCGTAGAACTCGGTCTGGATCCCGGCAGGGATCCGGACCACGCATACCCACGAGCCGTCCTTCTGCCACTCGTCCTTCTCCATGGTCGACCCGGCGGCGATGTCGCCGTAGGCCTTTGCTGCGAAGTCCGGCGGGATCTTAATGGCGAGCCGGAGTTCCTCGAACCGGATGGGCAGGAGCGGGCGGAGCGCCTTGACAGTCTCCTTGACCTGCTCGTCGAGGTGCTTAAACGGGTCGATGTTGACCCGCGCCTCCTCCATTGCCATCTCGATCCGCTGAGGCGGATGGGGATGGCCGGTCTGGGGGTTGATCGCGTTCCGGGATATGAACGTGATCACCTGCCGGCGCTTCTCCTCGATCATGTGTTTGCGCTGTTCCGCAGTGAGGTGGATCTCCCCTTTCTCGATGATCTTCCGGGCTACGGCGCCAAAGTCCCTCGTGTGGAAGACCTTCTCGAGGGCTTCATCGGATGCCCGCGTCCCCCGGGAGGCATTGGAGAAGACGTTTAAGGCCGCAACGACATCCTCGATCTCGACGGCCTGGCCCTGCCGGACCAGGGCCGCCTGGCGGGGATCCACGAGGATCTCGAAGCGTTCGCCGAAACTCTCGAGCCGTGCCACCACGGCGTGATCGAGCGGTATCATAACGGCTCACTGCTTGAACTGGCTGACGTAGGTGGCGACTTCTTCCTGGCTCATCTTCCGGAAGACCGGGGCGGTCTTCGAGATGACGCCGATCTCGACGGTGTCGACATCGAACTTCCCCTCCGTTGCGGAGTGGAGCGCTTTTAAGCCAAGGAGGATCCCGTCCTTCATGTCGGTGGACGGGTTGTACTCCTCTTCAAAGACCTTCATCGCCGCAGGCCGGCCGATGCCGATGCCGGTTGCCTTGTACTCGAGGAGGGTGCCCGAGGGATCGGTCTCGAAGAGGCGGCACTCGCCGTCGCTGATGCCGGCGATGAGGAGCGCGGTGCCGTACGGCCTGATGCCGCCATACTGGGTGAGGGTCTGCATGTGGTCGCAGAGCTTCTTGGCGAGCGCCTCGACCTCGATGGGCTCGTCATAGGAGACCCTGTTGATCTGGCACTCAATCCGCGCACGGTCCACAAGAGCCCGTGCGTCGCCGACGAGTCCGGAGGATGCGACACCGATGTGCTCGTCGATCTTGAAGATCTTCTCGATAGACGAGGGTTCGAGGAGCTTGGAGCTGACCCGTTTGTCGACAATAAGTACTACACCGTCCTTTGCCTTTATCCCGACTGCGGTCGTCCCGCGCTTCACTGCCTCGCGGGCATATTCTACCTGATAAAGCCTGCCATCGGGTGAAAAGACCGTGATGGCCCGGTCGTATCCCATCTGATATTGCGGTTGCATTATGATACCTCCAGATCTTCGGTTGTCAGGAATAATCGGTTTGCATTTTTAAATCCCTTTTCAATTACATCAACTTTCGCACCCTCGCATCCAACCGCGATAAAGGTTTTGCCGGCAAAGACGAATTCATTCCCCTCTCCTCCGGCCGACGGGATTCCGCGATCCGGGGGGGGTGGCTGTCTCTGCTTCCGGATCCGTGCCCGCAGGCTCTCGATCGTGCCGGATGCAGCAACGATCCGGAGGGCGAGCTTCGCCTCCCGGCAGGCTGTAACTGTCGAGAGGGCGATCACAAGCTCCCGCTCGGTCCCCCGCTGGCACCGGACGATGACATGCCCGTCTTCGGCAGCGACGACCGCAGGGACGACAACCGCAGCCATGCCGTCCCCCCAGAGCGATGTGACCGCTTCGGAGATCGCATAGTACAGCTCCTTCTGCTCGACATCAGTGCCGGAGGGTTCGACCCGGGCGAGGATATAGCGCCTTTTCTCCCGGAGCGTCGGCGGCCGCGGGCTCATCCGATCACCTTCACGGCATGGTCCCGGGGGGAGGTCACGGTCGCGATCCCGGCAAGCGCCGCTTCGGCGTCCCGGTCATTCATGCCGACAAGGGGGCAGAGGCCGGCGCATTCCCTCACCGGGCGCATCTCCAGCACGGAACGGGCATGGGTTGAAAGGGTGACCGGAAAACCGAACCGCCTTGAGAGTACAAGTACGTCGCGATAACGGTGGATCGCCCGCTGCCGTACGATGCCGCGGGTACCGATAACCGGGGAGAGGTCGATGTCGACTGCAACGTTGTTGTCGGCGGCCATCTTCGCCGTGACGTGATCGAAC
>Ga0335081_10012712_pt1 | contig 13630 bp, 11 predicted proteins | sample Lox_Sample_35_FD_206713 | JGI IMG/M metagenome (GOLD analysis project Ga0335081, IMG submission 206713) | Soil microbial communities from Loxahatchee National Wildlife Refuge, Florida, United States - Lox_Sample_3.5 | ecosystem: Environmental > Terrestrial > Soil > Wetlands | place: USA...
CGGCTCTCTACTGGAATCCCGCGGGTGCAGTTCTCGACGAACATAACGGGGTCATGGTGGCCCACGGAGAGTGGCTCGTGGATTTGAAGCACGACTTTCTGGCGGCGACGTATCACATTTCGCCGGCCGATCTCGTCGGCCTTTCCATCATATCATTGCGAACAGATGACATGCCTGTCACGACCGAACTGCAACCTTTCGGGGATGGAACATATTTTCACTACAGCGATCTTGCAGTCGGCGGGACCTATTCGAGGAGAATGACGTCACAATTCAGCTTCGGGACGACGGTTCGCTATGTCCAGGAGGACCTTGCCGATTTGAAGATCCGAACGGTCCTGTTTGACCTGGGAACGTACTACGAGACGGGTTTGGGAACTTCCCGCATAGGTGTCTCCGTCTCCAATTTTGGCTCCGATGTTGCTCCCACGGGCCAGGTGACGTTGCTCGATGGTTCGACGGTCTCTTCGTTTCAATCATTCTCGCCTCCGACACTGTTCAAGTTCGGCATAGCGTTCGAGCCGTATAAAACTGATGACCAGCGTCTTACCGCTTCCGTTCAGCTGAACCACCCGAACGACAATGCGGAAGATGTCAGGATGGGTCTTGAATACGCGTTCGGTGAATGGCTGCGATTGCGGGCCGGTCTCCGGAGGCCGGTGGGGGGATCCTGGTTCACTACGAACCAAAATATTTCCGATGACTACTCGTTCGGCATCGGCGTCGTAGCTCCGCTCCCGTTCACCACGGTGGCATTTGATTACGCGTACACAAACTTTAATGCGCTGGGAGCCGTCCACCGCATCTCGTGTGAATTAACGTACTGATGAAGAACCTTGTCCTCATAGCGGGAAGTGTTGCGATCTTCCTTATCTACTTTGCAGGATGCACAAAGTCCTATCCCTTCGCGCCAATCCAGGCCCTTGAGCAAGTGAAGTTTACGACAGGGGACACGACGTATCTTGAAATCACCCCTCCGTTCACCGGGTTCGATCATCCGACGTCTCTTCTTATCGGCAATGATGACCTCATGTATGTTGTGAATTCCGGCGACGACCGCATTGTCATGATGGATATTTCCGGAAGAGTCCTCGGAGAGTGTGCGATCCTGCAGCCGACGGCGATTGCGCAGGATCTCAGGCTCGATCTCCTCGTGGGCGGCGCCGTGGCGAATGCAAGCGGCGATACCGTTGGAGCACTTTTTCGAATCCACCTTGTGCCGGTGAATCATCAAATTGAGCAAGCCAGGATCGATACCATCTGGAAGGAAGATGCACACCCTTCACGCCGTTTCGTCGGTATTGCGGTTATGCCGGATAACCAGTATTTGGCCGCACGCACGGGACCGGACAACAGCAGCTTCATCGATCCTGATACCCGAGTGCTGAGGTTCTCGGATGCGGACCACTTCATCACGCCCGTAACAGATTTAGCGACGGGGACGGGAACGGGAATTACCTTCATCAACCACGTCACAGGCCTGAGTGCATTTCCGAGCTCACACGATTTCATTATCCTGCAGAGCTCCGAAGGGGTAGCATTTGGCGCCATCTGGATGGTCTATGAGAACGACCCAAATTTTGAAGGATGGCTGCCGAAATTCGATCCGAGCGATGTTTCACAAGCTTCAGTCGATTTCATCAGGCCGAATCGGTTCGTAGATCCCACCAGCGTGACAATGGACAACACAAGGCTCGATATATTCATTGCCGATCCGGCACAGGACAGCATTTTCAAGTTCAACAGCAAAGGGGTCTTCAGGCAGGAATCGTTCGGCAGCTTCGCGACGAATGGCCAGATGATGCGTCCAACCGGGGTTGCATTCTTCGACAAGACTCTCTATGTCTCCGATGCAGATGCCAACTGCATCTTCCGCTTCAAGCTTAATTCGGATTTCTAAATCCCTTCGTGTATCTCATACGATAGCCGCAAAGTACGCACGGGACTCCTTCGCCGGCGGTCTCAGCTATGATTTTGCCCGGGACTACTGCGGACGGGGTGCGGGAGTGTGTTGTATCGCCAATTGTTGAAGCCGTAGGGACAATGGGATTGAGATTCCCGAAGCCCTTGCTACATCCTTCCGTTCAATGATATCCACCGGTTTGCCGACGTGGACAATCCTCCCAGCGTTCACGATAATCAGTTTGGAAGTCTCGCGAATGAAAAAATCGAGATCGTGGGATACAATGACGAGTGTGCGCCTCGTGCTTCTGAGTTGATCCATCGCATTCAAAAGAACGAGGCGTTCCGGTTGGGAGAGAGATGCTGTCGGTTCGTCGAAAGCGAGGTAGGGAGCATCCGTGGCGACGGCAGAGGCTATTGTGAGTAACTTTCGATGGGCGGGGGACAGATCATACGGATGTTTCAATGCGTCCTTCGTCAGGTGGAAGAGTTCCATACTTTCGTCCGCAAGCGCATTCGCATTGATGCGGTGCAGTATTGTGGGCCCAAACAGGACCTCTCGACGCACGGTTCTTGCGAATATTTGATGGGCGGGATTTTGGAATGTCACGGCGACGTGCGAAGCAAGCAACGGCGTTGTGGTGTCGATCGTATCAAGGTCATCAACCATGACAGAGCCGGATTGCGGTTTCAGGATGCCGTTCATCAATTTGAGAACGGTGCTTTTGCCGGCTCCGTTGGGACCCGCCATCAAGACGGATTCTCCTTCTTCGATGGAAAGGTCGACACGATGCAGTATGGGCATGCGCTCCGAATATCCAAATGTCACGTTTTTAAAACGGATGCTCATTTCTTCGCCATATTCTTTATAAGTCTTTGGGATAAGGCAACAACAGCGTTATTCGTCAGTGCCTGTTCCAGAACGTCGACAGGCAACAAAGAACGAAACGTGTGGAGATTTGTGAGGAACTGGGATCGGTCGCCATTGAACGCGATTCTCCCTGTATCGACCACAACGAACTGTTCTGCAACGCGCAGGGCAAAATCAAGCTGATAATCCGCCACTATCACCGTGGTTGATCCTTGGAGCGAACAAAGAATCGATGCCAATCGCCGTTGGGACGTGCCGTCGAGTGAGTGGCACGGCTCGTCCAGAAGTAACACCTGCGGCTGAGCGATAAGAATATTTGCGAGTGCCACACGCTGCAGCTCCCCTCCCGAGAGAGTCGAAGGTTTCCGCTCCGACAAGTGATGCAGGCCGAGTCTCTCAAGCAAAGTCTTTACTCGGGATTCGATTTCCGATTCGGTGAGACTGTAGGCTTCAAGCGTCAACCCTACTTCTTTCCAGACACGTTCGCGAATTCCCGAGATTTGATAATATGGGTCCTGCAGTGTAAGCCCGACCGTCGGAAAGAGGACATTTCTGGGAATCGGTGAAAAAGTGTCTTCACCGATCTTCACAGTACCGGAGGCAATTGCCTGTCGGTGGTGTTCTCCGAGGATCCCTGCAAGCGCCTGAAGCAATGTCGATTTCCCGGCATTTGTCGGTCCAAGGAGCGCACAGATGGTCCCCGGGCGAACGGACAGCGTAATGTCCTTGAGCGCAAATGGAGCGTCCTTCCAGTATTGGAAAGAAAAGTCAGAGATGGTTACCGGGAGAGCCAATGCACAATGGAGAAAATGACGACGAACAGTGAGAGAGTCAGGAAAACGTACAGCCAAACGTGGTTTGCCATCTCTTCGTGTACTGTGGACTTCACCTGCCGACGTTGGTAGTAACCTCTGAGCTCGAGTGCGATCCCTCGCTCTACACTTTCGACGATGGACGAAAGGACCAAGGGGGAGAGAACGAGGAAGAAAGATCTCCCGCGGGCGAACATACCAGCCCGGACGGGGGCGCCTCGTGCTTCCTGTGCGGTGAACACCTGTGTGATCCGGTTCGGCAGTTGTTCGAGGAAAAAGAGAGTAAGCAGGATGATAGACACGAGCGATTGTGGCAAGCCGGCCGATTGCAAATACTCCGCAAAATCCTGAAAGCGCATTGATGTGAAAAACACAAGGATAGAAAGCGAGAGCAACACGAGTCTCACGGAAACTGTGAGACCGTATTCGAATCCGCCACAGTAGAAGTCGAAGATTGCCGCTTTGAATACAATTGAACCTTCACGCAACAACAACCCATTGACTATGACGAGGACAACCCCGAACGAGGTGGAATATCCGAGGAAGCGAAAGAAGGCTTTGCGAGCCGAAGGAGTGATCGGCCTGAAAGGTCTCCACGATGAAGCAAGGACAGCCAGAGAGATGATGAAAGGAAGGTTAAATTGCCACGGAAGAAGAAACGCACATATCCATGCAAAAAGAACGAACGACAGCTTGTCGGGTATTGGAATTTGCATTGCCACTGCTCGTTTATGACACCACGTTCGCAGCTCCTCTGAACTTGCTCAGCAACCGGAACGGGAGGTTCTTCAGCAGGAAAAACACAAGGAGATATGAAACCGTCTTGTCAACCGGATCGGATGTCAAGCCTTGATATAAAACGCTCGTCAGGATATTGTGTCCGGTTGATCGAAAAAAATAGACGAGGGCATCGGTTCCAGCCATCATCGTTCCTCCAAAAAGGTACGCGGAAATGGGGGCGGAGACGATGGCAGCCAAAACTCCCTGGAACATTCCTCCTAAGACGCACAGATACCAACGCTTGAACCACCCCTTGTTTGCAAGGAATCCCGTGAAGGCGCCGATCACCATCACCACGGGAATGAAGAACATCATCGTGGGATTACCGAAGGCCGCGGCCATAATATTGGCAAAACTGCCTGCAATGATGCCGGCATAGGGACCGAGGAGGACAGCGACAAGGATGGTTCCGATGGAATCCAGATAAAGCGGGATTTTGAGAGCGATGGCGATTTGCCCTACGGTCAGGTTAAGAGCAATTCCGAACGCGACGAAGGGGATCGCTGGACCAGACAACTCCGCTCGCACTTGGTCCCTGATTTTCATACGTTGGGTGCAGACAAGAAAGAGCCCGACACGATGTCGGGTGGGGTAAGCAAACAATGTGGCACGTGGTGCGGGAACGGGCGCAAGCCGTGACTACAGTGCAAGGGTTGCCGGGTTCTCCATCGTTTTTTTGAACTCTTGGAGGAATCGAGCTGCAACGGCCCCATCGATGATGCGATGATCGGACGAGAGCGTAACTTTCATGGTGTTTCCGATGAAGATACCGCCTCCGCGCACAACCGGCTTCTGCACGATGGATCCCACCGCCAAAATCGCCCCTTCTGGTGGATTGATAATTGCAACGAATTCCTCCACATCGAACATCCCCAGGTTGCTGATGGTGAACGTGGCACCCTGATATTCCTCGGGCTTCAATTTTCGGTTCCGCGCACGTTCGGCGAGATCCCGCAATTCCAGATTGATCCGTGCTATGCCTTTTTGATCGCAATTGCGCAGCACCGGCGTAACGAGCCCCTCCTGCAGAGCAACAGCCACGCCAATATGCGCGTAACCGTATTGACGCGTCGCGTCTCCAAGATACGAAGCGTTGACCTGGGGATGTTTCATCAACGTTGAAGCGGCAGCCTTGATAATAATGTCTGTGAAACTGATCTTCGACGTACTGGCACTATTAAGCTTCTCGCGGAATTCGATGGCCGCATCCATGGCGATTTCCACTGTCACATAGAAATGGGGAGCGATCTGTTTGCTCTCCTGCATTCGCTTCGCGATGGTTTTCCGGATGAGCGAAAGCTCGACATCCTGCACCGTGCCCGGGGCGATTGCTGGCTGAGTCGCGAGAACTGATACCGTCTGTTTCAAGGCGGTTTCCACATCACGCTTGATGATGCGTCCCTGAGGTCCGCTTCCCGAAATAGACTCGAGACGTACATTGTTTTCCGAGGCAAGTCTGCGTGCGAGTGGGGAGGCTTTTACCCTTCCATTGGTCGGCGCAGCGAGTATCGGAGGGGTAAATGATTCCGACGGTGCCGCTGTTGAGGCAGCCAGTGCAACCGGTTTCTTTTCAGCCGGAGGAGGTGCAGCCATAGGACCTCCGGAAAGGAGTGCGCTGATATCCTCGTTAGCATCAGCAATGATTGCGATGGGAGCCCCAATGGCCGCCTTGCCTCCTTCCGGAACGAGGATCTTGCGGAGAATGCCGGAGTCGTACGATTCGAGCTCCATGTCCGCTTTGTCCGATTCAATCTCGACCAGCGTCTCGCCCTGCTTGACCTTGTCGCCTTCCTTGTAGCGCCACTTCAGGATGACACCTTCCGTCATCGTGTCGCTCAACTTTGGCATTGCAATTTTTGTTGCCATGGGTACCTATGACACTTTGATCTCAACGACTCCCCGCAGAGGACGCATAGAACACAGAGAGTTCCTTAAGGGCTTTGAACAGCCAAAACTAATTCGATCGGGCCTTCGCGCCGTCCTCATTCCAGATAGAGAACTTTCTTCACTGCGCGAACGACTCTCTCCACACTCGGGAGAGAAGCAACTTCGAGGTTGTGCGCATAGGGGAGGGGAACGTCTTCCTGAGTTACCCGCTCGACAGGTGCATCGAGGAAATCAAACGCCCGGTGCTGAATTTCAAATGCAATCTGCGCCCCGACTCCCGCAAAGGGCCAGCCCTCTTCGACGACGACGAGCCTATTGGTCTTCTGGACCGACTTTAAGATCATATCCCAATCCATGGGCTTGATGGTCCGGGGGTCGATCAGCTCGGCGTGAATTCCGAGCTTCTCCAACTCGATGACAGACTTGATCGCGACGTGTTGAAGAACTTTCGACCAAGAAACAATTGTGACATCCGTTCCTTCCTTGACGATCTCGCCGACACCAAAGGGGATGATAAACTCACCCTCTGGGATTTCGGCTTTGTCGCCATACATCACTTCGCTTTCGATGAAGATCGTAGGATTGTTGTCGCGAATTGCGGTCTTCAGGAGGCCTTTTGCGTCCTTGGGGTTCGAAGGCATCACGACTTTCAGCCCCGGAATGTGGGCATAGATGGCTTCCAGCGCCTGAGAGTGGGTGGCAGCAAGATTGTGTGCAGCTCCACCGGGGCCACGAAACACAATCGGAACGTTAAAATGTCCACCCGACATGGACAACATTTTTGCAGCGTTATTGGCGAGTTGATCGTACGCAACGAGAGAGAAATTCCAAGTCATGAATTCCACGATCGGGCGCAATCCCGCCATCGCGGCGCCAATGCCTATGCCGGCAAAACCAGCCTCCGCGATTGGCGTGTCGACAATTCGACGAGCTCCCCATTTGTTGTACAGACCCTGGCTGACCTTGTAGGCACCGTTATACAGGGCTACTTCTTCGCCCATCAAGAAGACAGACTCATCCCTCTGCATTTCTTCATCCATAGCCTGGTTCAAGGCTTCACGAAAGCTCACAACGGGCATTTACATTCCTCTCACTTCAGGCCTTGTACACATCATTGAATAATTCTTCGAGTGGTGGATCAGGGCTGGTTTCTGCAAATTCCACCGCTTCCTCCACCACTTTCTTCACGTCCTTTTCCGCGTCCTCTATGCGACTGTCGGAAATCACGTTCTCCTGCTTTAACAGCTCAGCGAAGACGGTGAGCGGATCAAGCTTTTTTTCCTCTTCAACTTCAGCCTTTGTCCGGTAATGGCCTGCAATGGGATCCGACATCGAGTGCCCGCGGTACCTGTACGTCCGGACTTCCAAAAGGCTTGGCTCGGAGGTTTCCCGCGCGTGGTCTGCTGCTGCCTTGACTGCCTTGAACACGTCGAGCACATCCATACCGTCGGCAACAGCGTGGCGCATGTCGTATGCGAGCGCCTTCTTGTAGAGCTCTTCCACAGCCGACGACCTGCTCACAGCAGTTCCCATACTGTACTTGTTGTTCTCAATGATGTAGACGACCGGCAGTTTCCAAAGTGCGGCAAGATTAAGGGCTTCGTGGAATTCGCCAATGTTTGTGGCGCCGTCTCCCATGAAGCAGAGACATACTTTCTTTTCACTTCTATACTTGATTGCGAACGCAACTCCGGCGGCCAACGGCAGGTGGGCGCCGACAATCGCATGCCCACCAAGGAAGTTCTTTTCGTGATCGAAAAAGTGCATCGATCCGCCTTTGCCTTTTGTGATGCCAGTTGCTTTGCCGAGCAGCTCGGCCATACACTTGTTAGGATCCAGTCCCTTGGCAAGGGCTAAGCCGTGGTCTCTATAGGCTGTGATCACATAGTCGTCCGGATTAATGGCCGCGATAGAACCTGTTGCAACTGCCTCCTGGCCGTTATAGAGATGACAAAATCCACCGATCTTTCCCATTCCATACAGCTGTGCAGCTTTTTCTTCAAACCGTCGGATCAGGAGCATTTCGTCGTACCATTGGAGGAGTTTTTCCTTGGGAAACCCCGCGGTCTTGCTCTCCCTTGTAGGTCCGCTCAAAATCGTTGCCGTCTTGCTCATTATGCCCGATTATCTCCTGGAATTGCCATATGATGGTGCTTGTTTAGCTCAAAACGCTCCCAATATACGAAGAAGTTGAAGAAAAGCAAAAATGAGAATGCGGATGTATCGGATGGTTTGCGGGGATGGCTGAAAAAGGACGTTCCTTGGAATTGTTGTTTCTCAAAAGCCGGTAGATGAAAAGCTTGCACCTTCTTCCGACTTTACATTGATAAAGGGGCAAGAACTGGTGGCATGCGCGGCAAAGACAGCCTCGGTATGGCACTATCAAAGCTGGTGCGTGGAACGGTGAGTTGCTCCGATGAGAGGTATCAACGATACGGCTCTAACGAATAAAGGCTGGAACAGAAAAAGCGAGATGCTGTAGATCTGGCCAGACGACGCAGCCGGGATCTCTAGCCCCACACGGAGTCAAAACAAAGTTACAAAATCTATTTCATTACCAAGCCTAGCGGTGCGACCGTCCTTTGATAGACCTCGTTGAGAACTTGCGCGATGCCTGCGTACACAGCTGAGAGGCCGCAAAATATCCCTTCATATCCCGCGAGGATCGTTGTACCGCCGCTTCCGGTCGCCTCGCCTGCCGCAAGAAGAAAAAAAAGGATCGTGAGCGATCCAAAGACCACCTGCAGCGCACGGGAAAGCCGAAGCGTTCCGACGAACATTAGAAGCGTGAAGACTCCCCACGAGCCCAGGAACCACGCCATTCCGGTGCCCGAGGTTTTATCGCCCCAACCCATCTTCGGGAAGACGATGAGCGCAACGAGGGTCAGCCAGAAGAATCCATACGATGCGAACGCGGTTAAGCCAAATGTGTTTTTCTTTTTCCACTCCATAATTCCTGCGAGGACCTGAGCCGCTCCGCCATAGAATATGCCCATCCCGAGGATCATGGCGTTGAATTCGAAGATACCGGCATTGTGAAGATTCAGCAACACCGTCGTAAGCCCGAAAGCGAGCAATCCGAGCGGCGCAGGATTGGCAGTTGTGTCTTTTACTTCGTGGACTACCGCATCACTCATGGCGACTCCCTCCTTTAATGGTGAAAAGATTTCGCCAAACATAATCACCTTTCGAGTACGATGCAAGGGGATAGACGGCGTTTGCTTTCCTGGGGGAAAGTGCGTTCTACGTTCGCGGCCTGTAGGATGTCAACCTTGCTCACTTGGTGTTGGTTTGAGGCAGCTTTCTCCTGGCAGCCTTATTCCCGGGCATAGAATTGGAGTTTTTACACTACCCATTCTAGGCCAGCATCTTTTCGTGACTCGCATCGGGAGGAAGAAATGAGGCTCATTTTCCACGGTTTTGAGGTTTGACTTAGGAGTTGGAATTGGCTAATTTTGCGTTGTAGTTTTCTTACTCACGCCGCTCTATCCAGACCCTAAAGCAAGGAGATGATAGCATGGCACTTGTCTCCGAACTCAAAGAAGGCATGGCACTCCAAATCGACGGTAGAATCCATCGCGTCCTCGAGATCGTCCGTCACGCTGGTGGCGGACAGATGCACGGTTTCGTCGAGCTAAAACTGAAAGACCTCCGTTTTGGCCACGTCGCTTCGAAACACTTCAAATTGACGGACAAGCTCGAAACGGTTGAGCTGACCAAACGACCGATGGAGTATCTCTATCACGATGCGGAGAACCTTGTTTTCATGGATCCTGAAACTTACGAGCAAATCCAAATCCCCAACGCTGCCGCCGGCGGTTCTGCGAAACTCTTGAAAGAAGGCTCCATGGTTCCGCTGGAGCTCATCGGAGAGGAGCCCATCGGGGTTCAGATTCCGAAAATAGTGGAGCTCGCGGTGAGCATGACTGGCCCCGGAATCCGAGAAGGACAGGACAATACGATGAAACCGGCGACGCTCGAGAACGGCATCGAAATACTTGTGCCACAGTTCATCGAGACTGGGGACATTGTGCGGATCGACACGGAAAAGGTCAAATATGTCGACCGGGTGATGCCCAAAAAAGTGTGAAGCTGCTATCCGGAAATGAACTTACCGCAAAGGACGCGGAGGACGCAAGAGAGATTCCTAGTCGCTGCGTCAGTTGAAAAAAGGAAAGAAAGGTTCTTGCATTGTTTTTTAATTCTCTTGATTTCATGACAAGCTTTGCGCCCTCTGCGGTTAACCGAACACGAAGGTCTGCATGCCAACGTACGAATACATATGCAAAGACTGCAACAAGACATTCTCCATCAATGCGACCATCACCGAGCACGAGAAAGCTGAAAAACCCAGGTGTCAGCATTGTGGGAGCGCAAATGTCGCGCAGTACTATTCTGCAGTCACCGTCATAACCTCCAAAAAGAGTTAGACCAACGGAGCCGTCATCCAGGCGGTTGGAATATCCGGATGGTGGAAACCGAGAATCCAAATCCTTGTCGGGAGACAGGGGGAAAAGGCGCTTCTCCACCTCAGGTTCCAAGTACGATCAGTCGCGCCTACCTTTCCGCAAGTTTCGTCTCGGATTCACGCCGCTAATCTTCGATTCTTCCATTCTTGAACTTTAGGAAAATATCACCTAAATAAGACCGTCCGGCGCATTTCGTCAGCAACGAGAAGCCGTGTCGCTGAACTGTTGATACCGAAAAGAACTCTTGGCCCTCCAAGTGGAAACCTTCGTATCCAGCCGACATGGGAGAAGGAGCGGACAGAGTGCAACTCCCCGCTGGAAGCTACCACAACGATCGCCATCCATGCAGCCAAGATTCCTGTAAAGCCTTTTCAATTAAAGGATCCGACCTATGCATTTGCAGCCCATCGACTGGCTCATCGTGATCTTCACGATCGTCGTGTGTTTCTTTCCGGCACTCTTCTTCGGACGCAGGGCCGGAAAAAGCACGTCGGAATTCTTCGTCTCCGGACGGGCAGTCCCCTGGTGGCTTGCAGGTTTGTCGATGGTTGCGACCACTTTCAGCGCCGACACACCGAACCTCGTCACCGATATCGTCCGACGAAACGGCGTTGCGGGAAACTGGGTCTGGTGGGCCTTTGCGCTCACCGGCATTGCAACGGTGTTCTTTTACGCGAGGCTGTGGAGGCGTTCGGGTGTCATGACGGACCTCGAGTTTTATGAGATCCGGTATTCGGGAAAAGCGGCAAGTTTCGTCAGAGGCTTTCGTTCCGTCTATCTCGGCTTGTTTTTCAATTGTATCATCATGGCAACGGTGAACCTGGCTGCGTGCAAGATCGCTGGCATCCTCTTTGGCCTCGACCGTTGGCAGACGCTCGTCCTCGTGGGTGTTTTAAACGTGATTTTCGCTGCACATTCCGGCCTATGGGGTGTGCTGGTCATCGACATGATACAGTTCTTTATTATGATGGCTGCTGTGATTGCTGCGGCATATTTCGCTGTCACATTGCCACAGGTGGGAGGGCTGAGCGGCATGGTGGATAAGCTGTCTCAGATTCACGGACAAAATGGCTTGAACTATCTCAACATGCTTCCCGACTTCACCAACAATTGGGATATTGCGGTCGCCGTCTTCATTATGCCCATTGCAATCCAGTGGTGGTCGGTCTGGTATCCAGGTTCGGAACCGGGGGGTGGAAGTTATATTGCACAACGGATGCTGGCGTCGAAAACTGAAAAGGACTCTCTTGGAGCTGTCCTCTTTTTCAATCTCGCCCATTACGTTCTCCGTCCCTGGCCCTGGATTCTCGTTGCGCTCAGCTCCTTGATTGTGTTTCCACACCTGGCCGATATCCAAAGGGCATTTCCCAATCTTGATCGGCACCTTCTCGGACACGACATCGCCTACCCGGCCATGCTGACATTCTTGCCGGTTGGTTTCGTTGGCCTGATGCTGGGCGGTCTCATTGCTGCCTATTCTTCCACGATCCTGACGCACTTGAATTGGGGATCGTCGTATCTCGTTCACGATTTCTACAGGAGATTCCTTCGCAAAGAGAAAAGTGAGAAACACTATGTATTCGTCGGACGTGTTTCCACCGTTTCACTCTTTATCGTTGCGTGCGGTGTCGTTTACCTTCTCGATACGGCGAAAGATGCGTTCGACCTCATCCTGCAAGTCGGTGCAGGGACGGGCTTACTCTACCTTGTTCGTTGGTTCTGGTGGAGGGTGAACGCCTGGGCCGAAGTCGCTGCGATGGTCAGTTCTTTTCTCGTTTCTATTGTGATATTGATTCTCTCGAAAAATGGACTCGAGATCAGCACGCACGTTGCTCTTATCGTAACGGTTGCGTTCACGACAGTCTGTTGGGTCGTTACGACGTATGTGACCCCCGCGACGGACAGGAAGACGTTGATTGAATTCTACAAGAAAGTACGCCCCTTCGGTCCCGGATGGAATATGATACGGAAGGAAGCGGAGGCCGCTGGCGAGGCGATGCCGGCGAGCGGCGAAAACATCCCCCTTGCGTTGCTGGGTTGGACGGCAGGATGCGCGACAATCTGGTCATCCCTTTTCGCAATCGGTAATTATCTCTATGGACGCGTCGGATATGCGACTGCGCTGACGGCGGTCTTTGTTGTGAGCGGATCATTTCTTCTCTTCGTGGTCAACAAGTTGTGGAACCATAGCATTGCGGAAACCTAGAGTCTCGAATGGAGGGAAGAAGAGCATAAGCCCTTCACATACCGGGCGGGCAGGAGATGTGATGTTTGCTCAGAAAAGCGTACGGATATCGACTCCCGGGAGAATCTGTCTTTTCGGGGAACATCAGGATTATCTCCAACTCCCGGTCATTGCGGCTGCGATATCACGAAGAATCGCAATTGAGGGGTCGCGTCGCAAGGACAGAAGAGTCAATATCGACTTGCCGGATGTTCGGCGACGTGAGTCATTCGATATTGTGGAGACAATACCGTACGTCGGTCAACGGGATTATTTCCAAAGCGTTGTCAACGTTCTTCAGCGGAGAGGAATCAAATTCTCTTATGGCTTCGATTGCACGGTAACCGGGAACATTCCCATCAATGCCGGAACGGGGAGCTCTTCCGCACTCGCCGTCGGATGGGCGAACTTCCTTCTTCGGATGAGCGATGAACCAAAGGCCCTGAACGCCGAAGAGGTTGCACGGATCGCTTTCGAGGCTGAAGTGCTCGAATTTTCCGAGCCAGGAGGGATGATGGATCAATACTCCGCTTCCGTCGGCGGGCTCATCTGGCTCGAATCGTTTCCGGAACTAGCTGTGGTTCCTATGGGAGCCCCGCTGAAATCGTTTGTTCTTGGAAACTCACACGATCCGAAAGACACCAAACTGATATTGGCTCGTGTCAAGGAAAGGGTGCTGAATATC
>Ga0335081_10012713_pt1 | contig 13628 bp, 11 predicted proteins | sample Lox_Sample_35_FD_206713 | JGI IMG/M metagenome (GOLD analysis project Ga0335081, IMG submission 206713) | Soil microbial communities from Loxahatchee National Wildlife Refuge, Florida, United States - Lox_Sample_3.5 | ecosystem: Environmental > Terrestrial > Soil > Wetlands | place: USA...
GGCCCGAAGAGAGTGCGATAAACTCGCGATGAAACGAAGGTCCTTCCTGCTGGTGGCCCCTGCGGTGGCGGCCATCGCCTCCACTTCCTGGGGTTCGGAGTCGGCGCCCGCCCCCTATGGGGCGCTGCCGTCGGCCCGTCAACTGCGCTGGCATGAACTCCAGACCTGCGCCTTCCTCCACTTCACCGTGAATACATTCACGGACCGCGAGTGGGGCGAGGGGGACGAGGATCCGAGGGTGTTCAATCCCACGGCTTTCGACCCCGATGCCATCGTCTCGGCGTTGAAATCGGCGGGAATGAAGGGCGTGATCCTCACCTGCAAGCACCACGACGGGTTCTGCCTGTGGCCGACGAGGACCACCGAGCATTGCGTCCGCAACAGCTCGTGGCGAAATGGCAAGGGGGACGTCGTGCACGAGATCTCGCGGGCGGCGCGACGACACGGCCTGGGGTTCGGCGTGTATCTCTCACCCTGGGACCGCAACCACGCGGCTTATGGCAAACCGGAGTATCTGGCGATCTACCGTCGCCAGTTGACGGAGTTGCTGACGCAGTACGGGCCGATTTTTGAGATATGGTTCGACGGCGCCAATGGCGGGACCGGGTACTATGGCGGGGCTCGCGAGAAACGCGTGATCGACCGGCTGACGTACTACGATTGGCCCCACACTTGGGCACTGACTAGCCGATTGCAGCCCGGCGCGGTGATCTTCAGCGACGTGGGACCGGACGTGCGTTGGGTGGGAAACGAACATGGCGTTGCCGGCGAGACTTGCTGGGCGACCTACGATCCGGTGGGGGAACACGGCGGCTCAGCGGCGCCGGGCGATGTCGACGCCCAGGGGTTGATGGTCGGAACCCGTAACGGAAAGCAGTGGCTCCCGCCCGAGTGTGACGTATCGATCCGGCCGGGGTGGTTCTGGCATGAGAACGAAAACGGCAAAGTGAAGACCGGGAGCGACCTCTTGCGCCTGTATTACGGATCGGTTGGGCGCGGCGGCAGTTTTCTGCTCAACGTGCCGCCCGACCGCCGCGGCCTGCTGAACGACGCCGACATCGCATCGTTGCGGGAATTCGGCGAGTTGCGGCGCGCGACCTTCGCCACGAATCTCGCCGTCGGCGCGCGTATCGCGGCCTCAAACGTCCGCGGCAGGAGCCGCCGGTACGCTCCCGAGAACCTTCTGGACGGAGACGATTCCACCTACTGGGCGACGGATGATTCGGTCACCACGCCCGAACTAACGCTGGAGTTCCGCCAGCCGGTGAGCTTCAACGTGATCCGCCTGCGCGAGAGCATTCGACTGGGGCAACGCGTCGAGTCTTTTGCGGTGGAGGCGCGGCGGGACCGGGCTTGGCAAAAGGTTGCCGAGGCCACCAGCATCGGGAATTGCCGGTTGATTCGTACCGACGATCTCGTCACTGTGGATATGCTGAGGTTGCGTATCACGAAATCGCCGATATGCCCCGCACTTTCGGATTTCGGTCTTTTCGCGGAGGGAATGGAGCCGGGCGAGCGACGTGCTAGAAGCCGTTAGGACCAAGTTGTAAAGAGGTACTGAATAGTACCCGAGTACTGCTACCGCGGAGCTATCGACTAGCTGCACAATGCCCTCCATACTGGCTTCGTCGCGTGCATAAGCCTCAAGTCCATTAACCCGCACGACGACAAAAAGGAGAACAGACAATGCCCATCGGCACCAGGATTCGTGAACTACGCGCTCAAAAAGGGATGTCCCAAGGGGACATAGAAGAGATCACCGGCCTGCTCCGCTGCTACATTTCGCGGGTGGAGAACGGCCACACCATTCCTTCGCTCGAAACGCTGGAGCGTTTCGCGGCGGCTTTGGACATACCGCTGTACCGCTTCTTCTACACGGGCGAGGATCTGCCGTCCACTCCCAACCTGACGCCCCACGCCACCCTCGAGCAACTGGCGGAGGAAGGGGGCAAGGAGGGAGCCAGCGCGCGGTTCGTGCTGAAGCTCAAGAAGTACGCCGACAAGATCGTCGACGCGGACCGCGACGTCCTGCTGACGATGGCCAAGCGCTTCGCAGCGCGATAAGGCAGATAAGCCCTGCTCTGGGGCTCGCGCGGCCACCCGGTGTCGCGCGATACGGCGAAGGACTCCGTTCATGCCGGTCGTGATGGCGGCAGCAGTCAATCTTCATGAGAAGTGGCGCCGCCGCCACCCGCGCCCCGATAAAAGCCGGGTGCGACCCTAACTCGGCAGTGTCAAGCTCGCGTCCTGGCGATGGCTTTGGGTCTTCACCGCCTCGGACCATTTGGACGACGGGCTACCGCCACCGCCGATAATGTGACGGCGGCGATCAAGAAGCCGGATTGGGGATCGGAGACTTCTTTCAGCACGCCCTGATTCCTCCTCCCTCCCGAGATCAAAGGAAGCCGACGCAGGGTGCCGACGCTAGTTCCTGCCGCGGCTAAACTAGCGCTATTTGACTTCCACGTCGGGCTCCACCGACATTCCTGGCCTCAGCAGGTGCTCAGGGTCCTGACCTTTTTCAAACACGATCTTGACGGGGATTCGCTGAACGACCTTGACGTAATTCCCCGTTGCATTTTCCGGGGGAAGCAGGCTGTAACGCGCTCCGCTTGCGCCGGCGATGTTGAAAACGTGCCCGTCGTAGGAACGCCTGTAAGTGTCGACGGAGATCCTTACGTGCTGTCCGGGCCGCATGAGGGTCATTTGAGTTTCCTTGAAGTTGGCGGTCACCCAGATATTCTGGCTGTCCAATGGGACGATGGTCATCAGTTGCTGGCCCGGTGCGACGTTCTGACCCGGCTGGACCGATCGTTGTCCCACGATCCCGCTCACCGGCGCCACGATGGTGGTGTATTGCAAGTTGAGTTCGGCCTGTTGCAAGGCCGCGGCGGCCTGTTTGGTCTGCGCCTCCGCCGCCTGGGCCCTGGAACGTTGTACGGAAATCTGCTGAGGTCGGGTCTGAGCGTATTGCAGTTGCGCCTGAGCTTGCGCGACCCTGGCGTGCGCCTGCGTCACTGCCTGTTCCGTCGCGCCAGCCGACGCCTTGGCGGCCTCGACCGCGGCGGCGGTGGCCTTCTGGCTGTCCAGCGCAGTCGTGTACTGGTGCTGCGGGATTTCGTCTTTCGCCGCCAGCGGCTTGTACCGGTCAGCGTCGTCCTGCGCCTTCAGGTCGTTTGCTTCGGCTTGTCGCAGTGAGGCTTGGGCTGCATCGAACTGCCGCTGCGCGGCAACCAGACCTGCCTTCGCGTTCTCCAGGTCAGCCTCTGCGGTCGAGAGTTGACTCGACGTGTTGACGGAAGTGAGGGGGACGTTGGTCAGGAGAGCGTCAGCGCCGGCTTGGTCATTGGCCAGAGTCGCCTTACTGTTCGCCACGGCGACCTCGTAGTCCTTGGGGTCGAGTCGCACCAGCACGGTGCCGGCTTCGACGTACTGGTTGTCGTCGACCATGACGCGAGTCACGTAGCCCGACACGCGGGAGCTGACAGGATAGATATAACCGTCGATCTGGGCATCGTCCGTGGACTCCCAGGCGGCATAGTGGCGATACAACAGAACCGCGGCCACGATGACGGCGAGGCCGAGCAATGCCAGGATGATTCTCCGAACCATTTTCCCACGCCGCGTCGCGGGTCGGACGGGGACCACGGTGGTGACGGTCGATCGCGGCTCGCCGAGACTTCCTGATTCCAGGGTTGGTGTCGTTGTGTCCGGCATAGTTACTTTGCTCCCAAATACCGCAAGGCCGATTGTTCGGCAATGCCGAGGGCCTGTGCGAGAGAGATTTTCGCCAGGTTAAAAGCGAATAGGCTGCTGATGTAAGACTGGTTCGCCGAGGCCACAGATTCTTGCGCCTGGACGACCTCGAGGTTATCCGCGACCCCCGCCCGGAACCGATCCCGCGCCTGGGCCAGCGTTTGGTTGGCGAGGTCGATGTTACTCTGGGCCACGCCCACGAGGTCGGACGAAGACTTCAGGTTAAAGAAGGCCGTGCGCACCTGGTCGTCGATCTGCCCCTCCAGGTCGGCCAGTTCTGCCTTGCGCTGTTGCAACGCCGAATCGGCCTGCAACCTATCTGCACGCACCCGGCTCCCTTGGAAAATAGGAATGTTCAAACTGACGGCGAAAGTGAGCGTGCCATGCGAATTGCCAAAGTTTGGACTCCCGATGTCCCCGTAGTTCGTGTTGGTTGACAGCGAGGGATAGTTTTCGGCAATGACACCCTGAAGGGCCAGCTCCGCCGCGCCCACTTGCGCCTTGGCGCTCAGAAAGTCAGGTCGGGTGGAATACGCCTGCTGGAGTGCCTGCTCCTGGGTAATACCATCCAGCGACGCGTAAGGAACCGAGTCGGTCAACCGGAACGCCTGGCCGTTCGGCAGTCCGATCACCCGCGCGAGCGCTAGCTTATCGATTGCAACCTGGTTTTCGGCGGCGATCAGCCTTTGCTGCTGTGTCTGCAACTCCACCCGGGCCCGCAGCAGGTCGATGCTGGCGATCAAGCCGTTCTTATTGAGATCCACATCATTCTGAACCAGCGTCTGGGCCGTCTCGACCTGGGCGCGGACCGAGTCCACGGTTGCCGTGTCCGAAATCACCAGCAGATAGGCGCTGCCCGTGGTGAACACCACCAAGTTGCGATCGCTCTTATAGTTGTACTGTGACGCCTTTTCGCCCTCTGACGCCGACTTCCAATTCTTGATGTCGGACCAATTGAAAATCTCCTGGGAAACGTAGCCCCGGGCATCCGCCACGCCGAAGGGTCCCACCGTCGCTGGGATGTGGATACCGGGGATCGGCAACCGGCTGAGGCCTTCGGAAGGAAGATCGAGCTGTAGATCTGTGCCACTGAGGCGCGCCGAAAGGTTGGGCAGCAGGGCGTTCAAACTGCGAAGACGCGCAGCATGCGCCGCTCGAGTATTCTGGCTGCTCTCAACCTCGCCGAGGTTGTATTTCAACCCCCGCTGGAACGCCTCTTGGAGGGAAAGATCCAGCGTGGTTCCCGTAGCTTGGCCGGTGGGGACGCTGCCGAGAAACGGGTCGCGTGTCTGCGCCGCGCTCGATCCGCAAAATCCTAGCAGAGAGGGCACGAGGGCCGAGATGAAGAATAGTAGATTCCGAGCCCGTTGATCACCAAACATTGCACCTCCTCGTAAAGGCAAAGGCTGCCGGTCAAGCCCGCTGCTTCCCATACCGTGCCGTCGCATCGAGAATAATCTCGACTGCCACTTCATCGCCCACGCCGGAATTAACCATCAAGTGGAAACAATGCCTCTCGGGCCAGTCGACGTCGAAATATCGCTTGATAAAGTCCGCGCGGTCGCGGTCCACCGTCTCCGCCAGTTCTATCGCCTCCTTCTCGCTTTTGCCCGTTGCCTGAAGCCGGTGGACCCTTTCCCGAAAGGGAGCGTAAATGAAAACGTGAAAGGCGTCGAGGCGGGTGCAGAGATACAGAGCTGACCCTCGCCCCACGATCACGCAGTTGCCGGCCTCGGCGATCTCCGGCATGATCTGCTGCACCACTTGACGGACGCAATCGGTATCTACCATCCTCAGTCGCGGGGCGTTCTGGCTCCCCTCATGACTGCCTCGCATGAAAGCCTTGAGGATCCGGTAGTAAGCCGGATCCCTTCGCTCCTCGTGCTTCTCTACGGTGCCGCAATCACAATCCATTCGCCGCGCAATCTCATCGGTGAGCAACTGGTCCCAAAGCTTCCAGCCGAGGCGCTTCGCCAAATTCGCAGCGATCGCGCCACCTCCGCTTCCGTATTCCCGCTCAACCGTGATGATGCGAATCATGGTATGCCTCTCAGATAGTCGTCAGTTATCAGCCATCAGTTAGTTCTCTGCAACACCTAAGAACGGGGCGACTCTTACTGACCACTGTGAACTGACAACTGATGACTTCTAGCCAACGACCACCTCCCCGTCGCCGCCCGGCTCGTTCTTTCTCAACGCAAAGGACAGCAGGAACATGATTCCTGCTCCGACGGCCAGAACCCAAAATGTATCGATATAAGCCAGAGTCGTCGCCTGTCCGATCAACGCCTGATAAAGGAGGCCGTAGGTCCTCCGGGTGGCGCTCACGGCGTCCGCGCCGGAGGCTTCCAGCCGTGCGGCAAATCCCGTAGCCGCTTGGACAAAGGTCGCCTGCCCCCGGGTGGTGTGCGCCGCCAAATACACCTGATGGAATTGTGCCCGGCGCGCAATCAGCGTGGTGACCATCGACGTTCCGATGCTGCTACCGATGTTACGCATGAAGTTGATCAGGCCGGAGATACTATTGCTCTTTTCCGCCGGCATTCCGATGTACGAGGACAAGTTAATGGGAACGAACAGGAACCCCAGTCCAAACACCTGCACCACTCGCAACATGCTGGCTGTCCAAAAGCTGATCTGGAGATCGAGGTGCTGGGTGGTGTAGTACATGGCGAAGGAGAGCGCCAGCCAGCCGAAGGCGATGAGGTAACGAGCCTGGACTTTGGACGCTAGCACCCCGGCCACCGGCATCAAAAACAGCAGCAGAAGGCTGCCGCCGGAAAGCACCAAGCCTGCCGACTCGGCCGTATAGCCCATGAGCGTCTGAAGGAACTGGGGCATCATGACCAGGCTGGAGAAAAGCATGATCCCCAAAACAAACATCATCGCGTTGGCGCCCAGGAAGTTCAAATTCTTGAAGAGGCGCACCTCGATGATAGGGGTCTTGTAAAACCATTCCCAGACCACCAAGGTCACGAGGCAAACCGCGGCAACGACGGCGAGCGTGAGAATGAAATGCGACCCGAACCAATCGTCCTCCTGCCCTTTGTCGAGCATCACTTGCAGTGCTCCCACACCGAGGATAAGCAGACCCACGGCGATGTAGTCGATTTTCACCCCCGCATCCGCCGTGCGCTTCGCCCAGGGTGGATCCTCAATCAAGCGATAGACCAGGAACAGCGCCAGAATCCCCACCGGCAGGTTGATGAAGAAAATCCAGCGCCAAGTGTAATTATCTGTAATCCAGCCGCCCAGGGTGGGGCCGATGGTGGGCGCGATGATGGTGGTAATGCCGTAAAGTGCGAACGCTACCCCGCGCTGCTGGGGGGGAAACGTGTCCGCCAGGATTGCCTGGGCCATGGGCTGCAGTCCGCCCCCTCCCGCGCCTTGCACCACCCGAAACAGAATGATCACCGCGAGACTGGGGGCGATGCCGCACAGCAGGGAGCTGATCGTGAAAATCACGAGACAAATCATGAAGAATCGCTTGCGACCGAGCACGGCCGCGAACCACCCGCTGATGGGAAGCACGATGGCATTCGAAACCAGATAGGAGGTAAGGATCCAAGTGCTCTCGTCGTTGCTCGCACCCAGGTTGCCCGCCATGTAGGGTAGAGCGACATTGGCGATGCTGGTATCGAGCACCTCCATGAAGGCTGCCATTGCCACCACCACCGCAATCAGCCACGGGTTGACCCTAGGCCGCCAAGGTTCGGCGGCGGGGGAGGGCGCGGATTCAAGGTTCTCAGCCATGCTTTTAGAAGAAGTGGCTGCTGGATAGTGGCTAGTGGGTAGTGAAGGAAATGCGATGCGCCTTGTCTTTCTTCGCTAGCCACTAACCACTAACCACTCGTCAGTGCTTCACCAGCCACGGTGTCAAACGCTCATCACGGGACAAGGCGCGTCTCGAACCACGGCGTAAGTAAGATCCCGCAAGCGACCTAGGCCACCGGGCTGTGAGCTTCTCGAAATCACCAACACATCCGCCCGCAACCTGCGCGCTGCCTCGGTGAACGCGTCTTTAATTGTTCCCGCGGCGATACTAACCGGACGTTTAATTGTGACCTCGTTGATGTAACCCTCCCTGTTATCGCCCGGCCCATAAGTTCGACTATCGGATGCTCGGTCCTTCAGAAAAGCTTCATGGCGCGTTTGTTCTTGCGGCCGCCTAGGGGAGCGAGTATGGGAAGAGCATTTTCACAAATGGATTCGGCATAAAGCGCTACGACTGGTGAGAATCCCGATCCATGCGGCTAGCCCTCCGGATCAGTGATGTCCTTTTGCCGAGGCTCTGGAGTCAGGGACTCGGGGTTCGCAGAAGAGGAGATCAAGAACGGCGGACTTTGAGGAACAGGTCCGCCCTACGCTTGCTCGTCTCGCCACTCGCCGTCGGGACAGTCGGCGTGGCCTACAGGCATGTTCCCGTATCCCCACTCTGCTGGTGTCTTTTGCGATACTTCTAGCATCTACTGATAAGCGGCTTGTCTACGGGCCAAAATCAGGCTTGCAGAACCATGGGAGGATTACACCGTGAAGAAAGTCGCGGCCCCCATTTCCTTTGTCGGCTCCCGGCTCGGCGAAGCACGCCGTGTCTGCGCGTTTTTCAACAGCGACAACGAAGAGTATCGCGTGTTGCATCCGTTCATCAAGGATGGATTCGAGTATGCGAGAAGGCGGTTCACGTCGTTAATCCGGGTCAACGTGGCGACCATCGCCATCTCGTCGCTGCCGTATCTCGGCGAGTGGGACCCCCGTGGCACAAAATCTTGGTCCCACAACAAACGTCTTAGGGGCTGGGGCTAACGAGGAGTCGGTATGCCACACAAGAAGACTGCCATCGTCACGGGAGCATCGGGGGGTATTGGTGCGGGTTTGGTCGAGGCCTTCCTGAGGGAGGGTTATAACGTCGTCGCGACGTCTCATGTCAGGCCGTCGATGACTGCTTCACCCAGCTTGGTTCTCGTGGATGGCGATATCGGCAAGCAGGAGACCGCTGCCAAAACTGTCGAAGCAGCGACGAAGCACTTCGGAACCATCGATGTCCTGGTGAATAACGACGGAATCTTCCGCACTAAGCCCTTCACGGACTTTACCACCGAGGACTTCAATGCCTTGGTCTCGACCAACCTGCTGGGATTCCTTTACATCACTCAGCTCACGGTGAAACAGATGCTGAAACAGAAGTCGGGAAGCGTTGTGAACATAACTGCGGCGCTTGTCGATCAGCCGGTCGCCGGCGTCAATGCCTCGGTTTCGATGATGACGAAGGGGGGCCTGAATGCAGTGACCCGGAGCCTCGCCATTGAATATGCAAAATACGGTATCCGCTTCAACGCCGTGGCTCCCGGCGTCGTGGACACACCAATGCACAAAGACGATTCCAAGGACGCACTAAAGACGTTCCAGCCAATGGGGAAAATCGTGGAGGTAAGAGACATTGTCGAGGCTGTTCTCTACCTGGCGCAGGCAGGCCAAGTGACTGGAGAGGTGCTCCACGTGGATGGTGGTGCTCACGCTGGCCGTTGGTAAGCCGGGTGAGCGTCTTTCCCAATGAGATCTATGCAGCCCCGAGGAGCTGGACAGAGAAAGCCTATCCCAAATTGATTTACTACAACCGACTCCCCAAAGGCGGCCACTTCGGTGCTTGGGAGCAGGCCGGACTCTTCAGCACTGAGCTCCGAGCAGCGTTCGTTCAGATCACTGCGGTAGTTAGGGTGGAGAGGCGGCGCGCACACTGACCTAATCGGCAGAGCAATTCACGTGCGTGACTCTAGGGAGGGCACGTATGAAGACCTCACTTAATTCAGAGGAGGGAACAATGCAGGACAAAATCTTGGTAAAGCCAGGCGTTTCAGCAAGTGTAGACCCAGCTAGCACGCATATTCGAAGAAGGTACCGCATGGCACGGATCGCTTTCTTGCTGGTTGCAGTTGTAACGGTGACCAGCGTTGTCGCTTTCATGACCCTTGCATCTGGACACGCCGAGAAAGGGGCCGCCCCGATCTTCGTAACCAAGATCCCCCCGGGTTACCGCGACTGGAGGTTGATCTCTTTGTCCCACGAAGCAGGCAACCTCAACAGTTTGGGTGCCGTTTTGGGCAACGATGTGGCGATCAAGGCCTACCGCGAAGGGACACTTCCCTACCCCGACGGCACAGTCATTGCCGCTTTGCACTACAGTCACTCCCCGTCGGAGGAAAACAACAAAATCTTTGGCCGTCCCCAATCTTTCGTCCCCGGGGCTTCCACGAACATTCAGTTTATGGTGAAGGACTCAGTGAACTACGCCGCGACGGGCGGCTGGGGGTTTGTTAGCTTCAAAGACGGCCAACCCGGCGCCGAGGCGCAGATGAAAACCTGTTTTCCCTGCCACGCGCAGGAAAAAGCTCGCGACCTTGTCTTCACCCATTACGCACCGTAGACTGCCGACTATTGAGGACCGGACTTTCGAGATCGAATTCCTTGATCCCGGTGTTCACGCTTTTGTGTTCACGTTTGGTTAGGAAATTGGAGGAATGAGATCACCGATCGCAGGGCCTTCCGACTTCGATGCTCACGGTTAGTGGGGCGAGCGGGGCCGCGTCGTTGTCAATGCCCGCACTCAATACCGAAGAGACGAGAGACGAAGTTTCAGTCGAAGGATCGCGGCAAGCTGTAGGGCAGGGCGTGCCCCGCAACCCGGCCAACTAGCGTGGCGGCCGATTGCCAATGGGAGAATAGAATGAACACAAATGCGAAAGCGCAAACGGTAACCCGCGAAGGTTCTCGGCCGGCCAGCGCCGAGCAGAGGTTGAAAGAACTTGGCATCAAGCTCCCGGCGCCGCCGGAGCCCTTCGGCACCTATGTGGAAGCGGTACAGACGGGCAATCTGCTTTTTCTGACCGGCATGCTTCCCACGGAAGGCCGCGGGGCGAAATTCATTGGACGCGTCGGAGCGGAACTCGACGTGGAAGTGGGGCGCCAGGCGGCTCACCATGCGGCGCTCAACGTACTCGCGGTGGCGAGGGAGCATTTGGGGTCGCTCGATAAAGTGACGCGGATTGTCCGGCTCGGCGTGTCGGTGGCCACTTCGGGAGATGTTCGTGATCAGCCGAAGGTCGCTGACGCCGCTTCGGAGTTGCTACAGGACGTGTTCGGAAAAGACAAGAACCCTTGCCGCTTGGTATATGGCGTGGCAAGCCTTCCGCTCGGCACGCCGGTGGAGCTGGAAGTCATTTTCGAGGTCGCGGGATAAGAAAGGCCCCTTGATGCAGGGACCCACGGCAGCGCAATGGCCGGCGTAGACGAGGACCGCATCTCGGGGAGAGGCAAAAACATCTGTGAAACTGAGTCGAACGAGTAAGATCGCGGGCCAGCTCGGGCTCGCGAAAGCAAGAATGGTACGGCGAGTATGTTCGTTCGCCACGCCAGTAAGTGTTTTCGAAAACTATTTGAGACTTCAAAGGAGGCATCATGGCAACTGCAAAAGTGGCAATAGCCCCAATGAAAGTGGCGCAGGTTCCCAAGGCGGGAGCCGATTTCCAGATCGTCGAGCGCGAGATTCCCACGCCAAGTGTAGGACACGTGCGGATCAAGGTGCAGGCCTGTGGTATTTGCCACAGTGACGTGCTCACGAAAGAAGGCGTGTGGCCAGGAATTCAATATCCCCGCGTTCCAGGACATGAAGTTGCAGGCATCATCGATGAACTGGGTGCCGGCGTTTCCGAGTGGAAGACGGGGCAGCGCGTTGGTGTCGGCTGGCACGGCGGCCAGGACGGCACCTGTCTCCAGTGCCGGCGCGGCGATTTTCGCAATTGCCGGAACCTGAAAATCCCGGGCATCAGCTATGACGGAGGATATCAGCAATATATGGTCGCTCCCGTGGAGGCGCTGGCGGCCATACCGCCAAGTCTAAGTGACGCCGAAGCAGCGCCGCTGCTCTGCGCCGGCATTACCACGTTCAACGCCCTGCGACACAGCGGGGCCATGCCCGGCGACCTGGTTGCGGTGCAGGGTATCGGCGGTCTGGGTCACCTCGGAATTCAATTTGCGAACAAGTTTGGTTATAAGGTCGCAGCGGTCGGGCGCGGGTCCGAAAACGCGGCGCTCGCCAAGAAACTCGGCGCGAGCGTGTATATCGACAGCAAAGCGACGAACGCACCCGAGGCATTGCAAAAACTGGGCGGCGCACAGGTCATTCTGGCGACAGCTCCAAGCTCGAAAGCGATGTCCGAGTTGATCGACGGTCTGGGGCCGAACGGCAAGTTCATGGTAATAGGTGCGACATTTGATCCCATTGAGGTCACACCGTTACAACTGATTTCTGGAAGTCGAACCATTCAAGGCTGGGCCGCGGGAACACCAACCGATTCCGAGGACACACTACGCTTCGCCGAACTGACCGGCGTGCGTCCCATGATTGAAACCTATCCGCTCGAAAAAGCCGCCGAGGCTTACGCGCGGATGATGAGCGGCGAAGCACAGTTCCGGGTCGTTCTGACGATGTGAAGTTATCTGAGCGTAACTGAGCGTCATAAGTGGACGCCGAAGACCTTCAAGCGTGTCATTCTGAGCGCAGAATGACATGCGAACCGACTTCTGACGCCACATATAGATGCTCGCCTCATTTGAATAGCTGGCCCAAGCCCAGGGAAAGGAACGCCCCATGGAACACCCGACTTTTTATCGCACGACACAGATCGATGGTCTCTCCATCTTTTGCCGACAGGCCGGCCCGAAAGACGCGCCGACGCTCCTCCTGCTGCACGGACTTCCCTCTTCATCGCGGATGTTCGAGCCTCTCTTCGCCCGGCTTTCCGATCGCTATCACCTGGTCGCGCCCGATTACCCGGGCTTCGGACACAGCGATTGGCCGGACCCGAAGAAATTCGCCTATACGTTCGACCACTACGCCGAGATTATGAATCACTTCACGGAAGCACTCGGGCTCTCGCGCTACACGCTTTACGTGCAGGATTACGGCGGCCCCGTGGGTTTTCGCATGGCCTTGGCCCATCCGGACCGGATCGAGGCTCTCATCGTCCAGGACGCGGTGGCGCACAACGAAGGCCTGGGGCCGAATTGGAAGCCGCGGCGGGCCTTTTGGGCTGATCGCGCTGCCAACGAAAGTACCCTTCGCACCAATCTCCTCTCGCTGCCGACGACGCGGACGCGCCATGTCGGGAACGATCCCGGCGTGGAACGCTATGACCCGGATCTCTGGACCGACGAATTTTCCTTTCTCAACCAGCCCGGCCAGGCCGACATTCAAAGCGACCTCTTCTACGACTATCGCACCAACGTCGACGCCTACCCCAAGTGGCAGGCGTGGATGCGGGAGAAGCAGCCGCGCCTGCTGGTGATCTGGGGTGAGTATGATCTCTCGTTCGATCTTGGTGAGCCCGAGCGCTACCGCCAGGACGTACCGAACGCTCAAGTTCACGTTCTCGACGCTGGTCATTTCGCATTGGACACGGCCGCAGATGAGATCACAGCATTGGTCCGAGGCTTCGTCGGTTCTTCACATGGAGGGTTCCTGGCGCAGCACGCTGGCTGAGGCCGCGATGAGGACCCATGAACGCCGGAAAGACTGACGCTCGAAAGCGAAGCGATTACCTCGCTGCGCGTATTTCCGCCAAGGAAAGACTGCGCGACTCCCCCCGTCGCGCTGGAAACCGAGTATACTGAAACCGAGGAAGGCCCTACGACCATCAGTATCGAGATCCCCGACGAAGTCGCCGCCGCTCTTACTGCTCCGGGCCAAGACTTCGCCCGGGCCACCCTCGAAGCATCGCCCTCGACGGATACCGGAGCGACCGGCTCACGGAGGCAGATATCCGCCAATTACTCGGCCTCGGCTTCGAAACCCAGATCGAAGTACATGGCTTCTTGAA
>Ga0335081_10012714_pt1 | contig 13627 bp, 16 predicted proteins | sample Lox_Sample_35_FD_206713 | JGI IMG/M metagenome (GOLD analysis project Ga0335081, IMG submission 206713) | Soil microbial communities from Loxahatchee National Wildlife Refuge, Florida, United States - Lox_Sample_3.5 | ecosystem: Environmental > Terrestrial > Soil > Wetlands | place: USA...
TCCAGAAAGTAATCTTCAAATCCCGCAATCAGGGCAACAATGTCAAGGTATCGAAAGGCCCTCTGCTGACGATGTGCTGACAATAAGATCTCCATTCCCATCGCCAATGTTCTTGAAGTTGAAGAGGTGCATTTGCTGGGCTCTAGCGATACATTGAAGATGACGGTTCTGGATAATGATGAAACATACGCCATGGACGAATTCTACTTTTCCTTCTTCGGTCGGACTCGTGAAGCCTTTACGAAGCTACAAACCTGTCTCGACGCGAAACGACACCAAGAAAAGGAAAAGATAGCTTGTTCGACCCTTGAACACCGAGGAGGACTAGTAGGAAAAAATGTCTTTGGGGAGTCAACAAAATTCTTGGACAGTGTCAAGGATACGACAACGCTCATTCGCTCATCAAGCCCGACACAAGAGTATCTCGAGACAGGTGGTTCCTCACGACGCTCCGCCGAGAGTCTCCGACCCCACGACATCATGGATGATGCCGAATTTCTCGGTTCCTCAGGTCACAGCAGTCCCAAGCGCCACTCATTCCGATTGCCCAGGGCGTCAATCAGACATTTCGGTCTCGGAAGTCTAAATAAACGATCCCCCAGCCCGTCCCCCCTCCGCACCTCCTTCGAAAGCATCGATCGACCATCCGGTGGAAGCAGCACCCCAGGCCAAGAACCCTCATGGACTGACACTGGGAAAATGTTGTGGTCCAAAGGTGTCAATGCCGCGGATTGGATTCAACAACGATCCAGTAAAGTCAGTTCCCAAGTCGGGACGATGCTTGCTTCACCTGGGACCACGCTTAATGCCGGCGTGGGGAAAGTCTCGCAATTGTGGAATGGGGATTATTCAAAGAGTCGGCAGGCCAAGTGGGTTAGCGAGGAAACGGCAAAGGATATGAAAGATCAGAATCCCGAGGAACGGTTTCAGACACACTTTGCCTTGCCGAAGACCGAAAAATTGGTGGGATCGTATTACGGATACGTGTTCCGAACGTTTCCTTTCTATGGGAAAATGTATCTCAGCAAGCGCCATTTTTGTTTCAGGAGTTTACTTCCTGGTATCAAAACTAAGGTACTCGACTTGACCTCTCCACGCGGTAATATTAGATGGTGTTGCCTGTACGGGATATTGAAACTGCGAAAAAGGAGAAGGCTTATCACTGGGCGAATTTCGGCTTAGTCGTGGTCATCCGAGGCCACGAAGAATTGTTCTTTGAATTCGGACAGGAGGCCTGGAGAGATGAATGTCTAAAAGCGTTGATCGAAGTAGTCGAGGCAGTCGATACTGAGTCCATTCATCAGGATATCCCGTCCGATAGTGTTCTCGGCGTGCCTCCTGATCACGTCTGGTTCAAGACGACCAAGACGATTGATCAGGAACATCATGAGGGACTGGAGGGAGATTTATCGAATTTGGCGGAACGATCGGAAGATTATACACCGGCCATCATGTTCGATTCGAATGCTGTTTCCATGATCTCTTTCAAACCCAACGAATCGTTGAGATTCACGTGTTTGACGATCGGCTCGAGAGGAGACGTACAACCATACATTGCCCTCTGCAAGGTCGCTCCGTTCAACTGAAGACAAGAATACTTATCATAGGGATTACAACGAGATGGACATTATGTCAAAATTGCTTCTCACGAAGAATACCGCGAATGGATTACAGGCCACGGAATCCAATTTGCCCCTGTCGAAGGCGATCCCGCAGAGCTGATGCGCCTTTGTATTGAACACGGCTTCTTCACCGTCTCCTTCCTCAAAGAAGCTCACCGTAACTTCCGCAAATGGCTCGATGGTCTCCTCAGATCCGCCCAGGAAGCCTGCCAAGATTCCGACGTTCTGATCGAGTCACCCTCCACCATGGCAGGCATCCACATTGCCGAAGCGATGAGAATCCCTTACTTTCGGGCGTTCACGATGCCTTGGTCGCGCACACGGACGTACCCGCATGCGTTCGCGGTGCCGGACCTCAAGATGGGCGGTGGGTATAATTACATGACGTACACAGTTTTCGATAATCTGTTTTGGCGTGCGACCGCGGGGCAAATTAATCGATGGCGGAAACGCCATTTGGGACTGAAGAGCACGAATTTGGATAAATTGCAAGTCAACAAGATCCCGTTCTTGTACAATTTCAGCCCGGCGGTGGTGCCGCCTCCTCTAGACTGGGTAGATTGGATTATCGTCACAGGGTACTGGTTTTTGGACGATTCGGATAGTACGACGAAGAGCAAGTGGGAGCCTCCGGAAGATATCGTTCGGTTCATTGCCAAGGCCCGCAAAGACCATAAGAAAATCGTCTATATTGGCTTTGGGTCGATCGTGGTCGCGGATTCCAAGGCGCTGACTCAAACAGTGGTCGACTCTGTGATGAAGGCTGGTATCCGATGTATCCTTGCCAAGGGCTGGTCAGATCGTTTGGGTGATAAGAATGCGCAAAAGGCGGAGGTGCCGTTGCCAGATGATATCCTGTCTATCAAATCGGCGCCGCATGATTGGCTGTTTCCTCAGATTGATGCCGCTGTGCATCATGGCGGAGCGGGCACAACTGGGGCGAGTCTTCGCGCTGGGCTTGTGACGGTTATCAAGCCGTACTTCGGCGACCAGTTTTTCTGGGGCACGCGGGTCGAGGATCTGGGTGTTGGTATCTGTGTTCGAAAGTTAAATGTCCCGAATTTCACGAAGGCATTGATCGAAGCGACGAATAATGGAAAGATGATTCAAAAGGCTAAGGCCGTGGGAGAACTCATCCGACAGGTGATTTTACATCCGACAGCCCATTTAGCTAACTTCGTGTAGGAGAATGGTGTTGGTACTGCAATACAAGCGATTTATCGAGATATGGAGTATGCCAAGAGTTTAATCAAGCATCGCGACTCCCCGAATGCTGATGTCCTGTCCGACGAATCGTGGACCATGGTTGACGAAGATAAAGTCGTATACGAAGATCTCCCGGAATTCCGGTCCTCAAGATACATGGAGCAATCGCACGAGGGACGATTAAGTCGGCTGTCGAAGAAATTCAATCTACCCACGGCGACGACAGCATTGAATCCAAGTGCCTGGAATCGTGCTTTGAAGCAGAAGACCGAACAACTTCGGAATGAAGCGGAGGGTAAGCCTACCGAGTTGGATGTGGCGGAGGTCAAGACGATTTATGGAGGCGATTGAGATAGAAATGAGATAACCATCAGTTCGATTTTGGGAGTGATTCATGGGAATATTATTGTTAGATGGGTAGCATAGGAGTTTATCGGTAGAACTGTTTTGCTTGACTAGTCGATCGTAACGCTGGTTGTTCCTATCTAGACTGCTAATCTTGCATACACCTGTGAGTTCTTTAATAACTCCTAAATGATGCATGATGATACATCACGTGGGTGGCCCCGCGGCATGATAAAATCGCAGCCACAACCGAGCGACCCTTTTGTGGTTTGGCCACGACCTTCTCAGCCCACCTATACGCACCGGCTAATAGCAGTGTTCGCACTGAAACCAGCGGCCCCGGAATCCCCATCCCAGTTGCTCCTGAATTCGGCATCCGGCAGCCCCTGCCCCATTGCTATCGCTCCACACAACACCATCAACACCACCCCACGAGATCCGCCAAATCCAGGCACACCCTGAGCGACGTTACACACTAATAAGGAAGAAGCTCGCAAACACGCTCCCTGTTGTCCTCTGCCCACTGATCGTCGTTTCCGCATATTAACTAACTCTCACAACGGCGGCCGCCCCTCTTATTTACACGACCGCCGATAGTTCAACCCCCCGCGCCGGCGGTTCAATGCAGGATCTCCCCTGCGATCGCCTTGGCTCGACCTGATCGCCGTCGCTCCTGCACAAATAATCATACACCTTCGATTACAACCTTCCGCTGTCCAGGATGAACAATCGTCCGACGACCCTGCATCTGCCCGCCCACCTGCCTTTCCCCATCACCATCTCCTCCCTCCTCGTAAAACCACAGACGCCAATCCGAAAACACGATGGACTGCTCGTGTATAAATTCTCTGCGCTCGAGTCCGAGGAGCAGGACGACGGGAGCGAAGGTCGAAAGGACGTCAGGCGCCAGATTTTCGAACAATTTGATAGTCCGTGGGAGGGTATCTTTGATAACTGGTTCGTCGAGGAGGGCAGCGTCGTCACATCCGCCAGGTAACCAAGCTCTGCACCGTGATTTTCGGGACGTTTTGGCTCACTGGACGTCTAGTCAACCGGTTCTCTCTGTCATCGAGCCTTGTCTCCATGAAGTCACCTTTAAAGATATCTGCGCAATCTGTGGAACAGACTTGTCAATGTATATTCCTTTCTTACTTAGCCGACTTGCGCTAATTGTCTCGATAGAAGGGACTATACGGGAGACTTCTCCACTCAACCCAACATCTCCATGTCCCATGATAACTTTGACGTAAAAGTGACATATGATGTACTTTGTCCATTTTGAAGTCCGCGTCTAACAGCCGTGCAGGAAGCTGCGCGCATTGAAAAACAAACATTAAGACGACTCCTGACATCGCATAAACTCTCGCTTATCGTTGACCTCGACCAAACCATCATACACGCGACAGTCGATCCCACTGTCGGAGAATGGATGCAAGACCCCGACAACCCAAACTATAATGCCGTAAAGGACGTACAAGCATTTCAACTCGAAGAAGGAGGCCACCTAGGCCCGTGCTGGTACTTTATTAAAGTACGGCCTGGTCTGTCCGAGTTCCTGGAACAAGTCAGCAAAATGTACGAACTGCATGTGTACACGATGGGGACAAGAGCGTACGCCAACGCAGTCGCCAAGATTGTCGATCCTCAGAGAAAGTATTTTGGAGACAGAGTACTGAGTCGTGATGAGAGCGGCAGTATCCTCGCAAATGTGGGGCTCATCGACTGACGATAGGCATGGCGCGGAAGAGTATTGAACGACTATTCCCTGTCGACCAATCTACCGTTGCCGTCATCGATGATCGAGGCGACGTATGGGGATGGCAACCCAATCTCGTCAAGGTCATACCCTATGACTTCTTCGTCGGCATAGGTGACATCAACTCCAGCTTCCTCCCCAAACAGGTACCTCTGCCTTGCCATCTCCTATCTAAGAGCAGTTCACCCCGCCACCAAATCCTCCGAAATCGCCACAACCAAAAAAGCCATCGATAGCAATCTCGATCGAAGACATTTCCCCAGTGGCCGATACAAGCCCCGATGACTCAGTAACATCAGATACCCCAACAATAGACTCCCTTGTAGCCATTACCCAAGGCGACGACCCGGAAGTCATCGCCGCCCAGACAAACGAACAAAACGCCCTCCTAGAAGCCCAACAAGTCGACCGGCCCCTCGCCGCTGCACAGTCAGCGCTCGACGCAAAGAGCGAAGCACAGTCCGACTCGGAAAGCGACGAGGATGAAGAGCTCTACGGCGACAAATCAAGTAAGAAATCAACACCACCCTCATTCGCCCATAAACAAAGTCTACTACGGGACGATGATGATGAGCTTACGCGGTTACAAGCCGTTTTGAAAAGTGTATGGGAACGGTTTTATGAGGGGTATCGAAAGAGTTTGGAGGGCGTTCAACGGGAGAAGCAGTTGGTCAGACTGGAAGGACGAGGACGGACAGCTACGGCAGAGACCGGGAAGGTTCCTGATATCCGAGACATTATGAGTGAGATGAGGATGAAAGTTCTTGCTGGCGTAAAATTGGTCTTTTCCGGAGTGATTCCCTTGAATCTGCCCTGGCAAAGGTATGCCATTCTAACCAAACTGTACTGATGGGCAGTCATGACTATACCCAGCTCGCGCGACAGTTTGGTGCCACTGTGGTGAATGAGATGTCGAGTTCTGTGACACACGTTGTCGCTGTTCGGGTATTCAGCATACCTTGAAAGTGCAATTGGTTAACATTGTCCCAGAAAAACACTGCGAAAGTCAAAGAAGCGATTCATCGATACCCCCGATGTAAAATAGTCCATTTGAATTGGCTTCTCATGACTGCATCTTCCTGGCGTCGATTGGCCGAAGCGGATTACCTTCTCGATGAACCTCACCCCGAAGCATTATCCCCTCCCAACGGCCTCGACGGCCTCGAAGCGCAGGCCTTGCTCTCCTCCGATGAGGAAGAAGATGACGGGGCACTCTCATTACCATCCGCGGGCGTAGCCAATGTCCGAGGTCAAACACCCGAGTCAGAGGAGGAAGAAATAGGACCAGAAGACGTGGACATTGGAGAATTAGATTGGGGAGATGCAGATAAAGAGGTTAATGACTTCCTAGCGGAAATCGGCGAGGACGCTGTCTACACCACTGACGAATCCGATAATGAAAGGTAATCTCAAATCATAAAACCTCAGGCTAACCGTAGTGTCGCATCAAATGCCTCCGAGTTAGGACGAATACGGAAACGGAAACGAAATGAAGATTCATCGCGGGAGGTTTCGGACGGAGACGACTCTGATTCCGAATCCCCAGCAACAGTGGTTCGTTCTCGTCTCGCAAAACGAATTCAAACGGCCAACTCCCGTCGCTCTCAACTCTCAAAATCCGTCACCATATCAAGCAGTAAACCGTCATCAGAAGCCCCCTCGTCGAACGGCTCATCCCACGTCCGAACTCCTGTCGAAGCCACCGGAGGCCGAGGAGGAAGTGTCAACGGAAGTGCTCCGGACCATGACGAAGCCGATGACGAAGCGGACGAAGAAGATTCAGATTTAGATGATTGGGCAAATGAATTTGAAAAGGAGTTGGTCTGATTCCTTGACGGAGGCTAGAGATAAATTTCACCTTTAGCACGTTGTACAAAAGCTGTTGTGGATTGATTGGCGTTTGCAAGCAATGTACCTTGGGACCATGTAACGGGGCGAAAGGGGAAGCGCTGTACACTTATCGATGCATTCGAAATTTTCTGTATTATTATGGATGAATTATTATTGTTGTTGTCAAAGTACGTACTTTTCAAAGTGCATCTCTACGATGCATGCCGTTACAACTTTAGGAATAGAAATATTTAGCTTCCCGATTGATTGATCGGCCTCCCAGTGCCATTCCGCGTTGCCGCAGCGAAAAGCCAGGATAAAGACCTCCCCACCGGCCCCGACACAATGCGCATCCGATGGTATGTCCTCGGCATTTTTGGCGTGTACGAGCTCCTTGTCTCCAATAAATGCAACCGACTGATTGAGAAATAGAGTCCTACTGATTGCTGCATATCTGTATTCCGCTCTCCAGCCGGTTTGAGTTGATTAACCTTGTTGACAGCGGATTTACTCCTCATCCTGAAAACATCGTGCATGACAAGCTGCAGCACTTCCTTGTCTTCTTCTTCTTGACGTTGCTCTTCTATTGGATTGTCGACACGACCAAAAGACGTATTCTGAACATGACGATCTTCTTTAGTCTCATCGTCGACATCGGCAGTGAAATCTTGCAGACCCTCATCGTGCCAGTACGCTCATCCTTCTTCCATTTCTAATCCGACTTAGTCCCGTGCGTTTGACATTTTCGACATTGTTGTATGTGAGGACGTGAAGACGTGCTGCTGATTTTAGGCGAACCTCTTTGGATCTGCTTGCGCTCTTGGATTAAATATTGTCTACCATAAACGGCAACTCGCCAGGAAGGCAGGCACTACTCGATATACATCGGTGCCCTCTGAAGCGACCGGAGATCTTGAAATGGGCGGCGCGGAACCTACTGTCGAACCTCAGGTATCGGGAATTGTGCCAGAACAAGATATAGGCACGATACCTAAAGATAGTTAATATAGAGGGAAGGGCACGGAATTGTGTTGATTATCCTTACTGGTGACATCTATAATCTTTGAATAAAAATGGATTGAAAATTATAAATCTAGGAGCTTGATTCCATGCTCTACCGTCTCGGCATTCCTCTTCCCCTACCCATGCCTCTCAAAACCTGCTGTGCCTGACCCTTTGACATCTGCGGCCCAGCAGTCGGCTGCTGACTCTGCTCGGCCTTGATAGTTTCATCAATCGAGACAATCATTGTCGCGGCCTCCGTCGCTGATTTAATCGCATTAATCTTGACGAGCGCAGGTTCCCAGACGAATTTCTCAAAATTATCGGCGATTCCTTCGGTTTGAATGTCGACACCGGCCCAGGTTTCGCCGCGGGCATGACGCATGCGGAGTTTGTTGAGGATGTCGGTGCTGTCGAACCCTGCATTATCGCAGAGTTGGCGGGGTATGATTTCGAGAGCTCTGGCATACGCGTCGATGATAAGTTGATGTTTTCCGTGGATAGTGCGGGCGTATTCTCTCAGATACTTTGAAAGCTCCATCTATAGAATTAGGGATCTGACTCAAAGTGCATGGGGGGATGGGGCTTACCTCACATGCTCCTCCTCCAGCAACAATTTCATTATTCTTGATGGATCGTTTGACAATCATGATTGCATCGTGAAGAGATCTCTCGACTTCGGCAATGAATTGTTCCGCTCCGCCACGTAAGATGAGTGTGCATGTCTTCGCGTTCGGAGTCCCCTCAAACAGATTATACCGCTCTCCACCAATCTGAAGCTCATTGAATGTTTCGCACGTGCCAAGATGTTCCGGACGGATATCAGAGACAGTAGTTTGGATGCTTCCTCCAACTGCCGCAACGACACGTTCGAGGTCATCCGCCGTCACGCGCCCTGCACAAAAGATATCGCGATCGGCAAAATATTGAGTTGCAAGGTCGCCGATGGGAAGCTTTGAGAGGACCACTTTGGCCCCAGTTGCATGAATGGCTTCAAGTTTCTGGAATATGATTTGCCATTCAGCATCGACAATTGCTTGGTATTCCTGCAGATTAAATCAAGTTTATTCAGCCAAAACGTACGGAAACTTGTTCTACTCGGACTTCGGCATTGTCCTTTTCCGCCTTGAGTTCGAGCTCAATGTTCAAACAAAGTATTTGGGGGTTTTTAAATGACTTTGGCTGCTGTTCAAAGCCGGCGTAAGAAAAGCTCTTCTTGAATGCAACTCCTTTGACCAACATGGAATCCTCAGCGTCAGCGGATGTGCAGGAAGGGAACTAGAATTACTTGCATGGCACCACCAGGGATTTTCTTGATTCCAATGAGTTTCTCGTCCAGATCGTCTTGATCCAATGTAAGCACAGCATCGACGACCATCTTGACAAAGAAATTTTCCTGAGTACGGATGAGCTTGGACGACATGGCCGTCGCGGCACATTTCTCCAACAACCCTCGAAATTCCCTAGGCTATCAGTCCAGCAGAAAAGTATGCGTACTTATCATTCGTTCTCTCGATCTTGACGGCGATTTCTTTGACCTTTTCGACGGCAAGTCGTCCAGCTTCTCGATATCCCCGAACGATGGTCCGAGGATTGACCCCTTCTTCAATGAACTCGCGCACCTCCTTCAAAAGCTCTCCAGCCAGGACCACCACAGTCGTCGTTCCATCCCCGACCTCGTTGTCTTGAGACCGGGCAATGTCGACGAGAGCCTTTGCCGCAGGATGCACAATATCAAGTAATTTCATAATCGTTGCCCCGTCATTCGAAATCGTCACCTCACCTACAGCACACAGAGTCAGAATACCAGCGTCGGCGATGGCACTGCTTACCCCTTGAGTCGACCATCAACTTGTCTGCACCGAGAGGACCGAGCTACGCGCAGTCAGCCAAGTGGGGGGCGGCGGCGACGTGACGAGCAAAACGGGGCGTTTCTTACCGTTGTGCGGACGGTGTCCTGGATGGCCAGACATGCATTGATGTTTGAGATAAGCTGGCCACGCCCCTGGGACGTGTCGCCCTTGAGGAGGATGATCGTCGGCGGTGCCTGCTGGTTGAACGACATCTTCTGCTCGCTGCTGCGTTGCTTCCTCGCTCCAGCACTTCGCGATCTGCGATTTTTCCTTTTTCTTTCGAGGGAAGCTGTTTCTGCCCGCTAAAGCCGCATAATTCGCGTCCCGGTGCCGATCGCTGCCCAGGCGGACCCCTTTTGCGAACGTTTTGTCGACAACCGGCGGGACGGAGGGCAGAGGGGACGAACGACGATGCTGCGCCGCTCCCATCTCCCCCGACGGCCCTGCATCCTCAATCCCCACCGCAGAGCCTCCAGGCACCCCCCGTCCAACCCCGAACGTGACCCGAGAACAGCCCTTCTTGCCTCCCTCTACGCCAAGGGCTTCACGCCTGCTCCTCCAGAAGGACATGTCCGCACCGACAAAGCCAAGGGCGATGAATTCGTAACGATCGTTGACCGCCAGGGCCAAGGCCGCACGGTCAACCTCCGGGACATTGAAGCATTCAAGGGAGACTTTCGCTATCTGTCGTTGGACCTACGGACATACATTGAGAAGCGGGAGCTGCTCGATACGCTTAAGAAGCGGTTACACGCCGAGTATGCGGTGGACACGACGCCTCTTCCGCCGCCACCGAGGCCACAAGTGCCGGCCAAGGACATCAAGAAGCAAATTCGCAGGTTGATTTTGGAATGGAAGATGGACAAAGGGGATGTTTTGCCGAATCCAGATCAATTTCAACAACTCGTCGCACACGCCAAGAAACGGGCGGCTAAAGAATTTAACAAAGAGAGATCCCAGAGGACAGGTGGTGACAGTAGTAAGCAATTAACTTGGGAGCAACAATGGCGACGAGGGAGTGCCTATAGTATGCGCCCGCCCCTCATTCGTTCCTTTTGAGGCTTGTGGGACTAATTTCTCTTCTCCGCAGACAAAACGATTATAAAGCCCTTGTCTGGAGGATTCATGGTCCGCTATTCGCCAAATCGAGACTTGAAGGCGCCCATGTGGCCTCGAAACGCTACCATCGAACAACTCTTAGCGGCAACCTGTCACATCGGCCATCACCGATCTCTCGTTCACCCATTCATGAAATCCTTCATCGCAGGTTCATACGGGACAACCCACATCATTAATCTCGATTACACCCTCGCCCATCTCCGACGAGCCTGTGCCGTCATCCGTGAAATCTCCTTCCGCCAAGGTATAATCCTCATCATCGGCTCGCGAAAAGGTCAAAAACCCATCGTCGTAAGCGCCGCGGATCGGATGCGAGCATACATCTTGTATCGACGATGGATTCCTGGGCTCATCACCAATGCCGCGAGTGTTTTGCAGAGGGGTAAAGCCCGCGTTGTCGATACGCCGTTCCCACATTTTGCGAGCGAGGAGGTGCGGACAAAGTTGAAGGACCAGGGACTATTTCCGGAAGGGGAAATGAAAAAGATGGTGTGGCATAGGGATAAGGGGGTATGGGAAGAGTCATTACATGAGGTTCCTGAGTTTAGGGATTGGAGGGGTGAGTTGCGGGATGGGGAGTGGGTGAAAGATCCTGCATCTCCCCAAACGGACAAACCGAATCCACGTTCATCGGTATGGGCCGGACCTCCCAAAGACAATTCTACCAACAAGTTCCAAAACACAAATGTCTCCAACGGTAGCTCCTGTGTCACCGATGCAGCTATCTCGATCTTGTCCACCGAATCAAACGAAGCCAGACGCCTAGCGGATATTCTCCGCGAAGCTCGAAGTCGAGGTGACCTTCAAGAATGGATGGCCTGGAATAAATTCGCGACCATCGCTTCTGACATCTCCAACGCAGCCATCAACGCCCTTTTCAAGCCTCAAAAGTCTTTCTCCACCGCATCGCTCCACCCACTCCTTCAAAAGGCTCTCTTCGTTGAGCCTGTCAACAAATATATCCCCGACCAGGGCGACAATTGGTATCGACGTCAACTCGCTGAGGAAATCGCAGAGTTCGAGGCTCGTCAGCAGACCGAGGCTTCAGGGGAGTCGCGAAATCCGCGTGAGATTCATGCGTTGGATCAATTCCTGAAAAAGAACAAAGTCAAGGGCCATGTTCGTGGGGAATATGCTATTGACCGCGTCATGAAGCTTGATACGAGTGGGATTAAGGGCTATCGGGATGTCAAAGTGTTTCGTGATGGCTCGGCATTGATGGGTAACATGCGCTTCAATAGGAATGAAGAGCAGTGTGACGTTCTACCCGATGGATCGTATTACACGGATGGAAAGTTGTATGATCGGGATGGAATGAGATATGATGAGAAGACCGATTCATTGGTGTTCTCCGATGGAAGTATCTTGAGGTTTCAAGAAGATCCCACGACTGGGGAAAAGTGGCTGGCAGTTATAATTGGAAGCGAGATGTATGATGTCAGCTCGACCGTCATGGGCTCTGCGGCCAAACGGGAAGTTCTCGAGAAGGCGGAGGATTTGATTCAATGGCGTCAGACAGAGTGGCGCATGAAGCGTCCTTCACCGTCTGTTGAAGGAGAGTCGCCTCGCGAAGGGTCCGAGGTGAGGGACAACCTGCCGTCAGGAGTGCTTCCTGAGAAGGCGACTGTGGCCGCCTCGACCTCGACTGAATCTTACGATACGAAAGATCCTCCCAAACTTTCGTCATTTCCCAGTGAAGGAGCGACAGCTAGAACTTCATCAATTGATTCTGGTCGAGCAAGCAATGAAGCCATCCCGACCGAGAAAACGACGCCATTGATCTCAGCCGAACTAGATTCCCCCCTTGCACGGATCACACCAAGAGAGCCCGTCGACGCAACCAACGTTCTCCGTGGACTTTCCAAGCATGTCGAATTCAAGCAAATTGCGAGGACGGCGAGCGGAAAAGCTGCCCAACAAGCCGATCTTGATCCCATCAACGACGAGGATTTTGCCACGGTCCAAGGTTCCGAACTCCTTGCGCTAGCGGACATGGAAGAGGGCGAGTCCATTGACAAAGTCGCTGGATCTGCCAACACCATCCCGGCCAAAGAAGAATTTATTTACGAGGCCGAACCGAATGATGGAGAGGAGAGGGAACCCACTGCCTTCCGGAAAATGTTCCAATCCGACACGACGACCATGCGTCCCGATTTAATTATTCTGTTGAACCCGCGGGAGAATCGGTTGGCATTAAGGGAGGCGACGAATAATCAGATTCCGACGATTGGGATTATTGATACGGATACGGATCCACGGTGTGTGACGTACAGCATCCCTGCGAACGACGATAGTCTGCGGAGCGTCGAATACATCATGGGCGTTCTCAGCCGAGCGGGGGAAGAAGGCATGCGTCACCGGGCAACATACACTCGATCGCGAAACCTTCTCATCCATCGAGCCGAGACCATCATCCGCGAATCTGCCCGTGAACTTAAAGTCATATTGGACATGGCCACTGCCGAAGAAGAAGCCAAAGACCCACGAAAGAAAAGGCGACAACGTGAAGAAGCCGCCAAACATCAATTACATAGCGACGATTTAACCGCCGAAGACGTCAAAGTCAAGTACACTCAATGGTACAATTTACCTCCCGAAACGGTGGACTGGAACCTGATCCGAAAATTAATTTCGCAACATATGGTGTTGGCGCAGAACGAGATTCGGCGCTTGCAGCAGGATACTTCGGGGTGGACGTTACAGCAGCATTTGGATATGGTGAAGACGTCGCTTGAGTTTCCGAATGTGCCGGAGGGGATGATGGAAGAATTGGCCCATACAAGGGCTACGGTGGATCGACATGAATGGGCTGATGCTACGGATGCGATTGCAAAACGGCGCAATCGGATGGGGTCGTTGGCTCAAAGCGCATTTCAACAGGCTGCCATGAAGCC
>Ga0335081_10012715_pt1 | contig 13627 bp, 10 predicted proteins | sample Lox_Sample_35_FD_206713 | JGI IMG/M metagenome (GOLD analysis project Ga0335081, IMG submission 206713) | Soil microbial communities from Loxahatchee National Wildlife Refuge, Florida, United States - Lox_Sample_3.5 | ecosystem: Environmental > Terrestrial > Soil > Wetlands | place: USA...
TCGACGGCAAGCAGCAGGGCCAGGATAAAAATGCGGACCCGTACCAGCCAAGCCAGCCAATTGCGCTCGTCAAACGTCGATTGCATTGCGATCCTGGAGATGTAGTACAGCCATGTTTCAACAATTCGAGTTTCGAGGTTCCAGAGTTTGCGGCTTGCAGCTTGAAACTCTGGAACCTCTCCACTGCGAAACTTGCCCTTACCCGGCCAGTTTGGCGATCATGGCGAACAGCGGCATGTAGAGCGAAATGACGATGCCGCCGATGCTGACGCCGAGGATGCCGATGATGACCGGCTCCAACATTGCCAACATGTCCTTGGTGGCGGCGTCGACTTCGTCTTCGTAGAAGTCAGCAATCTTCTGCAACATCGAATCCATGGCGCCGGTCGCTTCACCCACGCCGATCATCTGGACAACCATGTTGGGAAAGACACCGCATTCGCGCAGGGGATCGACGATCGTGCGCCCTTCTTCGATGGCCTTGCGAACTTTAAACAGGGCCTCTTCCAGCACGGCGTTGCCAGAGGTTCTGGCGGTGATGCTCAAACCTTCAAGAATCGGCACGCCCGAAGTGATCAAGGTTCCCAGGGTACGCGTGAAACGGCCGACGGCGATCTTCCGCAACAGGCCTCCGATCACGGGCAGATACAGCAGCATTTTGTCGAAGTAATACTTGCCGCGGGGATTCTTGCGGATCTGCTTGACGCCGAACCAGATGCCGACGGTGCCCGCAATGAAGACCCACCAGAAGGTTTGCACGAACGCGCTGAGCCCCATGGTGATTCGAGTCGGCAGAGGCAGGTTAACGCCTAGCCCCGCAAACAGGTTGGCGAAGATCGGCACCACCCATTTGAGCAACCCGCCGACGATGATCACCGCCATGCCAACGACCGCACAGGGATAGATCAATGCCGACTTCACAGCGGCCCTGAGGCGAACGGCCTTTTCGACGTAAGTAGCCAGGCGTTGCAGGATGATGTCGAGAATACCGCCGGTTTCGCCGGCCTCAATCATGTTGGTCGTGAGGTCGTCGAATACCACGGGGTATTGCCGCATGGCGTTGGCCAACGTTGCACCGCCTTCGACGGTGGTCCGGACGCCAGTCAGCGTCTTCTGGAAGGCCGGGTTTTCCTGGTTGGCCGCAAGGATTTCCAGACACTGCACCAGCGGCAGGCCGGCATCGATCATGACCGAGAACTGGCGGAAGAAGATCGCGATGTCCTTGGTCTTGACTTTGCCCGAACCAAACGTGGGCATGGAGAATTCTTTGCCCTTTTCGCGAATCGCGCCCGGCGTAATGCGCTCACGTCGAAGCGCCTGCGCTAACGCCTGTTTGTTGGGAGCCATCCGCTCGCCGGAAATCTTCTGCCCTGATGCATCCTTGCCGGAAAATGTAAAGACTGGCATGGTTTAGCCTCTCCTCACTGTCGTACCTGCTGTCCTAAACCTCTGAAAACAAAATGCTCCCCGCCCCGAGCTAGTGCTTCGACGGAGCGGCTCCGCGGGCCAGACCTGCTCCAGCCGTTGTCGGACGGCTTAAGAGGCTGGCACCGCGATTGATCATTTCCTGCAGTTCATCCGCGTTGCTGGAACGAGCCATGGCTGTTTCCAGAGAAATCTGCTTCTGGAAATAGGAAGTCGCCAGCGACTGGTTGAACGTCTGCATACCGAACTTCTCCTGCCCCGACTGCATGGAGGAGTAAATCTGGTGAATCTTGTCTTCGCGGATCAGGTTGCGGACCGCGGCGTTCGGCACCAGAATCTCCATGATCATGGCGCGGCCCTTGCCGTCGATTTTGGGCACGAGGCTTTGACACATGATGCCTTCGAGCACGAGCGACAGCTGGGCGCGAATCTGGGGCTGCTGGTGCGCCGGGAAGACGTCGATAATACGGTTGATGGTCGAGGTCGCAGAGTTCGTGTGCAGAGTGCCGAAGGTCAAGTGACCAGTTTCGGCGATTCGCAGCGCGGACTCGATGGTTTCCAGGTCGCGCATTTCGCCGATCAGAACAACATCGGGGTCCTCACGAAGGGCGGCACGCAATGCGTCCGAGAAACTCTTGGTGTCGGCATGCAGCTCGCGCTGGTTGACGACACAGTTCTTGTTCATGTGCACGAATTCGATCGGGTCTTCGATGGTCAAGATGTGGTCGTGCCGCTCGGTGTTGATCTTGTCGATCATGGCTGCGAGCGTGGTGGATTTTCCCGAGCCCGTCGGGCCAGTCACCAGCACCAGGCCGCGAGGCTTTTCGCACATCTTGCTAACCACCGGCGCCAGGCCGAGCTGATTGAAGTTCTTGATCTCGAACGGAATGACGCGGAAGACGGCGGCCGTCGCGCCACGCTGGTTGAAGACGTTCGCGCGGAAACGGGCCAGTCCTTTCAAACCGAACGAGAAGTCCAGTTCGAGGCTCTCTTCAAACCGGTGCTTCTGCGAGTCCGTCATCACGCTGTAGGCCAATTGCTTGGTCTCGGCCGGAGACATCTGCGGCAAGTCGAGCGGAACCAGATGGCCGTGCACACGGATTTGTGGCGGCGAGTTGGTGGTGATGTGCAGGTCGCTGCCGTTCATCTCCAGCATTCGTTTCAGCAGATCGCTAAGCGACAAACCCATGGTGAAGTTTCCCTTTCGTTTAGTCCGTAGTCCCGAGTCCTTAGTCCCGAGCGATAAGTCCCTTTGTTGATCGCTTGCAGTCCTCGCAAACTCGGGACCCACGGCTCGCGACTATTAGTGAATCGTTTCGCGCGCTACTTCCTCGAGCGTGGTCATACCTGCCGCGACTTTAATAAGTCCGCTGCGGCGCAGCGTGATCATTCCCCGCTCAATTGCCTTCTTCTTCAACTCGACGGCGGAAGCGCCGACCAGAACCAGTTCTCGGATCTCGTCGTCCACTTCCATGACTTCATACAGACCGCAGCGGCCTTTGTATCCAGTGTTATTGCAAACCCCGCATCCCTTGCCTTTCTGGATCTTGACGGTCTTCGACTCTTCCGGAGTAAACCCGGCGTCGATCAAGGTCTGCGGCGGCACATCCATGGGCTCGGTGCAGTCTTTGCAGATACGGCGGACAAGTCTCTGAGCGCAGATCAGGTGCACCGACGTAGCAACCAGGAATGGTTCGATACCCATGTTCATCAAACGTGTGATGGTCTCGGGAGCGCCGTTGGTGTGCAGTGTCGAAAGCACCAGGTGACCCGTGAGAGCCGCTTTGATGGCGATTTCTGCCGTTTCAAAGTCTCGAATCTCGCCGACCAGAATGATGTTCGGGTCTTGCCGCAAAAACGATCGCAGAGCAGCGGCGAAGTTCAGTCCGATCTGCTCTTTCATCTGAACTTGGTTGACGCCACCTAACTGAAACTCGACCGGGTCTTCAGCGGTCATGATGTTGGTGTCGGGTTTGTTCAATGTCGAGATCGAGGAGTACAGCGTGTTGGTTTTGCCGGAACCCGTCGGTCCCGTGACCAGCACCATGCCATAGGGCTTCAGAATCGCTTTTTCGAATTTCACCAGCGACTCGGCCTCGAAGCCGAGCTTGGTCATGTCGAGACGCAGGTTCTCTTTGTCGAGCAACCGGAGCACGATCTTTTCGCCCCACAGCACCGGCAGGGTGCTGACGCGGAAGTCGAGCTGCTTCTTGCGGCCTCCGATGTTCATCTTCAGCATGATGCGCCCGTCCTGGGGCAGGCGCTTTTCGCTGATATCGAGCTTCGACATGATCTTCAGACGCGAGGTGATCGCGTCCCTCAGCTTCATCGGCGGAGACATGATCGACTGCAGCACGCCATCAATACGGAACCGGACGCGGAATTCCTTTTCGTAGGGCTCGATGTGGATGTCGCTGGCGCCTCGCTTCACAGCATCACCCAGAATCACGTTCACCAGCTTGACGACCGGAGCTTCGTCGGCAGCCTTCTCCAGTTCCGAAAGGCCGATTTCTGCCTGCTCCGCCTGCAGTTCGACGTCTTCGTCGCTCAGTTCCGTCATCGACTGCATGACGGACTCAAGATTTTCTTCGTTACTCGCCCCGTAGGCTTTGTCAATCCCCGTAAGAATTGAGCTTTCGGATGCAACCACCGGCTCGATATTGAAGCCGGTCATGAACTTGATGTCGTCCATGGCGAAGACGTTCGTCGGATCGACCATGGCGATGGTGAGCGATGCGCCCACGCGGCTCAGCGGAAGAATCTGGTAACGCTTGGCGGTCTCAAACGGGATCAGCTTGACGACGGCAGGATCAATTTCAAAATACGAGAGATTGATGGCGGGCACGCCATACTGACGGGAGAGAAAATTGGTGACGTCTTCGTCCGTGAGAAACCCGAGCTTCACCAGGGCGGAGCCCAGGCGGCAGCTCTGTTCTTTCTGAACCTTGTTCGCTTGTTCCAACTGCTCCGGGGTGATGATTTTCTCTTTGACGAGAAGATCACCCAGCCGTTGAGACATACGCCGATCTCCTGACCACGTGGATGGAACGTCGCCTTACAGCTATGCAAGGCAATAGCGCAAACGGCTGCTGATCACGGGAGAGATGCAGTTCGCTCGCGTTGACATAAATTGTCAACGCAACCGGATTACTGCACCACTTACTTTGGTACTTGGACTTCGCGAAAAACCCATGCCGTCAAGCGTTAGAAGCGTCGTCGGACATAGAAATCCCGCTAATCTTGCGGTTTTCGAGACCCTCGCATATGCCCGAGTACATGCACTTCAGTAAGTCTCGAGGGTTCGTCACCGCTCGGATTACCGGCGGGAATCGGCTCGAATTACACTCGGTAGAAGGAAACGCAAGGTGTCGGAACCATTTCAAGAATCTGCTATCCGGCAGTACTATCGCGTCCTTTACGACGTGTGGGGTCCCCAGCATTGGTGGCCTGCGGACACGCCGTTTGAAGTGATCGTCGGGGCATACCTGACTCAGAACACCGCATGGACGAACGTAGAAAAGGCCCTCAGCAATCTGCGGAAAGCTCGACTGTTGTCAGTCGAAGGGATACGGCGAGTCACTCGCCCCAGGCTTGAGCGCTTAATTCGACCATCCGGGTATTTCCGGCAGAAGGCGGAACGGCTGAGGACATTTGTCCGTTTTCTCGATCATGAATACGAAGGTTCTCTGGCGAGAATGTTCGCGGAGCCGACCGACAAACTTCGAGGAGAGCTACTCAACCTGAATGGCGTTGGTCCGGAGACGGCCGATTCGATTCTTCTCTACGCGGGGAATCATCCAGTATTCGTCGTGGATGCCTATACGCGCCGTATTCTCGATCGCCATACGATCCTGCCTGAGAGGACAGATTACGAAGAAATTCGCGATCTCTTCGAACGTGCGCTTGTAGGTATTGTGGACGAGCGGCCATTGCAAAACGCCAGGAACCCGGAATCCGGCTTTCGCGGTGCAGCCCATCCGCCCTCGGCGATAAGCACCGCCCAGCGCGCGCCTCTCGGGCAGATCTACAACGAAATGCACGGGCTTATCGTTGGAGTCGGCAAGTACCATTGTGGGAAGTCGCGGCCGAAATGTGATGGCTGCCCTTTACAGCCTTACCTTCCTCGCGTTAAGTGATGCGGGTGAGCTATTGGTTGGCCAAATCGTGGCAAGTCTCGATCCTGATTGCCTGCCTGACAACGAGCGCGTCCGCGCCACCGACAGCCCTACGCCAAGCAGCTAATCGGGCGGGAATACTCATCGGCACTGCGGTTCGCCCTTCTGTTTTCTCGGAATCTGCCTATTCTGAGACTCTGGGCCGCGAGTTCAACATGATTGAGCCAGAGGATGCAATGAAGTGGTCGGTCGTGCGACGTGATGCAAACTACTTCGATTTCCGGCAGGCCGGCGATATTGTGAACTACGCTCTTGCCCACGGGATGAAGGTCCGTGGCCACTGCCTGGTCTGGGACCATGACAATCCAGATTGGCTGGCGGACGGCCACTTTACAGCGGCAGATCTTTCCGAGATGCTGCACGAGCACATCGTTCGTGTGATGCACACCTACAGGGGGCAGGTCTTCGCCTGGGATGTTGTCAATGAAGCTCTCGATGAGAAGGGTGAGGTCCGCGATTCCATCTGGTATAACAAGCCGGGCATTGGCCTAGCGGGCAAGGGGACGGATTATTTGGAGCAGGCATTTCGCTGGGCACATGACGCTGATCGGGACGCATTGCTGTTCTACAACGACAATGGCGGCGAGGAACTCAACCGCAAGTCCGACGCGATCTATGAGATGGTCAAGGACTTCAAGAAACGCGGGGTTCCAATCGATGGCGTTGGCCTGCAGATGCACATTTCAAATCTGAACCTCGACCAGGCAGCCGTGGCGACGAATATCGCTCGCCTAACCGCGCTGGGTCTGCAAGTTCATATTACGGAGCTTGACGTGTCACTGCCTCTGGATCCCAGTGGACAGGCGCGAACGAGCGACCTTGAGAGACAGGCCGAGATCTATCGCGGGATTTTTCATGCGTGCCTGCAGAATGCCGGTTGCACTGCGATCCAGACGTGGGGGTTCACCGACAAGTATTCATGGATCGGCTCCCATTCGCATGGCACACGCGGGGCCGCCCTACCCTTTGACCGCGCTTACAAACCCAAACCTGCATACGATGCAATGCTCAGCGAACTCTCGTCGGCGCACAAACCGACCCATTGACAGTCTTGGCAGCAGCGGCGCAGGCCGCTTTTCTGCATCTATAATGGCCGCAGATATGTCAGTTGGCACTGTTGACCGCGCGTGAATAGCCCCGTCCCAACGCGACCCGTCCAGCCGTCAAACCGGAAGCAGGTCATCGCCTTGTTGACGGTCGCGGTGCTTCTTCTCTTCGCAGTACTGGTATCGCAGACGGCCTTCAACACGACGATTGTCGAGGCCGAGACGAATCAGCAGGCGATCGTTTTCTACGCATTGTCCCTGCTGATCTCGTTGTTGTTTGTGGCCTTGACGTTCGTTCTGGCGCGCAACTTGCTCAAACTGTTCGCCGAGCGGCGCATGGGCGTGCTGGGCTCGAAGTTCCGCACGCGGATGGTTGCGGGTGCCCTGCTGTTGTCATTCGTGCCGGTCATGGTGATGTATTGGTTTGCGTACGGCTTGATGAACCGTTCGATCGACAAGTGGTTCTCTACACCGGTCGAGGAAGTACGGTCAGACACGCAGTCCATGGCCAGGCTCATGGTGAAATACGCGCAGCAGAATGCGCACGCGGAGGCGAGCACCATAGCAGCCTCCCCTGACGTGGAGCATGGGTTTTCGGACCGCAGTTTCTCGGGCGTTCTCGCCGTGTTCCAGCGGCACGGAGCCACGTTGCAGGGAGGATTTGCTCTCGCCATACAAGACGGTAATGCTGAAGCGAGTTTCAACACCCCCGGTCCGTGGGATGTTCTGAAAGGCGCCCTGCCCCTTTCCGAGTTAGGGGCCGGGCATCCGGCACAGCTCTCATGGTCTGAAACGGACTACACGCTGGGGAGCGCATCGGTCCCCGGCGGTGGTTTGATCGTGGTGGCCATTCCCATGCCGCGCGAGTTTTCGCAAACTGTCCGCCAGCTCGAAGCCAGCCAGCAACGGTATTTTCAATTGAGCCGCGAGCGCCGACGGGTTCGACAAACTTACATCGGACTGCTGCTCCTGCTCACGATGATGGTTCTGTTTGTCACGACTTGGCTCGCCTTGTTCCTCGCGAAGCTGGTGACGCGTCCGTTGGCCGCGCTGGCCGAAGCTACGCAGGAGATCTCTCGAGGCCGTCTCGACTACCGAGTCGACGTCAGGGCTGCCGACGAGATCGGCGACTTGGTGCGGTCTTTCAATCGAATGGCCGAAGAACTTGAGGTCAGCCGGCGGCAGATCGAGAGCTCGACGCACGATCTTGGAGTTGCCAATACGGAGCTCGATCAGCGGCGCCGCCAGATGGAAACCATCCTGGAAAGCATCCCCACCGGCGTAGTCTCGCTGGACGCGCAGCACCGAGTAACCCACGCAAATCAGGCGTTGATGCGCATGTTCCATCCGGAAGGCGGGCCCAGTACAGCTAGCATTCCCCCTCGCGGTGGAAGGCTCGCAGACTTGTTTCCCGCGGAGCTGCTGGAAGACCTCGAACCTCTGCTGCGCCGGGCTGACCGCATGGGCATGACGACCAGTCAGATGGAGATGCCGCTGGCGCACGGCTCACTGAACGTTGCGGTCACCGTGGCTCCTCTGCGGCATCAAGGGGAGCGCTCCGGGTATGTGGTGGTCTTCGAAGACCTCTCCGATTTGCTCAAGGCACAGAAGCAAGCGGCGTGGCGGGAAGTGGCACGGCGCGTTGCGCATGAGATCAAGAATCCACTCACCCCGATCGCCCTTTCTGCAGAGCGTATCCAGCGTCACCTGGATCGCGCAAAACCAGCAGATCAAGCCTCGAACACCATCGTACGTTCGTGCGCCGAAACCATCGCCAGTGCCGTCGAAACCGTGCGCCAACTTGTAGACGAGTTTTCCACTCTCGCACGCTTTCCAGTGGCCAAACCGCAACCGGCCGACATCAACGAGATCGTGGACAGCGCTCTGTCGATGTTCAATGGCCGGCTTGATGGGATCGGGCTGCACAAATCGCTGTCATCCGATCTGCCCAAAGTGATGGCGGACAACGAGGCGATCAAGCGGGCGATTGCCAACCTTGTGGACAATGCCGCGGAAGCGTCCCAGAGTTCAGTGGTCCGCGAGATTGAGATCTCGACTTCTCTGGTGGCAAGCCGAGACGCGGTTGAGATTACTGTTGCCGACACCGGCCAGGGCGTCACCCGTGACGTCAAGGAAAAGCTTTTCCTGCCCTACTTTTCGACCAAGAAGCGGGGAACGGGCCTTGGCCTGGCGATCGTAAGCCGCATTGTCGAAGACCATCACGGCTCGATCCGGGTGGAAGAGAATCGTCCAGTGGGAACGCGCTTCATCGTCGAGCTTCCGGTTGTCGCAGATCCAGCACCAACAGTGGCTACTATCCAACATGCATAACATCCTGATCGTTGATGACGAAGCGGGGATTCGTGACTCGCTGGGCGGCATTCTCTCCGATGAGGGATACTCCATCTCGTCTGTCGAGAGTGGCGAGGCGTGCCTGGAGCTGTTGCACAAGAACGTTTTCGACATAGTGCTGCTCGATATCTGGCTCCCGGGCATTGACGGGCTCGACACCCTGGCAAAGATTCGCGAGTCTGACAATTCACCCGAGGTCGTCATGATCTCCGGTCATGGCACCATCGAAACTGCGGTTCGCGCCACCAAGCTGGGTGCTTATGACTTTCTTGAAAAACCGCTGAGCATCGAGAAGACACTGATTGTGGTGAAGAACGCGATCGAGGCCAAGAAGCTGCACCGGGAGAACGTCGATCTCAAGAAGCAGTTGCAAGCCAAGAGCGTGATCGTCGGCGACAGCATCCCGATGAAAGCCCTGCGCCAGCAGATTGCGCTCATGGCGCCGACGAATGGTCGGGTCCTGATCTACGGGGAGTCGGGTACCGGGAAAGAGCTGGTCGCGAACGCGATTCACGCACAAAGCTTGCGCAAAGACGAAACGTTCGTGGAAGTGAACTGCGCCGCGATTCCTGAGGATCTTATCGAAAGCGAACTATTTGGGCACTACAAAGGATCGTTCCCCGGAGCCGCCACCGACAAAGAAGGAAAATTCCAGCGTGCCCACGGTGGAACGCTCTTTCTCGATGAAGTCGGAGACATGAGCCTTAAGACGCAGTCGAAAGTGTTGCGCACGCTCGAGGAGCAGCGGTTCACACCGGTCGGCAGCGACGAGACGATTACCGTTGATGTACGGGTGATTGCATCTACAAACAAGGATCTGGAAGAGGAGATCTCGCGCGGAAACTTCCGCGAGGACCTGTTCTACCGGCTCAACGTGATTCCCTTCTTCGTTCCGCCTCTGCGCGAGCGCAAGGAAGATATCCCATTATTTACACGGCACTTCCTGAAGGAATTAGCAGCCACGTACGGACGCCGTCCGCGGGAAATCACCGACGATGCGATAGAGATTCTGATGCGTTATTCCTGGCCGGGAAACGTGCGGGAACTGCGCAACGTGATCGAACGCATCGTGATCATGAACCCCACCACGACGCGATTTGACGCCAAACACCTGCCGCCGCTCGTTTATCGCGATGGGGGGAGGCGCGCTCCCAAGAGTGAATTTTCGACGCTCCATCAGGCCCGCGATGCATACGAGCGTGATTACATCCTCAAGAAGCTGGATGAAACCCACGGGAACGTGACGCGCGCCGCCGAAGTGCTCGGACTGGAGCGGAGTCACCTTTATCGAAAGATGAAAGCGTTGGGGATTGCGGCGAAGGAATAGAGCTCATTGATCCTCATCGATCGACGACCGTCGGAAACTACCGCTTCACCATGTGAATCTCAGTCCCGTTCTTGCGGAACTTCACTTCGTCCATCAGTTGATTGATCAGGAAAATTCCTCTTCCGTGGTTTGAGTAGAGGTTCTCGCCCACTGTGCAACTCGGAATTGTCTTGGGGTCAAAGCCCTCGCCGGGATCGCGCACGATGATCAGAACTCCGCGTTGCTCGTCGCAGGCCACGAGGCACTCAATGATCTTGGTGGGATCCTCTTTGGCACCGTGAACGACTGCGTTGGCCAAAGCTTCCTGAAGCGCCAGTTCGATCGAATCTTCTTTGCCATCGACACACTTCATGGCACGAACGGACTCCATCACCTGCGCGACGACCGGGTCCACGGACTTGCGATCGGCCGCAAGCTTGACCCGAACGCGCAGGTTCAACTTCTCCGGATCGAAGTCGTACTCTGGAATTTGTCCTGCGGAAGTATCCCCAGATTCCATGGTTAGCAAGTCAGTCCTCGCCGCCGACACCGCGGCTGATGGTGCAATTCTAGTGGTTACAACCCAAAATCGGCAATGAGCGCGGGTTGAGGCGATGTTACCGGCCAACAAATTCAGTCTTCCTTGTTGTTTGTAGAGTCCTCGGCGTGGGGGCCGATGTCTTCCGATCGTTGGGAAAACATCCGCAGCTCGAGCTGCCGCCGCCAGTCCAGATCGTCTACAAAGCGGCGCGAGTCACGCCAGCCGGGCTCGGTCTTCACGTAGAGTTCGAGAAACACCTTGGTTCCTAACATGCGTTCGATTTGGAGGCGCGCCGAAGTCCCAATCTTCTTGAGCATCCGGCCGCCCTTGCCTACGAGAATGCCCTTCTGCCCTTCGCGTTCGCAGTAAATGGTTGCCGCAATTCTCGTCAGCCGTTTCCCTTCCTCGAAACTGTCGACAAGCACTGTTGTCGCATAAGGAATCTCTTCGCTGGTGTTGAGCAGCACTTGTTCGCGAATGATTTCCGCGGCCATGAAGCGGGCTGGTTGATCGGTAATCTGATCCTCGGGAAAGTAAGCTGGACCGGCCGGTAGAGCCGCAATGATCGCATCCAAGAGCTCTGGAAGTCCCTTGCGCTTGAGGGCGGAGACCGGAATTACCTCAGCGAAATCGTACAGCTTGCGGTACTCCTCGATGATCGGCAGCAATCTCGACTTCTCGCGGATCAAATCGACCTTGTTCAGAATGAGAAAAGCTTTTGTGGCTGCCTGTTTCACCAGATCAACGGCGAACTGATCGCGAGGATCAAGCTTGTGGGTTACGTCCATGATGACCAGCACAAGGTCGCAGCCTTCGAGTGCCTCGCGGACTTCCACCATCATCTTGCGTCCCAGAGAACTGTCGGGCTTGTGGACTCCTGGCGTGTCAACCAGAACGATCTGCGCACCACCCTTGCCCTTTTGCTTGGGAACATGCACTACGCCTTGAATCCGGTTTCGGGTCGTCTGCGGCTTGGGCGAGATGATGGCCAGTTTCTCGCCAATAAGAGAGTTGAGCAGAGTGGATTTGCCGGCGTTGGGCCGGCCGAGAATGCAGACGAATCCGGAGCGAAATGGCATCTAGTCCTGGGCAGCGAATCGCGAGCCGCGAGTCATTACAGAGGAACTTAGCGATGCGCCGAAGTGTAGTGTCTGGCTCACAATTAGTGACACGAGACTCATGGCTATATTAGTTTCAACTGTTGTGGTTGCACGGCGGTTACACGGACGCGTTCCACTTTGCGATCCGTTGATTCCAGAACCTCGAAACGCAAGCCGTCCTCTTCTACGGTTTCACCTTTGCGCGGAATTCGACCGGCCAATTCACTGACGAGCCCGGCGACCGTGGCTGACTCTTTCCCTTCCGGCTTCGCGCCGAAAAGCTCGACGAGGCGATCGACATCCATGCCTCCGGCAACGATGAAGCCACGGTCTCCGTCGCGCACAATCTCAGGCTTGTCACGCTCGTCGCGAATCTCGCCAACAATCTCTTCGACCAGATCCTCGATCGTCACAAGTCCGGCAACGCCACCATACTCGTCCACCACGATCGCCATGCGAATGTTTTGCTTCTGCATGTCGCGCAGCAGATCGCTGCCCAGCTTACTCTCGGGAACGAAATGAACATCGCGCCGCATAATCGACTCGAGCGTCCGAACGCGTGCCTCGCTATCGGGCACCTGCAGGACGTCCTGCGCATAGACGATCCCCTTGATGTTATGAATGCTGCCTTCGTACACGGGGACACGGGAGTAGTGCCTGGTCCCCAACATTTCAATAAAGCGCTCGACGGTCGTGTCAGTTGGAACAGCGAACATCGCCGGGCGCGGCTTCATCGCTTCGCGGACCGTTTTGCCGCTGAACTCCACTACCGACTGGATCAAATCGCGGTCACCCTCCTGGATAATGCCTTCCTCTTGCCCTGCCTCGATAAGCGCGTCGACAGCTTCCGCCGAGGTTTCCGGCTGCTCATTTGAGTTCTGCTGAGTCAGAGATGCGACCGACTGGAGAAAACCGAGAGCAATCGTGACCGGTAAGACCAAGTAGATCAGGATTCTTAGAAAGAGCGACCAATGAACCAACCATTCCCCCTTCGTTCTCGAGAAAAGCACGAAGGGGAGAAAGCGGTTGAATAGGGTGACGATCAGAAGCAGGCTGATCGTCACTTGCAAGATCTCATAGACATTCCAAAGGGGGTCGCGAAAAACAAGGAATCCGATGAGCAGAGTAATGGCCGCCGTCGTGAGCTGCGTGAGCACAGCCATTGACAGAGATGCCCGACTGCGGCTGGCCTTCAGTTTGGGCTCGACTCTCTGCTCGAATACGTCGATGTTGTCTTGAAACTCGCGGGAAAGAAACTTGCCAAGTTCCTGATAGACGCGATCGACGTAGGAGACCAGCGTCAGCAGGCCGATCAATAAAATCAGGGCAATCGCGACCGCGAAGTTCATCGCGTCCTCTGACTTTTTCGAGTGCGCTGTGCCCGTGCTCCCAGCTCGCGCTCAATCAATGCGGCGGGAAGTCCGAGGGCCTTACGCAGCTTTGACTCCTTCCGCGCCATTTCACCATTATCACGCTCGTGGTCAAAGCCTGCCAGGTGGAGAACTCCATGCAGAGCTAAGATCTTCACTTCGATCGCGGTCGAATGACCGAGTCCCGCAGCATTGTGCGCGGCGATATCAGCAGAGACGGCAATCTCACCTGCGAATCCCTTTTCTGGACGCCAGTTTCCGGTGTTCGACTCAGAAGGGAACGACAGGACGTCCGTCGGCTTATCTTTGTTC
>Ga0335081_10012716_pt1 | contig 13626 bp, 9 predicted proteins | sample Lox_Sample_35_FD_206713 | JGI IMG/M metagenome (GOLD analysis project Ga0335081, IMG submission 206713) | Soil microbial communities from Loxahatchee National Wildlife Refuge, Florida, United States - Lox_Sample_3.5 | ecosystem: Environmental > Terrestrial > Soil > Wetlands | place: USA: Florida...
GCGCCGGCAGCAAGGCGCCGGCCGCCGCTCCGGCGAACCGCAGGAAGAAGAGCCGCAGGACGGCGCCCGGACCGCGGCGGGCGGACGCCGGCGCGGCGAGGCGCACGTCGAATCGGTGTGTGCCGCTCTCGATCGCGCTTGACGCGTGAAACGTCAGCGCACCGGACGGGTGGCGGGCCACGAGGACCCACCCCGGCGAAACGGGCGCGGCGACCCGGGCTTCGAGAAGACCGGCCTCGGCCGGAGCGCCGCGGCGCGGACGCGCGAGGCGGATTCCTTCGAGCGCGAGCCGTCCGTCCTCGAGAACGCGCGTCAGAAACGGGTCCGGCCGGGCCGTCACGGCACGCGTTCGGGCCGCCGGAGTCAGGACCTCCCAGCCGGGGCTCGCGGTGACGCGAATGCGCGGAGGCGCCATGGCCCGGGAGTCTAGCCGCGCGTCACCGGAACGAGCCTTTCATCGGAACTCGACCAGAACCGGGCCGTGGTCGCTGGTCCCGAACTCGCGGTACACGCGTGCCGCCACCGCCGAGGACGCGAGCGCCTCGCTCGCGAGGACGTAGTCCAGTCGCCATCCGATGTTGCGCTCCTTGAGCTGCCGCCACGGCGCCCACCACGTGAAGAGGGAGTCGTTCCCGGGGTCGAGGGCTCGCCCGGTGTCCACGAGCCCCTGCGCGAGAATCTTCCCGACGAGCGCGCGCTCGTCGGGGCGCTGTCCGATGGCGCCCGCCTTCCGCTCTTTCGGGTGGACGTCGCGGTCCGTGAGCGCGACGTTGAGGTCGCCGCAGAGAAGGAGCTTCCGGCCTTCCGATCGCGCCGCGGCCGCGCGGCGTTCGAGAGCCTCGAGAAACGCGAGCTTGGCGGCAAAGTCCTTTCCGCCGTTCGGAACGTAGAGCGATGCGACCGTGAAGTCCGGAAGATGCGCCTCGACGACCCGCGTCTCGTGGTCGAAGTCCGGGTGCGTGAAAGCGACGTCTCCCGCGAACGTCTCCCTTCTCAGGAGCAGCCCTACCCCCGAGTAGCCCTTGTGTCCGTGCCAGTACGTCGTGTAGCCCTCGGGCGCGACGAGGGAGAGCGGAAGCTGCTCGGGCGCGGCCTTCAGCTCCTGCAGGCAGAGAACGTCGGGCTTCTCGCGCTCGATCCATTCCACGACCTGCAGCTCCCGGGCCCGGATTCCGTTCACGTTCCAGGTGACGACTCTCATGCGACGGCTCCGAACCGTTCCTCGAACTGCCGCGCGAGCGCGGCCGCCGCGCCGTCCTCCTCGTGCTTGAAGAAGACGTAAGCCTCGGTCCACGCCTGTTCGCCGACGCGCCTCGCCCACGCGTCGAGATCGGTCCCGGTGTAGTCCTCGCGGCGGAGACGCAGGTATCCCCAGTCCGCCGTGGCCTCGAGCGGCGTCGTGCCCTTCTCGTCATCGGCGACGCACAGGGCGGCGCCGGCGGAGCGGAGAAGCGCGAACACCTCCTCGTCGAGCCACGTCGGGTTGCGGAATTCGAAGGCGGCTTTCACGTCCTTCGGCAGCAACGCCAGAAAGGCTTCGAGCCGCGGCAGGTCCTTCTTCAGGTTCGGCGGCAGCCCGAAGAGGATCGGCCCGAGCCGGCGACCGAGGTGCCGGGCCGACCCGACGAGGAAACGCACCTCCTCGGACGCCTCCTTGAGCCGCTTGATGTGCGTGATGCGCTGCGAGGCCTTGAGCGCGAACCGGAACGTCTCCGGCACCTGGTTCGCCCAGCCCGCCAGAAGCTCGGGCTTCGGCATCCGGTAGAAGGTGTTGTTGATCTCGACCGCGGGGAGCTTCGTCGCATAGAAGCGCAGCCGCCCGCTCGCGGGAAGGTCCTCCGGATAGAACGTGCCGGTCCAGCCGTCGTAGCTGAATCCGCTCGTGCCCGCGAGAACGCGCATGCGGGATTCTGAACTGGAAGGAGACGTCAAGTCGAAGCTCGTTCCGCCGGGCCGGGGGGCGCCGCGGCGGGCTCAGTCCGGCGCGGGCCTTCCGAACGTCTCGGTGATCGCGAACGTGAGGACGCAGGCGAAGAGCAGCATGCCGAGGTTCGTGAGAAACGCCGCGTGGTAGCCCGCGACGGGATAGCGGCGAGCGCCGCCTTCGAGGACGCCGAGCCAGTGCGCATCGAGGATCCGGCCGAGGACGTTCTGTGTCACCGCCGCGCCCAGGAAGCCGCCCGCATTCACCGTGGCCGTCGCGATGCCGCTGAACCGCGGCGGATTCACGTCGCGCGCGAGGGCCCACGTGAGCGTGAAGCAGCTCGTCGCGAGGCCCAGGAGGAAGCAGAGCGGCCCCAGCAGGGCGCGAGGCGGTCCCGCGGAAGGGACGCAGATGCAGGCCCAGACGGCCGCGTAGGCGAGCGTGAACAGAATGTAGGGAAGGCGCCGCGCTCGGAAGATCCTGTCGGAGAGGAAGCCGGCCGTCGGCGCGCCGAGGATGACGCCGATGCTGACGAGGGACACGATCCCCGCGGCCTCCTTCGCCGTCATCCCGTAGACGTCCCGCATCCACGGGACCGCCCAGAGGCCGGAGAAGGAGATGTACGTCCCGTACTGACAGAAGAAGACGAGGAACATCGGCCACGTCCTCCGGTTGCCGAACACGGTGCGGTAGCCCTCGGCCACCGAGACGCGAGGGATCACTCCGCGCGGCAAGGGCGGCGGAAAGCCCGCGTCCTCGGGGCGGTCGCGTACAAGGGCGAGGCAGAGGGCCGCGAGGGCGAGCGACAGCGCGGCCACGCCTCCGAACGTCGCGCGCCAGCCGAGGGCGGCGACGACGAGCGCGAGCGGGGCCGTCGCGAGAAGGCCGCCGAGGTTTCCGGCCACCTGCGTGAGGCCCGACCACGTCCCGAACTCGTCCGGCCTCCACCACGCCCCCACCTGCTTGAGCATTCCGATGAAGACCACGGAAGCGCCCGCGCCCACGGCGAGCCGCGCTCCGTACGCGACGGGCAGGACGCGCGCGGCGGCGAAGACCGCTCCGCCCGCCGCCATCAGGGCCGCGCCCGCAGCCACGGCCCGCCGCGGCCCCCACGCGTCCACGGCCGCGCCGACGACGAACTGCATCGCCGCGAAGGCGTAGAGATACAGCGCGGCCATCGTCGCGACCTCGACGCCGCTCGCCGAGAAGCTCGCCATGAGGTCCTTCGCCAAAACGGCCGGCGCGAGACGATGGAAATACGAGACGACGTACACGAGGGCGAGGACACTCCAGATGCGCAGGCGAACGGCGGAGAAGGTGCCGCCCCTCACGCCGGCGGCCGCTTCCTGTGCCACCCCGTCCGGGCCTGATAGGCCGTCCCGAGAGCGACGAGCGTCTCGTCGGAGAACGCGCGCCCCGTGAACTGGAATGCCGTCGGAAGACCCTTCTCGCCGAACCCGTTCGGGACGGAGAGTGCGGGCTGGCCGGCGAGGTTGCCGGCCGGAATGACGGCCGGGCCGCCGCTGATCCCCGGGTAGACCTTGTCGAAGTCGGGGCCGATCGGGTACGCGACGGTCGCCCGCGTGGGCGAGACGAGCGCGTCGAACTTCGCGTAGAGCGCGTCGAGGGCCCGCTTCATCGGCGCACGCAGGCGGAGCGCCTGGATGTAGTCCACGGCGAGCACCAGGGACGCCGCGTAGCCGCCCCAGCGGTCGTTCGGGACGCGCAGCTCCTTCACGCGCCCGCTCTCGATGAGGTCGCGGAAAGCGCTCGCGCCCTCGGCCGCGACGATCGTCCCGACGGCCGGGCCGTACGGGAAGTCGGGGAACTCGACGTCCGGGACGACGTCGCAGAACGTCGCGAGAACCTTGAGCGACTCCTCGAAGTTCTTCCGGACCTCGGCCTGCGCCTTTTCGCGCGTGCCCTTGATGACCCCGACCCTGAAGCGCCGCCTCTTCGCGTTCGCGGGCGCCGGGCGGAACGGCCTCGGCAGCGAGGTCGCGTCGAGGGGATCCTTCCCGGCAATCGCGGCCATGACGAGACCGCAGTCCTCGGCCGAGCGGCACATCGGGCCGAGCTTGTCGAGCGTCCAGCAGAGCGCCATCGCCCCGTGCCGGCTCACGCGGCCGTACGTCGGGCGGAGGCCCGTGACGCCGGAAAAGGCGGCCGGGGTCACGATGGAGCCCGAGGTCTCCGAGCCGATCGAGAAGGCGACGAGGCCGGCGGCCGTCGCCGCTCCCGGCCCCGAGGACGACCCGCCGGACCAGAAGTCCGTGTTCCACGGCGTGCGACCGGGGCCCGTGAAGGACGCGTCCGCGTTGTTGTAGCCCATGCCGCCCGCGAGCTCGACCATCGCGAGCTTCCCGACGAGAACGGCGCCCGCGTCGTGCAGCCTCTTCACGGCGGTCGCGTCCTCCTCGAAGACCTGAGCGCGATACGGCGCCGCGCCCCACGTCGTGGGGATGCCCTTCGTCGCGAGGAGATCCTTCACGCCGTAGGGCACTCCGTGGAGCGGGCCGCGCCATCTTCCGGCCGCGAGCTCCTTCTCCGCCTCCTTCGCCTCGGCGAGCGCGCGGTCGCGCGAGATCGTCACGACGGCCCCGAGCCCGGGACCGAGGCGCTCGAGCCGGTCGAGGGCGCCCTCGGCGAGCGCGACGGGCGAGATCTCTCCCGCCCGGAGCCTCTTCGAGAGCTCCGCGACGGAAGAGAAAAAGACGTCGTCGCCGGGCGGAGCCATCAGCGGTCTCCCGGAGTTTCCGCGAAGAAGACGACGTCCGGCTCGTCGGCGTTCGTGAGCGGAACCTTCTTCATCGCCTCGGCGCCCCGGAGGCGACCGTCCACCGCCGTCGCGATCTCCCCGAGCTCTTCGCCGGACAGGTGCCTGCCCCAGCGGATCCGGGCGACCTCCGTCAGGGCTTCGGCGACCGAGGACGGGGCCTCGGGCGTGGGGGCTGGCGCCGGCGCGGGCGTCGGCAGGGTCGCGGGCGTCGGCGCGGGCGGCGTCTGGCCGAAGCCCGTGGCGGCCCCCACGAGAGCGGGCGCGGCGGCGGCGATCGCGAGACCCTTGGCGAAACGGCGGCGCGAGAACGGGGAAGTCGGCTCCGGCATTTGTCGCCTCCGTCAGAGTTCGAGCTGATTCAAATGTATCTTGATTCCATGTGCGTCGCTCCCCATAATTCCGCCGCGATGACGAGAACGTCGGCGATTTCCACGAAGACCGCGGGCGAGGCCGTCATCGGCCTCGTCCTTACCAAGCGCGCCACGGCGGGGAGCGGGCGAGGGGATTAGGGACACGGTTACACGGAACCCCCAAGGCCCGCTCCTACGAGGGAGCGGGCTTTTTTCGTTCTGGCGGAAGGAAACGAGGAGAGACGTGGCGAACGAGCGCGTGGAAAGTCCGTGGACCGGCGGGGCCAGCCCCGCGCGGAACCCGTTTCGCGAGCAGGACGCGTGCGGCGTCGGCTTCGTCGCCCATCCGCGCGAGTCCTCGCACCGGGTCCTGAGGCTCGCGCTCGGGGGGCTCGCGCGTGTCGCGCACCGCGGCGCGACGGGCGCCGACCGCACGGGCGACGGCGCCGGGATCCTGACGCGCATTCCCGAGAAGCTGTTCCGGCGCGAAGCGGAGCGGCTCGCGATCTCCCTTCCCGAGGGCGCGCCCTTCGCGATCGGGACGTTCTTCTTCCCGCGTGTGAACGACGGGCAGCTCTGGTCGATGGAGCTCGTCGAGAAGACTCTGGCCGACGAAGGGCTCCCGTTCCTCGGATGGCGCAGCGTGCCGGTTCGGACCGACCGGCTGGGCGCCGCGGCGGAGGAAAGGCGGCCGGCGATCTTCCACGCGTTCATCGGGCCCCCGCGCGAGGGGGACGCCGCCGAGTGGGAACGGATGCTCTACCTGGCGGGGCGTGTCGCCGCGCGGCGCGCGCGGCAGGGGAGGCTCCACGGCTTCTGGGTCGTGTCGCTCTCGTCGAGGACCGTCGTCTACAAGGCGCTCCTGACCGGGACCGAGCTGAAGCCGTTCTATTCCGACCTCGAGGATCCCGACTACGAGACACCGATCGCCGTGTTCCACCAGCGGTATTCCACGAACACGGTCCCGAGCTGGAGTCTCGCGCAGCCGTTCCACCTGCTCGCGCACAACGGCGAGATCAACACGCTGTGGGGGAATCGAAACGCGATGCGCGCGCGAGAGCCCGAGCTGTCGTCGCCCGTCTGGAACGGCCGCCTCCCGCGTCTGCTGCCCGTTCTGACCGACGAGGGCAGCGATTCGACGAGTCTCGACGAGGCGCTCGAGCTCCTCGTGCGCTCGGGCCGCGACCCGCTCCACGCCCTCACGATGCTGATCCCCGACGCGCCCCAGGGCGAAGCCGAGGAAGCCCTGCGCGCGTTCTACGACTTCCACGCCGGCCTCGTCGAGCCGTGGGACGGCCCCGCGGCGGTCGCCTTCTCGGACGGCCTCGTGGCCGGCGCCCACCTCGACCGCAGCGGCCTCAGGCCCCTGCGCTACAAGATCGCGCGGGACTCGCTCGTCGTGGCCGCCTCGGAGGCGGGAATCGTCGACCTCGAGCCCGAGGACGTCGTGGAGAGCGGGCGCCTCGGACCAGGCGAGACGATCGCGGTCGACACGGGGACGGGAGAGGTGCTCCGCGACGCCGACGTGAAAGCGCGCCTCGCCGCGCGCCGCCCATGGGCGGCCTGGGTGAAGCGGCACCTCGCGCGCGTGACGAGGATCGCGGTCGCTCTCCCGCCGCCGCCCGACACCGAGCTCGTCACGGCGCAGAGCGCCCGAGGCTGGGGCGTCGAGGACGTGCGATACGTCCTCGCCCCGATGGCCTCCGGGCTCGAGCCCGTCTTCAGCATGGGAGACGACGCGCCGATCCCGCCGCTCGCGAAGTCTCCCCAGCCGCTCTACGCCTTCTTCCGCCAGCGCTTCGCGCAGGTCACGAATCCGCCGATCGACTCCCTGCGCGAGACGCTCGTGATGTCGCTGCGCATGGATCTGGGGAAGGGCGGCTCGCTGCTCCTCGAGGAGCCCGGCGACGCCCACTTTCTCACGCTGGAGCATCCGCTCCTCCTGGAGGACGAGATGGCCGGCGTCCTCTCCGCGTCGGAGTTCAAGCCGCTGACGCTCGACGCGACGTTCGCCGCCGCCGAGGGAGCCCCGGGCCTGACGGCCGCGCTCGAGGACCTGTCGCGGCGCGCCGAGGAGGCCGTGCGCGGCGGCTCGGAGATCCTCGTGATCACGGACCGCGGCGCCACGAAAGAGCGCGTCGCGATCCCCTCGCTCCTCGCGCTCGGCGCGGTTCGCGAGCACCTCCTGCGCACGGGCCTTCGCTACCGCGTCGGCCTCGTCGTGGAGACTGGCGACGCGCGCGACGTGCACCACTTCGCGGTGCTCTGCGGGTTCGGCGCCGAAGCAGTGCATCCCTGGCTCGCGCTCGCCTCCGTTCGGGCGCTGGCGGCGCGGGAGGACCTCCCCGAGGACGCCGCGGCCACGTTCCGGTCGTCGGCCGAGAAGGGCCTGCTCAAGGTCATCGCGAAGATGGGCATCTCCGCGCTCTCGTCCTACTGCGGAGGCCAGGTCTTCGACGCGCTCGGGCTCGCGCCCGAGGTGATGGAGCGCTGCTTCAGGGGAACGTCCTCGCCGCTCTCGGGCCTCGGCTTCGCCGAAATCGGGGCGGACGTCCTCGCGTCCCATCGCGCGGCGTGGGACGGCGCCCCGCTTCCCGACCACGGCCGCGTGCGCTATCGCAAGGACACCGAGGAGCACGCGTGGTCGCCGCCGGTCGTCGTCTCGCTCCAGAAGGCGGCGAAGGGATCGGAAGGGGCCTGGGCGGAGTTCCGCGAACGGGCGGACGCGCGAGGGGCTTCGGTGCCGCGGGACCTGCTCGGTTTCCGGTCCGCTCAGGCCGTGCAGGTCGAGGAGGTCGAGGGCGCCGAGGAGATCCGCAAGCGCTTCATCGTCTCCGCGATGTCGCTCGGAGCCCTTTCGCCGGAAATGCACGAGACGCTCGCGATCGCGATGAACCGGGTGGGCGCGCGCTCGAACTCCGGCGAGGGCGGCGAGGACCCGGCGACCTGGAAGGATCGCGAAGGCGACCGCCGGGACAACCGGATCAAGCAGGTCGCCTCGGCGCGTTTCGGCGTCACGGCCGAGTACCTCGTGAGGGCCGACGAGCTGGAGATCAAGATGGCGCAGGGCGCCAAGCCCGGCGAAGGCGGCCAGCTGCCCGCGCACAAGAACTCGCCGCTCATCGCGCGGCTGAGGCTGACCGTGCCGGGCATCCCCCTGATCTCGCCGCCGCCGCACCACGACATCTATTCGATCGAGGATCTCGCGCAGCTCATCCACGACCTGAAGGAGGTGAACCCGCGCGCCCGCATCGGGGTGAAGCTCGTGGCCGAGGCCGGCGTCGGAACCGTCGCCGCGGGGGTCGCCAAGGCCTATGCCGACTACGTGCTCATCGCCGGGCACGCGGGCGGCACGGGGGCCTCGCCGCTCTCGTCGATCAAGCACGCGGGCGCGCCCTGGGAGCTGGGGCTCGCCGAGACGCAGCAGACGCTCGTCGAGAACGGCCTGCGCCGGCGCATCGAGGTGCGCGTGGACGGGGGCCTCCGGACGGCGCGCGACGTCGTGATCGCCGCGTGCCTCGGCGCCGAGTCGTTCGGCTTCGGGACGGCGCCCCTCGTCGCGGCGGGCTGCTCGATGGCGCGGCAGTGCCACCTCAACACGTGCCCGACGGGCATCGCGACCCAGCGCGAGGACCTCCGCAAGAAGTTCCGAGGAACGCCCGAAAAGGTGATCGCGTACTTCACGCACCTGGCCGAGGACGTGCGCGAGATCCTCGCCTCGCTCGGCGCGCGCTCCGTGGACGAGATCGTGGGCCGGGCCGACCTCCTCGTCCGCATCGACCGCCCGGAGGCGCCACGTGCGGCCCTTCTCGACACGTCGCTCCTCCTCAGGCGGGCCGACGACGGGACGAGCCCGCGCCGGAGAATGCAGGTGCGCAACGACCGGCCGCGCACGGCGCCCCAGTTCCCGTCGCTGGACAGCGAGATCCTGCCCGAGGCCGTCCTCGGCCTGAGGTCGCGGAACGCGTATTCCGGGACGTTCGAGGTGCGCAACCACAACCTCTCGGTCGGGGCGCATCTCTCGGGCGAGCTCGTGCGCCAGTTCAGCGAGCTGCTTCCCGGCGCCGTGCGCCTGAAGTTCCGCGGCCCGGCCGGCCAGAGCTTCGGCGCGTTCGCGATCTCGGGCCTCGTCCTCGAGCTCGAGGGTGAGGCGAACGACGGCGTGGGTAAGGGACTCTCCGGTGCCGAGATCGTCGTGAAGCCGTCCCCTCGTGCCCGGCACGCCGCATCCCCGGGCGCGCAGACGATCCTCGGGAATGCCGCGCTCTACGGGGCGACGTCGGGGCGTCTCTTCGCCGCGGGCCGTGCGGGCGACCGCTTCGCCGTGCGCAATTCGGGAGCCGTCGCGGTCGTAGAAGGCCTCGGGGTGCATGGCTGCGAGTACATGACGGGCGGCATCGTCGTCGTCCTCGGACGAACGGGCCCGAACTTCGGGGCGGGGATGACGAACGGCGTCGCATACGTGCTCGACGAGGACGCGCGCTTTGCGACGCGCTGCAACACCGAGCTCGTGAACGTCGAGCCGCTGGAGCCCGCGGACGAGGAGATTCTGCTGCCGCTCGTCAGGGCGCATCTCGAGAGAACGGGAAGCCCCGTGGCCCAACGCATCCTCTCCGGCTGGGAATCCGTACGCCCGCAGATGCGGCGCGTGGTGCCGAAGACGGCGCCCGCCCTCGCGCCGGCGGCCGCGGAGGCAAAGGAAGGCTCAGAGGAGAAGCCGACACTCGCCCGGACGGCGTAGAGCCTCCCTGCGCGCCCGGGCTGACGCGGCGGGCCGAGGCCTGATAGTTTTCCGCCATGCTCCTCGCCGCAATCCTGTTCCAGGCCGCGGCGGCGCCGTCCGGTCCACCGCCCGTTCTCCGTGTCGTTCCGAAGCACGACGAGCTCGTCTACACGTTCGGTGGCGTCCCCGCGCGCTATCGCATCACGCCCGGCACGCGGATCGTCGCGTGGACGGAGGACTGCTTCGACGGCGCCGTGAAGACGCCCGCGGACCTGCCGTCGAAGGTGATGGCGCCCGGGCACGACAACCCGCAGACGGGGCCGTTCTTCGTCGAGGGCGCCGAGCCGGGCGACACGCTCGCGATCCGCATCCTGAGGCTCGAGCCGGCGAGGACGTGGGCCGTGTCCGCGTTCGGGCCTGGCTTCGGCGCGCTCGTCGGGACCGACCGAACGGCGATGCTCGGACCCGAGTTTCCCGAGACCGTCTGGCGCTACGAAGTGGACGAAAAGAAGGGCGTCGCTCGCACGAGCTCCGGCGACGGGAAGCAGGTCTGGGAGGTCCCGCTCGCGCCGTTTCTCGGCTGTCTGGGCGTCGCGCCCTCGCTGGGCGAGACGCGGTCGACGATCGTGCCGGGGACGTTCGGCGGGAACATGGACTGCCCCGAGGTGAGGGCGGGCAACACGGTCTACCTCGGCGTGAACGTGCCGGGCGGGCTCCTGTCCTTCGGCGACGGGCACTACGCGATGGGGGAGGGCGAGATCATGGGCGCCGCCGTCGAGGGCGCGATGGACGTCGACCTCGTCGTGGACCTCGTGAAGGGGAAGCCCACGCCCGTACCCCGGATCGAGAACGCGGACGAGGTCATGTTCGTGGGCACCGGCCGTCCGCTCGAGGACGCGGCGCGCGTCGCCTTCAAGGCGATGGTCGAATGGGTGCGCGAGGCGGCGGGCCTCTCGGAGGTGGACGCGTACCAGTTCGTCTCCCAGTTCGCGAAGGCCCCGATCGTCCAGCTCGTCGATCCGGAGTACACGGTTCTCGTGAAGATCGAGAAGAAGAGGCTGCCGCATGGGCGGTGAGCCGAAACCCGACGCTCGCCACCGGCGTATTCATCTTCTCGGGAAATTCTTCAAGGAGCGTTCGATGAAAAGCGTGACCGCTTCGATGCTCGCCGGGTTCCTTCTCACGTCGGGCTCTCTCGCCCTTGCCCAGCAGGGCTCCTACAAGGGCCTCGGTGCCGGAAGCGTCCCGCCCGAGGTCGTCGCGAAATACGCGCCGACGCCGCTCGATCCCGCCGTCGCCCGCCGGATCCAGACGATGCTCGACGTGCGCTCTCCGGGTCTCGGCATCGTCGCGCCGGACGGGTCGCGTCTCTACTTCGGCTGGCGCATCACGGGGACGCCCCAGGTCTTCCGGCTGAACGCGCCTCAGGGCTTCCCGGTCCAGATGACCGGCGGCGAGGACCGGACGTCGGTCGAGGCCGTCACGCCGGACGGGAAGTGGCTCGTCCTGTCCCGGGACGTCGGCGGCGAGGAGAATCCCGGCCTCTACCTCCAGCCGGCCGGCGGCGGACCCCTGAGAACGGTCCAGAAGAAGAAAGACGTCCAGACGTTCCTCGACTTCGTGTCCGAGGACGGACGGGATCTCTGGTTCCACGCGAACGACGTCGCGGCGGACTCCTACGCGATCTACCGGTACGACCTCGCCTCGGGCACGAAGACGCTGGTCTTCGGCGAGAAGGGACTCTGGTCCGTCGCGGACCACCGGGGGACGAGCGCCGGCCTGCGCCTCCTTCTCGTCAAGCAGACGGGCTCGGTCTGGACGGAGTTCTCCGAGTACGTCCCGGCGACGAAGACGCTCACGCCGCTCCTCGGCGCCGGGGAGGCGACGGAATACGACGCGGCGTACGGGGCGCAGCCGGGCGAGCTGGTCGTGAGGACGAACAAGTTCTCGGACTTCCGGCGTCTCTACCGCTGGAGGATCGGCGGCGGCACGGACGCCAAGAGCTTCACCGAAGTCTTCGCGCCCGCCGGGATGGACGTCGCGGGCTTCCAGATCGATGTTCCGCGGCGGCACGTCTACGCCGCGGTCAACGACGGAGGCTACTCGCGCCTCCGTGTCCTCGACGCGACGACCTTCGCCCCGGTCGACCTCCCTCTTCCGAAAGACGCGGAACAGGTCTACGCCGGCACCGCGACGTCGGACGGCCGGTTCGTGACGATCGGCGTCGAGACCGCCCAGGCACCCCGCACGAGCTACGTGTGGGACTGGGCGAAGAAGACGTTGACGCAGTGGGTCCTGCCCTCCGCGCCGGAGGTCGACCTCTCGACCTTCGTCTCCGCGAGGCTCATGACGTACCCCGCGCGGGACGGCACGAAGATCCCGATGTTCGCGCGATTCCCGAAGGGCTGCGCGCCCGGCGAGAACCCAGGCGTCGACCCCTGTCCCGTCGTCGTGGAGTTCCACGGGGGACCCGAGGGGCAGGCCACCCCGGGCTTTTCGCCCTACGCCCAGCTCTTCGTGGACGCCGGGCTCATCTTCGTCGAGCCGAACGTCCGCGGCAGCGACGGGTACGGGAAGAAGTGGATGGACGCGGACAACGGCCCGAAGCGCCTCGAGGTCATCACGGACATCGACGACGCCGGGAAGTGGATCCGGGCGAACTGGGGCCGGAACGGCAAGGCCCCGCGCGTCGGCGTCGAGGGCGGCAGCTACGGCGGGTACTCGACGCTCGTCGCGATGACGATGTTCGCGGGGACGTACGACGTGGGCGCCGAGTCCGTCGGGATCAGCAACCTCGTGACGTTCCTCCGCAACACGGCTCCGTACCGGAGGATCCTGCGGATCACCGAGTACGGCGACCCCGACAGGGACGCCGAGGCGCTCCGCAAGCTCAGCCCCGTGACGTACCTCGACCGCGTGAAGGCGCCGCTCCTCATGATCGCGGGCCTGAACGACCCGCGCGTTCCCGCCGGCGAGGCGGTCCAGATCCACGACCTCCTCGAGAAGCGCGGCGTCAAGGCACCTCTCATCATCTTCCCCGACGCAGGGCACGGTACGTTCAAGCGTGCCGACCAGGTCCTGTGGGTTGGCCACGTCCTCGAGTTCCTCGAGGAGCACCTGAAGGGGGCGCCGAAGGGCGTCACCTCTCAGTAGAGGAGGTACTTCGCCCGCTTCGCCTCGAACTCCATCGATCCCGCGGCCCAGGCGCCGGTGATCTCGCCGGCCGTCTCGCCGCGCGAAAAGCGCGCGAGCGCCGCGCGGCTGACGAGGAGGCGGTTCAGCTTCTCGGCGCTCCACTCCCGCGGGTGCAGGTCGCGCAGAGCGGTCGCCACGTGGAAGCCGAGGGCCACTGCGTTCAGAGCGTCGCGGTCGACGAGCGTGATCCTCACGCCGGAGCACGCCTCGCCCTTGAAGACCGATGACGTCGGCGTGAAGCGCACGGGCGCGAAACGGACGCCGGGAATCCCGCGCGCGCTCAGCGTTGAGGCGACGCGCGGGCCGTCCATCCACGGCGCGCCGAACTGCTCGAACGGCGCGTCCGTCCCGCGTCCGACCGAGACGTTCGTCGTCTCGAGGAGGCCGATGCCGGGGTAGAGCGCGGCCTGTGTGACCGAGCGCAGGTTCGGGGACGGGTTCACCCACGGCAGGCCCGTCTCGTCGTACCAGAGATCGCGCGCGTAGCCCGTCATCTTCACGACCGTCAGGCTCGCGCCGATCTTCCTCTCGGCGTTGAAGAGGGCCGCCAGCTCGCCGATCGTCATCCCGGTGCGGATCGGGATGGCGTGGTACGCGACGAACGACCGCGCATCCTCGTCTGCCGGCGGCCCCTCCCAGACGTCCGCCCGGATCG
>Ga0335081_10012717_pt1 | contig 13625 bp, 13 predicted proteins | sample Lox_Sample_35_FD_206713 | JGI IMG/M metagenome (GOLD analysis project Ga0335081, IMG submission 206713) | Soil microbial communities from Loxahatchee National Wildlife Refuge, Florida, United States - Lox_Sample_3.5 | ecosystem: Environmental > Terrestrial > Soil > Wetlands | place: USA...
AAGTAACTTGGTTGCCCTGACTAAAATTCGATGGAACAGGACCAGGATAGCGAGCGCAATCATGAAGATGACCCATCCGGTAGACTCATGAAAGAAGCCTTCAGCCAACTCCGGCTTGACCTGGGTCATGATTCCTGTAAGAGTCACGCGGCCTCCGTTTGCCACGATGGCGATGGGAACGGTGGCGAAGAACAGCGTCACGCGAACCCAGGGCTTTTTCTCGAAGAAGTAGCCGTAGACCAGGGCCAGGAAAGTCAGGGACAGCAGAGACCGTATGCCGCTGCACGCTTCCACAACCGAGAGTTGCTGATTCGGCAGATTGAGGATGTTGCCATCGCGCAATACCGGGATACCTATCATCTGCAGGGCGCCATCAGCCAACTTAGAAGCCAAGATCTGCAATGGAAAAGTGATGCGAGTGTAGAGCAGTTGGGGAATGGGGACCATGAAGAAAAGCAGAAAAAGAGGAAAGGCCACCTTCTTCAGCGTTTCAGTTCCCCGCAACAGCCATACCGCGCCAATCAAGGTGATAATGAAGGCCGTGCGGGCAAGGAAAAGCTCCACTCCCAGAGTGGCGAGAATTAATTGCGCGCCGCCCCATATCACTAACACCAGGCCCCACAGGTTCGGGCGCGGCTTGATTGCCAGCAATTCACCGCGCCTCTGCCACACAATGAATCCGGCGATCACCGGGACAAAAAAGCCGTGGCCCATGTCCGCATCGCCGGCCCATTGAGCCGCCAGAGCGGCGAGCACCGGGGCATAGCAGCCAGCCACCAGCAAGCCGAACCAGGCGAACGGGATCCAACCCGGGCGTGGCTTGGCGGGGGCCGCAACAGCGGGGGTCATAGAAGCTATCGAATATGATAGCAACGCGCACTTGAGGAGCCGAGCCCGAGTGCGATCAAACCCAGGCCTTACGGCTGCGGCTCTCAGGGTTACGTTTGAGTGGAGCGGGCGGCGAGCCAATCCCCGAGTAGCTTGTAAGTGAAACCCCAGAGCGGGACACCGTTGAGATCGATGGCGGGGAATCGCATCTCACGAGGCATGCCGGGAACGGAGTGCAGGGCGTGGCGCGCCGGGTCGGCCAACACGCTCAACGGAACCCAAAGCGCCTCGACCGCTTCCCTGGGATCCAGGACCGCCGGCAACTGGCCTTCCACGGAGAACACAAACGGAGCCACCAGCAGGACCCGTCCAACCCTCCGCCCTGCGATGGTGTGCGCCAACGCGGCCTCCATGCACTCGCGGCCAAGACGAATCCCACATTCTTCTTCCAGCTCGCGGAGCGCGGTGTGCAACAGATCGGGGTCTTGCGGGTCGCGCCGGCCCCCGGGAAGGGACCAGTGCCCCGACCAGGGGTCGTCTTCGCGTTCGGAACGCCGGATGAGCAGAATGGACTCCACGGGCCGAGGTGTGAGCAGGATGGCAACCGCCGCTTCGGGTTCCGGCATCATCTCTTCTTCTATCATGCGACGGCGCGGGCTAACATAGGGACGTGGAACCCGCGCCCAGCCGCGCCAGCTTTCGCTTCTACGCGGAGCTAAACGATCATCTGCCGCCGGACCGGCAGTACAAGACTTTGGAGAAATGCTTTTGGGTCGCGGGGACGGTGAAGGACATGATCGAGAGCTTCGGGGTGCCGCACACCGAAGTCGAACTGATCCTCGCCAACGGCGTGTCGTCCGACTTCTCTTACGTGGTCCGGGACGGGGACAGGATTGCCGTGTATCCGGTATTCGAATCCCTCGATATCACTCCGGAGCTGCGGGTAAGGCCGCGAGCACTCCGCGATCCGCGGTTCGTGCTGGATGTGCACCTGGGCAGGCTGGCGGGATATCTGCGCATGCTGGGGTTCGATGCTTTGTATCGGAACAGTTTCAGCGATGCGGAGTTGGCGGCGATGTCTTCCGAACAACAGCGTATCCTGCTCACCCGAGACCGGGGTCTGCTGAAGCACGGCGCGGTAACGCATGGCTATTGGCTGCGGCAAACCGGCAGCCGCCGGCAGCTTGCGGAGGTCGTCGATCGGTTCGACCTGGCCGGTTCCATCCAACCGTTCACGCGATGCATGGCGTGTAACGGCCTTGTGCGACCGGTTTCGAAGGATGGCGTGCGCCACTTGCTGCCGGTCCGAACGGCGGAGTTGTATGACGAGTTTCGCCAGTGCCCGGAATGCAATCGCATCTACTGGCGCGGCTCGCACTACCGGCGCATGCGGGAGTGGATCGAGAGACTGCGGGAGCACCGCAGCGCTGCTAACCTTTGATCACTCCCATGGGCCGCAAGCGGGCGACTTTCCTGGCCAAGCCCGCGTTGTGGACCACTTCGATCACTTCGTCCACATTCTTGTAAGCCTCGGGCAATTCCTCCAGGATGCCGTCGCGTGATTCGCTGCGCACCAGAATGCCGCGTTCCTCCAGCTTGCGCTGCTCGAAGCGGGCGTCCTTGCCTTTCCGCACGGCGGTGCGGCTCATCAAGCGCCCCGCCCCATGACACACGCTGCCGAAGGTCTCTTCGAGCGCTCCCTGCCGGCCGACGAGCACCCACGACGCCGTGCCCATGCTGCCGGGAATAAACACGGGCTGCCCGATGGAGCGGTAGTCGGCCGGAACCTCGCGATGCCCCGGCGGAAAGGCGCGCGTGGCGCCTTTGCGGTGGACGAGCACCTCGCGCTTGCGGCCTTCGACCTCGTACGTCTCGCGCTTGGCGATGTTGTGGCAGACGTCGTAGATCAATTCGAGACGAGCATGATCGCCGAACACGCGGCGGAAAGCGCCGCGGAGGAAGTGGAGGATGGCCTGGCGGTTGGCCCACGCGAAGTTGGCGGCAGCCGCCATCGCGCCGAGATACGATTGGCCCTCGGGAGATGAAGCGGGTACGCAAGCCAACTGGCGGTCGGGAAGCGTGATGCCGTAGCGCGGCATGACCTGGTTCATCAGAGCGACATAGTCGGTGCACACCTGGTGGCCCAAGCCGCGGGACCCGGAGTGAATCAGGACCACCACCTGCCCTGTCTGGATGCGCATCGCACGGGCCGCGTCGTCGTCGTGCACCTCCTCCACGTACTGGATTTCGAGAAAATGATTGCCGCTGCCGAGGGTTCCCAACTGAGGAGCGCCGCGCTCCTTGGCTCGGTCGGAAACCTTGGCGGGCAGCGCGCCGTCGAGCATTCCGCCGGCCTCGGCAAACTCCGCGTCGCGCTCGTCGCCATAACCGTTGCGCACCATCCAGCGCGCGCCCCGGCACAAAACGTCGTCCAGTTCGCCCCGTTTCATCCGGACGGAGCCCTCTCTTCCCGCGCCGCACGGCACGTCGCGAAAAACCTGATCGACGAGAGCCTTGAGGTGCGGCCGCACGTCGGCCTCTGCCAGAGACGTGCGCACGAGCCGAACACCGCAGTTGATATCGAAACCCACGCCTCCGGGAGACACCACGCCGTGATCCACGTCGGTGGCGGCCACGCCGCCGATGGGGAAACCGTAACCCTGATGGATATCCGGCATGGCGAGGCTGGGTCCGACGATCCCGGGCAGAGTGGCGACGTTCACTGCCTGCATCAGGGATTGATCTTTGCGGATCTGGTCCATGAGCGCGGCGCTGGCGTACACCACCACATCCGTGCGCATTCCCAGCGCCTCGTTGCGCGGGATGCGGTACCGAAACGCGTCGATGGCTTCCGCCCTGATTTCCGGCATCAGATATCCAGATACACTTCGGCGACCCAGCCGTCTTCAGTGCGTGCGACCTTCAGTTGATGATAGGTTACCGCCTTCACTGCGAGTTTGGCGGCGTGCCGGCCGGGATCCCGCGGTTCGCCGCGAGCCAGGGCCTCGATGTGCGATTCGTCCAGGCGCGAGACTTCAAATGCGCCGAGCGCCATTCGTTTGGCATCGATGTAGTAGAGCACTTCGTTCAGCCAGTTCACCAGCAGCGATTCGTAATCGCTTCCGGTTGCCGAGAGCGCAAATTGTTCGACAGGCCTGATCCCGGCGGGCTCCAGAATGATGGACACCAGGGCGCGCGCACAGGTGACGAACAATTCCTGCGGGTTGGCGCCGCGGGCGCGAAACCCGATATCGGCTGGGTGGTCGAGAAGTTCGATGCTCATGGTTCAAGTTGCCGGCTCAGCGGTCGATGGCTCTCATCGCCTGGGGATTGTAGCGCGCACCAGCCGCGGCACCCAAGGGGAAGGCCTCCTCCAGGCGGCGTAATTCTTCCGCGGTCAAGGAGACCTGAAGAGCCGCGAGGTTCTCCTCGATATAGCGGACGCGTTTGGTCCCGGGAATCGGGACGATGTCCTCACCTTGCGCCAGCACCCAGGCCAGCGCCACTTGTGCCGGCGTGCAGCCTTTCTGGCGCGCGACTTGCACAACAGCGTCAGCCAGCCGTTGATTGCTCTGGAAGTTCTCGCCCTCGAAGCGCGGATGGCGGCGGCGCCAGTCGTCCTCGGTCAGGTCTTCGGGCTTCTTGAAACGGCCGGTGAGAAAACCCCGCCCGAGCGGGCTGTAGGCTACGAAACCGACATGGAGATCGCGGCACGTGGCCAGAAGTTCGCCCTCCGGGTCGCGGCTCCACAGGGAGTACTCGGTTTGCAGGGCTGCGATGGGGTGCACGGCGCAGGCGCGGCGCAGCGTGGCCGGAGAGGCTTCCGAAAGCCCCAGGTAGCGGACCTTCCCGGCGCGCACCAGGTCCGCCATGGCGCCGACGGTATCTTCAATCGGCGTGTTGGGGTCGACGCGATGTTGATAGTAGAGGTCGATGACTTCGAAGCCCAGGCGCTTCAGGCTCTTGTCGCAGGCTTCGCGAACATACTCGGGCCGTCCGCTGATGCCGAGAAACTCGCCGTTGGGTCCGCGGATGTTCGCGAACTTCGTGGCCAGAATCACCTCGGAGCGGTGACTCCGTAGCGCGCGCCCCACGAGCTCTTCATTGCGGCCGGTACCGTAGGCGTCAGCAGTATCGAAGAAGTTGACGCCGAGGTTCAGCGCGCGTTGGATGGTGGCGAGCGATTCGGTCTCGTCCGCTGGCCCGTAGAATTCGGACATCCCCATGCAGCCCAGGCCGAGGGCCGAGACCTTCAGTTTTGTCCCCAGAGTGCGTTTTTTCATGGCAATCCTGATTTTAGCGAAGGGCTCGGCCCCCGGATCTGATTTGGGACGGGAATTATGGCCCGGCTACTCTTCGCTTCGCAGCGCGGTGACGATGGAGGTGCGGGACGCGTTGAGTGCCGGCACCAGAGAACTGATGAGACCGATGACGCAGGCGGTGAAGATGCAAGTCAGCGCGACTGAGGTCTCGAATGTCTTGACCGGCGGCAGCATGCCGCCGTACGGGCTCTTGCGGATTCCGCCGGTCAGCGTCATCGAAATCAGGTAGCCCACCGCGCCGCCCGCCATCGAGATCAGACAGGCCTCGCCTAGGATCAGGCTCAGGATTACAGCCGGAGTGAAGCCCAGCGTTTTGAGCACGCCCACTTCGTGCACGCGCTCCCGGGTGGACATGGCCATGGTGTTGGCCGAAACCAGCAGGATGGTGAACATCACGGCCGCGGAAATGCCGAGCAGCATCGCCTTCACGTTTCCCAGCAATGCGAGGAAGCCGATGACGAAGGCCTGTTCGGTTTCGGTCTTGGTTTGTACAGTGGCGTTGTGAAAAACACCGTCGATGGCCGCAGCCACGCGGCTGGCGGAGTCCGGGCGGTCGACGACGACATAAAATGCGCCTACCTGACCGCGCCGCGCCTCGGGCAGGCTCTGTTCCAGATATTCGTTGTTGAAGTACAGGATGTCGCTGGAACGCGGGCTGTCGAAGATGCCGCGAACCGTGAACTCGAAATTCCCCGGATAGATGTCGCCGACCAGGTTGAGGCGGTCGCCGGGTTGGAAATGAAACTTGTTGGCGAGCTCGCGGCCCACCAGGCAAGCCGTGCGCTCCCGGAGGAAGGCCTGCTTCTGGTCTTCGGGGATCCGGTATTCGGGATACACGCGAAAGAGCTTGTCGGGCTCGATGGCCATGCGCGCGAAGAAATTGTTAGGATCGCGGGCGTCTTTGTAAGTTCCGTTGAACCACTGATCGACCATGACCTCTTGGACGCCGGGCACCTGCCGGATCCGCGCGGCGTAGAATGCGGGGAGAGTCACGGTCAACGATATGCGGTTGCGCACGACGAGGCGGCGTGCCTCCTCGGGAGCCGCGGCCCTCAGGTAGAAGGCGTGGTACAGGGCGAGCATGACGCCCAAAAGGCACATCGACAGGGCGATGCTGAGGATGGTCAGGACCGTCCGGCGCCGGTTGCGCCAACAATTCTTAAGGATCAGCGGCAGGTACCGAAACATACGGCCGGTGTACCTATTATCAAGGAGAAACCCGGCGGTAGCGGCGCGCGGTCCCTGCGCAGCCTGATTCCACAGCCGTCACGCTACAATTGAAGCCGTGCGCCTGGCAGTAGTCCTGGTGGCTTGCAGCCCGATTCTGTGCAGCCAAACGCCGACTGTGCCCACGCGGTTTGCGCTCGCGCCGCCGGAGCAGACCATTAGCAAGCCCGCGCAGGCAACGCACTTCCTGGAGTCAGTCGGCCGGCGTGGAGCGATGCTGGGGACCGAAGACGGAACGTTCGAAGCGTGGCTCAACCCCGTCAAGCTGGCCCGCGATTTTCGGCTGTCGGTGTACTTCGACGGATCCCTGGAGCCTGTCGACCTCGCGGAACTCGCGGAGAGCGTCGCCGTCTCACCCGGCCGTGTGACCATCACGCATTCGCACGCGGCGTTTACGATCCGTCAGACGTGGGTGGCAGCGATCAATGATGCCGTGCTGCTGGTGCTTCTCGACATCGACACCAATCGTCCCCTGCGGTTGCGCGCCAGCTTCATTCCGGAGATGAAACCCATGTGGCCGGCCAGTTTCGGCGGGCAGAGCAGCTCCTGGGACGACCGGGAAAAGGCTTTCATCCTCGCCGAGGGCCTGCGGCGCTATTCCATGGTCATCGGTTCTCCGCTGTTTTCCGCGCACAGCGAGCAGATCGGCCATCAACTTCCCGGCCGTACAGTCCTCGCCGAGATGGAGCTGACGCCGGAGGCCTGCCGTGAACAGATCATCCCCATCGTGTTGGCCGGCTCGCGCCAGGCGTATCACGCCGCATTGGAAAGGACCGAGCGCATAGTGCGCGAATCCGACGAATACTACCGCTCATTTGACGCGCGAACCATGCATCTGCGGACACCGGACACCACTTTGAACGAGGCTTTCCAGTGGGCCAAGTTTGCGGTTGAGAAGGGGTGGGCCTGTAATGAAGGCGTCGGGTGTAACCTGGTGGCCGGGTACGGGAGATCGGGTGAGAGCGAGCGGCCCGGCTTCGCCTGGTACTTCGGCGGCGATGCGCTCATGAACTCCTGGAGCATCACCGACTACGGCGATTTCGACCGGGTGCGTGCCATGCTCGCCTTTCTGCGCGGCCACCAGAGAGCGGACGGCAAGATGGAGCACGAGTTGACGCAGAGCGCCGCGCTGCTGGACTGGAGCAAATATCCCTACGGCTACTATCATGCCGACACAACGCCGCTGTACATCTTCTCCATGTGGCGATTTGTCTCGCGATCAGGCGACCTGGATTTTCTGCGAGCCTCCTGGGAATCTATCGAGAAGGCCTACCAGTACTGCGTGAGTGTTCTGGACGACGACGGACTGTTGTCCAACCGCAAGGCCGGCGCGGGCGCCGTGGAAACCGGCGCGTTGAGCGGGCGGGTGGCAAACGATGTCTATCTGCAGGGAGTGTGGCTGGCAGCACTGGATGGTTATATGCGGCTGGCGGCTTTGGCCGGCAAATCATCCGGGGATGCCGCTGCACGGCGGGACCGCGCCCGAGAAGCTCTGAGCCAGTGGTTCGTGGAGCCCCATGCCACGTTGGCCTTCGCCCGGTTGACGGATGGCTCCGTGTACCAGGCGCAATCGGCGTGGCAGGGTCTGGCGTTGGTGTTCGGAGGCCTGGATCCAGGCAGAGCGGCGCGTGCCGCTGCCAATCTGAATCGCCCGGAGTTGACCACCGACTGGGGCGCGCGGCTGTTCGCCACAGACAGTCCGAACTACGACCCGTTGAGCTACAACGACGGCAGCGTCTGGCCATTTGTGACCGGTTTCGCGATCCTGGCGGAGTATGCGCATCACCAGCCGGTGGGGGGATTGCATCACCTCCATGGCACGGCCGCGATGACCGGCCTCACCGGCGCCGGGTTCATTCCGGAATACCTCAGCGGCGAGCGAGCACAGGCCTTGCCTCACGCGGTGCCGCATCAGCTCTTTTCTTCGGCCGCGGTCCTCCATCCGGCGGTGAGCGGGATGCTTGGGCTGGACGGCAACGCAATCGAACGAACCCTGAGCTTGAGTCCGCACATTCCCCAGAACTGGACTGTGCAATTTGACAATTATCGCGTCGGGGAGACGAACGTCACGGGGACAGTTGCGCGATCCCGGGGTGTGGTTGAGATATCGCTCTCCATGAGTGGGGGCGCACTGCGAGTGCTGCTATCCCCGGCTTTCGCGGCCGGAGCGAAGTTGCTGCGCGCGGATTTGAACGGCTCACCGGCGGAAGCCCAGGTGCAGACCACCGCCAGTGACACGCACGTGGTTCTGCGCACGGCGGCTCTTCCAAAGTTGGACGCAGTAATCCGGGTGGATGAGGCGGAGGAGCCATTGCCGGTCCTGCTCAATCCAAGACCGGGGGACGCGGCGCGGGCCAGCAAGTAATGGCTATTTCAGAGGCGACGGCGGCAAGAGCGGTGGCACGGTCGCCCCAAGCCGCGAACGTAGGAAATCATCCAAGACCGGGCGGTCTCCAGCCGCGATGAGTTTCGTCACTCCGTCCTGATACATCCGGGTCAGCGTTTCCCGAATGCGCTGGCCATTCCAGGCCTGTGCGATCATGTATTGTCGCAAATCGCCGAACAGGGTGACGAGTTCCGCGTATTCCGCCCCATATCGCATTTCGAGTTCCTCGCGGAGGATGCCGGCCAGGGCCGGGCAACGGCCCTCGGTGGCAACCGCGAGGGTCAGGTCGCCGCGCCGCACAGTCGCGGGAACGGTGAAGGTACAAAGCGCCGGACGGTCTACTACGTTGACAAGCACATTCGTCGCCGCCGCATCGGCGGCCACGCGGGCATTGACCTCCTCGTCATCGGTCGCGACGACCGCTACGAACGCACCGGCCAGGTCTGCTTTTGCGTAGGGCCTGAGATGCGCCTGAATCCGTCCGGCTTGCGCCAGCGCAGTGATGAGATCGCAGGCGTGAGGAGCGACCACGGTGACACTGGCCCCGGCTTCCAGCAGGTCCTGAATCTTGCGGGCAGCCACTTCGCCGGCGCCGATCACTACGGCCAGTCTGCCGTTGATGGCCAGGTTCACCAGGTAGCTCATGTGGGTACTATAGCTTGGTCAGTCCTGCGCCCGCGGAAACAGGCGGCGGCCGCGGGCAGGCGGATACCAACGCGAAAGCAGTTCAAGCCTGCGCCTTAGCTGCGGCGCCGGCAGGAAATCGGGGCCGGACCGAATGGTCACATCGTGCCAGAGGCTGTGGATGTATTCAGCCACCGTCCCGGCGAACGAAGCTGAGCCATAGCGCTCCAGTCGTCTGCGGCTGGCCGCGCTGCTGCGGCCGGATAACAGCACCTTCTTCTGCTCGAGCGCGTCTTCGTCGATCTCGCCAGCAATGCCAGCGTTGATCTCCTGATCGACGAGCAGCCAGTATGCCTTGCGCTGCGCGGGACTCAGCTTCTCCCAAAGTGCCTGCCCCACGCATAAGAGCAGTTCCAAGGCGACATCATGTTCGTCCCTTCCCGTCGCAGCCAGTGAGACAAGCAGCTCCCGATCTGTACAAGTCCACTGCGAAGCCACTTCAGGATTTTCAAGTTCTTCGACGATAGACACACGGCAAAGGCCGAGGTGTTGCGCCATTCGCGGCGGAACCGAACGCACGGCTGGCCGAATAAAGCCGGGGATCAATGACTCGGATACAACCGGGCCCGCGATCAACTGCCAACCGTGACTAAGTGCTCGCATTCGGAAGTACGGTGACGTTTTCCGGAAGAAGCACTCGCTTACGCTCGTGGCTCCGATCGGAGCCGCGACCGTCAGGGAGCGTTTCCGAAATACGTGAACGGATTTGCTGGAATGGCCTACTAACACGGCGTGCCGCGCCGGTCTTCGAGTTATTCACTGCCTTTGCCTGACGATGGGCCGTATGATGTCAAACGCGCGCGGCTTTCGAAGCCTTCTTGATCAGCGGGGCAGCTTTTTTGGCGTCCTCTTCCGTCTCGAAACCGATGACTGCTGCGAACTTCTTCCCGACGACCTGTGCAACAAAAAAGGCGAGATTGATTCCGGCTGCGGCCGTCGCTTGTGTGATGGCGTGTCCCCAACCCGGCTTGTCGTCGCCTTCGACGATCAGGGTCGGAATTGCGGCGGCTGTTAGCCCCGCCGCACCGGCAGCAGCCGCTAATTTCTTGCCGGTGATCGGGAAGACCTCAATGGCGGCCTTCCCTTCGGCGGTGGGGTGCCGGTAGCCCATGATGACCTTGAGGTCCGCACCAGCCTTGGCAGGCGGTTCGATGGCGCTGGCAAGCGCTCCCGGCTTGTTCTCGACCTCGGTTCGCCACAAGATGATCTTCTTAACAGTGACTGGCATGTTTTGCCTCCAGTGGTTCCTCTATGCACTTGGCTGTGAGGTCGCCGAGCCTGCGGTTAGAGCCGGATGGTAGCGCTCAACCAGGCCCTCCACCACCATCAGGCGGTGGCGCAGCTCGTCGCGAAAGCTTCGGCGATCGGTGTGCCGGATCTCAATCAGCAATTTGGTGCGTTCCGATTCCAGCAGTTCGGCCAGGATCGCGAGCTCCTCGTTGGTCAGGTTGAGAGGCTCCTGAGTGGTTGCGTTCATTGAGGACCCCCTTTCCTTGGATACGCGTTCCGATTCCATTTGACGCCGGCCGGGGCGCGGCGTCAAGCGCCGGAGGTCCGATGCCAGTTGGTTATCACCGCAGGTCCAGATTCTCAAGACCTGCCGCACGTGCCAGTGAAATCGCTCGGAGGTACTCTTCGCGGGTAATCGCGCGTGATAGCTCCGGATGCTTACTGGCATCGTGTTGCGGCCGGTACTGCGGCATGATGTTCACGTACGTGGACCGCGCCAGCCTTTCGGCCACAAAGCGGACGAATCGGTCGGTGCCAGCCATGCCGTGCGGCAACACGAGGTGACGCAACATCAGGCCTCGCAGCGCAATGCCGTTTTCATCCGTCGCCAGATCCCCGACCTGACGATACATTTCACTAATTGCTGTAGCCGCTATTTCCGGATAATCTCGCGCGCCACAAGAGTACTTGTCTGCCGCGGCGGGGTCGGTGTATTTGCAATCCGCCAGGTAGATGTCGACGATGCCGTCCAGCAGTTGCAGGACTTCAAGCGGCTCATAACCGCTGCAATTGTAGACCAGAGGCACTCGCAGCCCCAGGCTGACGGCTGTTCGCAAGGCCTGGACGATATTCGGCACGCAATGCGTGGGCGTAACCACGTTGATGTTATGGCACCCCACGAGCTGCAGCCGCAGCATGATCCGCGCCAGCGCCGCGTCACTGAGCGATTCGCCCTCGCCACCGTGACTGATCTGCCAGTTCTGGCAATACGCGCATAGGAGATTGCAGTGGCTGAAAAAGATCGTACCGGAGCCATGGAACCCCACCAGCGGGGACTCCTCGCCAAAATGCGGATGAGCCGCGGCTATTCTAACGCGCGAACCAGCTCCGCACACGCCCAGTTCGCCTTTCAGCCGGTTGACGCGGCACTGCCTCGGGCAGAGGTGGCAGCTTCGAAAGAAGGAATAGAGCGCCACGGCGCGGCGGGCGAGCTCGCCGCTTCTCTCCAACCGGGCATAGCCGGGCTCCCAGTCGATATGGCGCATGGTGGCGACCATTCTGAAAACCGTTCCATACCGGCGCGGCCGGTCCGCGAAGGGTCGGGGCTCGATCCCGGCAAGCTGACAATTCTCAGCTCGATTGCATCGCGGAACTCTTGACGGTGTCCAGCCGCTTGGATATTCCGCAGAGCGAGTCGACCAGCCGGTCCACGTGCCCGTCCGTGTGAGCGGCCGTGCAGGAGATCCGCAAGATGTTGTGGGACGCGGCGGGACGCAATACAGGGTTCACGTAGATACCTTCCTCGAGCAACAATTTGCAACTGAGGAGCACGTCCAACTGGTCTTCCATGACGACCGGCACAATGGGCGTCTCACCTTCCAGGACGAAGAAGCCTCGCGAGCGGAGCTCCGCGCGCAGCCGATCCGCGACGGCTTTCAAACGCTGCCGGCGCTCCGGTTCCTTGCACACGATCTCCAGCGCGGCGCGGACAGCGGCAACCGATGCCGGGGGCAGGCTGGCCGAGAAAACGAAGGGGCGCGCGGTGTGCTTCAGGTAGTCGATCACGGGCTTGCTGGAGGCAACGAATCCGCCAATGGAGGCCAGAGACTTGCTGAACGTCCCCATCACAATATCGACGCCGTCGAGAACGCCGAAGTGCTCGGCGGCGCCGGCGCCACTCGGGCCGAGGACCCCGATTCCGTGGGCTTCGTCGACGTAGACCCGAGTGCCGTAGCGCTTCGCCAGAGCGACAGTGCCTACCAGGTTGGCCAGGTCGCCTTCCATGCTAAAAACGCCCTCGGAAACAATCAGGACCTTTTCATCGGGCGAGCAATGTTGGAGGCATCGCTCCAGATGGTCCATATCGTTGTGTCGAAAGCGGACCGTGCGAGCGGCGGATGACAGCGTGCCTTCCACGAGGCTGGCGTGGAGGTTGTGATCGCAAACGAGGACGTCACCTTTGCCCGCAAGGCAGGACAATGCAGCGAAGTTGGTCTGGAAACCGGTGCCAAACGTGACGGCCGCTTCCTTGCCGGTAAAGGCAGCCAGCTCGGATTCGAGTTGGACGTGCAGATCCAGGGTTCCGTTGAGCATGCGCGCACCGCTGCAACTGGCGCCGTATCTGTGTACGGCCTGCGCGGCGGCTTCTTTAACTTTCGGATGAACGGTGAGGTCCAGGTAGTCGTTCGACCCGAACATGAGCACTTTTTGGCCGCGGATGCGGACTTCCCCAGGACCGCAACCTTCGCGGTCGCCGAAGGTCGCGAAATAGACGTAGAGGCCGGCTTCCTGTGCGTCGCAGAGCCGCATGAACCTTCCGGCAATCACCCTGCCGTAGTTGCGGCATTTCTCCAGCACGTCCTTGGGTCGAGGTGCCGCCCGCTGGTCAATGACCTTCATGCGCCTAAACAACATATACAACTTTCCGCGTTGCGCGACAAGAAATATTCGTATTTCAGACCTTTATATATTTATTGATTAAAAAGAATTTGTCGGCCGCGGATGAACGCAGATTAACGCGGATTGGAAACAGGCGGAAGTCCGAACCGCTTAACGCTTGCGAGCCCGGATGGTCACGGCGATCTCGTCATTGCGAGTATTCGTGAAGCGCAATCTCACGCGACCCTGCTCATCGAGAGCGATGACCGCCGGAACGTTGACGTTGGCGAGCTTCCAGCCGTCGGGTAGGGTGACGAAATTCAGAGGCCGGCCCAGGGTGCGGGTCCAAA
>Ga0335081_10012719_pt1 | contig 13623 bp, 10 predicted proteins | sample Lox_Sample_35_FD_206713 | JGI IMG/M metagenome (GOLD analysis project Ga0335081, IMG submission 206713) | Soil microbial communities from Loxahatchee National Wildlife Refuge, Florida, United States - Lox_Sample_3.5 | ecosystem: Environmental > Terrestrial > Soil > Wetlands | place: USA...
CTTCACCGGCAATCAGACGGTGATCGGGAACCTGAGCGCAAGCGGCGTGGTGTCGGGTAGCAGCTATCAGATCGGGGGCAATTTGTTCGCCTTTGGATCCCTTGGCATGCAAAACGCGTTCTTGGGCTTTGGCGGGAATACGACTACCACGGGCTACGACAACACCGCGAGCGGGTACCTGGCGCTCTTTTCCGCCACCACGGGCGGCGGCAATACGGCCAGCGGCAGCGAGGCGCTTTACTCCAACACCACGGGCAGCGGCAACACGGCTAGTGGGGAGGGTGCGCTCTTAAACAATACGACCGGGTCCTCAAATACGGCCAGCGGTCTCGATGCGCTCTTGTCCAACGCCACAGCCGATTACAACACCGCCGATGGTTACTGGGCGCTCTTTTCCGCCACCACGGGCGGCGGCAATACGGCCAGCGGCTATGAGGCCCTCTTCAAGGACACCACAGGCTACCTGAACACGGCCGTGGGCTATCAGGCGATGTCCTCCAACACCACGGGCACCTATCTCACTTGTGTGGGCTACAACTGCAGCGCGGGCGATGGCCTATTCAATGCCACGGCAATCGGGGCATTTGCGACGGCCGGAGAAAGCAACTCTCTGGTGCTCGGCGGCACCGGCGAGCATGCCGTAAAGGTCGGTATCGGCACCACCACTCCCTCCAACATTCTCACCATCGCGCGAGGCGCCGGGCATCCGGTGAGCGACAGCTGGGAAACCTACAGCTCGCGCCGCTGGAAGACCAACATCAAGACACTGCCGGATGCACTCAGCAAAGTCGAGCATCTACGGGGCGTTTCCTACGACCTAAAAGATTCAGGAAAACATGAAATTGGCGTGATCGCCGAAGAAGTGGGCGCGGTGGTTCCCGAAGTTGTCAGTTATGAAGCCAACGGAAAAGATGCGAGCGGCGTGGACTACGGCCGCCTCACAGCGTTACTCATTGAAGCGACCAAAGAGCAACATCGCGAATTCGCTCAAGCGCTGCACCAACTCAGCGAGCAGCAGAGGCGCCTAGCGGCGCAAGCCCGGAAGATCCGCGCTCTACAGACGGAACTTCGGAGCACGCGGAGAACCTTGCGTCATGTTACCGAGCCCCTCGCAGTAGTCCGGCCGACGCTGGTAGCGACCAAGTAAGCGAATTCAGCCAGGCTAGATCCACCATCCTCGCTCAACCTAGCCGAGAACGAACTGATTCTCGATCAGCCCACACTCAACTAACCGATTATCTTGCGTTGATCGTTGATGCGGCGCTCGGGCGAACGCAACATCAGTCTTATCAATATTGTCGAATTGGCTCGTGCCCTTGTCGTGAAACCGAAAGACCTGCTCGCCAAGATTCCGTAAACACCAACAGCCGTCCAGACACGCGTTAGCGCTTGGCAGACGTGGCGGAAAGGCGCGCGCGCAGGAACTTAGCGAACAAGGGCGCAAGGCTGTTTTAACTCGATGGAATAAACAAAAGAAGTCATGATTCCTCAGGGGCGCCGGCGCGGCCCCATAACTCGACGTTAGGCCGCTCAAAGGTCTCCCCATCGAGGGGGATGTGCAGAGTTGGTATGCCGCGTGGGCAGCCACTGCCGACCGCGTGGAAGCTTTGGCCGCCCGTACGCGGGATTCGCGCAGCAAAGGCGGCACCTACATGCGCGCATCCACTGTTGCCAACAGCTCGCATCCGCCGGTAGATTGCTCCGGCAAGATGCGCATCGCCGCGCGGCCACAGAATCTCGTGGAAGAGGTTTCGGCGTGCAAAGAAATGAGACTTGACTAGGTATGACTGGCTAGGTTCGGTGGACTTCCGCAGACTGGCGTCGACGTCCGTTGGAGACTAGGCTTTCTGCTGGATACTCGCCAATTGAGCTGGAATCTGGGCTGATAAGCGTCCCGTTGGCTCGTCGAGCCACCAGCCTGCCTCCTTTGAGCAGCACATAGTTGTTGTCGCGCCACAGACTCCTCTTCGATAAGTAGCTGGCGCACCAGATGATGAAACCATGCAGGTCGCGTAATGGATAGAGCAGGGCAGCGCGCCGCGCCACCGGGTCTCCGGCTGCCCACCAGCCCACGATCCAGGATTGGGCGATGCGGTTGACTAAAGCAGCCAACAACAAACCGAACCCAAGCAGGGGATAGCCCATCCGTGCCGCGGCGATCAGACCGAAAATTCCATAAGGTACCGCGAATGTGAGTCCGGTTCCGATGTGTCCCTTGGGACGCGAGTAGCGAGTGCCCATTGCCCAACGGAGCTGGCGCTCCCACATCCGCCGAAACGACATTTTCGGGGAAATATGATCGACGACCTCGCTAGACAGCACGATTTCGAATCCGGCCTTCTGAATGAAATTGCACACCACGAAATCGTTGGAAAGGTACTCGCGCACCGCTTCATATCCGCCGATTCGCGCCAGAGAATCTTTGCGCAATGCGATCGTTGGTCCCAGTCCAAACTTCATGCCTTCGAGAAGATTGGCGGTCACCACACCGGCGGTAAATTCAACGGATTGCCCGATGGCGTCCAGGGCTGCCCAGGCGCCCCCCGCACTCTTGCCGCGGAATGCGCACGTCACGGCCCCAACCTGCGGATCAAGCAACGGCGGAACGACGGTGCGCAGATAATCCGGACTTACCTCCACATCGCTGTCGCTGGTAACCAGGATGTCATGCGCGGCTATCTGCGACAGGTGGTGGAAACAGAAATTCGGAGCGTTGGGCCAAGTCGGCTGCCCCGTGATCACGATTCGTGTAGGAACATTCGGATACCGCGCGCTGATCTCCTCGATGACTGGAATGGCAGAGTCGTCCGCTTCATCGGCGGCGAACAGTATCTCGTAGTGAGGGTAATTCTGGCGAAAGAAACTCTCGATGTTCTCTTGCATTCGCGATTCGTTACCATGCACAGGCTTCAGAACCGAGACAGGAGGCAATTGCGCGGAAAATGTTTCGTAGGATTTCTTATCGCGAAGCCGATAGCCACGGAATTTTATGCATCCCAGGACAGAAAGGATGAACACGATCGTCGAACTGACAGTCCCTATCAGGGCGATCCCTAACAACACATAAGCAATGATCAAAAAATGCGCTCCTTGCGCAGAATGGCACGGAACCGGCGGGCTGGTTCAGATCCAAAAGCTGACGATACAGCTAGTAAGTCTAGCAAATTAGCGTAGGAGAGTGACAGGCTCAGAATGGCCGAGGGAAAATGCCGCACGAAATGACAAAATGGAAAACCGGTGAACGCAAGATGGAAACCCTTGCACCAAGGTAACTTGTACTCCTGATTACCCGTTCCGCGCCTCATTTTTCTTGTGTTAGTCTCGAAATACCCAATATTTTCTGAAAATTTACTGGGCTTCTGAGTCGGACAGGTGTCCTCGAACCGCAAACCGGGAATCCACATTGCGTGGAAGACGGTCACGTACCGCAGCGTGGCCATCGTAATGTTGGCGGGCGCAGTCATCCTCTTTCTTGGCATGCGCCTGGCCTTCCCGCAGTTCACCGAAAACAGCCTGAAAGCGGCGAACGACCTGAGCACTAAGGTCCTGGAAGCCGTTGCCCGCTCGGGTGGCCAGGCGAAGCCCGGCACCATGAACCTGCAGCAGGCGCACTTTACGGCGCTCGACGGCACGGTCCGGGTGAAGAAGTCGAATTCCAGCAGCTGGATCACCGCCGACTACAGCGTTCCACTTGAAAAAGGCGATGTGGTGCAGACCAGTTCCGAAGGCATGGCCAAGATCGTCTTCAACGATGGCACCAACTACACCGTTAAGCAGGATTCGCTGATCGTGATTGAAGAGAACTCGGCCAACGACCAGCAGCAGACCAGCGTGGCAGTGGCGGTGAGCACTGGAACCGTCGACCTGACGACGTCAATGTTTGGACAAGGCTCGAAATCGCAAGTCATTGTAGCGGGCGCAACGGCATCCCTGGCGCCGGAATCGTCGGCCATGGTGCACAACGATCCGAAATCCGATCAGCACGAAATCCTGCTGAAAAAAGGTACTGGCGAGATCGCCCGCAATGGCGAGACGATTCGCCTGGCAGATTGGGAAAAGGTCAACTTTCAGACCGCATCGCCGCACATGGAGAAGTTGAAGGAAATTGGCCCGCCGACGCCGATTTCTCCGGCGAACATGATGCCGATCTTCGTGTCGGGCGATCCCAAGCCAGTGGAGTTCTCCTGGACGCCCATGGCCAATGCCAAGGGGTATCGCCTGCGGATCTCGAAGAATCCCTACTTCTCCTCGACCATCGTCGATCGCACGGTGAAAACCGCTGACGTGTTGGTATCGGGGCTGGGCGAAGGGGCGTACTATTGGATGGTTCAATCCCAGGATGCCGAAGGCAAAGAGTCGGTGGAGAGCGAGAAGAACCGCTTCAGCATCATTCCCAAGGACAAGGATGCGGAGGCGATCAGTCTCGCCATCGATCCCTTTATCCAGCATGGCCACGTCATCGAGATGACGGGGAAGACGGAGACCGGCGCCCGGGTGATGGTCAATGGACGCGAGGTTCCAGTGATTGGAACCGACGGCGGCTTCCACTACTTCACCCCGCCGTTGCCGGCGGGCGAGAGCGTGATCACTATTACCGCGCAGAACGCCAAGGGCGGGGTGAACACGCTGCAGAAGAAAGTAGTAATTCAGTAGCGAGGTTTTTGTGAGGCAAGAACTTTAGTGTACGTTGAGGTTCCGGGAACTCTCATAGAATAAGGATGGGGTTCCGATATAACGGCAGCGGTGCTAGATTTAAACACAACTTAGAGCAGAGAGAAAAGTTTCACGTATGTCATCGAACGGCTTTCATTCCAGCCCATCGCACATTCACAACCTGAGGTCGCTATTTAGCGTCTTCTCCAGCGACCTCGCCATCGACCTTGGCACCGCCAACACCCTGGTCTATGCGCGCGGCAAAGGCATCGTGGTCAATGAGCCCTCTATTGTCGCCATCAACAAGAACACGGGCGAAGTGGAAGCCGTGGGCAAGGAAGCCAAAGAGATGCTGGGGCGCACTCCCGGCAACATCGTGGCCATCAAGCCCATGAAAGACGGGGTGATCGCCGACTTCAAAGTCACCGAGAAGATGCTGAACTACTTCATCCAAAAGGCGCACAACCGCAAGATGCTGGTGCACCCCCGCATCGTGATCGGCGTGCCTTCGGAAATTACCCAGGTGGAGAAGCGCGCGGTCATGGACTCAGCCTATCGTGCCAAGGCCAGTGAAGTTCATCTGGTCGAGCAGGCGATGGTGGCCGCCATCGGCGCCGGCCTTCCCATTACCGAGCCCAGCGGCAACATGGTGGTCGATATCGGCGGCGGCACGACCGACATCGCAGTCATCTCTTTGAGCGGCATCGTCTATTCCCGTTCCGTGCGCATGGCCGGCAATCAGATGGACGAAGCCATCATGAATTACCTGAAGCGGAAATATAACCTGCTGGTGGGCGAGCGCACCGCCGAGCAGATCAAGATGGAAATCGGGTCCGCTTACCCGCTGGACAAGCCGCTGACCATGGAAATCAAGGGCCGCAACCTGATCGAGGGCGTGCCCAAGACGATTACTGTCGATGACAGCGAAATCCGCGAAGCCCTCAGCGAATGTGTGTCGACGATTATGAACGCGATCCGCGTGGCGCTGGAGCGTACGCCGCCCGAGCTTTCCGCCGACATCAGCGATCGCGGCATTGTCCTGACCGGCGGAGGCGCCCTGCTTAAGAACCTGGACAAGCGTATCCGCGAGGAAACCGGACTTCCGGTTTCGATTGCTGACGACCCGCTGTGCAGCGTGGTGCTGGGCACCGGCAAGATGCTGAGCGACTTCAAGCTGCTCAGAAAGATTTCGATCGAGTAGGGACTAACTAGTACCGAGTACCGAGAGTTATCCGCCGACGATGATGGACCTGTTCCCAGGGCCAGGGTTCCGTGCATGATGTGCCCCGACTTTCTCGTCCAGCAATAGATAGATCCTAGCTACTAGGTACTAGCTCTTGAAGTTATGGAATCCGTTTTCGGCCGCTATCGGAACCTGATCATCCTGGTGGGTGTGTTGTTTCTCCAGATCTTCGGGTTGGCCGTGCAGGTAAAGCGCTCGTCGGAGAACGAATCCAGCCGCCTGATCCGGGTGTGGGCCGTGGACGCGGTTACCCCTTTCGAGCGGTCAATCGTCTGGATCCAGAACAGCTCGCGCAATCTCTGGCGGAATTATTTCTATCTGCGCGGTGTACGCCAGGAGAACCGTGATCTTAGGGCGCGAATTCAGCAACTGGAAATCGAGCGGGTTCGCCTGACCGAAGATGCGGAACAGGCGCACCGTCTGCAGGTGCTGCTCGGTTTCAAAGAGCAATTTATATCGAAGACCATGGCTGCCCAGGTCATCGGCTCTAGCGGCAGCGAGCAGTCGCGCTCCGTCTACCTGGATAAGGGTTCACGCGACGGGATCAAGCCGGACATGGCGGTCATCACTTCCGACGGTGTCGTCGGCAAAGTGCTGCGCGTGTACGGCAGGACGTCGCAGGTCCTCCTGATCAACGACCAGACCAGTGGCGTGGGAGCCATCCTCGACAAGTCGCGATTGCAAGGGGTAATGCGCGGGACCCCTGCGGGCGAAGTTGTGATGGAAAAAGTCATGGAGGGCGAGGCTGTTCAGACCGGAGAGCAGGTGCTGACCAGCGGCGGTGACCAGATCTTTCCCAAGGGCTTGCCGGTCGGAACAGTAACAAAGGTTTCCAAGGGCTCAGACCTGTTCCTTAACATTCACGTCAAACCCTCGGCTGATCTGAGCCGGCTGGAAGAGGTCCTGGTGATTACCCAGCAGGAGGAAAAAGAGCCCGTGGTCTCGGATGAAGGACGGCTGCGAGCGGCGGATATTCTGGCGCAGCGGCTTCCTTCAGTGCCGCAGAAGCCTCCGGGACAATCCAACGTGCCGCCACCAACCAGCGGGTTAAAGATTTTGCCTGCGCCCTCCACGACCCCGAACGCTCCAGGAGTGAGTCCGAGTGTGAGTCCGAAGCCCAGCGGAACGACGGCAGGCAACCAGAACCCGGCTGCCTCTACTCCGAAGACGCAAGCGCAAACGACGACTGCGAAGCCCGCTGCCAAGCTGGAATCTGTCTCGGGTGTGAAGCCGGCGGCACCTGCGAAACTGCCCGCCGGCAATCCCGAAAAACCCAAAGCAGCGCCGGTATCCGCGCCGACTGTGACGCCACCGTCCGAATCCAATCCATCGCCTCCGCCTCAGGACCAACCCCAATAGCGTGCCTATCACCTACACATCCAACGAACAGGTTGAGGTTTACCGGGTCAGTGTGCCCGCGGCGATTCTCATTCCTTTGCTCGCTGTCTTTCTGCAGGCTTTCGTTCCGCTGAGGCTCAGTTTCTTCGCCATCTTCGACCTTCCGCTGCTGGTAGTGATTTTCTTTGCCGTGGCTCGTCGTAGTCAGGTATCCGGCATGCTGACCGGCGCCGTGATTGGTTTGTTGCAGGATTCGCTCACCCACCAGCCAATCGGAGTTTATGGGATTGCTAAAACGGTGGTGGGCTATGGCGCGTCATCACTAGGCGTGAAGATCGACGTGGAGAACGCCGGCTCGCGCTTCCTGGTAACTCTCTTCTTCTATATTCTCCACGAAGTTGTCTATTTCACGATTGCCCGAGGCCTGGTCGGCCTGACTCTGCACTGGAGTTGGGTGCATGAACTGGGTGCAGCGTTCGCGAATGCCGTGCTCGCCGTGCCCCTATTTATGCTGCTGGACAAGTTTAAGCAGAGAACCTGAAGTAAACCACACGAGGAACAATTGAGTCACAAAGCAAGGTTCTGAGCGGCTGGATCCTGCTCGGATACCTTCGAAGGCGCCGGCGATTTTCCCAACTCAGCCGGCCATGGGCAGGCCTCCTCAGCCAGCCGCTCCACGGCAGCCATGACTTTTTCCGGCCCGCCCGAGTCCCGCAGCCACACCACTCGGAACTTTGCCCGGCGATGCTGATATTGCACTCCGATCAGATCTTCCGGACGCAGCGGTTGTTCGATCTTCGAGATCAACGCGCCCCGTTCGCTGATGTTGTAGGCCTGCGCAACTTGCGCGAATCTCACCCCAGTGGCGTCGATGCCCCACACCATAACGGCGAGCGGCGTAGTCACGCGAGGTTCGCGTCGTCGTTCCATATTTCCTTTATTATTCAGGTCCCGATCCGGCGGGTTCAGTGATGCATAACCGAAAACAACGAACCAAAGTAACTTTGCGGGTTCCTATAGTTCTCAAGAACTCGGGGTCAGCAAAATCCGCTACTGGCAAGGCATTGGTGGCGCATCTCGCGGTATAATTTCGGCGCGATCGAAGGCATGGGTCCGGTCGTGGTCTGGCGGGGAGGATCTTATGAGAAATTCAGCAATTCGTCTGTTCTTCATTCTGCTGTGGGTTTCAGTTGCCTGGGCGCAATGGCCCTCGGATCCCAATGCCAATCTCGCGCTGGCCAACGGCGCTGACGACCAGGTCCAGCCCAAGCTCCGGGCAATGTCCAACGGCAACTGGTTCCTGAGCTGGTTCAATAACAATCCGAACGGCCATCCGCCGTTTGGTTATGACGTTTACGTCCAGGGCCTGGATGCGGGTGGCGTGGAAATTGGCCCGCATAACGGAATTCGCGTTGCCGATCTCGGCCTCAGCTCGACTGAAGACTACGGCATGGATGTAGACGCTGCCGGCAACGGGCTGGTCGCGTTCCAGGACGATCGCGAAGGCGACAACGTGCAAATTACTGCCCAGAAGATAAGCTCTAAAGGCCAGCTTGTTTGGGGCAAACTCGGCGTGCAACTGACCAATGACGAGAACTTTAACGCTGTACCAAAGATCACCGGCACCAGCGACGGCGACGTGGTTGTCGGATGGGTCAGCAACAGCAATGTCGTTCTGCAAAAACTTGATCCGAACGGCAATCCCCTTTGGGGCAGCGGCATCGTCCTGCAGGAGAACAAAGCAAATTACACGCTTGCCGATTTACATGCGGCCGACAACGCTTCTGTCATCGTCTCCTGGGTACGGGATACCGGCTTCAGTTCTCCGAAAACCCTGCTCGCAGCCAAGTTCTCCGCGACCGGAACGCCGGTGTGGCCAAACCAGCCGCTGAAAATTTACGACGCGGGATCGCTGCAATTCGGCGAATTTCCGTACTTTGTGCCCGACGGCATTGGCGGAGCGGTTTTCTCCTGGTACACCAACTCGCCCACCTTGCAGGTTTACGCGCAGCACATTCTGGCCGACGGTACCGAGGCTTTTCCCCACGAAGGATCGCCGGGATCAAACAACTCCAGCAACGTTCGCGTCTCGCCGTCCGTTTCCTATCGCGCAGCTACGGATGAAACCTTTCTTTTCTGGACGGAAGAAGATTCCAATCAGGTATTCAACGGAGTCTACGGGCAGAAGTTCAACAGCGCCGGTGCACAGCAATGGGGATCGACCGGAACTACGATCGTTCCGCTGGGTACAGACCAGCAGATTTTCGTGCAAAACGTGCAAATGGGCGACGGAGCCATGGTTTTCTGGGTCGATGAGTCAAACTTCGACAGCGACGTCATGAACGCTGCCAAGCTGGATGCGTCGGGCAAGCAGACCTGCGCACCCTTTCCTGTATCTTCAATCGTTTCAGGCAAGTCTCGTCTGGCAGCAGGCATTGCGGCTTCCGGGCAAGCCGCCGTCGTGTGGGAGGACAGCCGCAGCGGCGATCAGGACATCTACATTCAGGACGTGAACTCCAATTGCTCGCTGGGCTATCCGGCGTTGCGATGCCGCGATCTCAGCGGAGCCCGCGCGTATTGTCAGGACGGAAATTTAAAAGCGAGCATCGGTCTGCGCAATCTCAGTCACGATGGCGATTTCCTAACGTTGCAAGTGAACGGAGTGGATCAGCAGTTGCCAATTCATGGCAACGAGGCCCATCTTTCAACTCCAGGGCAGGGCGCAAATACTTTGCTGCTTGAAAACCCGCAGGGATGTGTTCCAGAAAAGATTGTGCAATGCCCGTAGTGTCGTTGGTTAATTTTCGTATCAGTCGGCCGCCACTCTGAGATGCTGATGGCCCTGGTCGGTCGATGAAACTAAAGATTCGCGCTCATTCAGAACTGTTTCGCCTAGAAGCAGTTCTGCCAACGCCGCTACTTGCGCGCGGATCTCCGGCACGGCTGTGCTTTCCCATAGCATCCCCTTTCGCGCTGGGCCAACTGCATAGAGGAAGCCGGACGGTTGTCCGTCAGCGCCGACGAGCGCGCCTTGCGGAGATACTTCAAGCCCAAGATAGAGGGGATCAGGGCGGACCAGCTTTGCTCGTCTCAGGCTCGCAATAAGCGGGTCGTCAAGATGGCGGCAATCGGTTTCAGGGCCGCTGCAATTGATGACGCGGTCAACCGAAAGCGTGAAACTCTCCCCTGACCCTCGCTGGCGATAAGTGACGTCGACCCTCTCTGGAGTTTCCGAGTAATTCGTGATGTGCCCCGCGTGAACCTGGATTTGCCCGCTCTCCAGTTGATGCGCGACCAACTGTCCGATATCCGGGGCGAGACGATGCCGGTGGACCTCCCAATAAGGCCGCACATGCCGGAGGAAGCGCTTTCGCTCCGTAATGTTCAGTGACTGCCATACTTGCGCCGTCACCGGCCGCAACGAGTCAATGACCGCGCGCCAATCAGTGCCTTGCCTCTGCGCACGTTGGATTTCGCGGCGCACCAATCGAAACAGGGAGCGAATGGTGCGCGGCGAGTCTTCATCCCAGAAGCGCGGCCAGGCAGCCGAGGTCTTATGCGCATGGGGGAGCAAACCACGTCGCGAGAGTATGTGGATGGTGCCACGGAACTCCTTGGACCAGAGCGCCAGAACTTGATCGACGGCGGTCAGGCCCGAGCCGATCAGTAGAACGCTGCGTGCATGCTCGCAACCCGCCAGTGCGTTCTCGGACCACGCGAACGACACGTAGCGCGGACTGCTGCCTTCCTTTCGGCCGGGCAGCAGCGGGTCGCTTGGCGGAAAGTTGCCGAGAGCGAGCACAACCTTGTCTGCCAGCATTCGCGTGCCGCTGCCCAGCCTGATTTCCACCCTGCCGCCTGTTGGGGCAATCGACCGGGCTTCATCTCTTTTCCACACCAGGCCTCCCGGCAGCGCGGCATCCAGCAGGACCGATTCCACGTATTCTCCATAGATCCGGCGGGGTAGAAAGCTGCGAGCGTCAACACCGCTGTCGTAGTTCTCCTGGGCCCAACGCTGGAAGTGATCGGGCTGGTCGGGGAAGATACTCATATTGCCGGCCGGCACATTTAACAAGTGCCAGGAATATGGTGTGCCGTAGGCGACGCCACGTCCCGGCAGGCCTTGCTTCTCGATAACTGTGACGCAGGTGTCGGGTAGAGCGCGGCGGAGCAACTGTGCGGCGAGGATGCTTCCGGTGAAACCTCCGCCGATGATAGCGATCGTGAATTTCTTTGGGATATGAGTTTCTAAGGCTGGCATTAGGGTCTTCTCCTTTGGACAAAGTTAATCTTGCAACTATGTCCATCGATTTAGTAGACTATAACACGAAATCGTGAGATAAGAATGCGGCGAATGATTTTTTATGCGCCAGAAGGCCCTATCCGCGAATTTTGCCTAAAGCCCGGGAGACGACAATGATTTCATTTTTCGAGAAAACCTGGTTCTTATGGTGGATGTTCGCAGTGCTGATAATCCTGCGCTGGTTTCACACCCAGTCGGCGGATATCGCCTTCGAGGAAGCCGCGGACGCATCGGAAATTCGCAACGACCGAGCCTCTTTGGGCGGACACTTCTCCTTGAGCGCTTGACCGCACAGCACAGCCGGCGGGCACCACGTGATTGGGCTGGGTGGTGCCCGCTTTTTTTCTCAAACATTTTCCAACTTATCCTTCAGACTCACGCCCCCCGGAAAGGGCTATTCTTTGTTATCGGATCAGGCGAAGTAATTGAGATTTACCGTAGCCAGACGCTCCGCACGATTAGAGACTTCCTTCCCTTGACCTCCATCGTGGTCGAGAGCACAATGGCGTGCAACTCGGCGCGCCCCCGTTTGACTCCTTCAAACCGGCCGCCGGGCCGGGCCCCGTTGTTCGCGTGATGTCAGGCTCACGCGATTCCAATTTCCGCACACGGAGGATCTCCATGGGCAAGTTGAGTTCAATCGTCCTGGCGTTGGCGGGTATCCTCACTCTGTTCCCGGCTGTATTCGCAGCGCAAACCTTCTCCACCTTAGTGAACTTCGATGGCACCGATGGAAAACAACCGATCTGGACTTCGCTTATTCAGGGTCCTGACGCCAATATTTATGGCACAACCCACTATGGTGGAAATTCTGACTGTATCGATCAAAGTGGCTGCGGCACTGTTTTCAAAGTCAGTCCTTCCGGCGACCTCACCGACCTATACCTCTTTTGCGGTTCGGGAGACGACTGCGGCGGAGGGTTTTACCCGTACGGAGGTCTGCTCTTGGCAACGGACGGAAATCTGTACGGCACGACAACCGACGGCGGCGATTACCGAGGAGGGACGGTCTTTCGAATTACTCCCGAAGGATCATTCGCAACCGTGTACAACTTCTGTTCCTTACCTCATTGTGCGGATGGGGGCGGGCCCGAAGGTCCGTTGATTCAAGGTGAAGACGGAAATCTGTACGGCACGACCTACGATGGAGGCACGAGCACCAATTGCTATGGCTCAGGGTGTGGCACGGTCTTTAAAGTCACCCCACAGGGTCTCTTAACGACGCTTCACAGCTTTGACAACGGTGACGGTGCCTATCCGATGGCTGGCCTGGTTCAAGCGACCGACGGCAATTTCTACGGGACGACGCTCCACGGAGGACACTACGCCAACGATTCGGGCACAATCTTCAGGGTTAGACCGACCGGTGAATTCAGGATCCTGCATCTTTTTTGCAAGGTATACCCGCAATGCGCGGACGGATCGCAACCATTTGGCGGGCTGATTCAGGGGACGGACGGGAACCTCTACGGCACAACTTCGCGAGGCGGCGCGCGCGACCGGGGTGTCGTCTTCCAAGTTTCTCTCGAAGGGAAATTCACCAATCTGCACAGCTTTGTGGGAACGGACGGCGAGGAACCTGAGGCAGGACTGGCGCAGGGAACCGACGGAAAACTCTACGGTACCACTACCGCTGGAGGAGACATCGGGTGCGACATGGAATACGGGTGTGGAACATTGTTCAGTATCACCTCGAAGGGAGAGTTGACGAGTTTGCATAGCTTCAACATTGCTGATGGCTACACTCCCTCGAGTACCTTGTTTCAAGCAACCAACGGGGTTTTCTACGGCAGCACGTACGAGGGCGGCAGTAATCCGTGCGGTGGCGCCGGTTGCGGGACGGTTTTTGGTCTGGACGTTGGCCTTGCTCCCTTCGTTAGTTTAGTAGGTCAGGAGGCAAAGGTTGGATCTGGCGAAGGCATCCTTGGCCAGGGATTCACCGGAGCTACAAAGGTCTCGTTTCACGGAACCCATGCAGACTTCAAAGTCGTGTCCGACACGCTGATTAAAGCTTCAGTCCCCTCCGGCGCTACCACTGGCTACGTCACTGTGAGCACGCCATCAGGCACGCTGAAAAGCAACAAGC
>Ga0335081_10012720_pt1 | contig 13623 bp, 10 predicted proteins | sample Lox_Sample_35_FD_206713 | JGI IMG/M metagenome (GOLD analysis project Ga0335081, IMG submission 206713) | Soil microbial communities from Loxahatchee National Wildlife Refuge, Florida, United States - Lox_Sample_3.5 | ecosystem: Environmental > Terrestrial > Soil > Wetlands | place: USA...
CACCAGATTATTCGCGCCAGCAGGTGATCCTCTCTGAGAATGCGCCGATCGTGATCGGAAACGTAAGCTTCGGGACGGGAGTTTCACTGCAGCAATTGCAAAGCGTGCGCGACCCGATTTTGCAAACGCGCATAGCGGAGGAGACGCAGGCACAAGGTCAACTGAATGCCTACGTTTCTCAGATGCAGCAGACGCAGGTGCAGTTTTCGTCGACAGGCGGAAATGACATCGGGACGCAAATCTCTAAGTTCTTCGCGAGCCTGCAGCAGCTTTCTACCAATCCGTCGGATTCGTCGCTGCGGCAGGCCGTGCTCACCGCTGCACAGAACGTGGCGAATGCGTTCAACAGCACCGCGCGAAACCTGAATCAGCAGGAATCGTCTCTGAATTCCAATGTGACGCAGGATGTCCAACAAATCAACACTCTCACCGCCCAGATCGCTGGGCTCAATCAGCAAATCAGCAGCTTACAGGACGTGGGACAAGGCGCAGGCGCCCTTATAGACCAGCGCGATGCCGCAATTAATCAGCTTTCCGGTCTGATCGATGTCTCCGAAATTCAAAGTGATGGGACCGGTTTGACGTTGACTACCTCGAACGGGTCCCCCCTGGTCACCGGCGGCCAGAGTTTTGCTCTCAGTACCCAAGCCGATGCTTCCGGCACACAGCAAGTCTACTCGGGCACTAACGATATAACCGACCAGATCGTTTCGGGCGATCTGGGAGGAGTGATCCAGGCGCGCGACCAAACAATTCCGGGACTGCTTTCAAGCCTCGATACCCTGGCAGGTGGACTGGCCGATGGCCTGAACGCAGCCAACCAGCAAGGCTTCGATCTCAATGGCAATGCCGGTGGAAATTTGTTCGTTCCGCCACCCGCAAATGACCAGGGAGCGGCCGTGAACATGGCAGTCGCAATCACAGATCCATCACTGATTGCGGCCAGTTCTGATGGCACGCCGGGCAGCAACGGAAATGTGGCGAACCTCTCGGCCGTCGCCAATCAGTCCATCTCAGGCGGAGGGACACCCAGCCAGTACTATGGCAACATCGTCTTTCAGGTGGGAAACGATGTTTCGAACAGCACCGCCGAGCTGACGGCCGCGCAGTCCATCTTGCAACAGTTGCAGGACCAGCGAGGCAGCATCTCTGGAGTTTCGCTGAATGAAGAAGCCGCAAACATGGTCCAGTTTCAGCAGGCGTTCGACGCCGCTGCGCAAATCGTTACCACCGTCAACGCAATGCTCTATACGGTGATCAACATGGGAACCCTGACCAATCCATGAGCGCAACCCGGGTCAATCCGTATCCCCTGCCTGACCTGCTTGCAGCCCTCGAACAAGTGCAGGCGCGCGAGCAAAACGACGCTACCGAGATTGCGACGGGAAGCTCGATTAATTTCCCTTCCGACGATCCGACCGGTGCGGCGCAGCTTTCGGAGCTCACCGACGAGAGCACTCAGGTGGATTCCTTCCAGCAAAGTGTCGGCAGCGTTAACAGTTTGCTTTCGACGGCAGATTCGACGCTGAACTCGGTGATTGCCGCGCTTCAAACTGCAATCACCGCAGGAACGGAGGGAGCGAATGGCACGTTATCGGATTCCGACCGCGCGAATGTTGCTGCGCAGGTGCGTGGCATTCAGAGCCAACTGCTGAGCCTGGCAAACACCTCATATCAGGGGCAATACATATTTGCAGGCACCGCCAATGTTCAGCCGTTCGTCGCCGACGCGAACTCGCCATCCAGCGTGACTTATAACGGCAACGCTGACAGCAATGAGGTCACGATCGGAAATGGCTATCAACTGCAGGTCAACTTGCCTGGCTCCCAGATTTTCACCGCCGCGGGAGGAAACGTTTTTCAGTCGATACAGGATCTGATCACGGCGCTCGAGAACAATACGAATATAGGCAATGCCGTGACCGAAGTTGACAACGCTTACAATAGCGTTAATGCCCAACGGGTCTTTTATGGCAACGGCATCAGCCAGCTGACATCGCAAAGCACGTATCTCAATACCGAAAAACTTGATCTCACCCAGCAAGCCAATACGGTGGGGGGTGCTGACCTGGCTGCAGTAGCGAGTCAGTTGGCAAACGATGAGACGGCGCTCAACGCAACCGTTGAGGCGATCGCAAAAATCCCGCAGAACAGCCTGTTCGACTATCTCAAATGAAGCAACCGCCTAGGCCATCGCGGCTTCGGGTTTTGGTTTCTCTGCCAGCAACTGCCGCAGAACGTATTGCAGAATGCCGCCGTTGGCGTAATATTGTGCCTCCTGCGGTGTGTCGATGCGTACCAGCGCATCGAATTGCTTTACGCCGTCCGAGCCGCTGGCTCGAACTCTCAGGCGCTGAGCAGGAGAAAAGTTTTCAATCGCGCTCCTGATTCCTGAAATCTCGAACACCTCTTCGCCCGTCAACCCAAGTGATTCGGCGCTTTCTCCTTCCGCAAACTGCAGAGGAAGAATGCCCATGCCAACCAGGTTAGACCGATGAATTCGCTCATAACTCTCTGCGATCACAGCCTGCACACCCAAAAGCCTCGGACCCTTTGCTGCCCAATCGCGCGATGAGCCCGAACCATATTCTCTTCCGGCAACAATAAGCAGGGGGACTTCTTCAGACAGATATTTTTGCGATGCCTCAAAGATACTCATCTCCGTGCCGTCAGGCCAATGGCGGGTAAAACCGCCTTCCACGCTGACCATTTTGTTGCGCAAACGAACATTCGCAAAAGTTCCTCGCACCATTACTTCGTGGTTGCCGCGGCGTGACCCGTACGAATTGAAATCAACGGCTTGCACGTTGTGCTCGATCAGATATTTGCCCGCGGGACTGTCCTTTTTGATTGATCCCGCCGGCGAAATATGGTCCGTAGTCACGCTGTCTCCGAGTATGGCCAGCACACGGGCGTTTCTAATATCGTCAACCGACTCGGGATGCACCGCCATCTCATCGAAATAAGGAGCACGGCGGATGTAAGTTGAATCGTTCTCCCAGCGATAGGTGTCGCCTTTTGGCAGGGGAAGAGAACGCCAGTGTTCGTCACCCTTGTAAACCTCACCGTAGCTGCGACGAAACATCTCCGACGAGATCGAGCCGCCCATTGCGGTTTCGATTTCGCTGCGCGATGGCCAGATGTCGGCAAGGTAAACAGGATTGCCCAGTTTGTCTTTTGCGATTGCGTCCTTACGCATGTCGAAATCGACCCGGCCGGCCAACGCAAACGCGACAACAAGAGGAGGAGACATCAAGTAATTCGCTCGCACGTCGGGGTTGATGCGGCCTTCAAAATTGCGATTGCCGGATAGCACGGAAGCCACGACAAGGTTGTGCTCGTCAATGGCGCTCGAAACTTCCTCAGGCAAGGGTCCCGAATTACCAATGCAGGTAGTGCAGCCATAACCGACAATGTGGAACTTGAGTTTCTCGAGATAGGGCAGCAAGCCGGCACGCTCGAGATAATCCTTTACCACTTTCGATCCGGGCGCGAGCGAACTCTTAACCCAGGGGGGAATCTGCAGCCCGCGTTCAACAGCCTTCTTCGCCAACAGTCCGGCAGCGATCATCACGGATGGATTCGAAGTGTTAGTGCAGCTGGTGATGGCGGCAATGACCACGCTACCATGCCGCAGGCTTTTCTTGACGCTCTGCGAAACATGCTCTTCGATGCGGTCGTCCAGAACACCGACTGCAGTGGGGCTGCCGCCCTCCTGCTCCCATCGGGCGACTTGCTTCCGCTCACTCCCGGCTGGAACAGCTGCTTCGGGTTTGATTAGAGACGGAAGCGAGCTATGAAACGATTCGCCCGCTCTTGACAAGACCACTCGATCCTGCGGGCGTTTCGGTCCAGCGATGCTGGGCTCAATTGCCGACAGATCGAGAGAAAGCAGCTCCGAATACTCTGCCTCGGTTGAGCTCGCGTCATGGAACAGTCCCTGTTTTCGGCAATACGCCTCAACCAGAGCGATCTGTGAATCGGGCCGTCCGGTCAGTCGAAGATAGGCCAGCGTTTCTTTGTCCACCGGAAAAATTCCGCAGGTTGCGCCATATTCAGGCGACATGTTGGCGATGGTTGCGCGGTCGGCGACCGGAAGTTCTGCCAGGCCGGAGCCAAAATACTCGACGAATTTTCCAACCACACCATGCTTGCGCAGCATTTCAGTTATGGTGAGCACAAGATCGGTCGCGGTCGCTCCCTCACGCAGCTTGCCAGTGAGCTTTACGCCCACGACTGGCGGAATCAACATGGAAACCGGCTGCCCAAGCATCGCGGCTTCTGCCTCAATTCCGCCGACACCCCATCCGAGAACACCCAGGCCGTTGACCATGGTCGTGTGTGAATCCGTTCCAACCAGCGTGTCAGGATAGGCGACTTTTTCCCCGCTCATCTCCTGCACAAATACAACGCGCGCCAGATATTCCAGATTTACCTGATGCACAATGCCGGTGTCCGGCGGAACAATCGCCATGTTCCGGAATGCGTTCTGCCCCCACCGCAGAAATGCATAGCGTTCTTTGTTGCGCTGGAACTCGAGCTCAGCATTGAGCTGAAAAGCCCTCGGAGTCCCGAACTCGTCGACCTGGACTGAATGATCGATGACCAATTCAGCCGGCTGAAGGGGATTAATGAGCGATGGATCGCCGCCCAGGCGTTGCATGGCATCGCGCATGGCAGCTAGATCCACGACGGCCGGCACGCCGGTAAAATCCTGCATTAGAACGCGGCTGGGAGTAAATGCAATTTCCTTCTCGGACTTAGTTGCCCGGTTCCAATTTGCCAAAGCCAGAATGTCATCCTTCGTGACATTCCGGCCGTCTTCAGTTCGCAACAAATTCTCGAGGAGAATTCGCAAGCAAAATGGCAGGCGGCGGGTGGAAGTACCGGCATCATCGAGCGCCTGAATGCGGAAGATTTCATATTTGCTGGGGCCAACCTCGACCATAGAGCGAGAACCAAAGCTATCCATACAGAAATGCCCCTTCCTTGGCTAAAAGAGAGTACTGCCTCACATATGTCCGAAACGCTGGCCAAATATGTAGTTTAGTCTTTCGGGCTGTATTGCGTAAGGCCACCGGCCGTCAGCGGAAAAGCTGAATCAGGAGCCAGCCGTTGAGAACTGCGATTAATACCGCTGTAAACCACGACAAATTTCGCAGCCACTGAGAGTTCACAAACTCACCCATCTTCCTTTTGTCGCTCGTAAACATCACCAGCGGAACTACCGCAAAGCTGAGTTGCATGCTGAGGATGACCTGGCTCAGAACCAACAGATTCGCTGTGCCCCGCACACCCCAGAAAGCGGTCACGATTACCGCGGGAATGATGGCCAAAGCCCGGGTGAGCAAGCGCCGTAACCATGGACGGAGACGAATTTTCAGAAAACCTTCCATAACGACCTGGCCGGCTAGGGTTCCGGTCAGAGTAGAGTTCTGGCCGGATGCAAGGAGGGCTAGAGCAAAGACGGTGCTCGCCCCAGAGACTCCGAGCAGCGGCGAGAGCAACTTGTAGGCATCCTGGATCTCTGCCACTTGGTTGTAGCCGCGGGTATAAAAAGTTGCCGCAGACACAACCAGGATGGCCGCGTTCACGAATAGTGCGATTGTCAATGCCACCGTGGAATCGATCGTGCTGAACCGAATCGCTTCCCGCTTCCCTTCCCGGCTGCGCTGGAAATCGCGTGTCTGAACGATTGCCGAATGCAGATACAAGTTGTGCGGCATCACCGTCGCACCCAGGATTCCAATGGCGATGTACAGCATGCCGGGATCAGCAAAAATCTGTGGCGAAGGAACAAAAAACTCGTGGGCGAGACCGGTCCAAATTGGGTGCGAGAACAATATTTCCATTCCAAAGCAGACGGAGATCATTCCAATGAGTGTAATAACCAGGGCCTCGAGAAAACGAAAGCCTTTTTGCTGCAGGAAAAGAATGAAAAGGACATCGAGTGCGGTGAGACACACACCCCATAAGAGTGGAATGTGAAACAACAGATTGAGCGCAATGGCGGAGCCGATGACCTCGGCAAGGTCGCATGCGGCAATCGCGATCTCCGCAAAAATCCACAGCCCGAATGACACCCGCCGGCTGAACTGCTCACGACAAGCCTGCGCCAGATCGCGCTCCATTACTACACCCAACTTGATAGCCAATGCCTGCAGCAAAATGGCCATAAGGTTGGAGACCATGATTACGCTTAGGAGCGTGTAATTGTATTTTGATCCGGCAGCCAGATCAGTCGCCCAGTTGCCAGGGTCCATGTAGCCCACAGCGACCAGAAAACCAGGGCCGGCAAAAGCGATAAGTTTGCGGATAAATCCCGAAGACTGCGGAACAGATAATGTTCGGTGCACTTCCGGCAGACTTGGGGCGGAAGCGCCTGCAGTCCAGATGTTTTCTCCGCCACCCATGAATTTTGGAACTGTTCTATCGATTATTAGACTTAGCTTGAGTATAACTCAGGATATAAACTGGAGTTAATTGCGTTCCGTAGTCTTCCCTGCAGTAGTATGCCTTTTCATGTGGGTAACCCATACTTTCTCGGCCGCCACGCCGCCAAGGGAGACTTTGCCGACTGCAGTAACAAGGCTTAACGTCTCATCGTAGTTGCGGCCAGCGACATGAATAGAGGCGCCCGGCCTGACACCTCGACTTTCCAGAAACTCCAACAGTCTGCGGTCGCGCTCATAAAGGCTGCTTACCATATAGTCTTCGCCCGGTTGGGCGTCGGCCAAAAGCAACAAGCCGCGGCGTCGCCGGCTCTTAGGGCTTTCCCTTTCGCTTAGATTTCCGTGTGGGCAAACCCCGTCCCGGCCGAGTTTCCGAAGCAATTTGGCTTCAAAGTCAGGCGAAACGGCGTGTTCCAGCCGTTCCGCCTCATCATGTACTTTGTACCACTCCATGCCAAAGAGCTCGGAGAGCATTCGCTCAATCAGGTGGTGCCGCAAAGCCAGTCTGCGGGCGATTTTGCGTCCAGCGAGCGTCAGGGCTACACGGCCGTCTTTCTCTACTCGAACAAGGTCGTCTTTCCTTAGACGGCGAAGCGCCATGGTCACCGCCGGCGGTGAGACGGCCAGCCAATGCGCAAGGGTGGCAGAAATGACGACCTCGCCTTCACTTTCGGCCTCAAGAATGGCCTTCAGGTAATCTTCCTTAGAAACGGTGATCATTTAGGATGATTATACGGGCACGGTTAATACAGGTTAACTTGTAAATTAACATCCTGGTGTTGTGGCGAAGGTCGGCACCGTTTGACATGGCCCTGACCTGCCCCCTACTCTTGTTTGTCCCAGGTATGAAAATTCTGGTAATTGGAAGCGGCGGCCGTGAGCACGCGCTGGTTTGGAAGCTGCGGCAGTCTCCGCGCGTCACTAAAGTTTATTGTGCACCAGGAAATGGGGGCATTGCGGAAGACGCCGAGTGCGTGGCTGCCGATCCAAGGAGCCTCGAATCATTGTTCATGTTGGCGCAGCAGCTCCAGCCGGATTTGACCGTCGTAGGTCCTGAGCTGCCCCTACAGCTCGGTGTTGTTGATGAATTCAACAAGCGGGGCTGGAGAATCTTTGGCCCCTCCCAGAGCGCTGCACGGTTGGAATCGAGTAAAAGCTTCGCCAAAGAATTTCTAACGCGCCATCATATTCCTACAGCTCCTTACGCCGTATGCGATTCAATGGACGAAGTGCGCGATGCGCTTCCCCATTTCTCGGCCCCTGTTGTAGTCAAGGCGGAGGGTTTAGCTGCGGGAAAGGGTGTCGTCATCTGCCAGGAGAAAGATGCGGTCATCGCCACTGCCAATGAGATGTTGAGCGGGAAGATGCTAGGCTCGGCTGGCTCTCGCGTCGTGTTGGAAGAATGCCTGAACGGAGACGAGCTGTCCTTCCTGGTAATCAGCGATGGCGAACGTGTCGCACCGCTCGTCGCGGCGCAGGATCACAAACGGGTAGGGGACGGAGACACTGGCCCGAATACGGGCGGTATGGGCGCATACTCCACGCCCGCGATCATCGACGAGCAAATGCGTAACTGGCTGCTGCAGCATGTCGCGAGACCTGTGATCTCCGGGATGAAAAAAGAAGGGGCTGAGTACAAGGGGATTTTGTATTGCGGGCTTATGATGACTGCACGCGGGCCGATGGTGCTTGAGTTCAACTGCCGGTTTGGCGACCCGGAAACTCAGGCGATTCTGTTACGGCTTGAAAGCGACCTTCTAGAGGCCATGGAAGCTTCCATTGAAGGCAGAGTGAGCGATGGAGATTTTCGCTGGTCGCGGGATTCGTCCGTTTGCGTGGTTATGAGCTCTGGCGGCTATCCCGGCACATTTGAAGCAGGAAAGAAAATCACCGGAATCGAAGAGGCCGAGCGCATTTCGGGAGTAAAGGTCTTTCACGCGGGGACAACTAAACACGATAATGCGTTTTTCTCTTCTGGCGGACGCGTTCTGGGAGTGTGCGCATCTGCTCCTGAGCTTCAATCTGCGGTCGAGCGTGCCTATCAGGCGGTGGGACAGATCCACTTCGAAGGCGCTCATTATCGTAAAGACATCGCAGCTAGAGCCCTAAGAAAATAAGTACCGCCGTTACAAGTTGGAAGTCGAAAGGATACAAATGAGTAAAGCACTCGTATCGATCGTTATGGGCAGCGACTCCGATCTGGAGGTCATGCGCGAGGCTGGCAAGGCACTCGACGACTTCGGAATCGCATATGAAATGGACGTGACTTCGGCGCATCGGTCCCCGGATCGCACGGCTGAGTTTGCGAGAAGCGCAGCCAGTCGCGGCATTCGCGTAATCATTGCGGGCGCCGGCGGAGCCGCTCATCTCGCCGGAGTAATCGCTGCGCACACCACGCTTCCCGTAATTGGCGTACCCATTCCATCCACAGCGTTGAACGGCCTCGATTCCCTGCTCGCCACGGTACAGATGCCGGCCGGAATTCCAGTTGCTACGGTTGCGATAGGAAAACCGGGAGCCACGAATGCCGGCATTCTGGCGGCGCAGATGATTGCTCTTGCCGACAATGCCGTCGCATCCAAAATGGAAGCGCATAAAGCGAAATTAGCCAAGGGTGTTGAAGATAAGTCGACAAAGTTGAAAAGTATGGCTCATTGATCCGTCAGGGCCCACTACGGCGGAGGGCCTCTCCTATAATTTTGGACATGCACGACACCTCAGTTGTCCATCCGCGCGTGCTCGGTTTGGACGTCGGGTCGAAAACCATCGGGATGGCAGTGTCGGATCCTCTGGGAATCACTGCCCAGGGCTTATCGACACTCCGAAGGCAGAACAAGCGCGCCGATTTTCAGGAGCTCGAGTACGTCATTCGCCAATATGACATCCGCCGAATCGTCGTGGGACATCCATTGCGCATGAGCGGCGCAGAAGGAACCCAAGCAGAGAGAATGCAGCACTTCGCCGCGGAGCTGCGGAAGCGATTCGCGTTACCTGTTCACCTTTGGGACGAACGGCTGACATCTGCCGAAGCGAATCGCGTACTGCGCGAGTCAGAGATGTCAATCAAACGGCGGGCGGAAGTCGTCGACCGTCTGGCAGCGGTGCTGATCCTGCAGAGCTGGATGGAAGCGCACCGCAGTTCACTGCCCAAAGAACTCTAACGCACGTTGCCGTTATTGTTCAGAATCTCCTGGGCGTAATAGTTTTCTACCTTGGCCTCATCACGAAGTACTTCGTAGTACGCAGACTTAAGGAGCTGCTCTCGACGGTCGCGCAGTTGCGAGCGAATGGCTTCCTGCACTCGAGGGTCATTCATTTCCCGCTGTCCCGCGGGTTCTTTGGCAATTAATTTCACGATGCGGAAACCCACAAACTCCTTGTTCATGGGATTCACCACGCTGATGATCGGACTATATTGGCCCGGCTTCAGCTTCATGACGATGTCACGAGTCGCAGGATCGGTGCTCTTGAGCGATGACTCGGGCGTGAATCCCAGGTCACCACCATTTGCCGATGTTTCGGGGTCTTCGGAATAGTTCATTGCCAGCGTGCCGAAATCGTCGCCGCTGTCAAGCCGGTTCATCAGCATCTGGATCTTCTTGCGTGCCTCAGCCTCATTTTGCGCTTTATCATTCTTGAGATTTCGCACCTGAGGATTCGGAGCAGTGGTTACAAATATCTGCGCAAGATGATACTGCGGCTCAACCAGGTTGAACTCGGCTTTGTGCGCGTTGTAGTAATTGCTGATGTCCTGATCGGTGATATTGATTTTTGATGTGACCTCCTTATTCAGAACTTTCTCCACCGTAAGGGAACGCCGCAGATCGCGCTTGAAGTCATCGAGCGTGATGTTCTTCTCTTTCAGCCGGGCATCAAATTCTTCCTTCGTGTAGGGAGACTTGATTTCGTTTACCTTTCGGTCAACCTCTTCGTCCGTAGCCAGAAGACCCAGCTTTTCAGCCCGGCGCATGAGGATCTCGTTTTCGATCAGGTCCCGAAGAATGCCAAGACGAAGACTTACTGCTTGTTCGCCGGCAGGATGATTTCCCGATCCGGAGGTCTGGTTATCATAGTATTTATCGAGGTCAGCGCGGGAGATGTCGTGACCATCCACCCTGGCAACCACATCGCCTCCATGTGACTTGCTACTGCAGGCGAACATAAGTGCCAACGTAAGCGCCACACAGACGGCCTTAAGAAAGACTCGTTGGATTTTCAAACGCCCCCCACGCGCACGGAATCGCGATTTCGAATGAACACATCCGTAAGAAAGCTACTCACTTGGATGATGTGAATCGCCAGCCTGCGCCGACGATGCCGGATGCACTGGAGGCGGCACACCGGCCTGCTGCAGCGCGCGATCCAAAGTGTCCCGGAGTTCATCCACGGGAACAGCGCCATCGAGTTGCTGTCCGTTCACAAACATCGTCGGCGTGGCGCTAATCCCCAGCGCTTCGCCCTCGTGAACCGAAGCTTTCACGGCATCATCGTTTTGAGCTTTGACGCACGCCTGTAGTTTGGATGCATCCAGATTGCGCTTTTGTCCCTGATCAGCCGTAATTTTGTCCAACTCAGCGAACTGTGCTTTTCGAGCGCCCTGGGAACTCACTTCGCGTTGATTGGCATGAATGTAATCTGCGAAGTCCCAGTATGCATCATTGTTTTGCGCCAGCAGGCAATTGGCATCAACCGCGGCATGAGTTGCCCAGGGGTGAATTTCAGCCAACGGAAAGTCTTTGTAGATGAATTCCACCCTATCGCCGTATTCCTTCAGAATTTCCGGGAACAGTGTCTGGTGCATGCGCGAGCAGAATGGGCATTCGAAGTCATCGAAATTCACCACCACGACCTTTGCCTGTTGATTGCCGCGCGTAGGCCGGCCGGCCGTATTGATCTTCTTCATCGTCTCTGCATACGGGTCCTTCGTGAGGTCGAGCTTGGTCATGCGAATAAGCGTCTTGCCGTCTTTCGCAAGCAGGAATGAATAGTCTTGTTTCTTTTCTCCCCCGGAGATGGTAATGGTCACAGAGTTATAGTCCGGGAACTCGCTTGGTCCGAGTGCACCAATGCTCACATTCACCTTGGCGGGAAGGTTGTAATACGCGCGGATCTGCCTTTCGATGCGCTGATTCAGTTGGGAATTGGCCGACTGGGCCGAACAGCCAAGGCAAACGAGGAGAAAAACCAACACGCAACGCCGGAAAAATGCCACTAGAAACCGCCTGTTCATTGGGAATTAAGCAAGATTATCTCACAGCCAGTGCAACCGTTGGCGCCAAGCCTCGAAAATACTAGCCTTTCTGAATGAGTTGCTTAAGCGGGAGGAGAGAATTCATTGAGCCTGAACGAAAGCCTTCCAGATCAAGCGTGACAAATTTGAATCCGAGTCGTTTGAAGACACGCGTAAGCTCGGCGGCCATCTCGGTGTTCAGGGCCTTGGGCAATTCATCCTTAGCGATCTCAATGCGAACGATCTCTCCATGATGCCGAACTCGGAACTGTTGAAACCCAAACCCGCGTAACGCCTCTTCTCCCTCTTCGATGAGGCCGAGAATTTCCCGTGTCACCGGACGGCCATACTCGACCCGAGATGAAAGGCACGCCGAGGCCGGTTTGTTCCAGATTCGCAATCCGGCCAGCCGTGCGAGTTCGCGAATGTCAGCTTTCGTCAACCTGGCGTCGAGGAGTGGTGCGGCTATTTGATGTTCCCGCGCAGCACTCTGTCCGGGCCGAAAATCGCCCTGGTCGTCAAGGTTTACTCCGTATGCAATCGAATCGAAACCCCGCTTCTCCCTAACCTGTTCCATCACTGTGAACAGCTCGTCTTTGCAATGAAAACACCTTGAAGCGTCGTTACGAACATACTCGGGGCGATCAACCTCGCGGGTGGGGACAACTTCGAACGGAATTTTCTGCTCCTCAGCGAATTTCACTGCATCAGCCAGTTGCGTGCGGGCAAGACTCGGTGAGTCCGCTATTACCGCCAAGGTACCATCGCCCAGCAACTGGTGCGCAGCCCACGCGAGGAACGCTGAATCTACTCCGCCGGAATACGCGACCAGAGTTCGACCCAAACTGCGTAGACACTCGTCCAAGCGGTTGCTCTTGATCGTAACTTCAGCCGGCATTTTCATACAAACATGCTAAGCAGCAAGGCTTATCTGTTTCCAATTACACCGGGGGTGCCGGCGAGTCGACCGCCGGCTTCAAAATAATTTTTGCGTCCACCGCAAGTTCCCAAAAGATGCAACGTTTGCCAGGGCAAAACTGAAGCGATACTCATCTTCGGTCCGCACTACGTCGAGGTCTGAGCGACGAAATTCAACCGTTATTCCACAGCAATCCCAATTGTAAGTGGACTGCACCGCAAGGTACTGCAGGGTGTGATTGTCCGCATCATACCCAAGATTTGTTGCGGCGCTTACCCCTCGTTTATTCGGATGCCCGTAGCCTAGCACCAGCCGGAACTGATTGAATGATGGCGGCGACAGTGCGGAGTTCGAAACCACGGTTTCACCCGGAACCTGCAGAAATGCATCTCCGCCGCCTAGGGTGAATGCTCCGAAATGATAGTTGGCGAGCACCGTGCTGGCGCTCAAGTGCGCGGGATTGAAGGCATAGTCCAGGTCCCATTCAATATCGCTATGAGTGGTGGTTTCGAAGCGCAAGCGCGAGATTAACGGAGAGAGATGTGTGGGCTGCGTCAACCATGCGATCCCCGTAAGATCCACGGTGCTCGTGAAAACGTTGCGTGTGCCGGGGACCAGCGCTCCCCCAAAAGTGGGATCAAAAAAATACTTCTGCGCCAGCTCCCACGTGACGATCTCTCGCGTTTTAGGACCCGAGTTACAACCAGCTTCGGATGGTGGAGCTTGTCGCTCCCAGGGGATGCGATGCACAGGGGGGGCGCCACCGATGAAGAGAGTTGGCATTCCGGGCTCACCACACTTTTGCGGCTGGTCCGGCACTCGTTTGGCGTAAAGACGATTCACAACCGCGTACTCGATTTCATTGGTGTTGCTGAGGATATCGCGATCATCGAAGCGGAGGATGTGCGCGAAGTTATCTACGCCGGTTACGTAGCTGTAATCGATTCTCGGTTCGATCACATGCTTCCATTTACGCCCCAGCCACTCGTGCTCGAACACACGACTCACCGCGGGAGGACGAA